>Ga0335074_10009763_pt1 | contig 13405 bp, 10 predicted proteins | sample Lox_Sample_23_FD_206715 | JGI IMG/M metagenome (GOLD analysis project Ga0335074, IMG submission 206715) | Soil microbial communities from Loxahatchee National Wildlife Refuge, Florida, United States - Lox_Sample_2.3 | ecosystem: Environmental > Terrestrial > Soil > Wetlands | place: USA...
AGGTCTTCACCCAAGCCTTTTCTCCAGAGCCCGCGTTGACAGCATTGAGAATTCTCCTGCGGACTGCCGGGAAACTGACGGGAAGTGCGAAAGTCAGGTTAGGGAATCAAGCAGCGCGCGGGGGCGGCTACAACCCGGCCCAGATCTCTTTCAAATCCAGCACAAACCCGGCCACTGGGCCTTCGCCGGTCAGGCGCTCCGGATCGATCAACACTTCCGGCTCACGATCGGGACGGTAAAGGTAAGCGGTGCGATGATCCGCGTCCAGCAGCCACGCCAATTGGGCGCCGTTCTCGATCCACTCGCGCATCTTGGCCTTGGCTTTCGGCAACCGGTCTGACGGCGACATCAGCCCCACCACGAAGTCCGGACATAGCGGCGCGAATTTGCGTTTCTGCGCCTTGGTCAGTCCGTCGAGCCGCGCACTGGAAACCCACGACGCATCCGGCGCGTACGCCGCGCCGTTAGGGAGGATGAACTCCGTGTTGGAGTCGAACGACCGGCCTCGCCCGTCTTTTCTCGCCCAGGCTCTCAGCTCGGCGCTGATTTCATTGTTGCGAAAACCGCTCTCCAGGCCCGCCGGGGGCATGATTATGACGTCTCCTTGCGCTGTGCGCTCAATCCGCTTATCCGGATTTTCAGCGCAGAACTCGAAGTACTCGTCGTCGGACATCGCGCCTTTCAACTGGATGGCCGTTGGCAGTTCCGATTCTTCCACGAGGATCTGCATGTTTCTAGGATAGCCGAGCGGCCGCCTCGCCGATAGCTTCCCTCGACGCGGCCTCCGGAAATTTGCCTATCAGAATTTCCCGCAGCGAATCCACAAACGGCGCCACCGCCATGGGCAGCGCGGGCGATGCGAAGGGCCGCATTAGCGTGGCGTAGTCGCGGTTCGAGAGCGGCACTCGTACCATCCAGCCGGCCGCGCCCATATCGCCGACGCCGGATTCGAACAACTCGCCTGCTAAGCACAGCCGCACCTGCTCGAATCCGAATTTCGCGCAGGCTTCCCGAATCACTTCCCAACAGCCGGCGGGGGTCGCGGCGGCCGTCAGGCCATCGCGGAATTTGCGCAGATCCAGTTGCGCGCTCACCGAGCGCTGGAACTCGCCGCTAAACAGGAGCCGGCCCGCCAGGTCGAATTCGGCGTAACCCAGATACTGAATGCCCAGCAGCACGAATAATCCGAAGATCAGCAGCAGCGCGCCGGAGAAGCTGTGCAGCACGGATTGCAATAACGAAAACGCCGCCGCCAGTCCACAGAGACCGTACAGGATCAATACGGCGCGGCGCGGCGTCAGTCCGCGATCGAGCAGGCGGTGATGTATATGGCCGCGGTCCGCCGTAAAAATCGGCTGACGGCGCAGGAAGCGGCGAACGATGGCGAGCGCGGCATCGAGCAGCGGGATCGCGAGCGCCATTAAAGGCGCGGTCATGCCCAGCAAGGTGGCCGATTTATTGGTCCAGATGGCGGCGTAACAGCCCAAAAGAAAGCCGATCAGCAACGCACCGGAATCGCCCAGAAAAATCGTCGCCGGATTGAAGTTGTAGCACAGGAATGCCAGCAGGGCGCCCGATAGCGGGAAGGTCGCCACGGCCAACACCATATTGTGCTGGATCAACGCCGCCGCGAAGACCGTTAGCGTGGCGAACAAGCCTATGCCGGCGGCCAAGCCGTCCAGTCCGTCGACCAGGTTGAAGGCGTTCATGCAGGCTACCAGCCACAGAACCGTCAACGGGATGTTCCACCAGGCCTCGGTCGGCGCTCCGGCGATCGAAAGGATCCGTACACCCGCCACACATGCCAGCCCCGCCGCCGCGAGCTGTCCGGCCAGCTTCATCCAGGCTTTCAAATCGAAGAGGTCATCGAGTAGCCCGATGGCGAATGCCATGGCCGCGCCGGGCAACAGTCTCCATACCAGCGAGAGCTGTTGCGCGAGCGGGCTGCCTTCCGCGGGGCGCACGAGAAGATACGACACCAGGTACGACACGGCGATGGCCAACCCGCCCACGCGCGGTATCGGATAGCGATGCACTTTGCGCGCGCCATCGGGCTGGTCCACCACGCCGTACGACCGGAATACATCCCGGCAGATGGGCGTCAGCACCAGGGAGATGAGAAATGCCCTGAATCCTAGCCAGAGCAGGGAATGCACTTTGTCGAAACCTCCGCTACAACTCCTGATGGTGGCGCACCCTGCTGGCTCGTGTCAAGGTGCATGGTTTCAATACTTTCCAGTTCGTACCAGTACAATGTCCCAGGCGTCTACCGGATGGCCTAACCAACATTCACGGCCGCTGCTGCAACTTGACACGGCTGGCGCGGCGCGTCAGAGTGAATGATTGAACTGTAATTCACCCATAGCGGGTCGCATTGTGGGGCAGGCCCGCGGCCTCGCCAATGGCAGGCTGAGAGCCTGCCCCGCAAATCTATCGGAGGTCCTTTTGCCGCTTTTTCGTACCTTGATCTTTTTGTTCTGCGCGCTAGCCTTGATGGCCCAGGATACGCCTCAAGAAGATGCCGCGCAGGCCAGCACCAGCACCGAGGATTATAGTGGCCCGGCCATTTTAAGCCGGGGCGAAGTCCCCGCGGTGCAGGCCCCCCTGCCTGTCGCCTTCCGCCCGTACGTCGGCCTGAGCGCAATTTACGATACCGGGCTGGTGCCTGTTGGGGTCAGCTCTACAGGCTCGATTCCCACCACGGCCTTATACGGAGTGGAGCTCAACCTGGGCGCCTATATGTATCACGTTTGGAAACACACCACGCTGGCCCTCGATTACAGGGGAGATGTTCGGGACTACTCCACGAGCTACTGGGACAGTACCGATCAGTTTCTTTCCCTTATTCTCAAGCATGAGCCAACCAAGCGCGTCACTATCACTCTGCGCGCGCAGGCCGGCGTCTATTCCAATAATTACTTTCTATCTTCGGCCCTAGGTAATACAGATACGAATTATCTCCAGTTACCGCAATACGATATTTATGATAACCGGGTGGAGTTCGGCGGATTTTCGGCAGACCTGACTTACAAACTGACTCGCCGGCTTTCTTTCAACGTGGGCGGCGAAGGTGATATTGTGCGGCGGCAATCCAGCGCGCTTTTCGGTATGACGGGCGGCGTGGCGCGCGGGGACCTGGAGTACCGCATCAGCCGTCATTCCACCGTGGGGGCGGATTTCCGCTACACCTATTATGACTACACCCAGGCCTTTGGGAACAGCATAGTGGAGTCGGTGGGCGCCGATTACAGCACGCAGTTCTCCCCGCACGTGCAGCTCTCGGCGCGTGTGGGCGGCGCGCGCGTGAGCAGCCAGAGCCTGACCGCGGTAAATCTCAGCCCGGCGCTGGCGGCTCTTCTCGGCGAGACTACTTCCGTGCAAGCTGCCTATCAGCAGAGTTACGTACCGGATGTGGAAGTTCGGTTATCCGATACCTTCCGGCGGGCGCTATTCAGTTTGTCTTACACCGATCAAGTCATTCCCGGTAACGGGATCTATCTTACATCCAGAAACGATTCCTTTGGGGGTAATTTCAGTTATACCGGCGTACGGCACTGGAACTTCGGAGTGAATGGCACGTATGGAAGGATGACCACCCTGGTGCAAACCATAGGAGCTTATACCGCCTACGGAGCAGGAGTCGGCATTACGCGCGATTTGGGAAAGGGGCTGCACTTCGTCATCCGCGCCGATGGTCGTCATTACGATCTTGCGAGCGGTGCGCTATTTGCGAGTAACGAATACCGCACGTCGGTGGGTATTACATTCAGCCCGGGAGATCTGCCGCTCGTCCTGTGGTAAGGAGTGTGGAGTAAATCTCGCCCATTCTGCGGGCTGCGGCCCCCAGCGAGAACCGCGATCTAATGAGAGCGGCCGCTCTCCATGCGTACTCGCTTCGCCGCGCAGGATCGCGCACCAGGACCCGCAAAAACTCCGCCAGGCCGGCGGCGTCACCGGGCGCGAAGAGTAAGCCGTTTTCGCCGTCGGTGATTAATTCCGGATTGCCACCCACACGCGTGGCCACCACGCAGCAACCGCACGCCATGGCTTCCATCAGCGAATTGGAAAGGGCTTCGGAAAGCGACGGTAGCACGAAAATATCGATGCCGTGCAGCCAATCACTCACCCGCGCGGTGGCGGGTTCAAAAATGCAGTCAGGCATAATCTTCAGTGCGCTGGCTTTTTCGCGCAGGCCGGCGGAAGCAGGCCCGCTGCCCACAATGGCGAGTTTCATCCCAGGCGCTATGCCCCGCATGGCGGCAAAAGCGTCGAGCAGCGTGTCGAGTCCCTTTTCGGGCCGCAGGGCGCATACCACGCCGATTACCAGCGGCGCAGCGCGCAGCGCATCGCTGAAGGCAGGGAGCCTGACGCGAGGGTTTGGCGAAAATACGCTGGTGTCGATGCCGTTGTAGCAAAGATGGATCAGCCGCGCAGGTACTTTCTCTTCCTCTTGCAAACGCCGGCGCAGAAATTCACAATTCACGACTATCCCATCCACCATGCGGTCTGTAATGCGCAAGGCATGGCGCTGCGCGGACGGCCATAGCGCCCGGTCGACACGCTGGCTCGAAAGCACCGTGGCGGAGCTTCCGAAGCGCGCCGCGGGCACTCCGTAGATATTCGCGGGAGTGTCGAAGGTGTGCACCAGGCGAATGCCGTGCTCCCGGATATAGCTGCCGATGCGCAAGGCTCCGCGAATGCCGATCATCGAGGGGACCGGGAAATGCACAATAGGCACACCCGCGGCCCGCAAATCATCGGCGCGTAAACCCGCCGGGCGGAAACAGCCCACGCGAGGATCGAAGCGCTCCCGGTCAAGCGCTTTGGCGATTTCGGCCATTTGGCGCTCGCTGCCGCCCAAGTTAAGCTCTTGCGCGATGAGTAAGATGGGTACGGGAGCGGCCATTCGATTCTCAAATGTAACGCATGCCTGGAATGCTACAGTGAAGCTAAGTTTATGTGCGGCATTGCCGGCTTTTACTTGCGCGAGGGAAAAGGCAGTCTCCCGACAGTGCGCGCGATGTGCGATCCGATCCGCCACCGCGGTCCTGACGATGCCGGCTATCGCGTGGATGGCGGCTGCGGCATCGGTATGCGCCGGCTTAGCATTATTGACTTAAGCACCGGCCATCAGCCGATGGCGAATGAAGACGAATCAGTTTGGGTGGTCTTCAACGGCGAGATTTATAACTACCGCGAGCTGCGCGCCGATCTGATCCGACGCGGGCACCGCTTCCAGACCAATAGCGATACGGAGACGCTTGTACACCTCTACGAACAGGAAGGTGTTGAAGGGCTGCGCCGTTTGCGCGGCATGTTCGCTTTCGCCATATGGGATGCGAACCGCCGGCGGATCTTCCTCGCGCGGGATAGATTTGGGAAGAAGCCGCTCTACTACGCCGTGCGGCCGGAAGGTCTGTATTTTGGGAGCGAGCTGAAGTGCCTAATTGCCGCGGGCGTGCCACGCGAGATCGATCAGGAAGCCCTAAGGTTATTCTTTCACTTCACCTATATTCCCGAACCACTAACGTGCTTTCAGGCTGCCCGCAAACTTCCCCCCGGGTCCTGGATGACATACGCTGCTGATGGAACGATCCGCCAGGGCCGCTATTGGCGCTTCCCCGCACCCGCGGTAGAAACGCCGCCTGATTTCTCCGAGGCCGCAACTTGTACCCAACTACGTGAAAAGTTTGACGAGGCCGTGCGCATCCGGATGATCGCCGATGTGCCGCTGGGAGCATTCCTGAGCGGTGGAATTGATTCGAGTTCCGTAGTCGCATCCATGGCTCTCACCTCACCGGAGCCCGTGCGGACGTTCTCCATTGGTTTTGAAGAAAGCGGCTTCAACGAGCTGCAATATGCGGCGCTGGTGGCTAAACGATACCATACGGATCATCATGAGATCGTCGTGCGGCCTGATGTTGTTGATCTCGTTTCTCGCCTAGTTCGGCACTTCGATGAACCCTTCGGCGATTCATCGGCCATTCCGACATTCATTGTTTCTGAATTCGCCGTGCAGCATGTGAAGGTGGCATTGAGTGGTGATGGCGGCGATGAGTTGTTCGCCGGATACGACCGCTTCCAGGCGCTGGATAAACTATGCAAGTTTGACCGCGTGCCGGCTGCTCTGCGCACTTTTGCATCGTGGCTCGCGGAACACTTGCCATACGCTGTATATGGAAAGAATTATCTTCATATGCTCAGCCGCGCCACTGCTCTGGAGCGTTACTTCGAGAGCAACTTCGCGCCCTGGTTCCTACGCCAATCGTTGCTGAAAGACGAATGGATGTTGCCGACCGATGGCGCGTACCTGATACGCGCGCTCGCGGAATTTCTACTTCCGGCAAATGCTGACTTGCTTTCACAAGCTTTGTACTTTGAAACCACGCAAAATCTGCCGGGAGACATGCTCACCAAGGTCGATCGCATGTCGATGGCAAATTCACTCGAAGTGCGTTGTCCCTTGCTCGATCACGAATTGGGCGAATTTGCCGCGGCAATTCCGCCTGCCTGGAAAATCCATGCCGGCAAAGGCAAATACATTTTGCTGCATGCACTTCAGGATCGCCTGCCTGAGTTATTGTTGAACCGCGCCAAAATGGGGTTCGCCGTACCGCTGCCGATTTGGTTCCGCGGTCCGCTGCGCGCGTTTCTTTGGGATCATCTCACAAGCACCGAGTTTGCCAGTCGTAATATCGTTTCGCCATCATTCCTGCGGCATATGCTTAACGAGCACAATGCGGGCCGGCGGGACAATTCTCATTGGCTTTGGTCCTTACTCATACTGGAGTTGTGGTTTCGCCAGGTCGTCGATCAACCCGTCGCCACTTATGATCAAACTCACGCTTGCCGCATTTCTCCATGAGATTCACCATAAAAACAGTACCCAAACCACGTGCTCAGACGTAACTGATGACCTGTCAATCATGTGCCTGAGCGTAAAACTAGTGGTCCTCGCATGTGCTTGAACGTAAATAGCCTGCCCGGCGCGGTCGAATGTTCCCAACAACCTTATGAAAATCCTGGCTTTACCACTTTACCATCAAGCCCACATCGCCATCTTACAGATATAGAAGGAGTTATGAAATCTTTACGGAGGAGCACATGCTTTTTACGCTGAAGCACATAGCATTTACGGTCAAACACATACTCACACCGTCCAGCGCACAACTTAGAAGCCCTTCGTTTAGAATAACTTATGGCAAGCCGACCTCCACAAGCATGCGCTCTATATGGAATGGTTTTATGGTTTGGTTAATACTAACTGAAATGTCCCAATCTCATACCCCCGCGACGCGACATGCTTGGTCTGGCATGTGCTTGCCAATAAAAATACTCGTACACTGTGAGCTTGATCGTAAACCGCTAGAACAAGATCCGGGACTAATGTTACAAAAACAGAAGATCGACCATGTGTTTTAAAGGCAGCCTGTGACCAAAAACAATCCTAAGCCCGCGCTGGTGAATCTATCGGTTGAAGAAGAAAATCTGGCGGCGATCCCGTTTGCTGTTCTAGAGCGCAGAGTTGGCAAGCGCATCGGCAAGATCGAGATCAAAGGCACCAAGGTGCTTCCAAACGGCAGCGAGATGGAGGTTGTGTGGCAGATTCAGGGCAACAATGAACTGGGCCTGCCAACCGAGCAGGACCTCGATATTTTCGTTGTCCTGGGTGTGCTTACCTTCCGCAACAATTTTGCGAAGACGGTGACATTCACCGGGCGCGAGATTGCCCGCATGCTCAACATCAACTCGGTTCACGGCAAGTTCTATCAACGTTTGAAGCTGGCTATGGACCGCTTCATTCCGCTGCGTTTTCGGGCACTTACAGCGACCGACCAGCAGGAAGAAGTGAAATGGAGCAACGTTTTCCAGGAAGCTAGCTTCTTACTCGACCGTGAGACAGGACGCTGCACCGGAAGCATCACCTGGACCGACAAGCTCATTCAATCAATCAACAACGGCTTCTTTCGTGTACTCGACGCAGGCCGTTATATGGAGCTGGACGGAATTACGGCCAAGCACTTATATCGGTTCTTCGCAGTGGCCTTCGAGAAAACAGACCTGATTGTCATGGATGCCCGCAAGTTGGCCATGGAGCACGTTGGTATTCTGAACCCGCCGCACTACTTCTCTCGCTTAATGCAGACTCTTGAGCCGGCTTTCGACCAGTTAATTAAGATTCAAGTTCTCGGATCTTATAACGTAATTTCCGCAGAAGAGTGGCGTATCGCGATGCACCGGCATCCCAGCTACGTGCCTGAGCGTAAGAGTCTCATGTTACAAAGTGCAGTTTGTCCGGAGTTAAGTCGTGCGCATTGCCAGACTGTCTTAGAGAAGGCCGGTTTTATGTATAAAACGGCGGTTACATGGACAACTGCCGCGGAGAGTCCCGAACAACTCTATGCGCTCGAACGCGCGGCGCAGCTTGTGCTTGCCATGAAACAGGAAGGTGTGCTGCCGCACGTCGCCGCCAGCTATGTGTCACGCGCACTGGATATGGGAGCATCGACAGGCGAAGGACAGGAATTACTTGACTGGTGCGAGATGGCACTTGATTTATGCAGACAAAAGAAGCACACGGGACAAAATCTTAAAAACTCCGCCGGGTTACTTATCAAGATCGTAAAAGATCCTGGGTCACGCCGCAGGTTTTTCGATGAATACACGGAAGCCGCTGCTAAAGAACGCTACCGGCAGCGTGAACGCGCCGTGCTTCGTCAGAATGAAGAAGTAGAAGAACGCACCTTGATTCTGGAGTATGAGCTGTACCGGCACACCGCGGCGGAAGCTATTTTCGAGCAAATGAGCGATTCCTCCAAGCTAGCCCTCACAAAAGAGAAGTCTGAGTGGCTGAGGCGGGAGGGCCGGTTAGAGAAAATAGCCCCGGAAGTCCGCGACCGCGAAGTAAGCGAGCTCATCTTGCAGGATCTCGCCAAAAGCGATGTGCCGCCATACAGCAAATGGCTCCTGCGCAAGCGCGCGGGGCAAGCCGTCCTGCCTTTTGCCACCATGGATAATACCGCCTAGCCGGCTGCGCTAGAGTGGGGTTAATGGCCGCTGCCTCACAGGAGACCGCCGAGCGCGAAAGATTTGCTTTCGGCGATAACTGGCGGCGCTTCCTCTCGGTTCTCGATGAAAACCGGATTCAAACGGGTGAGCGGTCCTTGTGCAAGATGCTCCAGGTTTCAGATCTAAACCAAAAAACCTTCCTCGATATAGGTTGCGGAAGCGGATTATTCAGCTTGGCTGCCCGGCGCCTCGGAGCTCGGGTGCACTCCTTCGATTACGATCCGCAATCAGTCGCCTGCGCGCAAGAGTTGCGCCGGCGTTACTTCCCGGAAGACCCCGATTGGCGCATCGAAGAAGGCTCCGTCCTGGATGCCGGCTATCTCGGAGCGTTGGGCTGTTTTGACATCGTCTATTCGTGGGGCGTGTTACACCACACCGGAGCCATGTGGCGGGCATTTGAAAACGCAGCCAGGCTGGTGGCGCCTCATGGAAAGCTGTTTATTGCGATCTACAACGATCAAGGAAAAATCAGCGAGCGTTGGCGAGCGATTAAACACACATACAACCGGTTACCTGCGGCGCTTCGATTCGTGGTCACCGTTCCTGTCGCGATTCACTTATTCTGGCGGCCCGTGCTCAAAGATCTTTTCCGTCTCGACCCGCTTGCGTCATTGCGCAAGGTACGGCAGGAACGCGGCATGTCCGCCTGGACGGATCTGATTGACTGGGTCGGCGGATACCCGTTTGAAGTGGCCAAACCGGAGACCGTTATCGATTTCTATCTGCGCCAGGGTTTCAGGCTGACGCGTCTTACCACTTGCGGCGGCTCGCTCGGCTGCAACGAGTACGTGTTCATGCGATAGAGTGAAAGCTTAGCTATGAAGGCTTTAATTACAGGTTCCGGCGGGCTGATCGGCTCGGAATGTGTCCGCCAGCTTTCCGCCGAAGGCTGGGAAGTGGTAGGGATCGATAACGATATGCGCCGGCAGTTCTTCGGTGAATCGGGCACTACGCGTCCGGTCGTCGATGAACTGCGCGCCAAACTGCCGCGCTACCGGCATCTGCCGATCGACATTCGCGACCGCCAGGCCGTGCGGCAGATTTTCGAAACGGAGCGTCCCCTGTTTATTATCCATACTGCCGCGCAGCCCTCGCACGATAAAGCCGCCTCGATTCCGTATGATGATTTCGATGTAAATGCGCTTGGCACCATGAACATGCTGGTAGCCGCACGCGACTTCTGCCGCGAATCGCCGTTCTGTTTCACCAGCACCAACAAAGTCTACGGCGACCGGCCGAATTACCTGCCGCTGGTGGAGCTCGAGAAACGTTACGACTACGATGGCGGCCGCGACGGCATCGGCGAGGACATGTCGATCGATCAGTGCCTGCACTCGGTCTTCGGCGCTTCGAAAGTTGCAGCCGATGTGATGTGCCAGGAATTTGGGCGGTATTTCCAAATGCCCGTCGGCGTTTTCCGCGGCGGCTGCCTGACAGGGCCGCAGCATGCCGCGGTGGAATTGCATGGCTACCTGGCGTATATCGTGCACTGCGCCGCGACGGGCAAGGAATACACCATCCACGGGTATAAAGGAAAGCAGGTGCGCGACCAGATCCATAGCTACGATGTGGCGCGGCTGTTTCTGGAGTTTTTCCGCGCGCCGCGTTGCGGGGAAGTTTATAATCTGGGCGGTGGCCGCGCAAATAGTCTCTCGATCCTGGAGACCGTGGACGCACTGGCCGGCATGGGATTGAAGCTGCGGTACAGTTATCAGGACTCGAACCGCATCGGCGATCACATCTGCTATATCTCCGATCTGAGTAAGTTGCGCGCGCATTTCCCGAATTGGAAACTGACTTACAACCTGCCGCGCATCCTGGACGAAATCGTTAGCCGGCATCTGCATCACGCGGACGCACCGGCGGGAGTGCGGAGTTAACCCATGAAGCTGTCGGTGGTCGTGCCGGCCCGCGATGAAGAGGGGTCCATCCAGGAGACCATCGCGCAAGTAGCCACGGCACTGGAGCGCGAACAAATCCCGTTTGAAATCGTGGTGGTGGATGACGGCAGCTCAGATCGGACCGCCGAATGCGTGCGCGACTCCATGCTGCGCTATCTAAGCGTCCGGCTGGTAACCAATAGCGGACGGCATGGATTTGGGATGGCGGTGCGCGCTGGTCTGGCACATGCCACGGGCGATGCCATCGCGGTCATGATGGCGGATGGTTCCGACGGTCCGGAAGATCTGGTTCAGTATTACCGCAAAGTGCAAGAGGGTTTCGATTGCGCTTTCGGTTCGCGCTTCATCCACGGCAGCCGCATCGTGGATTATCCGGTGCACAAACTAGCCATCAACCGCTTGGCGAACTGGTTTATCCGGATGCTTTTTCGCTTGCGCTATAACGATATCACCAACGCCTTCAAGTGCTATCGCCGCGAAGCTATCGAAGGCATGCAGCCGCTGCTCTCGCCGCATTTCAACCTGACCGTGGAGATGCCTTTAAAGGCCATCGCGCGCGGATACTCGTATGCGGTGGTGCCCATTTCGTGGACCAATCGCAAATCGGGGATTTCCAAGCTGAAGATCAAGGAAATGGGCAGCCGCTACCTGTTCATCGTGCTGTATGTCTGGCTCGAGCATCATCTGTCGCGCGGCGATTATCTGCGGCAGGAACCGAATACCAAAGAGCACGCCGCCACCCGCCACGCGTAGTTAGTAACAGTCTTCAGCGCCGCCGGTAACGGCGTGGTTACGGCACCGGCGCGGGATAAAACTGCACGTCCGGCAAGACGGGTGCAGCGGCTTCCGCGGATCCCCAGAGTACGGCGATGCGGGCGCCCGTGCCTGGGCCGAATGAAGAAACCGGATCGAAACGCAGCGTGGTTCCGTGTTCCTCTTCCCAGAATTCGTTCTGGCTCATATTGAGATAAACATCCAACCACTGGCCGTTGACAGGCGCAATCGCGTGGACGCCGCGGCCGTCGATTTGTTTTCCGAAGAACGCTTCAATCCGGTCGGCCTTTTCAAACCAGGCGTGCACCAGAGGCAGCGGATCGCCCGCACGCCACAACAGCGCTAGTAGTGTACTCTGCGGCAATGGATAACGCCGCGCGCTGCGAGCTTCCGCCTGGCTTTCGGCCGGATTCACAGGCAGAACGGACCACACGATCGGTATCTCACCCGCGAATTCCGCCGGCCAGGCAGTTTCGAAACGGATCGAGATCACGCGGTCCTGGTCCGCCGGAATCTCCGCGGGTTGAAAGGTTCCCCGCAAATCGCGCAGGTCTTGCGGAAAAGGACGGATCAAAACACCGCCTGCCAAATTTCGCTCCACGCATCGCCAGCGCATTCGCTTACCTGACCGAAAAGTAGCTTCCATGGATACCGGCGTGGGCCGAAACAAAAGCGTCTCGATCTTGCCCAACAGGCTCGCACGGATACGCGGCGCCATCACCAGCAAGCCATCGGATGGCGGCAGAAGCACGTCCTGATCCCAGTGCGCCGTGGAAGTGCGAAACGGCTTCAAAGGTCCGAAACGCGGCTTGCACCGACGTTGCAGAACCAGCCAATTCGAGCAGGCCAGAGCGAGATCGTACCGGTCGAGCAGCGCGCGCCAGGAAAGCGGTGTTTCGAGAAAAGGGTGACGGCCGTCGATCGCGGAGAAATTCAAAATCGTGAAATCGGCCGCGCGGCGGCTTCCGATGTGCGCGGCGTTCAAGGCATCCAGAGCAGGCGTGTATGCGCTATAGGATTGGAATACCGGGCGGGGTTGCCATTTCCAGCCGTTGGCTTTGACCACGTCCACATCCCACGGCACAGCGTCGACCGAGCCATTGCCGATGATCTGGTGAAAGCGCTCCGGCAAGCGCAGCGATTCGCGTTCCCGCTGTTCGCCGGCGCCAATCTTGTCCCACGCGGTGCGCCAGTGCCGAAAATCGGCCAGGGACCTGCTTGTTTCGTGCAAGTCCAGCCGCGATTTCACGATGTAACTGAACCCGGGGTATGCTTCCAACAACACCGCGCCGGCTAAGACCACCGAAAACAGTTGCCAGATCACGATCAACCGGCGGTCGCGCGTGGCCTTAGCGCAAACCAGAGGGAACAGAAGGGCTACGGCAAATCGCATCTGAAATGTGGCGGCGTGCCCTGCGTCCTGCCGCACCATAGCGTGTTTGAAGGCGAAGTACGCGATGAGCACAGCGGGCAGCATGCCGGGCCACAGGGAACCGACGTCAGACACAAGCGTGATCGCCAGGAAACTCGCCGCAATAAGGGCAACGGCCAGGGCGGCTTGCCAAAAGGGGCCGGGCAATCCCATCGCTTCCGAATAACCCGATACGATCTGCCACCCGTTGCGAATGTAGGGAATCAACGCGGAGATACTGCCCGTGGCC
>Ga0335074_10009764_pt1 | contig 13404 bp, 11 predicted proteins | sample Lox_Sample_23_FD_206715 | JGI IMG/M metagenome (GOLD analysis project Ga0335074, IMG submission 206715) | Soil microbial communities from Loxahatchee National Wildlife Refuge, Florida, United States - Lox_Sample_2.3 | ecosystem: Environmental > Terrestrial > Soil > Wetlands | place: USA...
AGCGTGGTCGTTTGCTCGAGGACCCGATCGGCCGTGATCTCGCTCGAGGACGCCGACCGGACGACCCGCTGGAAGCGATAGGCGCGCAGCAGCGTCTGCGCAGTCGCCTCGATCGAGGTGCGCGTCCGGTCCGCCTGGGTCTCGAACGCCCGGATCGCGTCATAGGCGGCATGCGCACCGGCCAGCTCGAGCTCATCCTGCGCCTCACCGGTGATCCGCGCCAGCACCTCGTCGAGCTCGCGGGCACCCTGGCCGTAGACCCAGCGGACGACGCTGTCCATACCGGCGCCCCCGGCCGCGGCGGCGTACAGCAGCGGCGCGAGGCGCTGCTCGGCGGCGACGGCCCAGAAGTCGCCGCCTTCGACGCTCCGGCGCTCGAGCTCGCCGGCCGAGGCGAGTCGCCAGGCGACCTCGAGCGCGCCGTCCCAGGTTCTCGCACCGTGGAGCGGGGACCAGGTGTGCGACTCGGTCCGGGCCAGCCCGAACGGATCGAACACGAGCACCTCGCCAAGTGCCTTGCGCCGCGCCCGGGTCGCCGACAGGAGGTCGGTCTTGATCGAGCTCGCGACCGCCGGCCCGGTCCATTCGAGCAGGGCCGGGATCGCGATGCCGGCCGACTTGCCCGATTGCGGCGGGCCGAATGCGACCAACGCGTGCCGGTGCTCGGCGTACAGCAGCCGGCCGCCACGGCGCCCGAGGACGAGTCGCCCGGCGCCTCGGCGCCTCAGCCCCGCCAGCTCACCGGACCGCGCCCAGCGGGCGCCCGCGCCCGAGCGCAGTCCGGCCGTGGCGCGGACGGCCAGCCACGCCAGCGCGATCACGCCGGCCGCGAGCAGGCCGAGGGCGCCGTAGAACCCCGCGGCTCCCGGCAGCCGGGCGCGGGCGACCGCGGGCCATGCCCGCGCGGGATCCGAGAGCCGCTCCGGGAGCCGGACCAGCACGCCGAGGAGCTGGCCGACGCCGACGCGCGGCCAGCCCGACCCGAACACGATGCCGGCCAGCCCGCCCCACAGCCACAGCGCGCCCGCCACCCCGAGCAGGCAGCCGATGACCGCCAGGACCGCGGCGTCGGACAGCGCTCCCGGGCGATCGCCGCTCATCCGCGCGCCAGCCTCTCCTCGCTCACGCGCATCCCCGTGTCCGTGTTGGTCAGCCTGGCCTCGAGCCGGGAGCGATAGTGCTGGACCACGAACGAGCGGCTCCCGACTCGCCACAGGGCCTGACCGGCGGACAGCATCGAGATCAACCGGGCCTCGTTCTCGGACAGCCCGAGCAGCGTCCGGGTGAGCGGCACCTGGCTCTCGTCCTGGTGATAGACGATCCGGGTCGACGCGTCCGCGACCAGGCCCTCGGCAATCCGTGCCGCCCTCGACCCGGCATCGCCGGCCGCGCGAAGGTCGGCGAGCTTGTGCAGCACGACCAGGTTCATCACGCCGAACTGCCGCGCCAGCTTAAAGTTCGACTGGAACCATTCGCCGAGCCCGGTGTGCTGGACGATCTTCCATGACTCGTCGGCGACGCTGATCAGTCGCTCGCGCCCGGGTCGCTCGGCCATCCGCGCTAACAGCGCGCTCATCCACGCCGAAGCGCACGCCATCAGGATGCCGACGGCGGGCGAGTCCTTGACGGCGTGGAGATCGAGGACGAGGAGTTGGGCGTCGAGGTCGAGGCCGGGGGTGGTGGGACCGTCGAACATCCCCTTGAGCGGTCCCTCGCACAGGTCCTGGATGGCCAGCGCCGCGCGCCGAACGTCGACGGCGAGCCGCTGCACCGTGGTCCGGAGCCGCTCCGCCATGTCCGCGACGGGGTCGAACAGCACCTTCGCGATCTGCGGCAGGGTGGGCTCGGACACGCCGCTGCCCCGTACGGCATGCAGGGCCTCGCGCAGGCCGGCGGCCTCGACCTGGGTGAGCGGACCGCCGATCGCGGTGACCGTGACCGCGCGCAGCAGCTCGAGCTGGGCGTGCTCCTCGGGCCGGGATGCGAGCGGGTTCAGCCGGATCCCGCCGCCCGGCTCGAGCGACACCGGTTTGACCCCGACCGCGTCGCACAGCGGACCGTATTCGCGCTTGACGTCGAGCACGAACGCGCGGCGCCCGAACAGCAGCATGCGCCATAGAAGCGTCTTGACCAACGCGCTCTTCCCCTGGCCGAGCTTGCCGAGGACGATCGCGTTGGGATCGTCGAGCGTGCCGTCGCCGTAGAGGATCCACGGGTCGTAACAGAAGGCGCCGCCGCTGGAATCGCGCCCGACGAACACGCCGCGCCCGCCGAGGCCGCCGCCGGCCACGAACGGGTAGACGGCCTGGGCGTGACGAGTCGTGCAGCGGTGCCCGAGACGGTCCGCCGACGGTCGGCTCATCGTCGCCTCCCGGCGACGCGGGAGAGCGCGACCCCCGCGACCGCGACGACCGCCACCACAAGCGCGGTCGGCACGCGGCCGTGCACGAGCGGTCGCACCAGTTCGTCGTACACGAGCCGCGCGAGCATGTAGTGCCACAGGTAGGTGAGGAAGGCGGCCGCCGGAGCGATCATCGGAGGCCCCGGCAGAGCGGCAGCGTGAACGTGAACGCGTCGGCCTGCTGCCCGTACATCCGGTGCAACTCGAGGCGGGCGCGCACCGTCTGCTCGTGCACCTCCGCGCAGGCCCGGCGCAGGTCGTCCGGATCCCGTCCGGAGACGGTGACGAACCCCGCCAGGCGCACCTCGGCGTGGCCCGCGGCGAGCTCAGCTTCACGGCGCACAGCCGCTTCCTGGGCCTGCCGCTGGCGCGCGGTCTCGGCCTGTCCGAAGCGATGGCGCAGCTCGCGGTCGGCGTGGTCGCGGGTGACCGCGGCCTCGGCGTCGCGCGTCGAGCGGTCGGGCGCGATCGGTTCGAACGTCACCGCCACCGTGCGCACCACGCTCGAGTGCCCCAGCAGAGCATCCATGAACATCGGCGAGACGTCGACCCGTGGCCACTGGGCGATCCAGAAGGTCGCGTGCACGGCGCCGTCGGCGCGGTAGTGCTCCCACTGCTCGCGCGCGCCCAGCGGCCAGGCGTTGGCCTCGGCGAGGCCGTCGCGCCGGGGGTCGGCCGCCTCCAGCGTCGCCAGCTCGGCCCGCGCGTAGGGGTCGAACGCGGTTCTGAGCGCGCGAGCGAGCTGGCCGGCGCCGAGCGCCCCGAGCACCGTCACCTCGGCCGCCTCGATTCCCTGAGCGACGCGCTCGGTCTCCTCGATCAGCGTGGTGGCTGCGGCGCGCCGGCCGCGGTCGGCGCCGCGGTGCGCGTCGACCTGGACGGCGACGAGCACCTCGTGCTCGTGCGACGCGCGGGTGGTGGCGCCGATGAGCTCGAGATAGGACTCGATCATCGGCGTGCCCCGCAGCGGAATGCTCGGATCGTGCTCGTCGTGCAGCCACCGGGCGAGCTCGTCGCCCTGAGCCGGGGCCGTCCGCTCGAGCCATTGAATCCGGCGAATGGGACTGCCGGCGGCTCCCGAGAGCACGAGGCCCCACCGGGCGAGCCGGCGCTCCTGCGCCTCGGGATCGAGCAGCGAGAACGAGACGACGCGGCAGGCGAGCACGGCGGTCAGCCGCCGCCGGCGTGCCTCGGACAGCACGCCGATCGTCCGGTCCTCATAGGGCACGTCGAGGATGCGGACGCCCTTGACAGCGGCCGGCGGATGTGGGCGAGGCTGCCTGAGCAGGCGCTGGAGCGGACGTGACCGCTCGCCGGCGAGCTTGCCTGCGCGCTCCGTGGCCAGCGTCCCGGCCGTCGGGGCGCGCGAGTAAAAGCGCAGCCGCCGCCTTGCCCAGCGCAGCGCGAACGACAGCGCGATCGGCGCCCACTCCTCGGCGGTGCGCCGGGCGACCGGAGCAAACGCGACGGCCAGCGACGCCCCGAGCCCGGCCAGGCCGAGGAATGCTCCTGCCGCCGTCGGCTCCCGATCGAGGATCGCGATGCCGGCGATCGCGCCGACCGCGACGACGCCTGCCTGACCGGCGCGGAGCTGACCGAGGAGCCCCCGCCGTTCGACGGGGCCAAACCGGTAGGTGAGACGCTCGTCGGTCACTCGGCATCCGGATGCGGGTGGACGGGGGGCGAACCGAGGTCCTCGCCGTCGAGTCCGAGGACGCGTTGCTCCGACCACCTCGTGGCCACCGGGTCCGGCGGCTCGTCACCCTCGGCTGGTTGGGACTCGTCGGCGCTCGCCGAGGTCGCCTGACCGGATCCCGTGGCCCCTGTCGCTGCGCGCGGCTCGACGCCCGACCCAGTCGTTCCTGGCGGGGCCGACGGTCGGCCGGTTTCGACCATTCCCGCCTCGGCCTCGCGCTTCATGGCCGCGGCACGCGCCACCCATTCGTCCTCGCGGGTTGCCGCCTTTGCTCCGGCCCGCACGGCCTCGGCCCCCGGCGTCCTGAGCCCGCCCCGCAGCGGCTCTACGGCCCCGGTTGCCAGCTCGGCGAGCGGAAGCAGGCGCATCAGCGCCCAGGGCGAGAAGGTCGCCAGCATGATCAGGACGCCACCACCCATCAGCGTGGTCACGTTGTGGCCCGCGGCGCCGACCGCGGCGCCACCGAGCGAGAGCACGGCAACGATCGCGAACTTGGACAGGATCAGCGCGACCAGCAGTTCGACCGCGCGGATCGCCCAGATCCGGCGCGCTGGCCAGACGAACGCCGCGAACGCCAGCGGCAGCATCAGCACGATCACGTAGACCGCCGCCTCGCGTAGCAGCAACTCGACCCACAGGGCGAACGCGGCGGCGATGATGAACAGGCCGACGAGGAAGGCGAGGAAGGGAGAGCCGCCGAACGCGGCCGGAGCGGCGGCGTACAGGCCGATCTTCGCCAGGAAGTGCGCGCTCTCGTTCGAGGCCGCCGACGAGACGAACGAGCAGAGCTGATCGCACGCCGCCAGGACGAGCGAAGTGAGCGGCGCGGCGATCGCCACCGCCAGCATCGCGAGCGGCAGGTAACCGAACGCGGCCCTGGCCAGCAACGCGACGTCCGAACGGATTAACGCCTGGACAGCGGCGGCGAACAGGAACGGCAGCGTCAGCAGCGCCGCGATTGCGGCCATGCGCCAGTACGCCGACGAGAACCAGGTGGTGCGCAGCTGGGGACTCGTGGTCGCGCCGAGCGCGGCGGCGGTGTAGTTCAGCACCCCGTGAGCAGCGCCCACGGTCAAGGTGCCGATCGCCGCTAGTCCGAGCGCCGTGCTGGCGGTGGAGACGACCGCGCCGGCAGCGCCGCCGGCGAGGGTCCCGGCTGCGCCAGAGACGTTGCCGGTCACGAGCTGTTTGCCGGCGTTCAGGGCGGAGCCGCCGATGGACAGCGGCGACGCCGGGCCTGGGTCGCCCGCGACGCCGAGCGTTGGCGAGGGCTTCATCTGATGCGCCGCCCTCGCCGGCCGCGGCACCGCAACCGCCGCGGCCACCGCGGGCGGTGCCATCGCGGCGCCCGCGCCGGCGGCCGCGCCGACGCCGAGGAGCGCCAGCCAGCTGCTGCTCATTTCGCCGTCGACCCGAGGTGCTGGAAGAAATTGACCAGTCCGGGTCCAGAACCGATCACGAGCGCCGAGGCGCCGGAGATCACCGCGGCCATACGGCCCCGCGACGCGTAGTGCGGGTTGTGCGCATGCGAGGCGAGGGCCCACAGCGCCGCTCCGACGAAGGCGCCGATCAACGCGATCGCGAGGGCCCAGGCCTCGGCGCCATCCACCAGCTGCTGAAGCACGTTGCTGCCCGGCAGACCGGTGGGGTCAGGCGTTGCCGTCACGTTGCCGGCGACTACGAGCATCCCAGGAAGTAATGCCATTTCAGCCCTCCAAGTCCAATTGAGCCAATTGAGTATAAATGACCCTAGCAATTCTAATTAGCTCATGCTAGGTTTGATCAACTCAATTTAGTCTCAATTCGACTCAATATGTCCGCCATAGAGAACGCGCGTCCTGGCGCCGGCGATGTCGGCGAGCTGTATGCCCTCCTCGCCAAGCGGCTCGAGCAGATCGTCCGGCTCGACGTACGCGCTCCCGACGCGGTGATCGAGGACGCCTGCCAGTTCGCCTGGAGCCGTCTCGTCCACCATCGCCAGCGCGTCCACCGGGAGACCGTCATGACCTGGCTGGCTCGGACCGCGGTGCACGAGGCGTTCAAGCTGCTGCGCCGGGATCGCCGCGACCTCTCGCTCGAGGCCGCGTGCGAGCACGACGCAATGTGGAAACCGGCCAGCGCGCCAGGCCCGGACGTCGTCCTTCAGAGGCGCGAGCGTCTGGAGCAGCTCCGCCGGCTCCCGGAGCGCCAGCAGCGCGTCCTTTGGATGAACGCGTTGGGTCTGAGCTATGCCGAGATCGCCCTGCGTGAAGGGTGCACCGTGCGCACGGTCGAGCGCCAGCTGCTTCGCGCCCGGCAGAATCTCAAACAGGGTGACGGTTCTTAGCTAGCGCGCCCGCCCGCGCTTGCGCCGGCGGCGCTCCGCCGGGCTCAGCTTGCGCGGCTTGGCCCGCTGCTTTGAGCCCTGGCGGCTGCCGGCCCCGGCATCCGCCGCAGCGGCACGGTGACGCACCGGCGCCCTCTTGCGCGCGTCGCGCCAGATGAAGAACGAGATCCCGCCGAGCACGACGATCGCGCCGATGGCGATGATGATCGCCGAGTTGCCGCTGAAGGCGCTGCCGCCGCCGGCGGTCGTCGTCGTGTTGGCCGTCGGCGTCGCGGTGGTCGTGGTCGGCACCGAAACCGTCGGCTGCGGGAATCCCGGCAACAGCGGGTTGGTGGTCTGCGCGGTCGCCGCCGCCGGCCACACGAGTGCTGTCCCGACCAAGAGGAGGAGCCGGAGAGATCTCACAACTGCGCGCCCCTCCCGCGCTCTAGGCGAGCGGCTGCTCCATCGCCGGCGTCTCGGGCGCGTCGACGTAGGGTTGCTCATCCGCGACATCCTCCTCGTGATACACGCTCTCGGCGTTCACCGCCCAGATGTCGTGCTTGGCGCCGGTGAGGATGTTGTCCACGGCGCGCATTGCCGTGAGCATCGAGTGGTCAGAGTTGTTGTAGCGGTGCAGGCCGTTGCGTCCGACCTGGATCAGGTTCGGGATCCGATCGAGCCAGCCGCGGATCGCGGTCACGCGCTCGGCGTACTCGGCGTCGTACATCGGATAAGCCTTGTGGACGCGCACGACGAAGCCCATCTTCACCTTGTCGGCGCGGGCCAGGCCGAGCTGCTGGATCTCACGCGTCGCCATCGCCACGAGCTTCTCGTCGCTCGTGCTCCAGAGCCCGTCGCCCTCGAAGCAGAAGTACTCCATGCCGATTGACGCGTCGCTGTCGTTGGGGACCATGAACGGACTCCAGGAGCGGAAGTTCTGGATCCGCCCGACCTGCACCGACGGGTCGTGGATGTAGATCCAGTTGTCGGGGAACACGTCCTCGTTCTCGATCACCAGCAGCACGGTGAGGAAGTCGCGGTAGCGCAGGCCGCGGGCCGCGTCGCGAACGTCCGCCGGGGCCTCGGGGTCGGCAATCCCGACGGTCGTGCGTAGCGGCAGCGAGGAAATCACGTACGAGGGCGTGATCGTCTCGCCGCCCGCGACCACCTCGACCACGCGGCTGCCGTCGAAGCGGATCCGCGTCACCGGCGCGTTCAGGCGGACCTCGCCGCCGCGGGCGCGGATTTCGTCGCGCATCTTCTCCCACATCTGCCCCGGGCCGAAGCGGGGGTAGTTGAACTCGGAGATCAGCGACTTGATCTGGTTGCCGTTGTTGCCAAAGAACGCGTTCTTGGCGGCCGCGAAGAACGACAGGCCCTTGATTCGCTGCGCGGCCCACTCCGAGCGGATCTCGCTCGTCGAGACCCCCCACACCTTCTCGGTGTAGGACTTGAAGAACTGGTTGAAGAGCCAGCTGCCGAAGCGGTTGGTGACCCACTCCTCGAATGTGTCCTCGCGCCCCTTGGGCTTGACCGTCGCCCATAGATAGGAGACCAGCGCCTTGGTCAGGTCGACGGGCCCGAGCTTCTTGATCACGTCCATTCCCTGCAGCGGGTACTCGAGGAACTTGTGGTTCCAGTAGATCCGGCTCTGGCGCGGGCGCTTGAGGAACTCGTCAGCGAGGATCTCGTGCCAGAGGTCGTCGACCTCCTTGGCCTTGGTGAAGAAGCGGTGGCCGCCAAGGTCGAAGCGGTAGCCCTCCCGCACGTCGGTGCGAGCGATCCCCCCGACCTGGTCGGTCGACTCGAGCACGATCACCGGCTTGCCCTGCTTGGCCAGCAGATAGCCAGCGGTGAGACCCGCCGGTCCCCCGCCCAGCGCGAGCACGGGGTGCTCAGGCGTGATGTCCGCTCCGCGCGGCGCGGACTCGGGGCTGGGATTCGGACGCTGCTCGGTCATCTCGACGGGTCTCAGGACACCTTCTGGTAGAGGACGGCGCTGTAGGCGAGGATGCTCGCGCCACGGTAGTTGTGCGGCGCATACGTCACCTCTTTCAGCACACCGCTGTTCACGTCGTCCTGGAGGATCTGGCCCCACTGGGCGGCGCGCCGCCGGACGAGTGACGTCCAGGGCGCCTTCCAGTTGTTCTGACCCTCGGTGAGCGGCCGTACGTACAGCAATTGCTGTCCCGGCCTGAGGCTAGCAACCAGCGGATCGAGGGTCGCCGCGGGAGCCGCATGTTCCAGGCGCTTCTGCGCGTACACCCAGTCCATGTAGCTCGGGTCCTTGACCGGTCCGATCGTGCTCGCCCACCGCAGGCCGGCGGGCAGGTAGTACCAGGCGAGCGGCATCGAGTCGGGCTGCGCGCTCACCACCAGATCACCACGGTGCAGCAGCGGCGTCACCTCGCCGCTGATGTCCTGCATGTCGCTCTTGTAGACCGGCGCGTACGAGGAGGGGTGAACCACGAACAGGACCGAGAGCGCGATGCATACCAGCCCGAGCACCCCCGACCGCGCCGCACCCCACGCCGCCAGCAGGAGGATCGAGGCCAGGATCGGAGCCATGTAGCGCGCGACGAACGCGGGGGTGATCTGCGACGCGAGCCACGCGATGATCAGCGTGCCCGAGATCAGCCAGATCAAAGACCACATAACTGTCCCGTCGCGGGTGCGGCGATATCGCTTTGTGAACAGCGGCGCCAGCCCGACGATCCACGCGACGAGCAGCGCGACGGTGATGCGGTCGGCGCCGAGCAGGTCGCGCGAGAGGAGCACCGGGACGCCGAAGCGGATGGTCGGCGCCCACGGCGCGCCGGTGTGAGTCGCCTGGTAGATGAAGTTCGGCACCCAGGGCAGGAACAGCACCGCGGCGCCGACGTATGCCAGCACCGCATCGCGCACGATGCCGCGGCGATCATCGCTGGTGAGCCAGATCGGGATCAGCGCGACCACCGAACCGGCCGCAAAGAAGATGCCCCAGGCGTGCGTGTACAGCATCAGCGCCTCGCACACCGAGAACAGGATCACGTAGCGCCGCCGCCGGTAGACGAAGCCGTGGATGAACGCCGCCGTCTGGATGATCCCGAGCAGGCCCATGAGCTCGTACATCCGCGCCTCTTGGGCGTATGCCGTCAGGAACGTGCTGAACGCGCATAGGACCGCCATGTACATGCCGGCCCGGCGGCCGAACAGGCTCCAGCCCGCCCACAGGCCCGCCGGGATAGTGAGCAGCCCGAACACCAGCGACAGCGAGTGCGCCGCCGCTTCGCTGGCGCCGAACCAGCCGATCCAGAAGTGCAGCAGCAGATAGAACAGCGGCGGCGATCCGTCGTGGCGAAGGATGCCGGGGATCGCGCCCAGCGAGTGCGAGGCGATCCCGGTGGTGATCGCTTCGTCCTCCCAGAACTGTCCGATCGGTGCACTGATGTACCGCGTGCGGATGTACGCGGAGATCGCCATGAGCACGAGCACGAACACCGTCGTGCTGGCCCAGACGGGCACCCGCTCGAGCCGCTTGGGTGTCTTGAAGTCGACTGAGCGCGGGATGCCGCCGGGCGGCGCGGTGACCGTCGCCATCTAGCGCTCGCCCCCGGAAGGCCGTGCCAAGGGGAGCGTGGTTGCGGGGCCCACCACTAGCCCTGCACCTTACCTGCGCACGTCGAGAACACCCTGAACGTGCGGACGTGCGCGACCAGCCTGTAATGCGCGCCGTCGTGCTCCCAGGCGATGATCTGCGCCGGCAGGGGGAGGAGGGTCGAATCCGACTGTGCGCGCGTCTGCAGGATCACGTTTGGCCACGGAGGACCGGCCAGGTTCGCGGGCTCAGCCTCGACCCGCAGGGTGTGGACATCCAGCGTCCACGCCACCATCGGGACCTGGAAGCCCTCGGTCATCACCGACCCACAGGCCAGCAGGGCGCGCGCGCCGCCCGCCTCGCGCACGGCGGCGGTCAGATCCTGGCGCAGATGGGCCTGGTAGACGAGCGCGTGGTGCGTCTTGGGCAGGCTGACGACGTTCTGGCCGATCCAGGGGGGCCAGGCGAGGAACAGGGCGATGGCCACGACGATGCCCGCCGCGGCGCTGAGCCGCGTAGTGACCAGCGGGCGCAGCGCGGCCCACCGTTCTCCCAGGCGGCGCCACAGGCGCGCGACCGTGCCCGCGAACCATCCCCAGGAGGCCCCGCCGGCGATGGCGACCGGAGCCGTCCCGAGCACGAGATAGCGGTTGTTGCCCGAGAACCCCGCCTGCGTCTCGAACGCGATCCCGAGCCACCACACAAACCCGAACAGCCCCAGCGCGACCAGCCACGCCCGCGCCCGGATGCCGGCACTAACGGCCGCCGACGCCGTTCCGCTGTCCGTGCCCTGGCGACCCGGCCACCACGAGCCACGCATCCGCCACAGGCCGACTGCCGCGGCCACGAGCCCGATGATCCCCGGGATCTTCACCCGGTTGAGCACGGCCGGCCACGCCTCCTTCGTGTAGACCGTGCAGACGGGACACTTCGCGAACGCGGCGCTGTTGGAGCGGGGATGCTGGGCGCGGGTGACACCACGGAACAGATGGCCCGAGCCCCACAGCTCGGGCAGGAACCAGAGGACGGGGATGAGCGCGAACAGCGCCACCACGAGCCGGCGCGCGCCGGGGTCACGCCAGAACAGGTAGAGCCCGTAGGGCCCCCAGAAGAACCACAGCTCCGGCCGGTCGAGCGCCGCGAAGAAGCCGACCACGAAGGCGCGCTGCCGGGCGCCGTCGAGGTAGCTGTCGACCGCGATCAGGGCCAACGCCGTGGCAAAGCCCTCCGAATAGCCGAGCGCGTTGTCGGAGATGAACCCGCCCGAGTTCACGAGGCTCCCGGCCGCGATCAGACCGGCCAACAGCGGCGGGACCATCGCCAGCCACCGACCGGCGCCGTCTTGCGCGGTCTCACCCGTCCTGAGCAGATCACGGGTCAGGCGCCACGCGAGCTTGAACACCATCACCACGGCCATCACCGCGCCGCCCCGGGCGATGACCAACCACAGGTCGGGCTGAGCCTTGCCGAACACGGCGAACGCCGTCGTGAACAGCATCGGCAGCGGCTTCCAGGACGGGCCGCCGGTGGTCTGGAGGTTGATGTGAATGATCTCCCTGCCCCAGACCAGCCACGCCCACGGGTCATAGCTCGGGGTCGATGGGATCAGCAGCGAGAGCGCGCCGATCACCAAGGCGGCGCCCACGAGCCACAGGTAGAACGCCCCGCCGCCGAAGCGGGACTTCAGTGCACGAGCACGCGCCGTGACGTCGGTCGACGGCGCCGGTGCTGTCAGCTCTGCGGTGGGAACAGACACGGAGACCGGAAGATGTGGTTGGTGCCGCGCCCGCAAGTTACGCACGGCGACGGCAGACGCGTACCCAGCCTGCGCACCGAGCGCGGGCGGCGCGCCAGCATTCTAGAGGCCGACTGACTCAGACCGCGCCCGCTAGCCCTGCACGCCCTGATCCAGGCAAGCCTCGACAGCGGCCACCTCCGAGTCAGAGCCCTGGTTCGGATACAAGAGGGCAGTGCCGATCACCTCGGCGCCCTGGGACTTCCCCTCGATCTGGTAGTTCTGCGCCGCCCCGGGGGTGGCCGTGAACACGACGGTGGGGCCGGTCGGCGCGGAGCCGATCTGAAGCTTCGTCGGGCTGAGCACCTGAACCGCCAGGTGGGCGTCGCGGATGCAGCCGAGGTGGTTGTCCATGTCCGTCAACGGGCTGTCGATCCGTCCCCGACTCGCGAGCTGAGTCGACCCGCTCGCCGTGGTCGGTTGAACCCGGACCGCGCCACACCCGGCGAGCGCCACGGCGCAGCCAAACAGCGCCAGAACCCCGCGCGCCGGAATGCGCGCGCACCGGGCTCCGCGCGTTGGACCGAGCTTTTCGGACAGCATGCAATTTCCAAAGGTAGAGGATCATCCAGATCGTGCTCCTGTACGGCGCCCTCTCCGGACCGCTGCCAAAGCTGGGCGTGGTGGCGGTAGCGGCTCTCGTCGCCGTGGTCATGCTCCATCGCGACGCGCGGATCCAGGCGGTGGCCATGCTCGCCGCGCTGGTCCTCTCGCCGGTTCTGCTCTTGGCCGCGATCTGGCATTCGCCGCAGCTCGGAGTCGTCCATCGCCACCCGCTCCTCGCCGCCGTCGGCGCCGTGGTGGCGCTCGTCGCGGTGGTCATCGCGGCGCTGATTGTGGAACGGCGGCCGGCATTGCTGGCCGGGGCGGTGCTCGTCGCGCTGCCCTTCCGGATCCCGATCCAGGCCGGCGGCACCACCACCAACCTGCTCGTGCCGCTTTACTTCGTGGTCGCCGCTGGATCGGTCGGGTTCATCTTCCGCACCCTCGGCCCCGGGGGAGCCCCAGAGGTCGACCAGCCCGCCGCGGCTGCCGCCGCCGGCGTCCCGGAGGCCGACCCGCGCGCCCCCGCCGCCGGCGCCGCCCGCTGGCTCGAGCGGCTCCTCGCCGCGTACGTCGTCCTCTACGGCCTGCAAGCCGCGTACTCGCCGTCCTTCCAGACTGCCCTGCAAAACATGGTGTTCTTCTACGTCCCGTTCGCGCTCGCCTACAGCCTGCTTCGCCGCGTCGACTGGACGCGGCGGCTGACTCGGAACTGCCTCGTCCTGATCGCGGGGCTGGCGGTGCTGTTCTCGCTTGTCGGTTTCGTCGAGTACGCCACCAAGACGATCTTCCTGAACCCGAAGCTGATCGCGGCCAACGCCGTGCACGTGTACTTCACCGTGAACTCGGTCTTCTTCGATCCGAACATCTTCGGCCGCTTCCTCGCGCTCGTGATGGTTTTGCTCGGGGCCGTTCTGCTCTACGCGCGCCGGCAGCGCACGCAGCTGGTGACCCTCGCGGTCCTCGCGATTCTGTGGGGCGGCCTCGTGACGACGCTGTCGCGCTCCAGCATGGGCGCGCTGCTCGTCGGACTGGGCGTGCTGGCGGCGGTGCGGTGGCGCCCGGGGCGCGCGGTGTTCATCGC
>Ga0335074_10009766_pt1 | contig 13404 bp, 14 predicted proteins | sample Lox_Sample_23_FD_206715 | JGI IMG/M metagenome (GOLD analysis project Ga0335074, IMG submission 206715) | Soil microbial communities from Loxahatchee National Wildlife Refuge, Florida, United States - Lox_Sample_2.3 | ecosystem: Environmental > Terrestrial > Soil > Wetlands | place: USA...
GGCCGGCCGGGAGAAAGCCGGACAGATGGATGGCCGCTTCAGGCTGACCGGCTCAGCCTGAAGCGGATGGTCGGCCGGGCACGCCGATCAGGCGGCGTCGTCGCGGCGGTCGCGCACCTTCACATAGGCAAGGGCCGCGTGTTCCTGGCAGTACGGCTTGGCCGGCATTGCCTCCGCCTCGCAGAAACGAAAGCTGGGTGTTCCCGGCTCGCCGATCGGCCAGCAGCAGGCGGGCTGGCGCGACCGCGCCGGCCGCGCCACCACCACCGGGCGCGGCGGCGGCGCCGGCATCGGGCGTGGCGGCATCGGACCTGGCCTTGCCTCCACCGTGCGCATCTCGGCGGCTGGCCGCATCGCGGCCAGCGGCGGCAGGGTCGGGCCGGAGACGGGACGCGGCGGTCGTGGCCGCCGCACGCCTTCGCCCCCGCGCCGGATCGGCGACGGCCGCGCATCGAGGCTCAGCCGATGCGCCTTGCCGACGATGGCGTTCTTGGAAACCCCCATGCGCCGGCCGATCTCGGCGGTCGAGAGCCCTTCCGCCCAGAGCATACGCAGCTGCGCGATCGATTCCTCGCTCCACTCCATCTCGTGGGCCCCCGCTCGCTGTGCCTACCACATATGGTAGCCTGCGGACGGGCTCCCGCTCAACGGAACGACCCCCAAAAACTTGTGGAAAACTGCGGGCGGGGACCACAATCCCTTGAGGGTGAGGTTTACGCCGGAATCGCGGCGGATCGGGCGGCGGGTCTGCTCCGCCGCGATTCGCGTCCCCGGCGCCGGTTCCGATCGGCCGTCCTCGATTCCTGTCCGGCCGGGCGGTGGATCGCAGGCGCCACCTCGATGCGGCTGGGTGTTTCCGCGACCGACTTCATTGGACGGACCGATCCGACCCGGCCGACCCCGCGCTCGCGTGTCGCCGTAGACATTCGCTTGCGAATGTTCGCGATGGGCGGGCCACCAGACCGGGATCGCCCTGACGGCGGAGAGCAATCCCGATCCGGCTCTTCGTTCTCGGGCCATGATTCACGCCGGCGGCAATCATGGTCCAAACGGTCGAAGCCGGCGTCGTTCCGGTCCCGCGGCCGATCGGGCTAGGCCGGCTGCGCCGCCGGTGCCGCCAGCGCCCCGGCGATCTTCTCGGAGACGTAGCCGAGCACGGCGCCGACGACCACCGAGAGCACGATGGCGACCAGCGGGTTGTGCACCGACGCGGCAGCCAGCGTGTCGAGCTTGGTGCCGAGCAGCGAATACGACGCCGTGGCGGCGAAGCCGTAGACCGCCGCCGGAATCACCGCGAGCGCCGGCAGATGCGCCGCCATGACCAGCACGAAAACGGTCACGAACACGCAGATCCCGGCCCAGAGCGGCACGCCGAACGAAGCCCCCAGCGGGACATAGACCACGAGCAGCAACGCCACCCAGCCGACGATCGCGCCGAAGATCATGTGGACGATCGTGGTCCTGAGCCCGGCCTCCTTGCCGCCGCAATGGTAGAAGCACGCCCAGGCGATGAAAATCGCCCAGATCTGCAGGTTGACGGCGGCGAGTGGCCCGAGAACGACGAAGGTCGCCAGGCCACCGAGTACACTGATACTCAGGGCCAGCGCAGTGATCAGAGACATGATACAGTTTCCCTCCCGAGTCTGGACTTTGTTGCGCCCACCGGTTGCGATACCGGTATGACATGGGCGGTTAACAATACCGCCTTTCGCTTCGATTTCACATCATCTTCCGGGATCGAGCCGCGGGTGCCTCCCGGCACGCGGGAGGCGGGGTCTCAGCCGCCGCCGGGCAGATCGTTCCGCCTTGCCGCCGCCGGGAGATCGGCCGCGGTGGGATGCCGCTCCGAGGCCACGGTACCGTCCTCGGGCCGGACGATCTGGCAGGTCCGAAGTCCCGCCGCAGCGGCCGCATCCAGTTCGGCCTCGGCGTCGGAAAGGAACAGCACCGACCCGGGTGCCAGCGCCATCTCAGCCGCGATGCGGCGGTAGCTCTCCGCCTCCCGCTTCGGGCCGACGCGGGTGTCGAAGAACCCGTCGAGCAGCTTCGTCAGGTCGCCGGCGACGGAATGGCCGAGGAGCAGCTTCTGCGCCGCAACCGAGCCGGAGGAGTAGATGCCGAGCCGCACGCCCGCCGCGTGCCAGGCGCGCAGGCGGGGCGCGACGTCGGGATAAAGGTCGCCGCGCAGCACACCCGACTCATACCCTTCGCGCCACAGCAGGCCTTGCAGCGCCTTGAGCGGCGTCACCTTGGCGTCCTGGTCCATCCAGCCGAGCAGCGCCGCGAGCCGGTCCTGGCCGGGGGCCAGTCGCGCCACCTCGGCGAGCTCGGCCGCGACCTCGGGGTCATCCGCGCGCTCCGCCAGCAGGGCCGGCAGGCGCGCGCGGGCGAACGGGAACAGCACGTCGCGGACGAAGGCGATGCGGCTGGTGGTGCCCTCGATATCCAGCAGCACTGCCGCCGGCCGCGCCGCCTCCGGCACGATCAGGCGGCCGGGAAGCGCTCGTGCACCGTCTCGCCGGTGTAGTGCGGCACCCAGCCGGAGGTGTCGGTGAACACGCGGAGTGCGGTGAAGAACGGCTTCTCCCCGGCATCGAACCAGTGCTTCGTGTTCGCCGGCACGCTGATCAGGTCGCCCTCGGTGCAATGGGCGTCATAGATGCGGCCGTTCACGTGCATGATGAAATCGCCCGCACCGTGCACGAAGAAGCGCACCTCATCCTCGGTGTGGATGTGCTCGGAGAGGAATTTCTGCCGCAGCGCCGGGCCGTTCGGGTTGTCCGGCGTCAGCTTGATGACGTCGGCCGAACCGGCGCCGTTCTCGCCCATCAGCTTGTCGAGATACGGACGATAGGCCTCGAGGATGGTCTCCGGCGCGTCCTCGGGCGAGAGCGCGACGGGGCTTTCCCAGCGCTCGAACCGCACGCCGATCTCGCGGAGCGTGCCGGCGATCTCGGTCGGATCCTCCGTGCGCAGCAGCGGCTGGCCGGGGACGTCGTCCTTGAACACGGTCAGGCGGCTCATCTGGCGAGTTTCCTTCGCTCCAGCTCGCAGGCGAGGAGGAATTCGAGCCCCTCCAGCCTGGCGAGCGCTGTGTCCATGTCGGGCCCCCAAACATAGACACCATGGCCGCGAATCAAATAGCCGAGCCGGCAGGCGGGAAGGGTCGCCTCAACCCGGGTGGCGAGGCGGAGGATGTCCTGGTCGTTGTCGAACAGCGGCAGGTCGATCGAAAGGTCATGCGTGCGCACGCCCTCGAACGCTTTCAGGATCTCGTAGCCGGTGAAGGTGATGACCGGGGCCGGGGTCAGCATCGAAAGGAGGGTGTTGGCGACCGAATGGCCGTGCAGCACCGCCCCGGCCGCGGGGAAGACGCGATAGATCTGGCAGTGCAGCCCGGTCTCGGCGCTCGGCCTGGCATCCGTCAGCGCCCGGCCTTCGCCGTCGACCAGCATCACCGCGCCGTCGTCGAGATAACCCTTGTGGCCGCCGCTGCGGGTGATCGCGATGCGCGTGCCGCCATCACCGGCGGGGTCGAGGCGCAGGCTGATGTTGCCGGCGGTCGCCGGCACCCAGTTGCGCGCGTCCATCCGTCTGCCGGCGGCGATGATCGCCTGTCGTGCCGCCCCCGGAACGGCAGGCGGCACAAATCCGGCCGCGCTCACGCCGCTCTGCGGTGCCTCTGGCGCGGTTCAGCCGTGATGCACGGGCTCGCGCGGCGCCGCGGCAGCGGTCTTCGCGTCGGCACTGGCATTCGGTCCGGCGATGGTGCCGGCCGGGCGCTCGGCGCTCGCGGCCATGGAGGCGTCATCGTCCTCCGCCATGTTCTTCTTGAACGCCTTGATGCCCTTGGCGAAGTCGCCCATCAGATTGCTGACCTTGCCGCTGCCGAACAGCAGCAGCACGACCAGCAAGACGATCATCCAATGCCAGATGCTCAGGGTACCCATATGTCCTCCGTACGGGCCTGGCGTCCCGGCCAGTGACCCTTTCGACCCAGGCTAGCCGCAGCCCTGCCGGCTGCCGGCGACGACCCCCGCGCCTGCCCCGGACATGGCGCGATCCGCCGAGGCTTGCAAGCGATGTTTCGGCCCCGCCGCCCGGCCGCGCTCATTCCGCCGCCGCTGCATCCGGCGCGCCGGCGGCCTGCACATGTCCCGGCGTGATGAAGCCAAAGGTGGGATAGATGCTGCGGCCGAAGCCGCCGATCGGGTCCCACCAGACCCGCACCACGGTCCAATCGTTGCCGGGCGAGACGTCGGCGACCGGGGCATCGCGCGAGATGCGGCCGCTCACCCAGTTGGCGTGATCGACGAGGATCAGCCGGCCATCGAGCAGCCGCTCGACCACCGCGACATGCCCGTCCGGCAGGCGGGCGGAGCGGCGGAACACCAGCACGCTGCCGGGCACGGGCGTGGCGGTGCGCGGATAGCGGCCGGCCGCCTCGCGCCACCAGCTCGCGGCATCGCCATGGAGCTGCAGACCGGTGCGCTCGCGGGCATAGGGCGCGCACTCCGGCCCGCCGCCGGCGCAGCCCGCCAGGCCGACTACCAGGGTGACCAGGAGCAGGATCCCCGCCTCGCGTCGGTTGCTCCGCACCCCCGCCTCCGCCTCGTCGGACCACGACCATCCGGCGAGAGGCGCCAGGCTGTCTGGCGCCTTCGACCGCGTCGAAGGCGACCTTTGCCGAGGGCCACGGGGCCGGGCTTGGGGTGCGCTCGACGCCGTCGAGCGCGCCTGACGCGCGATCGACCGGAGGCTGCTCGGCTGCGACTCTATGAGAGGAGCAAGCCGATCCGCAACAACAGGTTGCGGTCAGCTCTTGAGAAGGCCGTTGAGCACGTACGCCGTGTGCTTGCCGACAGCGGGGCCGGGCCAGCCGACCACCGCTTCCGGCGGGTCACCGTCCAGGCGAATCGCCGGGCCAGGATGCAGGGTCGGGCCGATCAGCGGATCAGCCACCTCCAGCACCGCGCGACGGGCGCGGAAATGCGGGTCCGCGGCACAGTCGGCGATGTCGTACAGGCGCGAGGCCGGCACCTCGGCCGCCTCCAGCACCGCCTCGGCCTCATTCGTCGTCCGGCCGCGGGTCCAGTCGGCGATCGCGGCGTCGAGCTCGTCACGCCGCGCGCAACGCTCGGCATTGGTGGCGTAGCGCGGATCCTCACCCAGCTCGGGCCGGCCGATCGCCACCGCGAGCCGCCGGAAGATCGGATCGGAATTGCCGGCAATGCACAGCCAGCGCCCGTCCGCGGTCGGGTAGGTGTTGCTCGGCGCCGCGGTTGGAATCGCCGCGCCGGCCGGCTGCCGCACCCGCCCGTCCAGCGCGTATTCCGGCAGCATCCCCTCCATCAGCGAGAAAATGCTGTCGACCAGGTTGACGTCGATCACCCGGCCGCGCCCGGTGCCGGCCCCGGTCGCGCCGACGTCGCGCTGCCAGATCGCGGCCAGCAGCCCGATCGCCGCATACATCCCGGCCAGGTCGTCGCCGATCGAGATGCCGCAGCGCGGCGGCGGCAGCTCGCTTACGCCCGGCGGATGGCCGGTCAGGTGGCGGATGCCGCCCATCGCCTCGCCGATCGCGCCGAAGGACGGCATGTCGCGATACGGCCCGTCCTGGCCGTAGCCGGAGACACGCGCGATCACCAGGCGCGGATTGACCGCCTGCAGCGCCTCCGGCCCGAGGCCGAGCCGCTCGAGCTGCCCGGGGCGGAAATTCTCCACCAGCGCGTCCGCCCGCGCCGCGAGACGCAGCGCCGTCTCGCGCTCGCGCTTGAGGTCGAGCACGACCGACAGCTTGTTCCGGCCGTGGATGCTGAACCAGACGGGATGGCCGTTCGCCTGCGCCCCCCAGCCGCGCACCGGGTCGCCGCCCGGCGGCTCGACCTTGATCACCTCGGCGCCAAGATCGGCGAGAATGCGGGTGCAGAAGGGCCCGGCGATATAGTGACCGAGTTCGAGCAGGCGCAGCCCGACCAACGGGCCGGTGCGGGGCGGCGGCGGGGATTCACCCTCAGCCATTGCCGCACACCGAACAAAAAACGCGCCTGTCGATCACTCCCTGGCGAGCAAGGCCCGATAAACCATAGCGGAGCATGAAACTCTTCTTAATATCTATGCGTCATGATGACCACGGAGCCCGCCGAGTCGCGGGTTCCGCGTTTCCTCCCCGGTAATCACCGCATTTGGCGGTGCACCTGCAAGGGGCGGCGCCCAGGTGGCGTCGCCCCCTTTTTTTACCCGGTCGGGCCTTGCTTCTCTTGCTTCCGGGGGTCAGCGGCGGCGCAGGAGGAGCAGCAGATCCTCCGCCTCGGCCGGGGTCAGCCGCAGCACGGTCTCCACCACCCCCCGCCCAAAGCCCGCACGGGCGAGAGCGGCCCGCTCGCGAAGGCTCAGCGGGCCGGCGGCGGCTGTGGCAGGATCGGGCGCGCGGAACGGGCCAAGGCGGCGACGGCGCGCCCAGACCAGCGCCGCCGCGAGTTCGCGCTCGGGATCGTCCGGCAGCGCCGCGCGCGCGGTCGCCGGATCCACGCCCCTCGCCCGCAGATGCGCCTCGATCGCGCGGCCGGAGCGGCCGGACCGGGCCAGGCTGCGCACCCGGCCGGCGGCAAAGGCCGCGTCATCCAGCGCCCCGGCCCGCACCAGCGCCGCGACCACCGACGCCGCGTCGACGCGCGCCTGGCGCACGGCCGCCGCGACCGCGTCCGCGCTCCCGGCCATCCGCGCCCAGCGTTCGATCCGCCGGTGCAGAACCCGCAACAACCCGGCCCGGGTGGCGGCGTAGCGGCCAAGATGCGCCAGCGCCGCCTCATGCAGCGCCGCCGCGTCCGGCGCGCCGGCGGGCGAGGCGGAAGCGGTACGCGCCGGACCGGCCGCAGCGGCGCGACGCATTGCAGAAGCGACCATCACCGCAGACTGACATGCACCGCGCCGGCGCGGAACCGGCGTCGTCGCGCCCCGTTGTCGCCATACCGTTGCGATTCCAGACAGGAGCCCCCGAATGCGCAGGATCATCTGCGGCAGCGCCGCGGCGCTGCTGCTGCTCGCCGCCGCCCCGGCCCAGCAGACGGATGGCACCGCCCCATCGCCTCCGCCGACCCCAGCCGCGCCCGCGTCGCCGCAGGGCAACCCGAACCTGCAGGTGGCAACCGTCAAGCTGAAGGGCGGCTGGCGGGCCAGCAAGGTGATCGGCTCCGCCGTCTACAACGACCAGAATCAGGAGATCGGTTCGGTGGACGACCTGATCGTCGGCCAGCAGAACCGGATCGAGATGGCGGTGATCCAGGTGGGCGGCTTTCTCGGCATCGGCGGCAAGCTGGTCGCCGTGCCGTATCATGATCTGCAGATGGTGCCGACCAAGGACGGCCGGCGGCTGATGATGCCGGGCGCGACGAAGGACGCGCTGAAGCGGATGCCCGCGTTCACCTACGGGTGACAGCGTTGCCGGCGTCGCGCCGGCTGCGCCAAGGCAGCAACTCCCCCGCTCCGACGCCTGCCCGCGGTCGGGCGCGCGGCCTCCCGCGGGGCCGACCAACGCCCGGTACCGTCCCGCGGCGGCACGCTCGGGCGCGCCGTGCGCCGTTTGACTTGGCGCGAGGCCTGTCCACATGATGCTGCCTTCCCGCGTCCGCTCGCACACGCTGCCACTCCGCGCGATGACGGAGGGCGCGGGAGGCAATGACCCATCCGTGGCAGCCCCCAGAGCAGCGCCAAGAGGAGCCGCGCATCCATGATTCCCGCCCTGATGCCCACCTACAATCGCATCGACCTCGCTTTCGAGCGGGGCGAGGGTGCGTGGCTGGTGGCGACCGACGGGCGACGATTCCTCGATTTCGGGGCCGGCATCGCGACCTCCTCGCTGGGCCATGGCCACCCGCATCTGGTCGGCGCGATCGCCGAGCAGGCGGCGCGGGTGATGCACACCTCAAACCTGTATCGCGTGCCGCAGGCAGAGAGGTTGGCGCAGCGCTTCGTCGCCGCGACCTTTGCGGACAGCGTGTTCTTCTGCAATTCCGGCGCCGAAGCGAACGAGGGCATGGTGAAGATGATCCGCCGCGCCCAGGCGGAGGGCGGCCATCCCGAGCGCTACCGCATCATCTGCTTCGATGGCGCCTTCCACGGCCGCACGCTCGCCATGCTGTCGGCGACCGGCAATGCGAAGTACCTGGCCGGCTTCGGCCCGGTGGTGGACGGCTTCGACCACGTGCCGCTGAACAACAGCAACGCCCTGCGCGCGGCGATCACCGCCGAGACCGCCGGCATCATGATCGAGCCGGTGCAGGGCGAGGGCGGCATCCGCTTGGCCGACCTGCACTTCCTGCGCGAGGTGCGCGCGGCCTGCGACGAGTTCGGCCTTTATCTCGGGCTCGACGAGATCCAGTGCGGCATGGGCCGCACCGGCCGGTTGTTCGCGCATGAATGGGCCGGGATCACGCCCGACGTGGTGACGCTCGCCAAGGGGATCGCCGGCGGCTTCCCGATGGGCGCGATCCTGGCGCGCGAGCGGGTGGCGAAGCACCTCACGGCGGGCAGTCACGGCACGACGTTCGGCGGCAATCCGCTCGCCTGCGCCGCGGCGAATGCGGTGCTGGACGTGATCCTCGCCCCCGGCTTCCTCGACGAGGTGGACCGGACGGGGCGGTTGCTCCGGGCCGAGCTGGAGCGGCTGGTGGCGCGCTACCCGACTGTGTTCGAGGCGGTGCGCGGCGCCGGACTGATCCTCGGGCTGAAATGCGTCGTGCCGGCGGGCGAGGTGCAGAAGGCGGCGATGGCGGAAGGGCTGCTCGCCGTGACCGCCGGGGAGAACGTGCTGCGCCTGGTGCCGCCGCTGATCGTGCGCGAGCCGGAGTGCCGCGCGGCGGTGGCGATGCTGGATGCGGCGGCGCGGCGCTGCCTGCCCTCGGCGTCTTCGGTCGCGGCGAAATGAGCGCCGCGGCCCAGGCGCGGTCCGGCGCCTCCGACAGTTCCGGCGGCGCGCCGGAGCGGCCGCGGCATTTCCTCGACCTGCGCGATTTCGACACCGCGACGCTGCGGCAGATGCTCGATGTCGCCTCGCACTTCCGCGAGGCGGCCGGCGCGCGCCAGCGCAGCGCGCGGGGCGGCGTGCCGGCGGTGCTGGCGCACCGTCCGCTCGCCGGGCGGACGCTGGCGCTGATCTTCGAGAAGCCGAGCACGCGCACGCGGGTCAGTTTCGAGCTGGCGATGCGCCAGCTCGGCGGCGACGTGGTGGTGCTCTCGGGACGCGACATGCAGCTCGGCCGCGGCGAGACGATCGCCGACACGGCGCAGGTGCTGTCGCGCTACGTCGATGCGATCATGCTGCGCACCGACAGCGCGGCGAAGCTGCAGGAGCTGGCGGCGCACGCCACGGTACCGGTGATCAACGGGCTGACCGAGGCGAGCCATCCCTGCCAGCTCATGGCCGACGTGATGACGTTCGAGCAGCATCGCGGTCCGATCGCCGGCCAGGTGGTTGCCTGGTGCGGCGACGGCAACAACGTGGCGCGGAGCTGGATCGAGGCGGCGGCGCGGTTCGGTTTCACGCTGCGCCTGGCGACGCCGGGCGTGTTGCGTCCGCCGGCCGCGCTGCTGGCCTGGGCGCGGGCCGAGGGTGCTGCGGTCGAGGTGACGGAGGATGCGGCGGCGGCGGTGCGCGGTGCGCGCTGTGTGGTGACGGATACGTGGGTCAGCATGTCGGATGATCCGGCGGAGAGCCGGCACAATCTGCTGGTGCCGTTTCGCGTTACGGCGTCGTTGATGGCGATGGCGGCGCCGGATGCGATTTTCATGCATTGTCTTCCGGCGCATCGTGGGGAGGAGGTTGCGGCGGAGGTGATCGACGGTCCGCAATCGGTGGTGTTCGACGAGGCGGAGAATCGCCTGCATGCGCAGAAGGGCGTGCTGGCCTGGGCGATGGGTGCCCTTCCCGCGCCGGCTGGCGGGGGCTGACGCCGCGCGTGTCAGAGGAGCGGGCGGCCACGCCGGGTTGGGTGGAGACGCGGCTGGACGAGATTCTGGCTGGCGTGTCGATTTCGCCGGTGTCCGGGCGAGCCGCCTATCTCGATTGTCTGGCCCGCTGTCGCCCGCCCGGGGATGTCGAGGCCGATCGCGATCGTTGCCGTATGTTGTTCCTGGCCGCGTTGGCGGGAGCCGGTCTGGGATCGTCCTCGCTCTCCGACCTGGAGCAGCGTCTGGAGGCGCTGGAAGCCGAAATCAGCGAAGAAACGTAATCGGGGTCTGGGGCCGTACGGCCCCAGCGGGGTGCAGGGGCGGAGCCCCTGGCCTTCCTTCCTGATGCCGCCCGCCATCCCCCAAGAAATCGTCGAAGACGGCCTGCGCCGCTACTTTGCCGCCCGCCGTCTGCGCGTAGACCCGTTCATCAACCGCCATTTCTCCGTCCGCGGCGCGCTGCGCATTCACCGTGCCGCGCTGGGCTGGGACATTTTGCGCGCCCCGGCCAATCTCTCGCTCGCTGGCCCCAACGCCGCGGTGCATGCCGCGGCCGCCGCCGCGCGCCGATTCGGAGCGCCGCGCCTGGCCGCGTCGCTTGCTCGCCGGCATGTGCTGCTCGACACAAGGGTGGCGCGCGAGATGCGCTGGCTGGTGATGACGGAGTTGCTTGAGCTGCCGGCGCGCGACGGCGCGCGCGAATCGCGCCGCGATGCGCTGGCGGAAGTCCTGCTGGCCGATCCGCGCGTCGAGGCGCGGGTGCAGGAGACGCTGGCGGCGGTGGCCGGCCGGGCCGGGGAGCCGGAGTTCCGGCAGCGCCTGCAGGATGCGATGGGCGAGTATGCGGCGACACGGGCGGCGGCGTCGGAGATCACGACGGCGCTGCTGTCGCTCTCGGCCGGGGCGCTGGCGCTGAACAAGCTGACGCCGGGGATGGTGTCACTCGGGCCGACGCTGGCGGCGATTCTGGCGCAGCAGGCGGCGGTGGCGTCGTTTCCGCTCGGCGCCGGGCTGGGCAGCGTGTGGTACGGGCTGTTCCCGGTGGCGCCGCCGGTGGCGCTGGTGGCGGGGCTGACCGGCGGGATGATGCTGTCGGCGAGCGTGTTCGCGGCGTTTGCCGGCATCATCGCGGATCCGGTGCAGCGACGGCTGGGGCTGCACCGGCGGCGGCTGTTGAAGCTGATCGACAATCTCGAGCGGCAGGCCTTCGATCCTGCGGCACCGGCCTTCGCGCTGCGCGATCACTACGTGGCGCGGGTGGTCGATCTGTTCGATCTGCTGGGTGCGGCCTGGCGGCTGGCGCGGTAGGGCGCGCCGTTCACGGGTGACCGGCGCCAGATGTTGCGGGTGAAGGGCGGCGGTCCGGCGCGACAGGCCAGGCATAGCGGCGCATCGCCTGCGTCAGGGCCGTGACCGGTGGCGAGGGGCGTCGCCCGGCCACCGTGACCAGGCAGACGCTGCGATCGACCGCGGGTGCGACCACCGGGCAGCCGATCACGCCGGGAAAGGCCGCGGTGTATTCGGGGAGGAAGCAGACGCCGAGACCGGCTGCGACCATCGTCAGGATCCAGTCCTCGCGTTCGCTCCGGTACGAGCGCACGAGCCTGACGCCGCGCTCGACGCAGAGCTCCGCCAGCACGTCGGAATATTCGCAGTTGATGCGGGAGAAATAGAACTCGCCGTCCAGCTCGGCCATCGGCACCTGCCGCTGCGTGGCAAAGCGATGACCGGCCGAGCAGGCGACGACGAAGCGCTCGGCATAGAGCGGCGTCGCGTGCAGCGGCGGCGGGAACCCGCCGGGCCGTGCCATCAGCGCGACGTCCAGCTCACCCTTCACCAGCGATTCGCACAGTCGCTCGGGCACGGCTTCGAGCAGGGTGATCTCGATGCCCGGATGATCGGCGCGGAAGCGGCCGAGGAAGCTGACGAACTGCACCGGCGCGATCGTGCACATGACGCCGAGCGCCAGGTGGGCGCCTTCGAGATTGAGAAACCGGGCGGCGGCCCGCTTCGCCTGTCCGGTGCGCGCCATGACCTCGGCGAGATGCGGCTCGAGCAGCCGGCCCAGCTCGGTCAGGTGGGTGTTGTTGCGTTCGCGGGAGAACAGCGGACCGCCCAGTTCGTCCTCCATCTTGCGGATGGCACGGGTCAGCGCCGGCTGGGTGACGTGGCACGCCTGCGCCGCCCTGGTGAAGTTGCGCGTCTCCGCGACCGCCAGGAAATACCGGATTTCGTGGAGTTCCATTGGCATTGCCCCGACGGCTGGCCCGGCGCGTCATGGAGTTCGGTGGTACAGGAACGTCCCTGCGGATGAAATGATCCGACCGGACGCCGCCTGCCGGTGCGGCGCGAAAGGAGGCATCGAACCGATGCCGCAAAGGCATTGGCGCCGGCGGCCCGGCCGGTGTCTCTGGCCTGCAGGCGATCGTGCCGGAAGGGACGCTGGGATGGCTGCGTCGTGCACGGAGAGCGGCTGGAAAGGGCGAGAAGGGTCAGGATGTCTCATCATTTCGACACGCCGACGGCGTTGGAGGATCCGCGCATCAATGTGTGCGACTTCTACCTGTTCGCCGGTTCTCCCGGGCGGACGGTCATGGCGATGACGGTCAATCCGGACGCCGGCCTCTCCGCTCCGGACACGTTCCGCGAGGAGGGGCTCTACGCCTTCCGCTTCGATCTCGACGGCGATCTGCGCGAAGAGGTGACGTTCAAGGTGCGGTTCGGACCGCCGGCGCATGCGGACGGCGACGAGCACCGCCATGTCCAAGGCTTCGAGGTGCGTCGTGCAAGCGGGCCGGCGGCGCGGCAGGGCGCGGATGGCGGGCTGATCGCCGCGGGCCGCACGGGTGAGGTGACCGTCGGCTCCGGGGCGGTGGCCTTTGCGGGACTGGCGCCCGATCTCTTCGCCGGCGACGCGGCGGCATTGGGGGCATTCCGGACCGCCCTGAAGGAAGGCCGATTCGATCGGTCAGCCTTTGAGAGCCGGAAGAACTTCTTCGCCCGCCGCAACGTCACCGCGATCGTCCTCGAGGTCGAGAATGCGGCGATCGGCGACGGGACGGTGCGCGCCTGGGCGACGGCCTCGCTGCACGGTCATGCCCCCGAAATCCAGGTCTCGCGCTGGGGGCTGCCCCTGATCACCAATGTCTTCATGCCCGATCCGGAGATGAAGGAGCGGTTCAACCGGGCGACGCCCGCCGACGATCAGGCTCCCTTCGTCGCGCAGGTCCACGCGATGGTCGAACGCCTGACCGCGCTCGCCGGCTCCGCGCCCGACGCGGCGGCGTATGCGTCGCAGGTGGCGGCAAGGCTGTTTCCGTCGGTGCTGCCCTATGAGCTTGCGAGCCCTGCCGTGTTCGACACCACCCGCTTCAACGGCCGGGCACTGAGCGACGACGTCATGGACGCGATCCTGACGCTGGCGACAAACACCACGCTCGGCGACGGCGTGGCGCC
>Ga0335074_10009767_pt1 | contig 13402 bp, 4 predicted proteins | sample Lox_Sample_23_FD_206715 | JGI IMG/M metagenome (GOLD analysis project Ga0335074, IMG submission 206715) | Soil microbial communities from Loxahatchee National Wildlife Refuge, Florida, United States - Lox_Sample_2.3 | ecosystem: Environmental > Terrestrial > Soil > Wetlands | place: USA: Florida...
GCGCCGGCTTGACGCTGTCGTCCTTCCAGGTGTTCCAGGCGTAGGCTGTCTCGTCGTAGCAGTCGTCCTGCGGGTTGCCCTTCTCTTTCTTGACCGCCTTTCGCTCGTCAATGGTCCGCGAGATGATCGTGTTGTACGTGTAGGGGACGCCGGTGGTGAGCACCAGCTCGCGATTCGACAAACCGCTGTAGAGGTTCTGCGCGTTGCCCATGGGGTCGTGAGCCCCAAGCATGGTCGGGATCCCGGCTTCGCGAAACACCAGGCTCATCTGCTCATAGTTCGAAGAGCCCGTGCCCGTGTGCTGGTCGTTGGCCGGGTCGACCATCGCCCAGAGGATGCGCGGGCCCTCGGGATCGCGCGGGCGCAGTTTCTTCGTCCAGGCCTCCATCGCCGGCTGGCGCGGATTATTCGATTCCTTAAAGCCGTCCTTGGTGAGCCGCCGCGCGAACTCTTTGGAGTGCATCTTGCGCTCCACCCGCTCCGCCACCTTGTACACGGTTCCGTTCGGGCCGATCGCGTAGAGGCCGGCAGCCGCGGCTGAATTCCCGTAGCCATAGTCGATCGAGATGAAGTGGCCCCACCACCATTCGCGCTTCACTTCCTGGAAGGGTATCTGGTACTCCGGCCGCAGGAACGGGAAATACAGGCCCTCAGCGTTGCACCAGCAGCCATACAGCAGTTGCTCCCGGATCTCGGCCGTCTGGGTCAGCAGCGAGGCGGCCTTCTCCGGGCCGTAGAGCGGGTTATCGATCAGCCGGGCGGGGATGAAGGCCGTGGTCTTGAAGACCGGCGACCCGTCCGATGGCCAGCGGGCACCCTTGTACACCTTGCCCGGGAATACGCTGGTCTCCTTCGGCCGGTCATCGGCATGGTCGGCCGGATAGTGCACCGGGCAGCGACCGCGCAGAAAGATCGATGATTGCCAGCCATGCCCGGGGCCGCCCGGGTTGGCGCAGAAGCGCGCCCGCACAAAGAGGCGGCTGCGCCGTGGCGCCGCCAGCCAGCCCAGTAGCCGGCGGATGGTCTTCTCCGGATGCTGTCCGCTCTCGTCGACGCCGATGTGCGACTTCGGGTTCCCCTGGTACCGGTTGAGATCCTTTTCATTGCGGATATAGCCTGGCGTGATCGTGCCGCTGTTGGGAAAGACCCAGGCATAATCCTCAAATTTGTTGGGCCGCTTCCACTTGGCGCCGAGCGGCTCATACATCTGCCGCATCTGGTCGGCGATCTCGCCCATCTCCGTACGCGTGGTGCGCAGGATCAGCGAGCGCAGGTAGGGGTTCTTGTACTCCTGCATCGCGTCGGCGGCGAGGAAACTGGTCTTGCCGCCGCCCGATTCGCCGCCGAACATCAGCAACTGCGCCAGGCAGTTGATGCCGGCCTGCTGGGCCGTGTTGATCGGCCACCAGATCGGCTCCCAGCCGGCCGGGTGCAGATGGAAGGGCGGAGGGCGCAGCGAGGGGAAGGGCAGCGGCGCCAGTTTGCGCATGCGCTCGAGCTCAACTCCCCAGTCGGTGTGCTCGTTGAACGCAGCATCAGCCAGCCAGCCCGTTAATCCGGAGGCAGGTAGGGGCTCGGTTCCCATGGGCGGCTAGGTGATTTCTATCTCGGGGTCTTGGTCGGAAGCGACGGGCGCGGCGGGAGTGAGGAGCACCGAGGCAGCAGGTTGGCCGTTGGGAACGTCGTAGAGATGCGCTACTGCGGCCGTCGCGAGCGCGCCAATAGCCTCCCGCGCCGCCGGCCCCATCGTCTCGATCGGCGGGTGCACGGCGACCGACGGGAGGGCCGCACGCGGCCACCTCTTTTTCCAATCGGAAACGCCCATAGCAAGCAGCATTAGGCAGAACGGATGAAAATCCTGCCCGTAGAGCGCGGCCTCGGAGCGCAGCTCCCTCATCAGGTCGTCGGGGACGTTGCGCAGATTCAGGACAGCCATCGCTTGCCCCCGCTGGCCTCGGTCCAGTCAATCTCGAATCTTCCCTTGCCCAGGTCCCTTGAGACCTTCACCCGCTCGCCGTTATCCCGCAGCATGTAGATGCCGCTCGAATGCCTGAAGAAAGTCCCCATGATGTAGTTCGGGCCAACGCCGCGCGGGTAAGCCCCGCCATCTGCGCAGAAGCCTGAAACGGTGCGCCCGATATCAAACTCGATGGGATGCTGGAACTCTTCCATTCCGACGAGCCAGCCGCCAGCCGGCGGTAACACGAAAATCGGCGGTGCTACAGCCGTAGCTACAACGCCACCCAACAGCCCAAAGAAACGGCGCCTGGTCAACTCAGCCATTCGTTCCTCCATTGCCGCTAGGTCTTGCCTCCGCCACCAGATCCCGAATAAAAGTCTCGATTAAGACGTTCGTCGAGATCTCGTGCGAGTTCGATGTTCTCATGGATCACCCCCAGCATCGGCGCAAGCATAGCCCGCTGGGCGTCCGTCAACGGAGCCATCTGAATCCCCGCATAAGAGCCCGTCGTATCAGCCACGACATCATACTGCAGGCCATGAAACAATAGTGGCTCGCCTGCAGTCTCCGGAGTGAAAAGCCCCTCGGTTCCTTGCCGCCACCCGCCGACCGGCGGCAGCACAAAAATCGGCGGTGCTACAGCCGTAGCTACAACGCCGCCCAGCAAACCGAAAAACCGCCTGCGGCTTATCTCTTGCATGGTCCCTCCGCCTCTGTCATGGTACGCACGTATCCTTTGTATCATGTGATCTCAATCTGTGGGGCTGTTTTCTTGGCGGCCGCCGCAGGCTTAGCCACGGCAGTCGCTTTGGCTGCGGGCGGCGCGGGCGGCTTGGGAGCCGCGGGTACTGGCTCCTCTTCGGGCATCAACTCTGCCGGCGCCACGGCGGCGGGAGTGCCGCCCGAGCCGGAGCCCGTGTCCTTCATCGCCGAAAAGATCGACGCGTAGAAGCCCTCCTCGCGGGGCTTCATCTCCCCGTCGTCGGGCTTTTCCTTCTCCTGGCCGAGCGGGTCCACCACCTGCAGCTTGACCTTGTTGCCGTCCCTGATCGAGCCGGTGTAGATCAGCCCCAGCTCGATGCCCTTGAGCACCGTCTGGCCGTGCTTTTCCGGGTCGAGCGCGATCACCTTGTCGAGTGCGGATTCTATCTTATGTAAGGTGACCTTGTCGCGTTCGTCGATCGCCGCCGCCTTCTCGATCGAATCCTTGGCGATAAGACGGTTTTCCTCAAACTCCACCAGCACCTTGCGGCGGTGGATCTCCTCCTGGATATGCTTGCGGCGCAGCAGGTTCGCGCCCTCGCCTTTCTTTAGGCGGGCCTTGCGCTCGGCAATGTGCGCGACCTCGGGCGTCGCGCCCTCACGCAGGTAGTGAATCACAAAGCGCTGCTCCTGCCGGTTGAGCGGCAGGAAGGGATCCCTGGGCATTTCTGGCACTCCGGGCGATTCTGGCGTTACTCAAACATTCGGTGCAAAAACCTGTGCAAATGTGCAAAAGTCACGAATTATACAAACTGTAAATTTATTTACTTTGTGGCCACCGTCCCCTTCTCGGGAACACCGGGCACGCCCTCCTCGTGCGGAGTCGACGCCAGCAGCGCTCGCCACCTGGCAGCCAGAACATCGAATTGGCCGTCGGGCACCTTGGCCGGGCGTTTGAACGTAGGGTCTGCTTTTTCCTGCTCGTCCCATTCCTTCTCGAGCGCCGATATCTGAGCCCGGCTCGCCGGCGCCTCCCGCCGGATCTCCGGCAGTTGGTTCTCGCCCTTTTCGATCAGCGCCGGCCTCAACTCCATCCGCTCCGCCGGGGAGGCCTTGGCGTAGATATCGAGTGCGCTCGGATCGCCGGCATGCTTGGGAACGATCGAGACGCCGCCCGACACGAACTCGTTGTAGAGCTCCGAGTGGCCGCTACGGTCGATGATGTTCCAGGCTTCGCGCAGCGTCATCTTGCCTTCTTTGGCCTGGTCGATCACGTCGCCGGGCTTCTTCTTCCCCTGCCGCAGTGCCTCCTCGAGTTGATGATAGCCGCGGCTCTGCGCCTGTTTTTCCGGATCGTCAGGCAGATCCGGCAGCGACTTCAAATAAAGCTTGTGGGTCATCTCCTCGGCCGGCGAACGGTAATTCGAGGTGATCACGCCGGCCGACGAGAGCAGCGAATTCAGGATGCCCTCGTCGGGCGTCTGAATGATCTTCTGGACGCCGAACGGCAGCGGCCGCTTAGCGTAGTCCTTGATCTGGCTGGCGAAGGTCTTCTGCCTGCCCATCTGGTCGCGCCCGCTCAGAAACTCGATCGTCGGAGTCGTCGTTAGGGGATTCAGGCGGTTGTAGATGAATCCGCGCGGGTCCGTGATCAGGTGCAGGATGTCGCCCTCCTGCGAGCGCAGGCTGAAGTTCCGGCCGCCGGCGACGATGGTGAACGCGTGTTCGAGGTCGTCTTTCGTGTCGCCCTTATTAAACACCGCGTTGCCGGCCCGGGCCAGCAGCCACATGCCCAGCGCGCCGCGCAGCAGAGCCATGCGCTGCTCGCCGCCGTAGCGCGTGAACGCCTGGCCGGTGTACCGGATGCGCGACTCCAGAAAATCGGGAGCGAACAGCGTGAGCCTCAGCAGTTGCTTGAAGGTCTTGGACCGGTGCACTGAATCGAAGGCCGTGTTCAAGTTGCCAAAGCCGGCGTTAACCTGTTTCGCAGTCATCTCGGCCACCATGCGCTGGGCGCGCTCATGGGCCATCTTCTGAAGGGCGCCCTCGCCCGTATCGGTGCGATCGACGCCGCGCAGCCGGCTGAGCTCCTCCGCTTCGATCCGATCGCCGTAGCGGTCCCAGTTGCGGTTGAACCATTCGACGCCGTTCTTCATCTTAAGGCGCGGGATAATGTCCTCGAACTGCCACCGCGAAAGTGAATCGACGCCCTCCATGGCCACATTGAGCCCGGGCACGCCCTCCGACAATCCCTTGAGCGCCCGCGCCGAAAATAATCCCTCGGCGTCGAAATCCATCAGCCCCAGCCCATTCGATGCGAGCAACCGCTGCACCCGCGACGATTCGCCCTTGCCGCTCAGATCGATCTCCGGCAGTTTCAGAGGATTGACCCAGTGCTCGATCGAATGCTCGCCCAGTTGCACCAGGTGGAAGGGCGCCATCATGGTCATCATTTCCTTGGCGGCCGACGAGCCGGTAAGGATTGCGTGCCCGACCTTCTGCGCCGGCGTCTCGTTGCGGTCGAACCAGCCCGGCGTGAGCATATCGTCGACCCGGCCCGCGATGTCGGGATGGAAGATCAGGTCGCCCTTGAACGCGAGCCGCGACGGGTCCTCTTCGAAAAGTTTGGGGTCGTACTCGTAGCCGTCGAGGTCCTCGCGGGTCGGCTCAAAAAGGAAGTTACGTGCTGGCGCATGGTCGAGGTATTTATAGCCGGCCAGCGACTTCGGCCGCTCCCGCTGTTCGAGCACCAGCGGCTTCTGCGTATCGTCGACCGAAATCCATTTCCCTCTCAGCCGGATGGCGGCCAGCGGCCGGCCGTCGTCGCCTTTTCCATAGAGCAACGAGCGCAGCATGTTACGGCTCGCGAGAGCGGAGTTGAAGCTCTTGTCGTAGGCTCCCAGCAGGTAGCCGACATCCTTGTTGCGCGGAATCATGCCGGCATTCTCAGCGTCAAAGTAGGTCTGGAAGACGCGCTTTTCCAGGAATCCGGGGTTAGGGTCGAGCTCGTTCGTATCCAGCAGGTGCACCAGGTTGGCCGCGTCGGCCTTCTCGTACAGGTGACGAACGTAGTTGCGGGCCCCGTACTCGAGCATCCCGTTGTCTTTGGCGATCTTCAGCAGATCGTCGAAGTGCTGTTTGATCCGGGTCGCAAGCGCCTTCTGTTCCGGCGTCAGATTGAGCGCTGCCTTGTAGTGACCGACCGCGTCGGCGTAATGGTCTTTGAGCGCCGGCGAGATATCGGGATCGCCGCGGCGCCACTGCCAGCGCTGATCCGCCGCCAGCGACCAGGCCGCGAGCGTGCGCGGGTCGCCGCCGGCTTCGATGAAGTGCGTCATACCGATCCGGGCCAGACGGTCGGGCACGCGGTCCTTGAGTTCGCGGCTCAGTTTTTGAAGCTTGAGCGCAGTCTCAGCGCGGGCGAGATCGGCCTGGCCGATCGATGCTTTCCAGTCGGTTGCCTTGAGCGGATTTCGGAAGCCGTCGACCAGCGCCGCTGTGATCGACTTCGCCTGCGCCCAGGCTCCCTCAAGTTTGCTCGGCACCTGGCGCACATAGTTTGCCGCGCGGCCGGTCGATTCGTCATAGACGCGGCCGCCCCAGTCAGAGACCTTTTGGAGCGCTGTGCGGTTGTCTGCGCGCGGCTCCCTGGCAAAGGAGTCGATCAGATCCTGGACACTCCGCGACACCGGATTTTCCTCGTTCGCCGTCTTCTGGAACAGGGTCGGGAAGTCGCCTTGGCCCTTAAACAACGGAGATTCCCGCTCCATCCTGCCCGCTGCTCCGCTGATGTCGGCGAGCGGCCGGCGCAACTCGTCAGAAAGCAACTGCGCCTCGGTTTCGCCGCGCGCCGCCGCGCGCTCCTGGTCCACGTTCTCCATGCCTGGCAGCGCAAACGAGTCCTCGGGCCGCAGGCCCCTGTCCCTCTGAAACAACGCTCTCCTTATATCTGGCTCCTGACCAGAACCGTCGGCTTTCGGCTGCCCGCCTCGGGTCTCCTCTAAAGGACGAATATCGTCGGGCGAAAAAACCGCAAAAACTCTCCCCTTATACGGCCTGAAATCGTAGCCGTTTTCGAAAATAACACCGTCGTTTCCGTTCCGGAGGGCCCTACGTACAGCCCTTTCCTTGATAGATCGGATTTGATTAATCTTGCGACCGGTCGGCGTTACGCCGTCATCCTCCAACTCTTCTGTACGCCACGGCTTGTCCTCAATGGACGGCGTCCACTCTGGCGACTCGAGATCAACGACGAGCGGGTTCTTCAAGGAAATATTTGCCGATATGAGACGAGCACCGGGGTAGAGGACTCCCCGCGGAGTTCTCGCCCCATTGGCAAAAAACTCTGCTGCTCTCCGACTTTCCGCAAACCAAAAGGCTTTGTTCGCTTCCTTGTCGCCCGGCACAGCATTACGGCCCCGGGGTGCTGCTGCCCGCTGCGCAGCGTCGAACCTATCGAAGTCGCGCATTGTTCCGTGGTAGACCACGAGAGGAACTCCTTTTTCGTCCTTAATAATTCCCTCAGGCTCTGGTGATTTCCCAGCTCGCTGAAAATTCAGTTGATCTTGCGCTTCGCCTCCGCGCTCCTGGTCAACGTTCTCCATGCCCGGCAACGCCAGCGAATCTTCGGGGCGCAGGCCTTTAGCACGCTGGAACAGCGGCTGCTCGGCTCCCTTAGTCAGATCGAGCCGCCACCTTACCGCGCCTTTTCCCTCGCCGACGCCCGGGGTCTCGACCGCACCCAACTTCTTCCAGATGCCGGCAACCGAGTCCTTCGAGCCGCCCTCGGGATCCGAAGTCAGTTCCGTTCCGCCCTGCGACCGCACATAATCAATCGCCTGCTTGTAGAGCGCCGTCGCGACGCCTTTGCCCTCATCGGTGCTCTGCACCAGGCGCACCGCCCAACTGCCGTCCTTTTCCGGCGAAAGAATCATGCGCCCGGCTGATTTCCAGTACGGCTCGCTCATGCCTTCCTTGTCGTAGCCCCACAGCCTGCGAACCTCTTGCGGAGTACGCTGCTCTCTCAGCCGCGCGTAAAACGCCTTCCAGCCCGGACCTTCCTCCGAATCGCTCGGCTCGCTCACTCCTACATCGCCGACCTTTGCATCTGGTGCCCGCTGGAAGCGCGCTAGTTGATCTTCCGGCGCGCCTGGCTCTCCAGTACCTGATTCATTGCCTGCAGGCGCGGATTGTCCTTCGCCTCCGGCAGCACGCGCGCGTTCTCCCACTCCGGATCGCTGCGCAGCGACTGCGCCAACTGTTTCGCCCGGGCCTCGTGCCGCGCCTCCGCGGCCTTCTTCATCGGGTGCATAGCTCCTCCTCGCTTCTCTTACCGCTGCCTCGGCCTCCGGCGTCACGCCCGGCATCTGATCAAGCACCTGCGGACCGTACTCCCGCGCCGCCTGCGACAAAAATTCGTGCACCAGGTCGAAGCGCTGGTCGGCGCTCATGTGCAGGTCGGGGTCGCCGGCGAGCGCCTTGGCCATCATCTCCATCGCGAGCTCGCTCCGGCCCTCCACGCCCGGCTTCAGGCCGTACCCCATCTCGCGGAGACGGTCGGCCGTCTCCCTCACTTCGGGCCGCTGCGCGATGGCGCGAATGGCGTCCGAGTCTTCCATCCGATTCGCCCGCTGCCAGCGGTGCCAGGCCTCCTCGAGAACCGTGTCGGGGCGAAAGTCTCCGCGCAGAATCGTCAGACTTCCGTCGGCGTTGCGGCCGTCACGCATCGCCTGCACCAGCCGGTCGTAGCCGGCGGCGGCCTCAGCTCCGCCGGGCTCGGTCCGCGCGCTTCCCGCCATCGAGCGCAGCATCAACTCAAGCTTGTTGGCAAGGTTTCTGGGCAGGCTCATGCCGCGCCAGCGTGTATCTCCGAGCCCCGAGCGGTACCACACGCCCATCGCGTCGGGATCCATCACCACCGCCTTGCCCAGGTGCGGCAGATCGACCGCGCGGGCCTGCTGGACGGCTGCGTTTTCCCGCAGGCTCCGCGTTCGCGCGGCTTTCAGGCCCTCGAGAAATTTCTCGGGAGAAACAGAAACCCCCTCAGTCGGCTGAGGGGGTTCGACCGCACTCGGGGCCCGGGCGCCTAGTACGGTACCTGGAACCTCGGGTTGCTCTGGTGCTGCTGCGCCGCGTTGTCCACCTGGCGCTGCAGCGCCTGCGTTAGCGGATCCGGAGCCGCCTTCGCTGCTGGTGACGGGATCGTTCGCCTGGGCGGCTTTAAGGACTGCCTTGCCCCGCTCGGATTCGAAGAGCCCCTGTTCTCGGAGTCGTTCGACCTCGGCATTCATTTCCTCCAACACTTGATTATACGGCATCTGGCGGGCGCGTTCAAGATATGGGTCGATGTCGTCCGTTACCCCGGCGGAGCCGACCGGGCCGGAATTGTCCGTCACCCTGATCGCGACGCGGTCGCCGAACTCCTGCCGTATCCGGTCGATCACCCGCGGCACCTCCGCGTACGCCGTCGCCATGTACTTCAGTTGCACGGTGCGGCCGATGCCGGGACGATCATCATGGCCGATCGCGCGCAGAAACATCCGGTCGACGGTCTTGGCCGGCTCATCCACAAAAATCCAGTTGATCACCGGCCGGCGCCCGGAATCGGCGACCTGGCGCACCAGGCTCGCAAAACTCTTGTAATCGTCGGAGATGGCCTCGATCTTGATGCCGATGGGGTCGATTCCGCCGGCGCCCAGCCCTATCTGGCTGAAGGTCTTGCCCGAGCCCGGTGAGGCGGTCGTGATCAGCACATCGCGGCGCCTGGGGTCAACCGGTTCGGCAAGTACCGTCTTTAGGGCTGAATCGCGAATAGCCTTCGCCGCTGCGGCAAGATCCCGATCGTTGCCGGTGGGGTCCGCCTTGAACTCCGGAAACAGCTCCTTGGCGGCGTCCGTCGCCAGCGTCGGCACGCCTTCGCGCGTGTTGCCTTCGAGATAATCGGCTGTGTACTTGGGCAGGTTCTGCTTGGTCCGCTCGATCATCTCCTTCTCGGCGCCCGTGCCGGAGATGCCCTTGAGCGGTTTTTCGGTCGTAAGAATGCGCAGCGCGTCGCGCGGGATCTCATCGAGTTTGGCGTCGCCAATGCGAGAGCGTCCGCCCGCTTTGGCGCCGTTGATGCCTTCGTTGAAGTAGCTGACCTCGCCGGCGCGATAGTTGCCCGTCGCCGGGTCGCGCACCAGAAAGCGCTCGCCCTTCTCCCAACGCGCGGCAGGCGCCGCTGCGCGCTCCGGCGGTGCCGGCGGCCTTAAGCCTTGGCTGCGTTGGGCGGCTGCGGGGAGCTCGGCCGGCCTTTGAGCGCCTGCTGCGCCTTCTCGAATCCCTCGAGGCTGGCCGCCTGCTGGCTCTCCGACAGCTTTGGATAGAGCCGCTCTGACCTGCTCGTAACTGCGCTGCTTGATTGCATTGGGCGCCTCCTTCCCTTGTGCGAGGTCGCGGGCCGCGCGGCTCAGGATATCGTCGACGTCGCCGGCCCGGGTGCTGAGCCGGTCATACAATTCCTGCGCCTGGCGCGCGCTTTCCGCGATGGCCCGGTTTTTGCTTGCGTTGATTGTATTCCCGCCCGCCTTCAGCCGTCCAGCCTTTGTTTCGTCTGCGACCGAGCCGAAGAGCCGCTTCTCCTGTCCGATCTGGTCGCGGATGTAGCTCGAGACTTCCGCCTTTTCGAGCGCCAGATTGCGCGTCATCTCCTGCGCGCCAAACAGCGTCTCCTGGGTCTCGGTGTGCGTGCCGGCGCCCTTGGCCATGCGCGCCAACTCGTCGACCGTGTCGTCGGAAACATGGCGGCCGCGCCGCTCAGCCTGCTCGATCAGTTTGAGGATTGCCTCCTGCTCCTCGGGTTTGTCGGTCGCTTTGCCGATCGCGATGGCCCGGTTCTGGCGTAGTTTCCCGCTTACCACGTCGTCGAAGAGGCGCTGATCGAGCCGGGCAAGGGCCACGCCGTTTGCAGCCGTCGCCTCGCCCATCGAGACGCCCAGCGAATCCAGCCGCTCCGGCGTGTAGCCGGAATCGCGGAAAAACCGCGCGGCATCCATAGGCGTCCCCCGGCCCTCGGCAATGTTCTGGAGAGCCCCGATCGAGCGGGCGGTCGCGGCATCGGGCGCGTCGATCATCAGCACGTTCATGTGCGGCACCGCACTCGAAACTGCAAGCTCGTAACGGTGATGGCCGTTTACCACATAAACCTTGCCGTCGTCCGGATCGCGCCAGACGCTGATCACGCCGGCCAGCGCGTCGTTCCATTTGTGGCCCTTCAGAAGGTCGGTGGTGCCGGCCTCCGAGGTCGCGCTCATCTTGTACTGGAAACGTCTGGGATCCGCGTTTAATTCGCCGACCGGCACCCGCGCGACTTCGTTCGGCTTAACCTCTGCGGCCGGCCTTATCTGCGGTGCGCCGGCGGTACCGGCGCCTTCCTCTTGCCCGTTTCCGAAGAAGCCGCGTGCTCCGGCAACTTCAGGCCCTCGCTCGCCCGGTTCCACTCGTCCACGTCCACCCCCTCCCGCTCCAGCTTCTTCTTGTGGGCGTTGAAGAACGCCTCCTGCGCTTCGCTCAGGTACGGCATTGGGCTCTCCCTTCAGTGGCACTTCGATCTGGTTGCCGTTGCGGTCCGAGATGGAAATTGAGTTGACCTGGAAGCGCTTTCCTTCGGTATCGGCCAACCCGACGTACTTGTCCGCCGCCTCCGGCTTCACATAGGCGACGGTCGCGTGCGGCTTGTACTCGGGGAAGGTGCGCTCGGCAAAATCGCCGTGACCCTCGAGCTCCGCTTCAATCCGGTGCAGCTCCGGCGCCTCGACCGGCGCAACGATCGGCGCCGTCCCTTCCGACGAATCGGTGACCGGAAATTTTTCCGTCCTGCCCAGCGTCGCTTCGAAGGGCGCCTGCTGTTCGAGGTAGCGCCGTATGCCCTCGATATCGTCGCCCTGGATGCCGTACCTCACGGTCACGTGGGGCTGGGGAACGATTCCCCCCTTGGCATCGTTGACGTCGCCGCCACGGTCCTCGGGCGCGATTTTCTGCTGCAGCCCCTTGACCGCCTGCGCGGCGTCGGAGTCCTCGGGAATGTTGGCCTGGGTGGACCCAAACTTAAACTTTGTTTCCCTTGCTCCCTCGCCCTCTGGTTGGCTCGCTCCCTGCCTCTCCACGAACTTCTGATAATCGGCCTCGTTGGTCGCCTTCAGCCGCGCCATAGCATCGGCATCGCCCTCGCGCGCCTTCTCGTAGAGCGCGTGCCTGTCGTCCGCAACCTCAGCCACCTCGCGAGGCAGCACCTGCACCTCGTGCGAAACCGGCGAACCCGGCTCACGCACCTGCAGCGTATGCCCGTGGAAGCCGGTCTCCTCCGCGCCTTTTTCGAATTCGTCCGACTCGTTCGGAATCTCAAACTGGTTGCGGAGCGCCGCGACAACCTGGTCGCGGGCCTGGGGCGAATCGACCGCAATCCGGAAACCGGAGTAATCGCGCACCGTCCGCGGCGACTGGCCCTCCTCTTCCATCTTCTCTTCCAGGCGGTCGCTGTCCTTCTCCGGGCGTGCGCCCACAACTTCAGCGCCTTCAATGGGTTGCGTGATTTTTTCGAGGGTTTGCTTTACGGCGGGGTGTTCGGCGGTGGCGGCGGCCTGGTTGACCTCGGGGCGCGGCGACTGCTGCAACACCGGTCGTTCCGTCTCCGGCTCGACTGCACCGATGGGCGGATGCTCCTCGGTTCCACGTGGAACACCCGCCGGCTGCTCGTATTCGCCGCCAAGCGCCTCGAAGGCATCCGGAGCTTTACCGGGTTTTACCGGAGCCTGCGGCGCTAACTCCCGTGTTTCCGCAGGCGCCGCTTCCTCCTTACCGGCTTCTCCCGGCGCGGCGTGGCCGCCGAACGCAGCGTGAGCCCCGGCCGCGAAGAGCATCGGCGCAGTGACCATCATCTCGCCGAGAATCTGCTCGGCCTCGTCGTCGTGGCCGTCGGCTTTCGCCTGCCGGTAGGCCTGCGCCTGCTGGTAGAGCCCGCGAATCATCTGGGCCGTGAACCCGGCGCTGACCAGTCGCGGAATGATTGCGGCTCCGGCTTTACCGGTCATCCCCGCAACTTCTCCTATCGGCACGGCCATCAGAGCCAGATTCCCGGGCGTCGTCAATCCTCCCAGGCCGGCCGCTGCTCCCGTCGCCACCTGCTGCACGGGCGTCTTTGCTCCGCCCGGCGTCTCCCGCATCGTGCCCGGCGGCAGGGGCATGGGCACGCCGCCCGTCGCGATGTGCAGGGCGTCGAGCGCCGCCTGCGCTTGGGCCTGCGTCGGCATCTCGACCAGCGGCTGCGGATTGATCAGTTGCTGGCCATGCTGCTGGTATTCGGCCGAGCCCGGCACTTCGGTCGGCTCGAGGTGTAGCGCCGAAGCGACGCCCGGCATCCCTGCCTGCAGCGCATGACCGATCGCGGAATTGGCAATCGATAGGCGCGCGGCGTCCAGCATTGTTGGCGAAGAGGCTTCGACCGTGGCTCCGTGCGGCGCCGGCGGCAACATCGGCTCGGTCGGAGGGCGGGGGTTTGCAGGCGAGGGCGCCTGTACGACTGCTGCCGGCACGGGAGCCTGCGGGGTCGACCGTCCGCGCGGCATCCAGCCTTCCTGCTGCCCCTGCGCGATCTGTTGCTGGATGGGAGTCCGTACCGGCGCCTGCGCAGCCGCTGCCGCTGCGCTGGGCTGCTCCCACTCGGCGCCGAGAGCGCTCCAAGGGTCCTTCGGAGCCTGCGGCACG
>Ga0335074_10009768_pt1 | contig 13401 bp, 13 predicted proteins | sample Lox_Sample_23_FD_206715 | JGI IMG/M metagenome (GOLD analysis project Ga0335074, IMG submission 206715) | Soil microbial communities from Loxahatchee National Wildlife Refuge, Florida, United States - Lox_Sample_2.3 | ecosystem: Environmental > Terrestrial > Soil > Wetlands | place: USA...
CTGGCCCGCGGGGATCAGCTTCTGGTCGGCGGGCCGCGCGGCGGCTGGGCGGAGGCCTTGCATGCCGCCGGGGGAGAAGACAGCAAGCGCAGCGTGGTGGTCTTATCGGCGCGGAGCGCCGATCTGGCTACTGTGGTGACCTACCTCGTTGGGCGTGGCAGCGATGAAGTGCGTGGCCGGGCGCGCGGGACCCGGCGGACCGATCAGCTCCGGCAGCGTCTCGGCTCGTTTCCCGGTCATGAGCCGCATCGTACTCAAGCCCATCGGCAGAGAACCTGGCCACACCAGGCGCTGCCGCAGTGTCATGCCGCTTCTTTTCGGCATCCCGCTGGCGGGGTGCGGCCAGGGTTAGCGGTGCTGTGCGCGGTCTTGGCGGAAGATGGCCAGGTCGATGGCGTCGGCGAGTGCGCGGGCTCCGTCGTCGGAGGGGTGGAGGCCGTCTCCGGAGTCGTAGCCGGGGGCTATGCGGGTGGGGTCGCCTGGGTCGGCGAGCGCTGCGGCGAAGTCCGCAGGCGCACGGCCTGCCGTATCGTCTGGTCGCGAAAGGACTGCGGCTGGGCCAGGAACGGCGGCGTGTCAGCGGGGTCCGCCAGCGCGCTGGCATAGGCCGTAGTCCAGGTAGTAGCGGGGATGCTCACTGTAATCGGTTTCCTTTCCTGGCTTGTGTGCTCGAGGCAGCCTGCCTACACCCAGGGAGACCCCGTGAGAACGGGAAAGGAACCGCTCAGAAGCCGAACACGGTGACCAGGCTCGGGTCGCCGAAGGAGGAGATCCGGCGGATGCCCGCGCCGGTGACGGTAAGCACGCAGATTCCGTACGGCTGGTAGTTCCCGCCGGAGTCACGGGTGTAGGCCGCTGCGGCAGGCTGCCCGTTGGCGCTGGTGGCCAGCATGCGCCAGTGACCAGCTGACCCAAGGACCCGGCTGCGCAGGAACGGCATGCAGGTCTTGCGGCCGGCGAACCAGGTACGCAGCGGCGTCGCCTCCATGACGGCGTCCTCTGTCAGGAGCCGCTCCAGCGCGGCTGCGTCGGCATTCTCAAACGCCGCGATGTACTGGTCGAGGAGCGCACGGGCCCGCGGCGCGGTCGGCTCAGCGATCTGGTCGGCGACCGGGGCCACTTCCTCCAGCCGTGCACGGGCGCGCTGCAGCGCGCCCTTGACCGCCGCCGTCGTAGTGCCGAGCATGACGGCGACATCGGCGGCGGGGAAGGCGAGGACGTCACGCAGGACCAGCGCCGCCTGCTGCCTCGGCGGCAGGTACTGCAGGCTGGCGATGAGCGCTAGCCGCAGCCCCTCGCGTGCCGCGACGATCGCGGCGGGATCAGCCGACTCCGGGGTCACCATCGCATCCGGCAAAGGCTGCAGCCAGCTCACCTCCGCCCCGGCCACCTCGGGGTAGGAGCCGGGATCCGGTTCCGGCTCGTACATGCCGGATGGCAGCATCCGCCTACCGCGCTTGCCCAACTCGGTCAGGCACCTGTTAGTGGCGATCTGGTACAGCCAGGTACGTACCGAGGACCGTCCCTCGAACTGGCCATAGGACCGCCAGGCACGAAGGTACGTCTCCTGGACCAGGTCCTCCGCATCCTGGACCGAGCCGAGCATGCGGTAGCAGTGTGCGAGCAGCTCACGCCGGAACGGCTCAGTATCCTCGACGAACCCGGCACTATCGGGCACGGCTCACAGCGAACCTCGGCGTCATTCCCGTAGCCTACGCCCGGTATCCAACGTATCGGCGGCTGGTCCGCCCCCGAATCGGCTAGCTCGGCGCGGATCCTGGCCCGCTGGCCGCCGTCCGCCGTACAGATCACCCAGATCTGCACGCTCGCCCGCCCCCCAAACCCAATCCCGCGGCCGCCCAGAGGACCGGCCTGATCGTCCACTCGGCGCGTGACTGCTGGCAGCATCGTTAGGGCCGAGATGCCACATCGACCAGTTCTGGTGCTCTGGCTGTGAGCGGGCCGGTGATGACTTGGATTTCGGTCCCGCCGATTAGTTCGCGTCCCGCGTCTGGTCTAAGTTGGTGAGCCTGGTCCGAGCGTTGGGCATGAGGCGAAGCCGATACCGTGCCAGGCACGGTTGAGAGAAGGAGAGATTGTGCGCCACCTGCCCACCGAACCGCTGGCGATCTCCGCGCTGCCCCCCGTCACCAGCCGCGACGAGTACGAGGCCGCCCGCGCCAGGCTGCTCCTCAAGGAGAAGGCGCACAGCCGCGCAGGCGACGCGATCGCCGCAGAGCGCCGCCGGCTGCCGATGATCGAGATTCCCGAGTCCGTCACCGTGGTCGGCGCGAAGGGCGAGGTTCGGTTCCTGGACGTTTTCGAGGGGCGCCGGATGCTCGTCGGCTACTTCCACATGTGGCACGACGGCCAGCCGCGGGAAGGGCAGTGCATCGGCTGCACCTACTTCGCATCCCAGGTACAGCGTCCGCTGGCGCACCTGCACGCGCGCGACGTGACGCTGGCGTACCTTTGCGAGGGCAGCTACGAGGAGAGCCGGCCGTACGCGGACTTCATGGGCTACACGGCACCGTGGTACTCAGCGCGGGACGCGGGCGCCGGGCTGCTGGCCGGCCGGGGCTTCGGCTGGCTCGGCTGCTACGTGCGCGACGATCACAATCGCGTCTACGAGACCTACTGGACGACGGACCGCGGCAACGAGGCGGGCTTCTGGTCCTACGGCCTGCTGGACCGCACCGTGTTCGGGCGCCAGGAACCGTGGGAAGACTCCCCTGACGGCTGGCCCAAGATCCCGGCCGGCCAGCACCAGTGGCGTGCAGACGGCCGCCCGCTGGCGCAATGGGACGTCACCGACGAACCTGTCGCAGAGGCCGGCGCCGCTATCCCGCGCTGAAGAGCCGGAACGCACGGTCGCTGACGGCTTTGCTGCCGAACAGGGCAGCGGTGATGATCGTCAGTCGCGCAACGATCTCGACCCCGGAGGCAACCTCCCCACCGCATCGACGCAAGGCAGATCACACCGCGTGTGGTGACGCTGACCGAAAATGCGGCGCTTAGTTCAGTAGCCCCATCCCATTCTTCGGGCTCGCGGACCTCGACCCGACCGCTTAGCTCGAACGGCACCGCTCCCGCAGGGCCCTGTACCTCAACAAGATCACCAGCACGGTCTGTAAGGCGAAGAGTAAAGGCGATGCCCCCCGGCCTCTTCCGGAGAGACCTGGAGGAAGCCGACCACGGCCCGCGGGCCTGGCTGGGGACCCGTCGCGGACCATCCGGCCCCGAGAATGTGAACTTTGCCGCGTCGCTGTCGGCGAAGTCCGCCAGGATGATCGAGGCCCGAATCATCCGCGCACCTGGCGTGACTTGCGCGAAGAGACGAAGGAGCGCGCGGCGCTGGAAGTGCTTGGAACTACGACCAGCGTGGACAGCCCCCGGTTTTGAGCCAGCTCCGGCCGGCGGCTGCCGTGCAGACGCCGGAGTCTGGCCGGGGAAGGATCTCACTGACTTCAACATCTGGGTCAAGGAAGCGATCAAGAGCCTGGCGAGTGAGGGTCGTGGTCTGCTCTAGGGTGGCCCCGTTGATCCGAAGGCTCCTCAGCTGCGGCGAGGTCGCAGTGAAAACGCCGTCCTCGAACCTGTAAACCACCGTGACCAGCCGCTTTGGGCGGACGACTTCCACCGGAGCGGCACCCGCCTGCACCGCGACAGCCTCATCCCATGTCGGCTCGCGCTCGTCTGCCACGTCCCTGCCCACGTCAGTCACAACACCCGTGATGCCCGCACTAGTGGCCGGACAAAGACGAGTCCACGATGGCGATCGTGGACTCGGTCTTCAAAGCCCGGTTCGAGAATCCTGCGGACTCTCAGCGGACCGCCTGGGACGCGCCGTGACGCGTCCCAGGTCAGCCGCGTGAAACTGCTTACACGTCGAAGTACAGCTCGAACTCGTGCGGGGTCGGGCGCAGCCGCACCGCGTCGAGTTCCTTCTCCCGCTTGTAGGCGATCCACGTCTCGACGAGGTCCTCGGTGAAGACACCGCCCTCGGTGAGGAAGGCGTGGTCGTCTTCGAGGGTGTTCAGCACGGCCTCGAGCGAGCCCGGGACCTGCGGGATCGCGGCGGCCTCGTCCGGCGGCAGTTCGTACAGGTCCTTGTCCACCGGCTCCGGCGGCTCGATCTTGTTCTTGATGCCGTCGATGCCTGCCATCAGCATCGCCGCGAAGGCGAGGTACGGGTTGGCGGACGGGTCGGGCACGCGGAACTCGATCCGCTTGGCCTTCGGGTTGGAGCCGGTGATCGGGATACGGCAGCACGCCGAACGGTTCCTGGCCGAGTACACCAGGTTGACCGGCGCCTCGAAGCCCGGCACCAGGCGGTGGTAGGAGTTGACCGTCGGGTTGGTGAACGCGAGCAGTGACGGGGCGTGCTTGAGCAGGCCGCCGACGTACCAGCGGCCGAGGTCCGACAGGCCGCCGTAGCCCATCTCGTCGTAGAAGAGCGGCGCGCCGTCCTTCCACAGCGACTGGTGGCAGTGCATGCCGCTGCCGTTGTCACCGAACAGTGGCTTCGGCATGAACGTCACGGTCTTGCCCGCCGCGCGGGCGACTGACTTGATGACGTACTTGTACAGCAGCAGCTTGTCGGCCTGGTGCAGCAGCGTGTCGAAGCGGATGTCGATCTCGGCCTGGCCGGCCGTGCCCACCTCGTGGTGCTGCATCTCGGTTTCGATGCCGCACGCGATGAGCTGCTTGACCATCTCAGACCGCAGGTCGGTGTAGTGGTCCATCGGCGGCACCGGGAAGTAACCGCCCTTGTACGGGGGCTTGGCGCCCAGGTTGCCGCCGGCCTCCTCGCGGCCCGTGTTCCACGCGCCTTCGACCGAGTCGAGGTGGTAGTAGCCCTCGTTCGTGCTGGTGGCGAACCGGACGGAGTCGAAGATGTAGAACTCCGCCTCCGGGCCGAAGTACGAGGTGTCCGCGATGCCGGTGCCCTTGAGGTAGGCCTCCGCCTTGGCGGCCACGTTCCGCGGGTCGCGGGTGTACGCCGCCCCGGTCAGCGGGTCGAACACCGAGAAGGTGAGGTTCAGCGTCTTGTGCTGACGGAACGGGTCGAGCACCGCCGTCGACGGGTCCGGAATCAGCAGCATGTCGGACTCGTGAATCGCCTGGAAGCCGCGGATCGACGATCCGTCGAACATCCGGCCCTCGGTGAAGACGTCCGCGTCGAACGTCTCGACCGGGATGGTGAAGTGCTGCACCGTGCCAGGCAGGTCGCAGAACCTGACATCGATGAACTCAACCTTTTCCTCGGCAATGAACGCGAGGACTTCTTCAGCACTGCTGAACGACATCAACCCTCCCTGAACAGGGCGCGCATAGGTAGGTATATCTCGATTTCTTCGTCGGGATCGCTTCGGACGGTAGCCGTCCGCAATTTCCGAGCGGTATCCCCAATGTTTCGCCGGTGTTACGCGTGCTCTAGGCGGCCCTCCGGGCACACATCTCCGATCAGCCACGACCCGTCCGCGGTGCGGGTGCGGCTGCACGGGCGTGACGGGTAAGCGGATACCGTAGAGCTGTGTCCCAAGGATCCCGGAATCCGCGTACCAGGAACGCGACCAAGGTAGCTGTTGCGCGAGGTGCCACAGTACCTCCAGGCAGTACCGTGGCCGATGATACGCCTGACTACCCCGGCAAGCGGTACGGTCTGCCGCAGGACGGCCCGATGTCCATGGCACCAATGGGCAGGCGGCTCGTCGCCCTGATCGTCGACTGGGTGCTCTGCTACCTCATTGCCGCGAGCATCGTCGGGCACAGCATCTTCACCGTCACCGACAGCCACTATCAGGCAGCCCAGGAGCTTGCCCTCGTGTTTTTCGTCGTCGAGGTCTACCTGCTCACCTCGATCAGCGGCCTCACCGTCGGCAAGCGGCTGCTCGGCGTTCGCACGGTCCGCACCGACGGCAGCCGCCCCGGCTTCAAGTGGTCCGCGTTGCGCACGCTGCTTCTGCTGTGCGTTATCCCGGCGTGCCTGACCGACCGCGACCTGCGCGGCCTGCACGACCGGGCCGCGGACACGATGGTCGTCAGGATCTAGTGCACCTATCGTAGGTTTGCCGGGTGTGCTTGCGGGTCCCTCCCGTTGTGGCGAGCGACTCCCCGTGCACCGGGTGGTGCGGGTCCGGTCCGGGCCCTGCCGGGGCGGGTAGACCGCGACCGGGCTGAGAGCCGTTGCTGACGAGACCGGCGGACCGTTCGTCCCGCTACCGAAAGCCGTGCCGGAAGGGGCCTGTGGAGGGGCGAGTCTCCAGTAGCGGATCACCGCCGGGCCAAAGCGGCGGGTGTCCGGCGTGCACCACCGCGGGACTGACCGCCTGTGAGGTCCACCTGCACCAGTCGCCGGACCCCGATGAATTAACCAGCGCGCCCACTAGTGTCCCGGTCCGGACTGGGCTAGGAAACTGAGATCTCTAGGAACCAAGGATCTCCAGCAGGAACTGGTGGTCAGCGCGGCTTGGGCATCCGCGGCTGGCGGGCCCCCTTGGGCAGCGGGCCCTTGGGCATCTGCATGGTCGGCGCGAGTGCCTTCAGCCGGTAATTAAGATCGGCCACCGCCGGCGGCCGCAGCGCCCGCGGCAGCGTGGTGACCTTGCGCTGGAGCTTGCTGACAGGAATCTGTCCCTCGCCGTTGCCGACCTGGAACTCGTGGATCGGCACGCCGTGCGCTACCCGTTCGGTCTTCTTCCGCTCCGCCGTGAGCAGCCCGGCCACCCGCGCTGGGACGCCCTCGCCGACGAGCACCACCCCGGCCCGGCCGACCGCCCGGTGTACCACGTCCATGGTCCTGTTGCCGGCGACGGCGGGGGTGACCGTCCAGTCGCCCGGCATCGACTGGAGCACCGCGGCCGCCGCGCCGAGCTGCCCGTCGATCGCCGAGTACTGCGCCTTCTGCGCGAACCGTCCGAAGAGGACCATCGCCGTGATGGCGCCGAGCAAGATGCCGATCGGGATCAGGATCGCCAGCAGCCCCGTCACCAGCCCGACCACGATGATCACGACGGCGACGGCGATGGCGGCGCCGAAGGTGATCGGCAGCGCCTTCTTGTTCTGCTGGTTGACCAGCTTCGCGACCATCCGGATCTGCTTCAGCCTGCCGGCGTTCTTCAGATCATCAGCGCTGTAGTTGTCAACCACCGGCTCAGCCTTCCCTCATAACTTCCTCCGCGTGCCAACACCTGAGCATACGGTTTCCACCCTCCTGTGCTGTAACCAAAGAAAGGTCAAAGTCCAGCCCATGTATCCAGGAACGGTTCCGGCAGGCCCTGGCCGCAGCCCATGACTCCCTCGTGCGTGGTGGAGAGCGCGGGTCGGGGTGTGTCCCCGTGGATGACGCCCCCCGCCGCCCCTCGCTCCCCAGCCCGGAGGAAAACCGCCGCGTCCACGTCTCTGTGCGCTGACGCCGGCCTATCCCGAAGCATCTTCTTCCTAACGCTGCCGCGCTATCGAACTCATGACCCCCTGCTGCCACACACCGCCGAGGTCCATGACACTTGGACATCCCTGGCACCCGCGGCCCCCGCTCCCAGCGCCGGCCCCTTAGCCGAGGGCGGGGAAGGCGGCGGAGCGGTCGCCGAGGAAGGCACGTTCGTCCTCGTCGAGGGCGAGGCGGCCGGTGGCCTTGAGGATGTAGGTGGCGGGCTCCCAGCCCAGCGGGCGGACGGGGCTCCCGGTCAGCGCGTCGAGGGTGCGGACGGTGAGGGCGAGGGCTTCTTCCGTCGGCTGCAGCCGGTCGCCCGGCAGGTACTCGGTCAGGTCAAGCTGGTGGATGACCCACTCGATGGTCCACATCGCCAGGATGTCCTCGGCGGCCATGACGTGGCCCTGGAACCGGAAGTTCCCCGTCGGTGCCTGGCGGCTCATTCCCGCTGCCTGGCGGGCGGTCTCGGCGAAGTGCTCGCGCAGGCCGTCGGCGGTGGCGTAGGCGCTTGCCGTCGCCCAGTAGAACCGGGCGTTGTCATAGCTGGGCGGCCGGTTGCCCGGCGGCCAGTCCCGCCAGTAGGAGACGTAATCCCGGTCGACCGCGTCCCCGGGGCCGGCGGGTTCGGCGAAACTAGTGGCGTGCTCGGTGAGCCCGAGGCGCATGTGCATGAGCAGGTGCGCCGTCAGCCAGCTGGCACACAGCGTCGGGGCTACCAGGTCGGCGGAGCTGAATCCCTGCACGAGGTCAGCAAGCCGCTCAACCTGCCGAGCCGCGATTTCCCGAATCCCCTGAGGCAGCCGTTCGCTCACAGTTGCCCAGCCTAGAACTCGTGCCGTCCCGTGTCCTGCTCCGCTGTCCCCGTGTCCCGGCGTGCCGGCCGCGGTCGCGGGACAGGGGCCGTGCTCACACAGCGTCGCTGAACGGGCGTCCGCCCGGAAGCTCCGCTGGCGCCCGGAAGGTCAGCTGGCGCCCGGAAGCTCCGCTTGCGAGCGGAAGCCCCGCTTAGGAAGCGGCCGCCGCGCGCTGCTCGATCGCCTGCGCGTACAGCTTCCCTGCCCGGTAGGAAGACCGGACCAGCGGGCCGGACATGACGCCAGCGAACCCCATGGCAAGTGCTTCCTCGCGGAGCGCGACGAACTCGTCCGGGTGCACCCAGCGGTCAACCGGGTGGTGCCGCGCGGACGGGCGCAGGTACTGGGTGATGGTCAGCAGGTCGACGCCGACGGCACGGAGGTCGGCCATGGCAGGCGCGATCTCCTCGCGGGTCTCGCCCATGCCGAGAATCAGGTTGGACTTCGTGACGAGGCCCGCCTCGTGCGCCTGACGGAGCACGTCGAGCGACCGCCCGTAGCGGAAGCCGGGCCGGATCCGCTTGAAGATCCGCGGCACCGTCTCAAGGTTGTGCGCGAACACCTCCGGCCCGGCGCTGAACACCTCGCCAAGCTGGGCGGGATCCGCGTTGAAGTCGGGGACGAGCAGTTCGACACCGCAGCCAGGCACGGCGGCGTGGATCTCCCGGCAGGTCTGCGCGTACAGCCAGGACCCGCCGTCGGGCTGGTCATCGCGCGCCACCCCGGTGACCGTCGCGTACCGCAGGCCCATGGCGGCGACCGACTCGGCGACGCGCCGCGGCTCGTCACGGTCAAGCGGAAGCGGCTTGCCGGTGTCTATCTGGCAGAAGTCGCACCGCCTGGTGCACTGGTCGCCGCCGATCAGGAAGGTCGCCTCGCGGTCTTCCCAGCACTCGAAGATGTTCGGGCAGCCGGCCTCCTGGCAGACCGTGTGCAGCCCCTCGGCCTTGACGAGGCGCTGGAGCGCGGTGTATTCGGGGCCGGTACGGACCCGGGTCTTGATCCACTGCGGCTTCCGCTCGATCGGCGTCTCGGCGTTGCGCGCCTCTAGCCGCAGCATCCGCCGTCCTTCAGGTGCCAGCTCCGGTGTACTCGCCACCCCTTCAGCCTACGTTGACCCCGGCACCTCCACGGCATCCCGTTCAGGCGACGTATGAAAGTGCCTTCGGTTCTGCTATAGCGACACCGAAGGCACTTACATGCACTTCGCCGCGCGACCCAGCTGATAACAGTAAGAAGCGGGCGAAGCGCGCCAGCGCCTGTTTAGGCGGCCGACGCGAGCAGGGGCGTCACAGTGTGGATGCGCCGCCAGGTCCGGTACCCGAGGGCCGCCGCGAGGTGCCTTTCGAGCAGCGGTGTCACGTCGGAGACCGAAACCCGGATTCCTGTCTCGGTCGTGAGCGATGTCACGCCCGCGTCCCTGATCCCGCAGGGCACGATCCGGTCGAACCAGGACAGATCGCTGTCGCAGTTCAGCGCGAGGCCGTGCATGGTGACCCCGCGCGCGACCCGGGCGCCGATCGCCCCCACCTTCCGGTCCGGCAGCCCCCTGGACGCCGGGATCCACGCACCGGACCGCCCGTCGACCCGGACGGCCCGCACCCCGAAATCGGCGCAGACCCGGATCATCGACTCTTCGAGTGCCCGCACGTAGGCGACGACGTCGACCGGTTCGCGCAGCTTGATGATCGGGTAGGCGGTCAGCTGACCTGGCCCGTGCCAGGTGATCTTGCCGCCCCGGTCCACGTCGATGACCGGCGCTCCGGGGTCGCCGAAGGGCCGGTCGGACACCGCGGTCCGCTTCCCCGCCGTATAGACGGACGTATGCTCTAGGAGCAGGCAGCTATCGGGGACCTCGCCGCCGACTCGCCGTGCGTGCACCGCGCGCTGCATGTCCCAGCCCTGAACATAGTCCACGGCGTCCGACCCGAAGCCTGCATGTGCGTACACGAGTTCAGCATCCATATGTTTGAGATTACGGCGGGAGTGAGACCGCCGCGCCTGGTGGGAACAAACCAAATCGTGATCAACGAGGCAGACCTGCGGCAGATGAGTCCGGGAGAGAGGCGTCAGCTAGCGCGCTCCCTGGCCGCTATCGACTACCCGCAGCCCCTGCTCGGCATATACCTGACGCGTGGCCGTAGGTTCGGCGTGCTCGTCTCGATCGCCGCGTGCACGGTGCTGATCGGGTGGATCATCGTCCTCTTTCTGACCTTGCACCGCTCCTTCCACGCTGAGCACTGGAAGGGCGCCTGGGTCGGCTTCGATTTCATCCTGCTGTTCGCCTTCGCCGCGACCGGCTGGGCGTTCTGGCGAGGCCGCCAGATCGCGATCGCCTGCCTGTTCGTCACCGGGACGCTGCTGTGCTGCGACGCCTGGTTCGACGTCGTGCTCGACGCCGGCACGTCCGACGTGTGGGGCAGCGTCGCGTCCGCCGTGTTCGTCGAACTGCCGCTTGCGTTCCTTATGTTCAACGCGGCCCGCCGCCTGATCAGGCTGTCAGCCTTGGTGGCGGTGAGCGAGTCGGGCGACCTCGATGAGTACCCCGAGGGTTCGCTGCCTCCGCTGTGGAAGATCCCGCTGTTCGGCCTCCGCCCCGCTGCCTGCGAGCCCCAGCCGCGCGGCGATTCACCCTCCCGTGGCGATGCATTGTCCCGCGACGATTCAGAGTCCCGTGACAGGGTGAAACCACGCCGGATCTGACGAAGGTCACGCGGCGGTCTGCGTGCGGGATGCCCCGCTTACCCCGGCAGGCGCCGGCTGACCTCAGTGTCCCTGGAGTCGGCTCGTCCGGGTCGTATCCCCGGACGGCGGACGGCCGTGTTCTGTTGAATATCACACCGCATCCGTTGTAGACCGGCGTGCGCCGCGGACATAACCTCATCGCCATGGCTACCGATTTCACTGAGGAAACCGCGGCTGACGCAGTCATCGAGTCCTTCGCGCCAGATACGGACCCGAGGCTGCGCGAGATCCTCGTCTCGCTTGTCAGGCACCTGCACGCGTTCGCCAGGGACGTCGAGCTGACGATCCCCGAATGGGAGAAGGCGATCGACTTCCTGACCCGTACCGGGCACAAGTCAGACGACGAGCGCCAGGAGTTCATCCTGCTCTCTGACGTCCTCGGGCTGTCGATGCTGGTCGAGACGATCTCGAACAGGAAGTTCGGCGTCGCGACCGAGTCAACGGTGCTCGGCCCGTTCCACGTGGTGGAGTCGCCGGTGCGCGAGCTCGGCGACAACATCGACCTGGTGGGCACAGGAACGCCGTGCGTGGTCACCGGGCGGGTCGTCTCGACCGACGGTACCCCGCTCCCCGGTGCCACGATTGACGTCTGGCAGGCCAACGACCAGGGCTTCTACGACGTCCAACAGCCCGAGGTGCAGCCGCGCACGAACGGCCGCGGCCTGTTCACCGCCGACGACAAGGGCGCGTTCTGGTTCCGCACGATCGTGCCGAGCTACTACCCGATCCCGACCGACGGCCCGGTCGGCGAACTTCTCATCGCGACGGGGAGGCACGCGTTCCGCCCGGCGCACATCCACTTCATCGTCGCGGCCCCGGGCCACCGTCCGCTGACCACGCATATATTCGTGGCCGGCAGCGAGTACATCGAGTCGGACACGGTATTCGCGGTCAAGAAGTCCCTGGTCGCCGACTTCGAAGAGGAAACCGACGAGGCACTCGCCGAGCAGTGGAACGTGGGCAAGGTTCCGTTCAGGCACGCCGACTTCACCGTCATCATGCAGCCGGGCGGCTAGTCTCAGCGCGGCAGTTCCGCCGCGAGCGCCGCGCCGATCGTCGGGTAGCTGAACTCAAAGCCCTCGGCGAGCAGGCGCTGCGGCAGGACGCGGGCGCTGGTCAGCAGTTCGCTTGACATCTCGCCGAGCGCTAGCCTCAGCACCGGGACGGGGATGCGGAGCCAGGGGAAGTCGGGGCGCCTGAACGCGGCGTGCAGCGCGGCGGTGAGTTCGCTGTTCGTGACCGGATTCGGCGCGGTCAGGTTGTACGAGCCGGTGCGCTGGTCCGCGCCGGGGCCGTCGAGCACGAAGCGGATAGCACTGATCTCGTCGGTGAGCGAGATCCAGCTCATGACCTGATGACCGGTGCCGAAGCGGGGCAGCAGGCCGAGCCGGGCGGGCAGCGCGAGCCGGGACAGGACACCGCCGCCGGTGCCGAGTACCAGGCCGCTGCGCACGTGCGCGACGCGGATGCCTGCCTCCTTGGCCGGGTCGGCGGCCGCCTCCCAGTCGTGTACGACGCGGGACAGGAAACCCTTTCCCGCCGGGGCGTCCTCGGTGACCTCGCGGCCGCCCGTATCGCCGTACCAGCCGATCGCCGATGCGGTGATGAACGTCTTGGGCCGCGGCTCCGCCCTCGCGAGCGCCGACGCCAGGGCGCGGGTGGCCACGACCCGGCTGGCCCGGATCTCCGCCTTGTAGCTTGCCGTCCACCGGTGGTCGCCGACGCCGGCTCCGGCCAGGTGCACGACCGCGTCGACGCCGGACAGCGGCGGATCGCCGGCGTCGGCGGCACGCGGGTCCCAGCGCACCTCGTCGCCGGTGCGCTCACCCTCCGCGCGCGGCGGCCGCCTGACGAGCCGCACGACCTGGTGGCCGTCGGCTCGCAGGCCAGCCGTCAGCGCGGTACCGACCAGTCCGGACGAGCCGGTGACCGCTACCTTCATGGGCGAGCGTTACAGGCCCAGGTCGGCCTCGAACGCGCCCTCCTCGAGACGGTTCTTCACCGTCACGAGGAACCGGGCGGCGTCGGCGCCGTCCACGAGCCGGTGGTCGTAGGTCAGCGCCAGGTAGACCATGGAGCGGACCGCGATGACTTCGCCGAGGGCTGGGTCGTCGACGACGACGGCGCGCTTGACCACGCTGCCGACGCCGAGAATGCCGACCTGCGGCTGGTTGATGATCGGCGTGTCGAACAGGGCGCCGCGGCTGCCGGTGTTGGTCAGCGTGAAGGTGCCGCCGGAGAGTTCGTCGGGACCGACCTGACCGCCCCGGGTACGGGCGGCGAGATCGGCGATCTTCCTGGCAAGGCCGCCGATGTTCAGGTCGCCGGCGTTGTGGATGACCGGCACCATCAGGCCGCGCTCGGTGT
>Ga0335074_10009769_pt1 | contig 13401 bp, 9 predicted proteins | sample Lox_Sample_23_FD_206715 | JGI IMG/M metagenome (GOLD analysis project Ga0335074, IMG submission 206715) | Soil microbial communities from Loxahatchee National Wildlife Refuge, Florida, United States - Lox_Sample_2.3 | ecosystem: Environmental > Terrestrial > Soil > Wetlands | place: USA: Florida...
TCACGGACGAGGTGATCAGCACCCGTGCGTGCGTGGAGCGGCGCAGCAGCGGCAGCGCCGCCTGGGTGAGCCAGAATGCGGCCTCGAGGTTGACCGCGAGCGTACGCTCGAGGAGCGTCGAGTCGATATCGGCGAGCGGACAGCGCGGGTAGTGAGCGGCGTTGTGAACCAGAATGTCGAGCCCGCCCAGCGTGCGAGCCGCATCGCCCACCGTACACTCTATCGCTGCGCGATTCGCGAGATCGACGGGGAAGGCGTGCGCGCGGCCACCTTCACGGATCACCTGGGCACAGGTCGCCTCGCCTCCCGCATCCGCACGATCCGCAATTGCGACCGATGCGCCGTGAGCCGCAAAGGTGAGCACGATCGCACGGCCGATCCCGCGCGCACCGCCGGTGACCAGGCACCTTCGATGCGCGAGATCAAAGGGTAGCGAAGGCAAGGGTGGGCACATCGACGATCGTCGAGCCTCCGTCCGCAACGATCACGGCTCCGGTGATGATCGATGCATCGGGCGAGATCAGAAACCGACACACCGAGGCAATCTCCTCGGCCGTTGCCGCACGCCTCAGGGGCACATCCCGCGTGACGAGCGCGTAGGCCTCGTCGAGCGTGAGGTCGCGCTCGCGCATCAGGGGCCGCATTTCCTCGTCCGCCATCGGCGTGCGCACCCAGCCGGGACACAGCGCGTTCACGCGTACTCCTCGGGGTCCGTAGTCGCGCGCGAGCGAGCGCGCGAGCCCGACCACAGCATGCTTGAACGTCGTATATCCGCAGACTTCGGGTCCGGCGCCGAGCGCCGCAATCGAGGATACCAGCACGACCGCGCCGCGCCGTTCGATGAGCCATGGGAGTGACTCGCGCACCGCGACGAACGCGGAGTCGAGATTCGCCGCCCGCGCCTCGCGCCAGGCCTCGTCGTCGGTCTGCAGTGCGGCCCCAAGACCATGTCCGCCCGCGTTGGCGATCAGCGCATCAAGGCCGCCGAAGCGCTCGGCGACGAGCGCCACCGCGGAGCGCATCTCCGCCGTGCACGAGCCGTCCGCCGCAATCGCGAGCCCACTGATTTCGGCTGCAACCTGCTCGATCGGCCCTCTCCGACGACCAAGCAGCGCGACCTGCATGCCCTCGGATGCAAGTCGGCGCGCACACGCCGCGCCGATCCCCGTGCCGCCGCCGGTGATCAAGACCGAGCGTCTGACCGGGCTCATGGAACCCCCGCGCGGCGCGCCTGGGCGCCGACGGGAAAGTTCGTCAGCGCCTCGAAGTCGAAGCCCCGGTAGCCGAATATCTTGCCTGTCGTCTTCATCTGCGCGAGGTCGACCAGCACCGCGCCGAGCGTCGGAATGATCTTCTCACGCCAGACGAAGAGGTAGAGCTGCTCGGCAACCTTGAGATATCGACAGCGGTCGGTATCCGCGAGAGCTCGCTCCGAGCCGGCCAGGCAGTGCCACGTGAAGAATCGCTCGTTCAGATAGACGTGCTCGTAACGCTCCGAGGCGCTGTAGGCGTACTCGATCCGCTCACCGACGAGTTCCGTTGAATCCCGATGGCGCTCGGTGGCCGGCGTGCAGGGGCTCCCGATGGCACCGCTCAGGAACCGGGCGTCGACGCAGGTGAGCTCTCCACCCTGTCTCACCCGCTCGATGAGCGGCACGGTGAGCTCGCTGCGGTCGGGGAGCGAAGCGACGAGCGCGGTGAAGATCCCGCGCCCGAGATCGAGCACGAAGCTCATGGTCGAGGCTCGGAGCTCAGGGGCGATGAAGTCCAGAAAGAAGATGCCGGGTCGAATCTCCGTGGCGTGGTAAGAGTGCGGCGTCTCGGCGCGAAGGGTGCCGTGGCGAGCTTCGCGGTTTCCCGCTTCAAGCTCAGCGCCGCGCTCGTCGCGAACCCGGCTGAGCTCGGTCGCGCTGAGGAAATGGTAGTCCGTGGCGCTTCCATCCTCGAAGTGCAGCGCGAGGCGCGCTCCCGCAAGGCGCTCTGACCGCGCAAGACGATGCTGCGTCCCGGCCCCGGATTGGAAAGCTTCACCCAGCTCTCCGACGGGTATCCAGGGTTCCGCGGCCGCCAGTCGCGGATCGTCGCGTCGATCGTCCACCGCCTCACCTCGGCACCAAAGATGACCTGCGGCGCGCTCTCGTTGGCCCCGCACGCGATGTGGCCGGCATCGCCCGAATGGGAATGATGCTAGTCCCAAGATCGCAGCGCGGCTAGCTCCACTCGGCCCGAGAGTTGACTCTGCTTGCCACCTGGACGCATTCGTAGCCGTTATGCCTGGCACGGCCGAGCAACGCGTTGGCGCGCTGGGGCAAGCACCCCGCTCACGAGCGAATCTATGCTGTCTCGCCGCCTCGAATCTCGAGGCGATCAGGTCCAAGAGGCTCACATGACTTGCATGCTTAAAGCGCGGGCTCTCGCTGTCGTTGCCTGCGCGCTCGCATTGGTCGGCGCCCTCTCGCGAGGGGGAACCGCCTGGTCGGCGCAGCCGCCCCAGTTCGCCGATGTGATTTACGAACACGGGGAGATCTACACACCAAAGGGCTGGGCCGGGGCGATTGCCGTCAAAGACGGAATCATGATCGCGGTCGGCTCGGATGCCGAGGTGAGCGAGTTCAAGGCCCCGCGCACCCGGGTCGTCGAACTGCACGGCGCGGCGGTACTCCCCGGACTGCACGACATGCACGTCCATCCGACCGGTTCCGGACAGATGCTGCAGCTTCAGTGTCTGTTTCCGCAGGGTTCGAAGCCGCCCGAGGTCCTCACGGCGATCCGTGCTTGCGTTCTCAAGAGCGGACCGCGTGCTTGGATCACGGGCGGTCAGTGGGACGCTGCCTCCTTTGGCAGTCACCCCCCGGAGCGCGCGTTCCTCGACCGGATCGCGCCCGATAACCCGGTCATCCTGGCCGACATCAGTGGACACAGCGCGTGGGCCAACACGAAAGCGCTGCAGATCGCCGGAATCACCGCGGCGACGCCCGACCCGCCGGGGGGTATCATCGAGCGTGATTCCAACGGCGAGCCCACCGGCATCCTGCGCGAATCCGCTGGCGCGCTGGTCCGCATGCATGTCCCGCCCTACACGCTCGAGCAGAACATGCAGGCGCTCTCCTGGGCACTGCACGAGATGCTCGCGCAGGGCATCACCTCGTTCACCGATGCCGGCGTGGACGGTCAGATCATGCAAGCCTATGCCGCCCTCGCCGACGAGGGACGGCTCAAGCAGCGCGTCAAAGCCTGCATTCTGTGGCGCCCGCTCATCTTCTCGGCCGGCGAGAACTCCACCGCCAAGTACATCGCCGAGCGAAACCTGTACAGCCGTGAACGCTTCTCTCCCACCTGCATCAAGATCGTGCTCGACGGGGTGCCAACCGACGGGCACACGGCCGCCATGGTCGAGCCCTACGCCGATGCCACGCACCCGGAGGCGGCCCGCGCTCGGGGATTGCTGATGGTGCCAACCGCGGTGCTGGATGCCGCGGTCACGCAGCTCGATGCGGCGGGATTCACCGTCAAGTTCCACGCAGCCGGAGACGCCGCGGTGCGTGCCGGACTCGATGCGATCGCCGCCGCGCGGCGGGCGAACGGCTTCACCGGCCACATGCACGAAGTGGGACACTGCAGCTTCGTGCAGATGAGTGACATCGTGCGTGCCCGCGGGATCGCCGCGACACTGGAGATGTCGCCCTACATCTGGTACCCGAATCCGATTATCCCCGACATCGCCAAGGCGATCGGGCCGGAACGGATGAAACGCTGGATCCCGGTGAAGGATGCGATCGATGCCGGTGCATTGGTCGTCCCGGGCTCGGACTGGGCGGTGGTCCCCTCCGTCAATCCGTGGATTGCGATCGAAACACTGGTGACACGCCAGCAGCCCGGTGGCGGCGGGCAAGTCTTGGGAGCGGTCGAGCGCATCACCCTCAAGCAGGCCATCGACCTCTTCACGATCAACTCCGCGCGGGAGATGGGTCAGAGCAACGAACTCGGCAGTCTTGCTCGCGGCCTGCGCGCCGATTTCGTCGTCCTCGACCGCAATCCGTTCCGGATCCCGATTACGGAGGTACACGCCACCCAAGTGCTGATGACGGTCGTGAACGGGGAAATCGTCTACCGAACGAAGGCGTGACCCTACGTCCGATCGGGACGACTGACCGGCGAGCGAAGTTGCTCAGTCGCCGAAACCGGGCGGGGGCACGAACGCGCGGTAGCGCTCCTCGAGCAGCCGCGCAAAGCGCAGGCACGTGAGATCCTCGTATTGTGGTCCGATGATCTGCACGCCGACCGGAAGCCCCTCCGGGGTGAGTCCGATCGGCGCGACAGTCGCCGGCAGATACGCAAGGCCTGCAAGACCCGCCCAATAAAGCTGATTCTCGAACGGCTCCTCGCGACCGTTCACCGTGAGAGTCCGCTGCTGCGGCGGTACGGCCGAATGGGGGAACGCGGGCGTGGAAAGGGTAGGACAGAGAAGGAGGTCAAACCGCTCGAAGAACCGTCGCCACGCTTCCCGATAGCGATGCCGTCTCTCATCCAGCCGCAACCAGTCCCGGTGCGAAAGGCTGGCGCCGTAGGCGTTGAGCCGCACCATCTCCCGCGTCGTGAGGCTTGCTCCGCTCGCGAGCAGGCCCTCTCGGGCGAACTCCTCGTCCGTGAGGCTCGCCGCACCCGCCGCGCGGAGCAGCACCATGAAGAGCCGATAGTAATCCTCACTTTCAAATCCCGGTCCCTCTCCGACCGCGACGGTCACGCCCTGCTGGATCAGAAAGTCGCTGAGACGAGCGAGCGGTTCCTGGACCCGCGTGTCGACGCGCGCGAACGCATCATCGAGCAGCATTGCGACGCTGAACTCCTTGAATCTCCGCTTTCGCGGGCGAGCGAGCCCGAGCCAGTACGCATCAGCTTCTGCTCCGCTCGGTCCAGCAATCACGGAGAGCTCGAGTTCGAGATCCCGCGCACTGCGCGCGAGGGGGCCGACGACACCGATGTCGATTGACTGTAACGTCTCCAGGAGCATGTGACCCCGTTGAGGACAGATGCCGTAGGTGGGCTTATGCCCGAAAACGCCGCAGTAATGAGCCGGGTTGCGGACGGAGGAGGCGATGTCGCTGCCGAGTTCGAGTCCGGTGAGCCCGGCCGCGAGTGCCGCCGCAGACCCGCCGGACGACCCACCGGGGGTGCGCGCGCGATCCCAGGGGTTCACCGTGCGGCCGTAGATCTCGTTCTCGCTTTGTCCGTCCATCAATCCCGGCGGCACGTTGGTCTTGCCGAAGATCACGGCGCCGGCACTCAGCAGTCGCTCGACGACCACGGCATTGGTGGTCGCTACATTGGCGCGGAACGCCGGAAATCCGAACGTCGTCGGGGTGCCTGCCAAGTGAAACGACTCCTTGACCGTCATGGGCAGGCCGTGCAGAGGTCCCAGGCGATCTGTGCGCCGGATTGCCTGGTCGGCGGCATCCGCGCGCGCCCGGGCGCGCTCGAAGTCGCGGACCACGACAGCATTGATGTCCGGGTCATATCGCTCGATACGACGGATGAAGTATTCGAGCAACTCGCGGGAGCCGATCTTGCCGTCGCGGAGGCTCTCGAGGAGCGTGGTCGCCGAGTCGAACGCCGGGATCGGCGCACTCGATTTTCCCTCGTTCATCGGCTTCTCTTCCCCGCCTCCTGTGCGCCCGCAGGCCACGTTTTCAGTCATGCGCCGGACCCCCGTCAAGTCCGTGCGCCGCCACCACCGCTTCCGCGATCACGCGCCCGCCGTCCTCGGGGGTGAACCATCGCTCGGCGACCGCGCGGCGCGTGGCCGCCGTCACCTTCGCGAGATAAGCCTGTCCGCTCGGATAGAGGCGTGCGAGAACCGCGCGCGACAGGGGCACCTGGTATCCCCAGAGCTCGCAGATGCCGGGCCCATCCATGTAGACGCCGTACCGCACCAGCGGTACATCCACGTAGGGAGTCCGCAGTCCGCCCACTGCGTTGCCGAACTCATCGAGCACGAGCGTCGCTCGGGCGTGGTCGGGATCGCGCACGTCAAGCGGCGTCGCTCGGGGTGGGGCTCTTCCCTGCCGCGACCAGCGCTCGAGGTTCGCCCAAGCGCCGTCGAGCACGTACTGGGTCGGAAAGTCGTTTCCGCGCACGCCGCGCGGCGTGCACAGCGCATTGGAGAGGAACCCGGCCGCACCTGCTCGCGCCACGTCGGCGTCCGCGGCGCCCCAGTGAAGCACCCACTCGTGCACGTGTGCTGCGCCCACGATCTCGTAGCCTCGGTAAAGGTCCGGATAACGGTCGCCGTCGGGTCTGCGGTTCAAGTACCCGAGATCGGTTTGATTGATGAGCCGAATGATCGGCACGCCCCGCGGTTGCATCACGAGACGCGCGTCTCCCGGAGAAGGAGGCGGAACGCACTGGTTGACAGGCACGCCGGGACTCTGTGCCGAGGAAGTCAGATAACCGTCGAAGATCGGCTTGCCACCGGGTCCCAGGGCGAAGGGTTGAATCGCATTCGCATAGATGAGCACGAACGCGCCGCTCTGCGAATCACCCGTGAGATACACGCGGCTCACGGCAAAACGCGCGAGCGGATTGCGCGCATCGCGGCTTCGCACCAGCACACCTGTCTGACTGAGGATGTCCCAGATCAGGCCGTTCTCCGTCCGCGGGGAGGACTCGGGCGGCAGTCCCCCGGGTGCCGGCGGCAGCATCGAGGCCGGACAGGTGACGGACGGCGCAAGCGGATTGGGAAAGGCGAGCGAGGCGTAACGCTGCGGATTGAAGCGCTTCAGCGACTCGACCGCGACCGGCTTCACCGTCACTCCGACATAGGCGTCCCCGCGCGCGATGAAGTAGTCCTGTGACTCCATCCACATAATCGCCGCGTCGTAGCGCAGGGAGGGGTTCAGAGCTTCGACGATGACTGTGCCGCTGAATCGTCCCGGATCCCGCGGCCGCCGCACGAGTATTCGCGTCGTGTACGGTCCACGCGCCATGCGCGTCAAATGGCCGAGCGCGGGCCACTGGTACACCCGCGCCTCACCGCTCAGGAAGTATTCCTGCTCGACGTATCCCGAGGCTGCCAGATCGCGCGGTGTCACCGAGTGCATCGCGGACGCAAATGGCCACGATTCGGCGGTGACCGGAATCGGGCCACGGACCGCGGGCAGTGCCACGAGGGATGGCTTCACCTCGCGACCGGTTGGCGGGTGCCAGCTCGCGACCGTTGCGAGCGTTGCCAGCGCGAGCGCAGCGAACATCGACTCTCCTACTGCACCTGGTACTGATACGGTTCGATGCGGTCCGCATCGAGTGTGTAGGCGGCGGAGGCGAGCTCCGAGCGCGCGACCTTGGCCGTGAGCCTGCCGAAGACCCATTCGGCATCGGACATGGAGCTCGGACCCTTACCGGCCACCATCTTCACATAGACGATCTGATTGGGCGGGGGCGGAGGCACGTGAATGCAGGCACCGAAGTACGGCACCAGCAAGAACTCGCGCATCGTGCCGTTCGGATTCATCTCGAGGGGCACCACGAAGCCCGGGATCTTAACCCAGGCGCCGTTGAGCTTTGGATTGACGTTGTAGGAGCCCGTCTGCAGCGCCGCAGGTGCGCCCTCGCCGAGGTAGCCATGGATGGCTGGCGGAGGCGTGGGGTCGTAGTGCCCGCGCTCATCGACAGGCAGTAGGTCCTCCCAGCTCAGGGTCATGACGTGCTGCGGCGAGGGGGTTGCAAGGGTCGCACTCCACGCGAGCACCGCGAATGCAATGGACAGAATTCGCCTGCACATGGTCACACCCGTAACTGCAGACCGTCGCTCAAGGTATGGCGATACGCCCGCGAAGCAGGGACGAGACCCATGAGAAGCGCCGTGAGCACGACCGCCCCGAGAATCGCGAGCTCCAACCCGGAGAGCGCGTGCAGCTCGATGAAGATGCCGAATCGGTTGTGCAGGATCGGTCGGGTCGCGAGGAGCAGCGCGTACGTCAGCCCCGCGCCCGCGAGGACACCGGCGGCACTGAGAAGTCCCGCCTCGAAGATCATGAGGCCGAAGATGTGCCGGGGTCCCGCACCGACCGAACGCAGAATCGCCATTTCCCGCCGCCGCTCGTTGAGACTGGTGAGGATGGCCGTCAGCATGCCAAGCAGGCCGGCGACGACCACGAAGGCAGCGACGACGCTGAGGGCGGTATTTGCAATGCCGACGAGGCTCCACAGTTGCGTGAGCGCAACGCCAGGCAAAATCGCGAGTAGCGGCTCCTGACCGTAGGAGTTGATCGCCCTCTGCATCGTGAAAGTCATCACGGGCGAGCGCATGTGCACCAGAAACGCCGTGACGCCGTCGGGTGTGAGATCCATGTGTCGGGCCCGCTCTGCGCTCACCCGCTCGCCCGGGGGCGCCTCGTAGCCATTACGCCAGTCGATGTGCATCGCACTGATTGCCTGCAGGCTCACATGCACCGTGCGGTCCACGGGAGTCCCCGTGCGCGCGAGAATGCCGACGACCCGGAACGGCTTGTCCTTGTGCTGCACGAAACTGACCTCGCCGAGCCCATGCGAGAGGATGATCGAGTCCCCGATTCGATAGTGGAGCGTCTGCGCGACGTCCGCACCGAGCACGGCGTCGTAGAGGTCCCGGAAGGGTTCTCCCGCACGGAAACGCAGTGACTGATCGTCCGCGAATCGGTAGTGCCGGAAGTAGTCAAGGTCGGTGCCCAGAACGGGGAATCCGCGCAGCGAGTCGCCGAGCGAGAGCGGGATCGTCCACGCGACGTCCCGATGATGGGCGATGAGCTGATAGGACTTCCAGCTCACCTCCGAGGTCGCATCGCCGACGCGGAAGACCGAATAGAGCAGGAGATTGATCGGGCCTGTGCGGGCGCCGACGATCAGATCGACGCCCGAGAGCGTGTTGAGAAAGCCCTCACGCGCAGCCGCGCGCAGCATCTGCACGCCCAGGAGCAGCGCAACGCTCACCGCAATCGCGGACACCGTTAGGAGTGTCGTCGTGCGCCGGTTCCAGAGGCTCCGTAGCGCGAGGGTGAGCGTCGGCAACGGCGAACGGCTCGGCATCGCGACTCCTCAGGCGGCCGTCGCCGCGCCCGTCCGGCGATTGAAATCCGCCATGGTCAATGCGCGGTCGAACTTGCTGCCGAGCCCCGCCTCATGACTGACGAACAGTAGCGTCGTGCCGAACTGACGACATTCGTTCATGAGCAAAGAGAGAAAATCCGCTCGCGCGTCCGCATCGAGGGCCGAGGTCGGTTCGTCCGCGATCACGAGCTCGGGTCGGCCGATGAGCGCGCGCGCCGCGGCGACACGCTGTTGCTGACCGACCGAGAGTTCGAGCACCGAGCGATTCAGCAGATCCGGGCCCGTGAGACCCACCGCGGCGAGCAGGCGCAACGCCTCGCGGTCCGCGAAGCCCTCGCCGCTGCGCCCAATGCGGTCGCGGCGCACCCGCGCGAAGCGCAGCGGCAGCAGGACGTTTGCCCGCACCGTGAGATACGGGATGAGATTGAACATCTGGAAGATGAATCCCACGTGGTCGCCGCGGAAGCGATCCCGAGCACTCGCGGAGAGCTCCGCGAGATCCGTTCCGAGCACCCGAATCGATCCGTGCTGGGCTCGCAGCACCCCGCCGATGAGAGCGAGCAGCGTGCTCTTGCCGCTGCCGCTCGCGCCTTGGAGAAACAGACGCTCTCCCCGGCCGACCTCGAGTGCGTCGATTGCGAGTAACGGCGGCTGCCGAGGCCACGCGAACTGCAAATCGCTGATCGAAATGGCGGCATCGTCCATGCTCGCCTACTTTAGCGCGCGGCTTGCTGCACCGGTGCCCGGTAGACAATCTCCCCGTTGATCACGGTCATGCGGACCTTCGTCTCGTGAACCTGCGTGATCGGAATGCGGAAGGGATTGCGATCAAGCACGATGAAGTCGGCAAAGAGCCCCGGCTCGAGCGAGCCCTCTTCGGCGCGATCACCCATTTCCCGTGCCGAATTGATCGTGAAGAGATCCACCGCTTGCTTGAGCGTAATGCGTTGAGACGCCCCGAGAACCTCCCCTCCCCCGCCCGGCTTCTGCCGGGTGACCAGAGTCTCGATCGCGATCCAGGGATCGACCGAGGGGACCACGGACCAATCGGAGCCCGGGACCACGAGCGCACCGGAGTCGATTGCATCCTTCACCGGGATCCAGCGCTTCATGCGCTCCGGCCCGATTGCCTTGGCAATGTCCGGGATGATGGGATTGGGGTACCAGATATACGGAGACATCTCGAACGTCGCCTGAATGCCGCGCGCGCGCTCGATGTCGCTCATCGTTACGAAGCTGTTGTGGCCCACCTCGTGCATGAGGCTGTCGAAGCCGTTCGCCTTGCGCGCCGCCGCGATCGCATCGAGCCCCTCACGCACGGCGGCATCGCCTGCCGCATGGAACTTCACCGTGAGGCCCTCAGCGTCGAAGTGAACGACGGCGGGGATGAGGACGTTCGGCGGAACCTGCCTCAGGCCGTGCGCACGGGGATCCTCGGGCGAGGCGTCGGCATACGGATCGACCATGTAGGCGGTGTGACTGTCCGTCGGCACCCCGTCGAGAAAGATCTTCACGCAGACCGGATGAAAACGCGCGCGCGCGTAGAGATTGCGCCGCTCGATGTCGCCGGAATCCTCCGCCCGCGCACCATTGCTGATCGCGGCGCGCCACATGATGCAGCCCTTCACGCGCTGCTTGAGAATGCCCACGTCGGCGAGGTGCGCGTAGGTCTTCAGGCCGGTCTCATCGAGAGCCGCATCCGTGAACGAAGTGATCCCGTAAGAGAGCATCAGGTGGAGGGACCAGGCGAGTGCTTTCGCGTCTTCCTCGAGGGTCGGCGGCGGAATCACGGCTCGCACGACCCCAGCTGCACCCTCGCGCAACAAACCGTTCGGAATCCCGTTCGCATCGCGCTCGATGATGCCACCGGGTGGATTTTGCTGCGAGGCGGACAGAGCAATCCCGCCGAGTTTCAGCGCCATGGTATTCGCCCAGAGGCTGTGCCCGCTGATATCCGTCAAGGCGACCGGATTGTCAGGTGCGACGCGATCGAGCATCGCGCGATTCGGTTCCTGGCCGATCGATGTCGCATCCCACTGCCCACCCGTGATCCACGTGCCCTTCGGGTGCTCCTTGATACACCCCGTCACGGTGGCGAGCACCGTGCGTAACGAAGATCCCTGCGCGAAAGTGCAAGAGAGGTGCGCAAGACCCGCTCCCATAGGATGCACATGCATGTCGTGCAGTCCGGGCAGAACGGCGGCGCCGTGCAAATCGTAGACCCGGGTATGAGAGCCCTTATGGGCATTCACCTCGGCATCGGTGCCGATCGCGATCATCACTCCGCGCCGTACCGCGATCGCCTCGGCCCAGCCGGAGGGCGTGTAGACCTGTCCGTCTGAGAAGACGTCGTCCGCGGTCAGTGCGCCGGCGTCGCTGGGTGGCTGCGCTGCCGCAACCCCCATGAGTCCGGCACAGAGATTGAGCATCAAGCAGCCCCGGATGGGACGTGAAAATCGGTTCATCGCGCGCTCCGCCAGCAAGTTCTCGTACGCGCGCTCGGGTGCGTTGAGCCGAACCGGCTCCCCTGCCAGGCCCCGCGCGCGCTGCATATCCGGAAAATCATAGGATCGACGCTGCAGCGCGTCTTGCTTGGGTTCGCCAAGCGCTTGACCCCCGCTGCCAGAACGGGCAACGCCTCATTGAAAGCTATAGCTGACATCGACGCCCGCGGTGAGAGGTTGGCTGATCACGTAGCGTGCGAACGCCGACGTCTGCAGGGAGATCTGGGGCTGCGGGTCGAGCAGCACAATGTTGTTCGCGAGGTTGTTCACGAACAGTGTCGCCGCCCAGCGGCCGCCCCCCTCCCGCTCACCCCGGATGCCGAAGCGGACGTTGGCTATGCTGTAAGCCGGCAGATGCACCAGGAGCTGATTCATATCTAGAAGCGTCGCCGTCACCCCAAAGGGTAGATCGGTCCTGGTACCCGTGTAGTTCTCCTCTAGCGAGCTGAACAGGGACAGGCCACCCGCCAGATCGTGCTCCCAGTGCAGGACCGCCGAACCCGAGAGCTTCGGCGTATCGGGGATCTGCGTCCCGGCCGGGTACCCGGAGAGCGTGCTGCTTTCGATGAACTCCGCATCCGTGTAGCTGGCATTCAGTGACAGATCAAAACCCCAGGGTAGCAGGGCCTGCAGTTGACCTTCGACGCCTCTGATGCGGGCATTGCCGCCGTTGACCGTCAAACCGAATCCCGCCAAATTGGTGGGCACCTGCGGATCGTACCAGTCCTCCAAGTAGGCATCGAAGTCGGCGATCAAACGGTGGTCAAAGAATGACGACTTCTCGCCGAGCTCGTAGCTCCACAGCGAGTCCGAGGCAAAGGTCGTCGGTGCCTCGAGCAGTATGTTCGGATTGCAGGTCGTCGTGAGAAGTATCTTGGCTTGCAGTCCGCATTCGTTGGCGACCTCGGAGGCAAACAGCGGATTGGTATTGCTCGCGGCAACGACGGGGATCGGCCCGGTCACCGTACTGGCCCCACCGAGGCGGAATCCCTTCCCGATCCTCGCATACACCATGTGGTCCCGGTCGATGTTGTACGTCAAAGTGAAGCTTGGGACAGTGCCGCTGGCCGCGGCCGAGACCGCGGCATTGTACGGAACGCTATTGCCCTCTGGTCCCAATGCGCTGAACACGCCGTACGCGCTCGAGGTTTCGCTCATGCTGTATTGGTAGCGCCGAAATCCGGCCTCCACCTCGAACTGCGGCGAAAGCCGCCAGGATACATTCCCATAGACCGCATTCTGGAGGAGGACTTCGGGAACGCTGCTGACGTAGAGGTTCGGACCACCCAAGATCGGGGTGGCTTGCGGAGCGAGCGAGGAGATGGCGTCTTCGGAATGAAGGTCCTGGTAGAAGTAGCCGCCGACCCATTGAAACGGTCCCGGGGCGGTCGAGGTGACACGGAACTCCTCGGAAAGTTGCCGCGAATAGTCCTGCTCGAGTGAGCCGGGACCCCTGGAACTGTAATCAGGCCCGAGTCCGCCCGCGGCCGCGTCGTACACGGGAATGCCGATCGCGGACGCAGTTTGCTCAGTCGTGTCCTGCAGATCCAGGAAGTTGCGGTGCCAGAAACCGGTCGCCGAGGTCAGGGAGAAGGCGGGCAACCGATACTCGATCGTCAAGCTGCCGAGGCTCAAGCTGTCGGTCTGCGGCTCAGGTGCGTCGTAGATCTCATCGTGCGCCAAGACCGCCGGTACCGTGGGGCGGGCCGGATTGCCGTTCACATCGACCGCGGGAGGAGAGCCTTGCTCAACCAGCTCGTACATCGCGATCGGTTCGATCGTGAGGTTCTCCATCGGCTGCCAGAGCAACTGCGCA
>Ga0335074_10009770_pt1 | contig 13401 bp, 12 predicted proteins | sample Lox_Sample_23_FD_206715 | JGI IMG/M metagenome (GOLD analysis project Ga0335074, IMG submission 206715) | Soil microbial communities from Loxahatchee National Wildlife Refuge, Florida, United States - Lox_Sample_2.3 | ecosystem: Environmental > Terrestrial > Soil > Wetlands | place: USA...
GGCGCGACAGGCCTGCCGGGCCGGCCGGCTGGCGGGGTGTGGCACCGGGTCCGGGCGCGGCGCGCGCCGTTCTGACCGCCGGAACGGAACATAACCGGACGGTACCTACGCTTATCCTTCCAGAGTCAGTCTGCGGTGCTCTCAGGTTCCAGTGCCGGCTGACGCGATGGAGGGATAGATGAGCAGCGGACCGCGGCGTCCTCGGCGTCCTGCAGATCTGGCGACGGCGGCGATGAGCTGGCCGATGCGGCTCGGGCCGCGGCGCAACCGGATCACCGTCGAGCGTGACCTGCGGGTGCCGATGCGCGACGGCACGGTCCTGCTGGCGGACCACTATGCGCCGGTCACGGGCGACCCCCGGCCGACCGTGCTGCTGCGCAGCCCGTATGGGCGCGGACCCAATTTCGCCATGATGGGGCGCCCGTACGCCGAACGCGGCTACCACGTGCTGTTGCAAAGCACTCGCGGCACGTTCGGCTCGGGCGGGACTTTCCTTCCTGCCGTCAGCGAGGCAGCCGACGGCCATGACACGGTGGCCTGGCTGCGCGGCCAGCCGTGGTTCAACGGCAAGCTAGTGATCACCGGGCCGAGCTATCTGGCCTTCACAGCCTGGGCGCTGGCGCTCGACCCGCCGCCGGAGCTGACTGCGATAGCCGTGCAGATCAGCCCGCACGACCTGGCCTCGGCCGGGTTCGGCCGCGGGCCGTTCGAGCTGTTCAATCTGCTCAGCTGGAGCGACCTGATGGCGAGCCAGGAGCGCTTCGGCGCGACCCGGATGATGTGGCGCACCATGACAGCAGACCGGCGGCTCGCGGCGGCCATGGACCGGCTGCCGGTCGCGGCCAGCGGCACGGAGCTCGCCGACCGCACGCCCTGGTACCTGGACTGGTTCGCGCACGCGGACCGCGGGGATCCGTACTGGGACGGGTATACCGCGGCCGGGGCGCTGGACCGGATCACCGTGCCGACGCTGCTGATCAGCGGCTGGCACGACTTCTTCGCCGAGCAGACAATGGCTCAGTACCAGGTTCTGCGCCACCGTGGCGTCCCGGTCGCCCTGACCATCGGTCCGTGGACTCACATGACCCTGGACATGGGCCTGGCCATCCGCGAGACGCTGGCGTGGTTTGACGCTTACGCGAACGGGAACGCGCCCGCCTCGCCACCCCGGCCGACCGCCGTGCGGGTGTGGACCTCAGGCGCGAACGTCTGGCGCGATCTGCCGGACTGGCCGCCGCCAGCCGCCGGGCAGCCCTTCTACCTCCGGGCTGGCGGCGGGCTCGACCCGGCGCCGCCGCCGCTGGCGACAGCAGAGCCGAGGAACACCGCCGCCGAACCCGACGTGACGTCGTTTCAGTCCGACCCGGCGCATCCGACACCAGGGGTCGGCGGGCGGCTGATGTCCGTCCGCAACGCCGGCAGCGTTGACAACGCCGCCGTCGAGGCCCGTGCCGATGTGCTCACGTTCAGCACCGGGCCGCTCGCCACCGCGGTGGAAGTGGCAGGCGTGCCAGTGGTGCGGTTGTTCGTTAGCTCCGACAACCCGCACCATGACCTCTTCGTGCGGCTCTGCGATGTGGACGACCGCGGCCGCTCTCACAACCTGACCGACCAGATCGCTCGCTTCTCGCCGACGGAGGTTGTGGCAGGTCAGGTCCGCGAGGTGGAGATCGCGCTCACCGATATCTCGCATGTGTTCGCGCTCGGCCACCGGATCCGGCTCCAGATCTCCGGCGGCGCCCATCCCCGGTACGCCCGCAACCTCGGCACTGCAGCGGACCTGGTGCATGGCACCGAGACGGCGCCGGTCGTGCACCAGGTCCGGCACAGCGACCTGCGGCCGTCCGCGATCGTGCTGCCGGTGGTCAGCGCGCCACTGGCTGGCGAGAAGGAAGTCCAGGTGGCAGTCGGCCAGGCGGCCGACGCCGAGGTGACGCCCGCGTTAGAGGCGGTGTCAGCCGACCAGCATTAGCCGCGCCGGTAAGCCCGCAGGAAGGCCCGCGCGCCGCTAGTCGCCATCCGCCGGACTTCCGCTTCGGTCAGCGGGACCGCGCCGAACAGCGAGCGGTTGTTCATCTGGCCCATGGTCAGCGCGAACAGGTGGTTTGCCGCCTCCTCCGGCTCCGCGACGTCCAGCAGTCCGCGTGCGTTCAGTCTGCTCAGCCGGTCGGCGATCGCAGCCGTGATGCCGCGTGGCCGCATCTGGACGGCCATCAACTCCGGGAAGTGCGGTGCCTCAGCCATCATGAGCCTGACCAGGGCTGATCGCTCCGGCGAGCGGGCAGCCATCAGCCCGGCCGCAGCGGCGAACGCGACAATCCGCTCCTCCAGTGCGTCCTCCGGCACGTCGGTCAGGTACTTGTCCATCAAACCGACAACCACGGTGATCAGCGAGTCGTAGGTGTCACCCACGACGGACAGGAACAGGTTCTCCTTATCGCCGTAGTGGTTGTAAATCGTGCGCTTGGAGACGCCGGCCTCGTCGGCGATGGCATCAACACTGGTCCGCGCGAATCCGTCGCGCAGAAACAGCCGAAGCGCAGCGCCGGTGATGGCGGCTCGCTTCTGCTCAGAACCGCCTGCCGGCCGTCCGCGACCGGAGCGAGGGTGCGCGCCGACCGCCACCAGATCTCCGTCCTGCCGGTAGTGATTCTTGCTGCACCATACAGTGCAGATATTTACACCATTCGGTTTACCTAAATTTACTGCACGGTGTAGTGTACTTCGCATGACTGCACCGAAGCCAGGCGCGCGGCGGAGCCGCCCGGCAGCACAAGAGTCGCCTGCGCAGCCACCGGGCGCCGCGGCCGAGCCGGAGAAGCTCGACCCGGCGGTAGTCAGGCTCATCGTGATCTTGCTGCTGGGAGCCGTCCCGTCCCTGCTCGACACGACGATCGTGAACGTCGCGATCGACACTGTCGGGCGTGACCTTCACACCACGGTCGCGACGATCCAGTGGGTGATCACCGGATACCTGCTCTCCTTCGGCATGGTTATCCCGCTCAGCGGCTGGGCGCTCGCCAGGTTCGGCGGCCGTGCCACCTGGGTGACGTCACTGGCACTGTTCCTGGCCGGGTCTGTCCTGTCTGGCGCGGCCTGGAACATCGGCTCGCTGATCGCCTTCCGCGTGCTGCAAGGCGTGGGCGGCGGCATGCTGCTGCCGCTTCTGACAACGCTGATAACCCAAGCGGCTGGCGGTCGCCAGCTGGGCCGGCTGATGGCCTCGGTCAGTCTGCCGGTCGCAGTGGTGCCGATTCTCGGCCCGGTCATCAGCGGGCTGATCATCACGAACCTGAGCTGGCGCTGGATCTTCTACGTGAACGTGCCGATCTGCCTGGTCGGCCTGGTCCTCGCCTGGCGCGGCCTGCCCGGCCGGTCAGCGCAGCCGGCCGGCGCAGGACAGCCTGGCGCGGCGGGACGACCGGGGCAGGCGAAGCTCGACATCCTCGGTCTTGCGCTGCTCTGCCCGGCGCTGGCCGGCCTGCTGTACGGCCTCGCCCAGGTCAGCAGTGCCGGCGGCTTCGGCCACGCGCGGGTGCTCGTCCCGATCGGAGCCGGGGTGCTGCTGCTCGCCGGGTTCGTCGTGCACGCGCTGCGAATGCGCGGCGTGCCGCTCGTCGACCTGCGGCTGTTCCGCTCCCGCGCGTTCACCGGCGCGACCAGTCTGATGTTCCTCGCCGGTCTGTCCATCTACGGCGCGATGCTCCTGCTCCCGCTCTACTTCCAGCAGGCGCGCGGAGCGAGCGCTCTGGGCGCCGGCCTGCTGCTGGTTCCGCAAGGGATCGGGAGCATCCTGCCGCGGACGATCGTCGGCAAGCTGACCGACCGGCTCGGTCCGCGCCCGGTCTCGCTGGCCGGGATTGTGCTGGCGGCGGTCGGCACCGTGCCGTTCGCTCTCGCCGGGCCCGGTACCAGCGAGGTATGGCTGGCCGCTGCTCTGGTCGTCCGTGGCGCCGGGCTCGGCGCAGCGACCATCGCGCTGATGGCAGGCGCCTTCCAGGGGCTGGCCAGAGATCAGCTGCCGCACGCGAGCAGCGCGACGCGGATCATGCAGCAGGTCGGCGGAGCGTTCGGCGCGGCGGTGCTGGTCGTCATCCTGGCCAGCCAGACATCGGCGCACGGCGCAGCCGGGACCGCGGGTCTCGCTACGGCGTTCGGCCACACGTTCTGGTGGTGCGTCGGCTTCACCGCGGTTGCTGTGCTGCCCGCACTGCTGCTGCCGGGCAGGCCCGCCACGGTCGGTCAGGCGCAGACGGTGCCCGGTCCTGCGGAGCCCGCTGCGGATGCGCCGATGGCTCCGCGCAGTGCGGACTAGCTGCCGCGCAGCATGTCACCGATGATGCCGCCCACGCCGCCCGACTGCACGGTCGTATCGCGGTCGTCCCGGCGGATGTACTCGGACAGCGCCTGAGCCAGCATCTGCAACGGCATCGACTGAAGCCAGACCCGGCCAGGCCCGGTGAGCGCGACGACGTGAAAGCCGTCATCGCCGAAGAACATGTTCGCGATCCCGGGCATCCGCATCACCTGGAACTGGACCGTCCCGGCGAACATACCGACGTGTCCCGGATGCACCATCAGCATCTGGCCGGGCGGCAGTTCGTAGCTGGTCAGCTCTCCAGAGAGCTCGATCCAGGCCCGGCCCTGGCCCTCGAGCTTCTGCAGGATGAAGCCGTCGCCGCCGAACATGCCGCCGCGGAAGGTGTGCTGCAACCCCACCGTCGGCGTAATCCCGGCCGTCCCGCACAGAAAGCCGTGCCGGTGTACGTAGTAGGCCTGGCCTGGTTCGACGTCAACCGGCATGATGTGGCCGGGCACCTTGGCCGCGAAGGTGATCGCGCCCGGTCCCTGGTAATGGGTCAGGAACAGCCCGCCGCCGCCAGCCATGCGCTTAAGCCCCTGCATGAAGCCGCCACCGCGGCCACCGCTGCCGCCTCCGCCGGGTCCGCCGCCACCAAATGGGGCACCGCCACCAAATGGGCCACCGCCCCCGAACGGGCCGCCACCTGCCGGCCCACCACGCCCACCAGGCCCGCCAGCGCTTATGCCCTGCGACATCTGGATGCTGGGCGTCATCCACGCCAGCTCACCGTGGGTGGAAACTAACTGCTCGTCCTGCTCGAGCGACACCTGAAGTGTGGGCATGGTGGTGCCCTTGATCTCCGCTTGCATGGCTGACGCCCTCCCGCTCCGGCCGGTGCGCCAGCAGCAGGCGCACTCGCACACAACGTAGCCGCCGACCCAACACTTCTGGCGCCTGTCCGTGGTATCGGGTGAGACGCCAGTTCGAAGGGACCGTCGGAGATGGATCAGTACAAGCTGGCCCGGATGCATGCCGCCGAGCGGATGGACGAAGCCGAGCGCGCCAGGCTGGCGCGAGACGCCCGCGATCCCGTCCAGGCGGTGGCCCGGCGAGCTTTCCGGCTGGCGCGGACGCAGCTGCTGGCGGCTGTCAGGCGGCGAAAGACGCCGTCCAGGCCAGCTGACGCTGCGGCCGCCACGGGCTCCGTGATCGGCGGCTGGTCACCAGTGGGCATGAGCAAAGCAGGGAGAAGGCAATGACCGAGGAAGCGATGACCGACAGCGGAACGTCAAGTGTGAGCGGCGTGATAACCGGACAGCCAGTGGTGGACTTCAGCCACCTGACAGCCGACGCCCTCGCCGCCGTTAGCCGCATCGAGGGTGTGGCGGCGGTGATCGTGCCCGAGTCGCTGGCGGGCCAGTACTCGGCAATTCCGGCCACTGGAGTTGCCGCGACGATCTACGTGCCGGATGGCGCCAGCGTGCGTGTGCACGTCGGTCCGATGACGGTCGGCGGTGACGGGCTGGGTGCCGCAGAGGACATTCTGGTCATAGTCGGGCTGCTGATCATCACGAGCCCGGTCACCGGCACCGTGCCGCACCGAATCAGCGTGGTGGGGTCGGTTCTTGCCCCCCGCGGCAGCGAGCCTGTCCTCGGGCAGGTGCTCGGCGGCGGCGTGGGTACGGTCAGCTATTACCAGCACTCTGACGGGCAGGACATCAAGGTGCTCAGCGGGCAGGTGAATATCTCCGGCACAACTCTGGCCAACACGGCAGGAACGCCCGACGACATCCTGCTGGTCGCCGGCCAGGTGGTGGTAACCGCGCCGGTCAGCAGCGTCGGATACGCGCGGGTAATCGCGGCCGGACAGCTGTTCGCGCCGGCGGCAAGCAGGGAGGTGCTCGAGCCGCGCACGCAGACGCTCGGTCAGTCCGCGTGGTACAGGGGTGACGATCCGCGGATCTTCTTCCAGAACGCCAGCCTCGGCCCGGACTTCTTCCGGCTGCTCGATCATCCGGTCAGCCTGATTGTCATGGCAGACGTCTCCTTCACCGCTGGCGTCACCGAAGCGATGGTGCAGGAGAAGGTCGCCGACATCATCAACTTCGGAAGCCTGGTCGCGCCCGCTGACCTGGTGCCCATCCTGCAGGTGCGCGCCACCGACAACTTCGGATCCATCCGGGCCGACGATGGACCCGGAAGCTGAGTTCGGCCGGCTCTATGAAGCGAACCGGACCGCGGTGCATGCGTACTTCGTCGGCCGGACCGCCGACAAATGGCTGGCCGCCGACCTCATGCAGGAGGTCTTCATGCGGGTATGGCAACGCCTCCCGGAGCTGCTGGACAGGTCACTCGACGGGCAGCGGGCGTGGATCTTCACCGTGGCCCGGAACCTGTCCGTCGACTCCTTCCGCAGCGAGCGCAGCCGAGCCGACACAGCGGCCGCGGTCGATGATGAACCCGCTCGCCCATCGCCGTCGGCGGCCACGGCAGTCGTGGCCGCCGAACGCCTCGCAATCGTCAGCGAGGCCATCGGGCGGCTGCCCGAGCGGCAGCGCACTGTCCTCGCGATGGCAGCCGCCGGCGGGCTGACCAGTGCCGAGATCGGAAGCGCGCTCGGGATCCCGGCAGGGACGGTGCGCTACCGGCTGTCCGAGGCTCGACGCACCCTGGCCGCCGCACTTGCTGGCTACGACCAGCCAGAACCCTCGGAGACGTGATGAGCATTGACGACACCCTGGCGGCCTGGGGCGCTGCCGCTCGCCTGCCCGCCGCCGCTGCCGCTGACATCTATCAGCGCATCGTCATGACGCCGTCGCCGGCCCGCGCGGCTCGGACCAGCACCCTCGGCCCAGGTCTAGACCCGGCCTGGTGGCGACAGTTCTCCGCCGACTTCAGCGCTCGTATCGTCATGAGCACCCAGCCGGTGCCCTACGCTGCCTGACGGCGCCGCGAACGACCTAGTCGCCAAGTTCGGCGCGACGGCGGGTGACGTACTCTTCGAGCTCGGCTCGGATCGCCTCCTCCAGCGGCGGCTGCTGGTAGTCGGCCAGCGTCTTCGCGCAGATCTCGGTTGCCCTGGCCGTCGCGTCCTTGCCACCGAGCTTGAGCCAGCGCTCGTAGTTCGCGGTCGAGGAAAGCAACGGCCGGTAGAAGCACTCGCGGAAGCGCTCCATGGTGTGCTGAGCGCCGAGGAAATGCCCGCCATGGCCGACCTCCTCGTGCGCGCCGAACGCCAGCGACGCCTCGTCGATCTCCAGCGGCGTGAACTCGACCCGCAGCATCCGCAGGAGCTCAATGTCGACGATGAACTTCTCGTAGCACGACACGAGACCGCCCTCGAGCCAGCCCGCCGCGTGCATGACCCAGTTCGTCCCGGCGAGGAATGTGGGCAACAGCGTCATCAGCGACTCGTACGCTGCCTGCGCGTCGCAGGTCTGGCTGGAGTTCAGCCCGCCCCCGGTGCGGAACGGGAGGCCGAAGTGCCTGGCCAGCTGGCCGGTGCACAGCAGCCCGATCCCTGATTCCGGCGTGCCGAAGCTCGGCGACCCGGATTGCATGTCGATATTGGACAGAAACGATCCGAAGATCACCGGGCAGCCCGGCCTGATGAGCTGCGCGAGGGCGATACCGGAAAGCGCCTCGGCGAGCTGCTGGACGAGCGCCGCCGGGATGGTGACCGGTGACATGGCCCCCATCAGCAGGAACGGGGTGAGCACCACCGGCTGCCGCGCGGCACAGTACTCGAACTGGGCGTCGAGCATCCGGTCGTCCCACCGCAGCGGCGAGTTGCAGTTGATCAGCGAGATGGTCGCCGGAACCCGCTCGATCGCGTCCCGGCCGCCGAAGAGGATCTCGGTCATCGCGATGGTGTCGGCGGCATTCGGCCCGGACACGACGTTACCCATGTAGATCTTGTCGGTCAGCGTCTGCAGCGCGTAGATCATGTCCAGGTGCCGGGAGTCCAGCGGCGCGTCGTTCGGCTCGCAGATGACGCCGCCAGCCGAGTCCAGCTCGCCGAACGACTGCGAGAGCATGCACAGACGGCGGAAGTCGTCGAGTGTGGCATCCCGTCTTACGTTCGCCTCGCGCACGAACGGTGAACCGTAGACCGCGCCGAAGACCATGTCGTCGCCGCCGATGTGCACAGTGTGCGCGGGGTTGCGTGCCTGCACGTCGAACTCTCGCGGTGCGAGCGCGACCTGCTCGAGCACGAACTCCGGGTCCAGGTACACGACCTCACCGTCGGTGCGCTGCCCGGCCTTGCGGAACAACTCGACCGCTTCCGGCTTGGCGAACTGCACGCCGATCTCGGTGACGATCCGGCGCCAGCCCTTGTCCAGCACAGCGATGGCATCCGGCGACAGGATCTCGTACCTCGGCATGGCGTTGCGGAACATCGCCGCCCCTTGACCGGTGCTAATGACGGAACTTACGATCACATCGTAGAACTGCGTTCCGCATTATGGAATGGTCATTACCCGTGACTTCTCCCACCGGCACCCAGGCCGTCGACCGGGCGGCTCAGCTGCTGATCGAGGTCGCCCGGAACCGCGATCCGGTGTCCTTCGCCGAGCTGACTGCGGCCAGCGGGCTGGCCAAGAGCACGACATCGCGGCTGCTGACCGCACTGGAGCGGAACGGCCTCATTCGCCGCGACCTCACCGGCCGGTTCTCGCCCGGCGGCGTCTTCCTGTCGTACGCCTGGCGCGGCGGGGCAGAATCCGACCTCGTCGCCATCGCGCAGCCGGTGCTGGCCTGGCTCGGTGATCAGACGGCCGAGACCATCAACCTCGGCGTTGCCAGGGACACCGGACAGGTCGAGCAGATTGCGCAGGTCGACAGCACCTACCTGATCGGCGGGACGAACTGGGTCGGCCTGACGGTGCCATTGCACTGCGCCGCACTCGGCAAGGTCCTCCTCGCCTACGGCGCTGCCGAGCTGCCCGCAGGCCGCCTTGAGCGGCGCACCGCGCGCACCATCACCAGCAGGGCCGCGCTCGGCGCCGAGCTCGCCGCAGTCCGCGAGCGTGGCTACGCGGTCACGATCGAAGAGCTCGAGCCGGGCCTGATCGCCGTCGCGGCGCCTGTCGTCGCCGGATCAGGCGCCGTCGTCGCTGCGCTGTCAGTGTCCGGGCCCGCGAGCCGGCTGTCTGGCGGGCAGCTCACGGCGGCGACGGAGAGCTGCCTGGCGGCCGCTCGCTCGCTGTCCGCACTTCTCGGCTACGACCAGGAAGAAGGTACCTCGTGACCGCAGACGAGTTGCTCCGTCAGCTGTACGACTTCACCCTCGTCGGCAATGGTCCGGAGGTGCTCGGCCTCACCAGGCAGGGACTCGAGCTGGGCCTCGGTCCTGAGGCTCTGCTCTACGAGGCGCTGATCCCGGCACTCGAGGAGGTGGGCGCCAGGTTCGAGCGCGGCGACTTCTTCGTGCCGGAGATGCTCATCGCAGGCAAGGCGATGGCCGGAGCCCTGGAGATCCTGCGGCCGTTGCTGGCCGAGACCGGCGCCCAGACGATCGGCAAGATCGTGATCGGCACGGTCAAGGGCGACGTACATGACATCGGCAAGAACCTCGTCAACATCATGTTCGAGGGCGCCGGCTTCGAGGTGATCGATCTCGGCGTGCAGGTGGCGCCGGAGAAGTTCCTCGACGCCATCCGCGAGCATCAGCCGGACATCGTCGGGTTCTCCGCGTTCCTGACCACGACTATGCCGATGTTCAAGGCGAACATCAACGCACTGGAGAAGGCCGGGATGCGCGACCAGGTCATCGTCATGGTCGGCGGCGCACCGGTCACGCAGGAGTACGCCGATGTCGTCGGTGCCGATGGCTACGCCGCCGACGCGTCCGCAGCCGTGGTCCGGGCCAAAGAACTCCTGCAGCGGCGCCGCGCTGTCGCGCCCGCCTGACCCGGAACGGCTGACACGCGATGGAGACAGTGCTCCGCTCGGCCACCCGGGAGCTGCGGATCGGCGACGCCAATCCGTTCTGCATTATCGGCGAGCGCATCAACCCCACTGGCCGCAAGACCTTCTCCGAGCAGTTGCGCGCCGGTGACCTGTCCAGAGTCGAGATCGATGTCGCGGAGCAGGTGGCCGGCGGCGCGATGGTGCTGGACGTCAACATGGGCTCTCCGCTGGCCGACGAGGCGGAGCTGATGACGCAGGCCGTCAGGCTCATTCAGTCGTGCTGCGACCTTCCGCTATGCCTGGACTCGTCGATCATCGAGGTGCTCGAGGCGGGCCTTGACGCCTACCGGGGCAAGGCGCTGGTGAACTCGGTGACAGCCGAGGATGACCGGCTGGCGGCGATCCTGCCGCTGGTCAGGCGACATGGCGCCGCCGTTATCGCGCTGCCCAACGACGAGGAGGAGATCCCCGAGGAACCTGCACGCCGGCTGGAGCTGACCCGCAAGATCGTCGACGTGGCGACCGGGAAATATCAGATCCCGATCGAGGACATCATGATCGACCCGCTGGCCATGCCGATCGGTGCCGACACAACGCTGGTGCTGCGGACGCTGGAGACAATCGGGCTGCTGCGCGACGAGCTCGGCGTCAACATGACGCTCGGTGCGTCAAATGTGTCGTTCGGGATGCCGGACCGCGCGTCGATCGGCTCGGCGTTCCTGCCGATGGCGATCGCCAGCGGGCTCACCAGCGCCATCATGGACGCACGCTCGCCGCAGCTCGTCCGAGCTGTCAAGGCCGCGGACCTGCTCACGAACCGGGATCCCTGGGGAGCCGGCTGGATCGCGGCGCACCGGGCCCGCCAGGCGGCGCAGGCCGCGGCGCTGTGACGCATACGGCCGCCGAGCGCAGCGCGGGACAGCCTTCAGACCCGCGCGCCAGCGCCGAGCCAACACCGCGCGCCAGCGCCGAGCCAACTCCCCCGGCCAGAGTCGAGCTGGAGTTCCGGCCGGCCGGCCTGCGGGTCCGGGTGCCGCCCGGGGTCACCTTGTTCGACGCCGCGAGCTGGAACGGCATCGCGATCGACTCCACCTGCGGCGGTCACGGCACCTGTAAGAAATGCAAGATCCGCATTGCCGACGGCACTGTGCCCGTGTCGCCGCTGGATGCGCGGGCGTTCTCTCCGGACGAGCTGCGCAGCGGCTGGCGGCTCGCCTGCCGAGCCCTGGCCGGGACCGACGCGAAGATCGAGGTTCCGCCGCTGGTGACCAGGCCCAAGGCAGCGACGGTCGGCGTCGGACGACAGGTCATCCTGCGCCCGGCCGCGCAGAAGCGCTACCTGGAACTCGCCGAGCCGTCACTCGCCGATCAGCAGACCGACATCGAGCGGGTGCTGGCCGCACTCGACGACCTCGAACTGCGTGTCGATCTTGCGGTCCTCCGCAGCCTGGGCGCGCGGTTGCGATCGGCAGACTTCCGGGTCACCGCCGTGATCGTGGACGACGTGCTGATCGACGTTCAGGCCGGTGACACCACTGATCGGCTGTTCGGCATCGCCTTCGATCTCGGCACGACGACCGTGGTCGCCACGCTGCTCGACTTGCGCACCGGAACCCCGCTCGCGGTCGAGTCCATGCTGAACAAGCAGCAGCCGTTCGGCGCTGACGTGATCAGCCGGATCAGTGCGGTCATGCTCAAGCCAGCCGCGCTTGACGAGATGAGCCGCCTCGCGCACGAGACGCTTGCCGAGCTTGCCGGGGAGGTGTGCGCGAGGGCCGGGGCAAGCCCAGCCGATATCGCCGAGGTCGCCGTCGCCGGGAACGCGACGATGACGCACCTTGCGCTTGGCATCGACCCGGAGCCGCTCGGCGTGGCGCCGTTCATCATGGCAGCCAGGCAGCTGCCGGAGGTGCTGGCGGCCGACCTGGGCGTGCCAGCGCATCCGCGCGCGCGGGCGTTCCCGTTCCCGGCGTTCGGTGCTTATGTCGGCGGCGACATCACTGCAGGCCTCCTCGCCTCGGGCATGAACAGGGACGCTCGGACCCGGCTGTTCATCGACGTCGGCACGAACTGCGAGATCGTGCTCGGCAATCGCGACTGGCTGCTGGCGACGGCGGCGCCGGCGGGCCCGGCCTTCGAGGGCGCGGCCATCCGGTGCGGGATGCGCGCTGCGCCGGGTGCCATCGAGTCGGTGTCAGCCAACCCCAGCCAGCACGGCGCGCACCAGCTGAGCTCCGGCCCGTACGGCCAAGGCGGCCCGCGCATGCCGGGGAACTCTGACGGCCAGGGGAACTCCGACGGCCAGGGGAACTCCGACGGCCAGGGGAACTCCGACGGCCAGGGGAACTCCGACGGCCGGGGGAACTCCGACGGCCGGGGGAACTCCGATGGGCTGTCGCTGCGGGTGATCGGCGACTGCGAACCCACCGGGCTGTGCGGGTCGGGGCTCGTCGACGCAGTCGCGACGCTGCTCGCAGCGGGCCTGCTCGACCGTTCGGGCCGCCTCGTGTCCGACGACGTCGCGGCGCAGGTCGCCCCCGCCCTGGCGCCGCGCCTCGCCATGCTCGGCCATGAGCGCGTGTTCGTACTGCACTGGCTCGGCGAGCCCGGCGACGTCGCGGCATCGATCTACCTGACCCAGCGGGACATCCGGGAGCTGCAGTTCGCCAAGGCCGCGATCGCGACCGGCTGGCGCGTGCTGCTCGCGGAGGCGGCGCTGGCCGAGAGCGATGTCCAGCAGGTGCTGCTGGCCGGCTCGTTCGGCAGCTATCTGTCCCCCGCCAGCGCGATCGCTATCGGCCTGGTGCCGTCGCTGCCAGCCGTGCGTATCGTCAGCGCCGGCAATGTAGCCGGCGAGGGCGCGAAGATGGCGCTGCTGTCCGTCCGGGAACGGGCCGCGGCCCTCGCCCTGCTAGAGGAGGTGCGGTATGTCGAGCTGTCCGACCGGGCTGACTTCAACGACGCGTTCGTCGAGCAGTTGCAGTTCCCTGGCTGACGGCAGCCCGCTGGCGGACGGCAGTAGGGGCGGTGCACCCCGTTCCCGTTCTGGTCCGCCGGAGGAAACGCTCGCCGTGATCGCCTGCGGTGCGCTCGCCGCGGAGGTCCGGGGAATTGCCGCCCGGCGCGGCTGGCGGATCGAGGTGCACCCGCTTCCAGCCGTCCTGCACAACCGGCCGGAGCTGATC
>Ga0335074_10009772_pt1 | contig 13401 bp, 8 predicted proteins | sample Lox_Sample_23_FD_206715 | JGI IMG/M metagenome (GOLD analysis project Ga0335074, IMG submission 206715) | Soil microbial communities from Loxahatchee National Wildlife Refuge, Florida, United States - Lox_Sample_2.3 | ecosystem: Environmental > Terrestrial > Soil > Wetlands | place: USA: Florida...
GTTTGCCTGCCCCTCATCCTCGTTGACTTTCTGAAAATTGTTGCGTCTTACAGAGGCTGAACGTCCGCTGCCTGCCAGCCCTTAGGCCCCTTGACGACGTTGAACTGCACGGCCTGACCTTCCTGCAGACTCTTGAAGCCATTCGTCGAAATGGCAGAGTAGTGCACGAAGACATCTTCGCCGTTCTGGCGCGAGATGAAGCCGTAGCCCTTCGCGTCGTTAAACCACTTCACAGTACCTTGTTCCATTGTGTTGCTTTTTCCTGAGATTGAATTGCGCTGGAGTGAATCGGAGCGAACTGGCAGACCCTGGTTCCTGCTTTGTTGGGCGAGGCGAAAGACTGCGCTTGCCCGGTTCGGTTCTAACGCTAATCCATTGTATCAGATTCGCCCAAAACACTCCCCGCCCCTGAGCTGGCTTCGCGTCTCGGCGCTTGCCCTCCCAGGAAGTAGAAACCGCAGTCATCATGGATATTTCAGCCCGTGATCGCCCCTTGCGGCGCAAGCTTCGGATTCGGACCGTACTGGTTGTCCCCCGGATCGCCGTCAATCGCCAGCAGCACGATCAGCGCCAGGCCGACAATCGGAATCAGCCCCAGTAGCAGCCACCACCCGCTCTTATTGGTGTCATGCAGCCGCCGCACCCCCACGGCGATGCTCGGGACCAGCGCCGCGAGCCCATAGATTCCATACAGTGCAAACAGCACCATACCGAGTTTGTTGCCCTGCGTGAGCAGAACCAGGCCGCCAACGTACAAAATCACACAGATGATCGCGTTGAACAGCGCGAACATCCAGTACTCCTTGCGGCGGGACCGCCCATTGAACTGTGCGTATTTTTGCCACACCATCACGAACCAATCCATAGCTCTCCTCCATTCTTTCTTCCCGTTTCGCACCCCTGCGGAGGGGAAGGGTCTGGTGCACGATCTTTCAGCAGAACTGGGGTCTCGGGAACCTGGCCGAAAGCATACACGATGTTCTCCGGCTCCCGCCCAAATTTTTTTGTGTTGACGCCACCCGCGCCCGCAGCCCGTTCCACCCGCCGGAAATAAGCCCTTTCCGCGCCAGTCTAAGACCCGATAAACCGTGCGTACAGGCTCCGCGCCACGGCTATGTCGCTTGTCCCCTGAATGATCGCCCGGCCATCCGCGAACAGGGTCAGCCGGTGCTCGCCCCGCTCAAATCGCAGCAGCAGCTCGTTTCGCACCACCCGGCCGTGAGGCCGCAGGCGTTCCTCCATCTCTGCCAGATCCACCGGCCTCGAGCGCTCATGAATCTGCACCGAGTTGCGCCCGCACAGCGTGATGTGCGGGCGCCCCTCCCCACGCAAATGCAGGAAATTGCGTTCCCCGCAGACCGCGCAGCCGGCCCGGGGAGTCCCAGCCGGAACCTCCGTCCATTCGTTGGTCCACACATCGCACCCCAGCAGCGTCCGCCGCATCCGGTCCCGCGCCCCCACGATCCACTTCACCGCCTCGGTGACCTCGATCGATGCCGCCAGGTTCACCGCCGTGTTCAGGATCCCCGCCGTATCGCAGGTTTCCACCGCTCCCCCCGGCGGCTCGGGAAAAATACACCCCAGGCACGCCGTTTCGCCGGGCACGATATTCATCGTCACCGCGTACGACCCCACCGCCGCCGCATAGACCCACGGTTTTCCCTGTTCCACCGCGTAGTCGTTCACCAGATACCGTGTTTCGAAGTTGTCCGTTGCATCCAGAACGATGTCCGCTCCTTCGAGCACCTCGCGAATATTGCCCGGAACCAGGTCCATAACCCGGGCTCTCACTTCGATTTCGCTGTTGAAGGCGGCAATCTTCCTCCGCGCCGCCTCCGCCTTGGCCCGGGACTCCCGCGCATCCTCCTCATCGAACAGCGCCTGCCGCTGCAGGTTGCTCTCCTCCACAAAGTCCCGGTCGATCAGCGTCAGGACTCCCACGCCGGCCCGCCCCAGCAGGCTGGCTGCCGCTGCCCCCGTCGCGCCCACACCCACCACCGCCACGTGGGCGCGCTCCAGCTTCTCCTGGCCCTCGGGGCCAATGCCGGAGAAGAGTACCTGCCGCGAATATCGTTCCCGCAGAGCTGCAGAAGAGGCTGCCATCTCTCGTAGTATAGAAATTCAGAGGTGCGATCCTGGCTGTCCGTCCCCCGGGGCCATGCTTGCTGAAGTTGGCATCTCATGTTCGAGAGCAAAATCCAGATTGCGAATCCCCCAACCACCGACCGTCGAGTCGAGCCGATTCAGGGAGAACTTACCGGTCCAGAGTGGGGTTAGACACGACAGGCTTCCTCTGGTTTTGCCGCAGCGGCGTTTCCGTTTCAGAACGAGGGCGGTTTGGGTTCGATTGTATTTCCTGTTTTGCGCGACAGTCAGCCACGGGCCCGCATTGTGGCGCGCATTGTGGCGCCCGATCGGCACGCCGCATCCTCGTTTGGGTCCCCCTGTCTCCTGGTCGTCCTCTCCCTTCTCTTGGTTCTTGCTCTGCCCCTGAACGCGCAGCTGCCCGAAAATCAGGGCCAGCCTCCCACCCCCGCCTCGCCGGAGCAGCAGCGGAAGAAGACTCCCCCCGTCCCGCCCGGCAGCGTTCTGCCCTCCTACAACCAGGCCCGCGAGCAGACTTCGATCCCCGTCCAGCCCGTCCCCGTTTCGCCCCACCTCGAAGGCTGGGCCGGGCTTCCCGTCGTCGACATCCGCTTCGAGGGCGTTACCCAGGCCACACTTGACCCCCTGCCGGCTCAAATCGAGCAGCAGCCCAACGCTCCGCTCGACCCCGCAAAGGTCCGCGCCAGCCTGCGCCGGCTCTATGCCACCGGACTCTATCGCTCCATCGCCGTCGATGGTCAGCGCCAGGCGAACGGCGTGGTCCTCGTTTTCAAAGGCACCCCCACCCTGTTTCTCGGCCGCATCCTGGTCAGGGGCGTCAGGAACACCCACCTCAGCAACCAGCTCAACTACTCAACGCGTCTCAATCCCGGCACGCCCTTCACCGAGCAAAAGATGACCCGCGCTGCTGACCTCCTGCAGCAAACCCTCCAGCAGAACGGATACTACCAGGGCTCCGTCGTCCGCCACACCGCCATCGACAAGGGCAACGCCGAAATGAACGTCCAGTTCGATGTAAAGACGGGTAAGCCTGCGCGCGTTGGCGGCGTTGCCGTTGTCGGCGACAGCGGCATGACCGTGCCGGCATTCCGCAAAAAAGCGAAGCTCAGGGTTGGGTCGAAGGTTAGCTCCGACACCGTGAGCCGCGCTCTCACCGGCCTCCGTAAGACCTACCAGAAGCAGCAGCGCCTCGAGGCCAATGTGAGCCTCGCCTCCAGTCATTATCAAAAGCCCACCAACGACCTCAATTACAACTTCCAGGCCGATCGCGGTCCCGTCGTCAGGGTCGTCGTCGAAGGCGCAAAGCTCAGCAAAGGTAAAGTCCGGAGCCTGGTTCCCATCTATGCGGAAGGCACCCTGGATGAGGACCTCCTCAACGAAGGCAGCAAGCGCATCCACGATTATTACCAGCGCGAGGGCTATTTCGGCGTCAAGGTCACCCACACCTCCATCGCCCAGGACGGAGTTACTCACATCGCCTACGACGTCACCCTTGGGCCGCGCGATCGCATCGTGTCTGTCAATATCAAAGGAAATGGCTACTTCGGCGCCTGGCTCCTCAAAGAGCGCCTCAGCGTGCAGCCCGCCTCGCTCTTCGTGCCTCACGGAATCTACTCGCTCGCCCTGCAGGAAGCCGACGTCAACAGCATCACCGCCCTCTACCAGAGCAATGGATTCGTCAATGTGAAGGTCACGCCTGAAATCCGCATCCTCTCCGGCGAAAAAAAGAACGGCGAGCGCAGTCTGGCCGTCACTTACAAAATCGACGAAGGCATCCAGCAGAAGGTTGGCGTTTATAAGATCGACGGAGTCAGTCCCGCCGACCTGGCAACGCTCCAGCCCCGCCTGAGCCTGCAGTCAGGCCAGCCTTATTCCGGCAATAACCTCGCCGCTGACCGCGATGCCATCCTCGGCTACTTTCTCGATCATGGCTACGATCACGCCCAGGTCAATCTGCAGCAGAATCCCTCGCCCACTGACCCCAACCTCATCGATGTCCACCTCCACGTTGTCCCCGGCGATCAGATTTTCATCCGCAAGGTCCTCGTCAGCGGCCTTCACTACACCCACCCCGGCACTGTAAAGCATGAGATCCTCGTCAAAGACGGCGACCCGCTCGATCAGTCCAAACTCCTCGAGACCCAGCGCCAGCTTTACAACCTCACCCTCTTCAACCAGGTCAATACGGCGGTCGAAAACCCCGGCGGCGATGAGCCGCGCAAGAACGTCCTCCTTCAGTTCGATGAAGCCCGCCGCTGGGATGTGACCTATGGCGGAGGCTTTCAGGCCCAGACGGGTACGCCCAGCACCAACTGCCCGAATCCGCTCAGTCTCATCGCGCTGGGCATCAACCCCGCTACCTACTCCTGCAGCCCCAACGGTAAGTTCGGAGTCAGTGCCGTGGTCGAGCTCGACGTTTCGCGCATCAACCTCTGGGGCAGAAACCAGTCCATCAACTTCCGCTCCGAGTATGGCTCGCTCGAGCAGCAGTTCACCGCCAACTACAGCTGGCCGCGCTTCCTCAACCGCCCCACCTTCGACTTCTCCTTCGGCGGCGGTTATATCAACGCCCAGAATGTCGTCACCTTCGCCTCCTCCACCTCCGAGGGCGATGTCCGCATGACCCAGCGTCCCAATCTCGTCGATACCCTCATTTACCAGGTTTCCTACCGCCGCGTGAAGGTCGATCCCGATACCATTCAGGTTGCCCCCAATCTCATCCCTATCCTCTCTGAACCCGTGCGCGTCGGCGGCCCCGAACTGACCTGGGTTCACGATACCCGCCGCCCTGAGCCTCTCGATGCGCAGACCGGCATCTACAACAGCATCCAGGTCTTCGCCACCGATAACTCCTTCCTCAGCTCCGAGGCTAACTACGCCCACTTCGACTGGTCGAACTCCAGTTACTACCGTCTGGGCCGCCTGAAAAGATACATCCTCGCCCGCAACACCCGCTTCGGCATGGAGCGCGTCTTCGGCGAAGCCAAATACGAATCGATCCCCCTCCCCGAACGGCTCTATGCCGGCGGTCCGGAATCGCTCCGCGGCTTCCCCCTCAACTCCGCCGGTCCCCGCGACTCGCTCACCGGCTTCCCCATCGGCGGCGCCGGCGTCTTTGTCAATCAGGTCGAGCTCCGTATGCCGAATCCGCAATTGCCCTGGTTCGGCAAATCGCTCGGCTTCGTCCTCTTCCACGACATGGGCAACGTCTTCAATAACTCCTCCGATATCTGGCCCAGCGCCATCCGCATCAAGCAGCCCCACAGCTACACCTGCACCTCTCTGCCCTACCTCGATGACGCGGTACAGGAGAAGGTCAGCCGCTCCTCCAGCACCAACCCCACCGGCCAGTGCGACTTCAACGACTTCTCCCACGCCCTTGGCGTTGGCGCCCGATACCACACCCCCATCGGTCCCATCCGCTTCGACGTCAGTTACAACCTCAATCCCCCCGTTTACCCCGTCCTCGTCCAGTACGGCAACAGCAACGCCACCAACTCCAGTTCACTTACCTGTTACAACTCGACCGCATGCTACGGTCAGGCCTCGCACTTTAACTTCTTCTTCAGCATCGGGCAGGCTTTCTGATGAAGATCGGTGCCTCCATCTCGGCTCTTTGCGCCCTCGCCCTCGTCGCCGGCGTTACCCGCGCACAGATCGCCTCGCCCCAGGCGCCGCCGCCCGCGCCATCCTCTCCCTCCGCCGATCAGCCCGTCGAGCTGGATCACGTCGTCGCCCAGATCGGCGCCAATGTCCTGCTGCAAAGCGACGTCCAGCAGGAGATGCGCCTCTCCGCTCTCGAGCCGCTCCAGGTCCTGCCCGGACAAAACACTCCTGACTCCGCCCTGCGCCGCCTCATCGACCGCACCCTCATCCTCGAGCAGATGAAACAGCAGGACCAGCCCACCACCACCCCTGCGCCCGAAGTCCGGAAGTCTCTTGCTGAGCTGCGCAAACAGATCCCCGCCTGCGCGAAGTTTCACTGCGAGACCCCCGATGGCTGGACCGCCTTTCTGCATTCCAGCGACCTCACCGGGGAAGGGGTCGAGCAGGGATGGAGCCAGCGTATGGCCATCCTGCACTTCATCGATCTCCGCTTCCGCAGCGGGATTCGCATCTCCCAGGAGCAGATTAGCGCCTATTATCAGAACACCCTGGTGCCGGCCCTCGCCAAAGACCATCAAAAGGCCCCTCCCCTGGCAGACGTCTCCGGCCGCATCCAGGAAATCCTCCTCCAGCAGCAGGTCAGTGGTCTGTTTCAGGACTGGCTGACCAGCTTGCGCGACCAGGGCAACGTACAGATTGTCGATCAGGCCTACAACGCCGATCTTGAACCGAACGCCGCGGAACCGAGCCAATGAACGCGATGCCCGAGCCCACTCCGCAAAACGAGCCTCTCCGCACTGACTCACCCGGTTCTGCCTCGCCCGGTTCTGCCTCGCCCCGCCGCGGCCATCGGATGCGAAACCTCTCCCTCTTCGCCGTGCTCTGGACCCTGGCTGTGCTCGCCGTTCTCGTCGGAATCGTGGCCTGGTACGCCAGCACCTCGTCATTCCAGAACCGCGTCCGCCGCGTCCTCATCGCCCGGCTCGAAAAAGCCACCGGCGGCCGCGTCGAACTGAAAAAGTTCAGCTGGCGTCTTACCCATCTTGAATTCGAAGCCGACGGCCTTACCATCCATGGCCTTGAAGCCCCCGGCCAGGTCCCCTACGCCCACATCGACCGCCTCTTCGTTCGCCTCCAGATTCTCTCTTTCTTCCGCGCGAAAATCGGCCTCAATTACCTCGAGGCCGATCACCCCGTCATTCACCTCATCGTTTATCCCGATGGATCGACCAACCAGCCGCGCCCAAAGCATCCCTCCACCGGCAACAGCACCGACGAAATCTTCAACCTCGCCATCGGCCGCACCGTCGCCAGCAATGGCATCGCGATCCTTAACGAAGAGGAAATTCCTTTCAGTCTGACCGCCAATAATCTGGCCGCGCAGGTCAGCTATGTTCCTCTGCGCGATCGCTACGTCGGCACGATTCACGCCGAGGACATCGTCGCCCAGCGCGGAACCGATACTCCCGTCCACTCCCAGCTGGACGCATCCCTTGACGTGGGCCGCAACTCCGCCAGCCTGGTCTCCCTCACCCTGCAGAGCGGTCCCCGCGGCAGAAGTCAAAAAATCGTCCTCCGCGCCAGCGGCTCGCTCGATAACTTCAATCACCCCCAGTGGCAATTCACCATGAAGGGCGCCATCGATGCGCTCGAGATTCGCGCCCTCACCGGAACGCCGGGACTCGATGGAGGCACAGCCCAGCTCGAGGCCACCGGACACGGCGCCGGCGACCAGTTCGCTGTCGACGGAACCGCGCGCATCAGCGGCGGCGCTTATTCCACCGGCTCCGTCCACATAACCGGCGTGACGGCCGATGCCGTGGGTCACGTCACCCAGGACCTCATCGCCGTCACTGGAATCCACGCGCGCCTCGCCAGCGGCGGCGTCCTGACCGGCCAAATGCGCATTGCCAACTGGGAGACGCCCGCCCCCGGTCAGCCCACCCCAAAATCCGCAGCGGAGCAGGGAACGATCCGCACGCAACTCGCCGGCTTCACTCTGGACTCCCTCCTCGACAGCGTGGCTCCCCCGCACTATCGTCGCCTCGGCTTCGACACATCTGCCGCCGGAACCGCCAATGTCGACTGGGTCGGCGACCCCGCCAACCTCACCGGCTCGGTCAACGTCACCCTCGCGCCGCCGGCTGCACCGCATCCCGATGAAGTTCCGGTCACCGGTGTCGTCAGCGCCGACTACCGGAACCGCAGCGGCACCGTCGTCATCCGCACCCTCCAGATCCACACTCCCGCCTCGGAAATCCAGGCCACCGGCACCCTCGGGGTCTATCCGGTGCGGCAAAATTCTCAGCTCTCGGCCAGCCTCGTCACGCGCAACCTGGCGGAATTCAATCCCGCGCTGGCGACCCTGGGCATTTCCGCTCCCGGCGCGCCCACGCCCATCCCCGCCCAGCTCCACGGCGAAGCGCAGTTCCACGGCACGGTCAGCGGCAGCCTCGATTCGCCCGAGTTCCAGGGCCATCTCGTCGCCACCGACTTCAATATTCTTCCCGCCCGCTCCAACGGCTCATCGCAGCCCGCTGCCAATATCCATTTCGACAGTCTCACCACTGACGCTGCCTACAGCGCCGGTTCGCTCTCCGTCACCGCAGCCACTCTGGCGCAGGGCAAAACCACCATCCAGTTCTCCGGCGAGGTGCGCGGTCGACACGATGATCCCCGCGACCTTTTTGACGACTCCTCCGCCATCCATGCCACCGTCCAGGTGAAGAACGCCGACCTCGTGCAGTGGATGGCCATCGCCGGTGTCTCCGCGCCCGTCACCGGCACCCTCAATCTTCATGTGCAAACCGGCGGCACCATCGGCGACCTCAACGGCGGCGGCCAGCTCAGCCTCACCGGCGGCAATGCTTACGGAGAGCCCTATCGCTTCCTCAACACCGATCTGCAGTTCCGGGGCAGGGAAGTGAGCGCCAATCATCTCCTCTTCGCGCTTGACGGTGGCCGCATTGCCGGCTCGGGCGGTTACGACCTCTCGTCCAAAGCCATCCACGCCAGCCTGCAGGGCAGCGGATTCGAACTGGCCCACATTCACCAGCTCAAAAACGAGCAGTACCCCGTCGTCGGCTCTCTGGATTTTGATCTCCAGGCCGGTGGAACCGTCGACGAGCCCTCGCTCAAAGCCAGCATGCACGTGCGCGATCTGCAGCTGGCCCGCGAATTCAAAGGCTTCGTCAATGCCGATGCGCACACCCTGGGCCATGCCCTGGAACTCCACGTCGATGCTCACCTCAATTCCTCCACCCTCGATCTGAGCAGCGAAACCCAGCTCACCGGCAACTACCAGACCAGTGCCCGCCTCAACATCCAAAACTTCAACATCGATCCTCTGCTGCGCACCTTCAGCGTCACCGGCATCCGCGGCAGCTCCGACATCGATGGCGCCGTCTCGGTCTCCGGGCCCCTGAAGACGCCGAAACTTCTCAACGGCGATCTGCGCCTCAGCGAGCTCGCCATAACCCTTGAAGACGTGCCCATCCACAGTGACGGGTCGGTTCATGCCACCCTGCGCAACGGCGTCTTTCAGATGGCCCCGCTCCACATCCTCGGCCCTGACACCGACGTCCACACCGATGGCTCCATCGGCCTCTTCACCGATCCAAAGCCGATTCACGGCCGCGCCAGCGGATCGGTCAACATGGCTCTTGCCGAAACCCTCGATACCGACCTCATCTCCTCCGGCCACGTCGACTTCACCATGAACGCCGCAGGCACCACGAAGGATCCCGACCTCACCGGCAACGTCAAATTCACCAACGTCAACGTCGCCATGGAGGATTACGTCAACGGCCTCAGCCGCATGAACGGCCAGCTCGTCTTCGATCAGGACCGCCTCGACTTCCAGAACGTTACCGCCTACAGCGGCGGCGGCCTCATCAAAGTAGGCGGCTTCGTCACCTATCACCGCGGCCTCTACGGCGACCTCACCGCCACCGCCACCGACGTCCGCATTCGTTATCCCGAAGGCGTCACCTCCACCGCCAGCGCCTCGATTCACGTGCAGGGCAACCAGGCCAGCATGCTGGTCAGCGGCACGGTCACTCTTACCGGCTTCGCCATCAATCCCGGCGTCGACTTCGCCTCTCTGGCCGGCAGCGGCGGTGTTTCTCTCCCCCCCAACCCCAGCTCGCCAACCAACAAGGTGCGCCTCGACATTCGCGTCACTTCGGCGCCCTCCCTCAATTTCCAGAACTCCTTCGCTCGCCTCGCCGGCAACGTCGACCTCGCGATTCGCGGCACCCTCGCCCAGCCCACCGTCCTCGGCCGTGTCACCATTACCGAGGGCGCCGGCACCTTCAACGGCGAAAAATTCGAGCTCCAGCACGGCGAAATCTACTTCAGCAATCCCGTGCGTATCCAGCCGGTTCTCGACCTCACCGCCACCACCACCGTCGAGAACTACACCATCACCATCAGCCTCCAGGGCACCACCACCAAAATCAACCCCACCTTCCGCTCCGAGCCTCCGCTCTCTGAGCAGGACATCTTCTCCCTCCTCGCCATGGGCCGCACCCAGGAAGAACAACAAATCTACAGCTCTGAGCAGCAGCAGGCCGGCGTCAACTCCACCGCTGACTCCCTGCTCGGCGGCGCTCTCAATGCCACCCTCAGCAACCGCATCCAGAAGCTCTTCGGCGGCGGCAGCGTGAAAATCGACCCCACCTTCGTCAGCGGCGTCGGCAACGCGACCGCGCGCATCACCGTCCAGGAGCCCATCTCCAAAACCGCCACCATGACCTACGCCACCAACGTCAACTCCACCGCCGAGCAGCTCATCCAGGGCGAGTGGCGCATGACCCCCGAAATCTCTGTAGTCGCGGTCCGCGACGAATCCGGTGTTTTCAGCCTCATCTTCCGTCTCCATCGCAGCTACCACTAACCCGGCCCCTTGGTCGGAAGCGGGCGATTTGCCCCCGTAATCCGGAGGCGACGCTCGAAAACCACCCGCCTCGTTCGCCTTCGGACGCCCCGCCCCCGGGGATGCAATTTATTTGCAAAGACTCGGTTTTGGCGCGGTCAAAAGCCCGTCCAATCCTCCCGAAATTCACCTCTTTTCACGCATCCAAACCTCCCGGTTCCGTGTCTGAGTAAGCGAAAGGCTCGTCTCCCCGGCCTGTGTATCCTCAGCCGGAAATCCCCAAAAATCCAGGAGACAGCCGGGAGAGAACCATGAAGAAACTGTTTGCTCTTTTTGTTGCCGCGGCCCTCGCTATCCCTGTGGCCTTTGCCCAGAGCGATTCCCAGATTCAGGCAGCGGCTCAGAAGGCCCTCAGCGCCTCGCGCTACAAAAACGTCCAGGTTTCCGTCGAGGGCGGCATCGCAACCCTCACCGGAACCGTCGACCTCTTTGCTAACAAAGTCACTGCCGATCAGAAAATCCGCCACGTCAAAGGCGTTTCCGCCATCCGCGATGAAATCCAGGTCGCCGGCGCCGAAATCTCCGATGCTCAGCTCCAGGAGAAACTCAGCAAGGCCATCACCTATGACATGGTCGGCTACGGCACCACCCCCTTCGATGCCATCGGTGTCCAGGTGCAGAACGGCGTGGTCACCCTTTCCGGTCATGCCTACGGTCCGGTCGACGCGTCCGACGCCGTCGCCATCGTCGAATACACCAAAGGTGTGAAAGACGTCATCGACAACATCCAGATCGATCCCGTTTCGCCGATGGATGACCGCATCCGCATCGCCGTCTTCCGCAAGGTCTACGGCTTCCCCATGCTGAACCAGTACCTCATCGATCCGGCCAAGCCGATTCGCATTCAGGTTGAAAACGGCCACGTCACTCTCTACGGCACCGTCGATACCGAGGCCCAGAAGGACGCCGCCGGCATCCAGGCCAACTCCGTCCCCGGCGTCTTCAGCGTCACCAACGACCTCCAGGTCGCCAACGCCTCGAAGGAGAAAGCCCAGAAGTAATGGTTAGCCTTTAGCGTTCAACCGGCATTTTGCCAACTGAAGCCCAGCCCCATCCGGTAAGGATGGGGCTGCTGTTTTTTAGACGGTTTTTCGCGGTCGCCCTGCACCCTGCACCCTGTACCCTGCACCCCGCACCCTGTCCCCTGTACCCTGTACTCGTGCCTCTCATCCGCAGCATCGGCGTCACCCTCGAGATGATCAAGTGGGAGCATTCCATCTTTGCGCTTCCCTTTGCTCTCACCGGCGCCATGCTCGCGGCTCACGGCATGCCGCCTCTCGGCAAGCTCGCGTGGATCATTGTCTGCATGGTCTCCGCCCGCTCCGCCGCCATGGCCTTCAATCGCTGGGCCGATGCCGACCTTGACGCCGCCAATCCCCGCACCCGTATGCGCGCCATCCCCTCCAAACACCTCACCCCCGCTTTTGCCGCCTGGTTCACAGCGGTCATGTCGATCGTCTTCGTCATCGGCGCGTGGCGTCTCAACCGCCTTTCCCTCCTGCTCTCCCCGCTCGTCCTCGGCGTGCTTTTTCTCTACTCCTATACCAAGCGCTTCACCCGCTGGTCGCATCTCTTCCTGGGCCTCGCCCTCGGCATCGCCCCCACCGGCGCATGGATCGCCGTTCGCGGCTCGCTCGACCCGCGCATCCTCGTTCTCACCGCCGCCGTGCTCTTCTGGGTCGCCGGCTTTGATGTCCTCTACGCCTGCCAGGATCAGGTGCACGACACCTCCTTCGGCCTCCTCAGCGTCCCCGCTACCCTTGGCCTCGTCCCCGCCTTCTGGATCGCCCGCGTCATGCACGGCATCATGCTTGCGCTGCTGGTCTGGCTCGTTTTGCTCTTTCACCTCGGCACATTGGCGATCATCGGCGTCGCCGCCGTCGCCGCCCTGCTCCTCTGGGAGCACCTCCTCGTTTCCCCCCGCGACCTTACCCGTCTCAACGCCGCCTTCTTCACCATGAACGGCGTCATCGCCGTCATCTTCTTCGCCTTCATCGCCGCCGATCTCCTCATCGGCCATCACGCATAAGCCAGCTGCGTCCGCCGCCGCATCCAGCTCGCCGCCAGCAGCACCCCCGTCAGCCCTGCATACACCAGTGGCGTGCTGCTCGCGTGCACCGTCCCCGTAAAGTCAAGCCCGCGGATGTGATGCGCCGCCCCCGTGTACCACCAAACCGTGTACAGCGCCTCAAAGAATTTGCTCCCGCCGCTCCACACTCCCAGCGCCAGCGCAAGGCTCGGAGTAAAACACGCCGCCACAAGAAATCCCGCCACCCCCCGCGCATCCCCCGCAATCGCCAGCCGGATCAGCAATCCCCCGCCCGCAGCCAGCGCGACCACCACCCCCGCCACCCACACCGCCGGCAGCTGCCGTTCCAGCGCGCGCGGGCTCGAGAAGATCAGCGACCCCGTTGCGTACCGCGTTTCCCGGCTCCCCATTTGCGACCACACAAGCATCGGCCAGATCCACGCCGCCAGGATTACCCTGCCGCGCGATGCGTTCAGCGGCGCCGCCAGACATGCGACAAACAGCCCTCCGGCAATCGCATACCACCACCAGCGCTGACCCTGCAGCATCAGCCGCAGTTCTGCAACCACCACGGATACAAATCGGCTCCTGGAGTCGGCCGTGGGCAGCGGTTCCAGCGGCGGCGACCACTTATCGTCCTGCGCCAGCTCCCGCGCCGCCGCAAGCTCGAGCACCGCGCCGCGATCCGGCGCTCTGTGCCCCACCCTGACCCGCTCCCTGGCTA
>Ga0335074_10009773_pt1 | contig 13400 bp, 12 predicted proteins | sample Lox_Sample_23_FD_206715 | JGI IMG/M metagenome (GOLD analysis project Ga0335074, IMG submission 206715) | Soil microbial communities from Loxahatchee National Wildlife Refuge, Florida, United States - Lox_Sample_2.3 | ecosystem: Environmental > Terrestrial > Soil > Wetlands | place: USA...
CTGCTCGGGCGGAGCCGTGACGGCCGCAGCGCAACCGGGCGGCCTTCGAGGCTGAGCCGCCCCTGACGCGCTGTCTGGCACTTGAGCGCTTTCAAGTGCGGTCGAGGGTATTCGTGATCACGTAAGAAAGTCGCCGGACCGATGGACCCGGCACAGGTACGAACGATTCAGTGGGTGGCGCGCGCCTCGCTGCCCGTCACGCAGCTCAGCGACCCGGAAGCGGACTCAGGTCGAACGGCCCGGAGAACACGGAAAGTGTCGATAAAGCGGAAGACTTTCTTTCATCCGTGACAGCAGCGGGCCGCCACGCCGTTTCCGCCCTGACGGCCTACTCACCGAAGGGGTTGAGCACCTGAACTCCGGCCAGTTCAAAGTCCTTCACGTTGCGGGTGACCACGGTCATGCCGTGCACTCGCGCTGTTGCCGCGATGAGCGCGTCGATAACGGGAAGGGTCCGCGTGTACTGCTGACGGCCCCAGGCGGCGGCAACCGGGAGGGTGACGGGGAGAACCCGGTCTTCGAACCCGGTCTCCACCTCCCGGAGCCAGCGCTCAAGGGCGGACGCCTGATGCAGGTCCCCCCGGCCGCGGACTCTCGCGATCCCCTGCTCGATCTCGCCGAGAGTAAGCACGGAGACGTGCAACCGGTCCGGCGGCGTGGCCGCGATCCAGCCAGCTACGCCCGCCGCTGGATGGCGCTTGCGCGTCTCCGACAGCACATTGGTGTCGAGCAGGTAGGTCACGTGGCCGTCTCAAGATCGACCACACGTCCGAAGTCAGCCTTGCGCTCGGCCTCGATCTCCGCAAAGACGTCAGCGGCGCTGTCATCGAGCTTCGGACCGCCAAGCAGGATGCTCGCGAGATCTACTGAAGGCCGGGTCAGCCTGCGGTACTCACCGATATCTACGACTACCGCGACATCCTCACCGCGCCGGGTGATGACCTGCGGCCCCTCAGTCGTAACCGCACGGATCATCTCGCTGAAGCGCTGCTTGGCTTCTTGGATCTGCCAATGATCCGGAGTTGGTGACGTCATGAGCACCGTCCTATACCTGTCTAGTCCTGTCTAGACAGATTTATGACTCAATGGTACCCGCATCGTTGTCGTACGCCTGTCTGCTTTAGCCTTGTCCGGCAACCGCACGTCGTTCTGCTGGATTCGCCGAGAGCAACCCTGACCATGTGAGGCCCAGCCCGCTGGACGGGTTCCTCGCCAGCATCAAGCTTGACTTCAGCCCCTTCTGTAACCCCCCCGCCGTTAAGGATCGTTTGGGGCTAGGTCCGCCGCGCGATCACCGTCCTGGTGGCGAGGTTCCCGGTGTTGAGGTCCTCGGCTGGCGAGATCAGCAGTCCAGGCCGTCGCCTGGCGACTGCCAGACCTTGGCGAGGGGATGCCACTGATACTGCCCGCTCCCGGTCGGGCGTTCGGCCCTGGGGGCATCCACTGGTCCCCGCGTCATGACCGCCCGCAGGCGGCCAGGGCCGGCTGGGCCTTGAGCGAGGCAGCGAATCTGCGGAGCTCTCATATGAGATCCTGAAGCAGGGCGTCGAGTGTAAGTTCCTCCTCAATACGGACATTGCGGTGCCGCATGGCGGCAGCGAGTCCCGGATCCCATGGCGTCGCTGCGGGCTCGCCGACGAGCCCGGCCAGCGGCGTCGGCATGTGCGCCGCCGACACCGCAGCCTCGTAGGCCTGGCGGTCGTACCACCACGGCTGACAGTTCACCCTGTGGTACACCGCGGCCGCGATCCGGACGCCACCCCAGTCGAAGTCGCCGTGGTAGCCGAACTGCGCCCCGTCGGCCGCGAGAAGCTCAAGCAGCCGCCACACGGCGGCGGAGGGCTGGCCGCCGACGCAAACCAGCGGCTGGCATCCGGCACCCAATTCGTCGGCGGCGGCCGCTACCACCACCGGGTTCTCGCAGATTCGCACCCGGGCGGCAAGCCGGGACCCCGTCGTTAGCGGTTCGGTATGACAGCGGAGCTGACGGAGCGTAAGCACCGCGGGCTGTCCCGCCTCGCGGCATGACGCCAGCATCCTGCCCAGTGCCGTGCGCGTGTCGCCCGGCAGGCCGAGGCAGAGCACCAGCGACGACAGCTCATCGAGGTGAACCCCGACGGCGCCCCACGTTGCGCGACGGGAATCGGCACCTGGATCCGCCGCGAACGGCAGGCCGGCCAGTGCGCGGACCGCCGACAGTGCCAGCGTGCCGGCTGGGCGTCCGTCGTCGAGGGCATGAGCGTCGCCGCAGCACTCGGCGGCGAGCCGGCCGATGGAGACGCCGGGTGAGGGCAGCCGCCGGAGCACCGCCGCGACCTGGGCGAGGAGTAGCCGGGCCTGATCAGGTTGAGGGGCGAGGCGCCGCACTACGCCGGTCCCCTCAAGCCAACTCCGCCACCGCGACAGCTCTTCGCGGCCATCGGTGGCGACGTCCAGGGACGCAAACGCGGCATTCCAGGCGGCCGCCAGGTCCTCCCGTTCGCGGTTGCGATCCCGGAGCGGACCGGTCAGGCACGTCACCGCCTCGGCTAGGCCGCCCGGCGCGGCACCGCTGTCTTTGAGGATGCGGTCGATCTCGGTGAGCGACACCGACAGCGACGCCCCGGAACGGGCAGCCCTCCCGGTCAGCCGCTCGGCCGCGCGCCGCTGCTCGGCGGTGGCGGTGGGCAGGGTAACAGTACCGGTGAGGGGACGGCCGGTCTCCAGCCGGTCCCGGGCCCGCCGTACCAGCCACGCGACCGGCTCGCCCCCGAGCAGACGATTCAGGCGGTCCAGCTTGGCGTCGGCCTTTGCTTCGGTCATAGTGTGGCCCGTTCGGCCCGGCGGCGTTCCCGTCCGTCCCAGCGCCACGGCGTGACCAGGACCGCCTCGACGCCGTCCTGCCGGGCCAGCTGGCAGATGGCGAGCCCGGGGACCTGGGGGTAGCATCCCCACTCCCGCTCACTGGTCATGACCACATCCATGTCGAACGTGGCCAGCAGCCCGAGGCACTTGGCCCGGGAGTCGTCGTCGACCCCGGCGAAGGCCTCGTCCAGCGCGATGAGCCGCGGCGCGTGCGGGTTTCCCGCCGACTTGTAGTACGCCGACGCCGCGGCGAACAGCGGAACGGAGGCGACCAGGGCCCGCTCGCCGCCAGAAGCCGGCCCGGTCGCCGGACGCCACTGCCCGTCCTGATACCGCTGGATGGCGAACTCGTGCCACCTGCGGTAATCCAGCGCGGCGGTCAGCGCCTCCGCCCACCCGGCCGCGGGATTGCTTTCATGCTCGGCCGCGATGCGCTGCTGAAGGAACGATCCGACGGTGGCCCGGTCGTCGGCTGACCAGGCATCGATCGTCTGGCGGAGCTTGTGCCGGATCTGATCCAGCCCGTCCGGCGCGTCCCGGGCCTGCTGCCAGATCAGCCGCAGCTTCATGCCAGTCGAAGTCGGCCGGGATTCCAGTTCCTCGTTCATGGCTCTGACCTCGGCTTCAGCCGCCGTGATCAGCTCGTGCAACGTCCCTGCCACCTCGTTGAGCAGGTGATTTTCCAGGATCTCCCGCTCCCTGGCGGACAGCAGCCGGGCCCGCTGCTCCGCTTCGGTGCCGAGCGCCGCCGCCAGCCCGGGGATGTCGTGAGTGCGGCCCTGGAAGACCACGTCGACCACCATGATCCCGTCGCGTACCGTCAGGCCGGCCGAATGGCCGTGCCGGATCATCGCGTCGGCCAGCAGCTTGTGTTCGTCGGTGACGCGGCGCTGCACCCGGCCCCAGGGAGCATCCGCGTCGTCGGTGTCTTCCAGCGCCGTGTTGACTGCCCGGGCCAGGATCACGGCCGGGGTCGGCGGCCAGGGCTCGGCCGGATCGGGAACCTCGAGATCAGGCAGCGCGATCCGGAGCACCCCGGTCGCGGCGAACGACCGGAACTCCGCGACGGCCGCGTCGCGGACCCGCGTCGCCTCTTCGATCTCCCGGCGCAGCGTGTCCCGTGTCCCCTCGGCCTTGCCGCGGTCGCTGATCGCCTGCTGCTCCAGCTCGCGGGCCGCCTTCTCGTCAGCGGTGCGCCGCTCGGCGTCTGCGCGCAGCTCGGCCAGTTTCCGGTTCAGTTCCTCGACGGCGGCACCGGCGGTCTCCAGCAACGCGTCGTACAGCGCCTGGGCGGCGGTCGCGGTCTGGAGGGCCGCCTCGGCTTGCCCGGCCGCCTCGGTCAGCAGTTCCCGGGTCTCGGCGAGTTCCTCCGCGGCCTCCGCCGCGCGCCGGCGCGCTGCCTCGGATCCCTCCACGGCGGGCCACAGGGCGGCCAGCGCCACCCGGTAGTCTCCGAGCCCGGTCCTGACCGCGGCCAGCTCCTCCGGGCCGGCGGGCAACCCGGTGTCGGCGGCGAACTCCTCCGCCGCCGACCGGGCGGCGGCCAGTTCCTCCTGGCGTACAGCACGCACCTGTTCCGCCTCGGCGCGGGCTTCCTGGAGCTCCCGACGGTGCTTGCGCTGTTCGGCGGCCCTGGTATGCGCCTCGCGCACCGGCACGTCGGGGGGCACCGCGCGATGCTCCGCGGCCAGCCGGTCCTGGCGAAGGCCGAGCTCGCCGAGGGCCGCCTCCAGCGCGGCGATCGCGTCGTCCGCCTCGGCCAGCTCCGCGGTCAGCCCGGCGATACGGTCCCGGCGCGCCCGCTCCCGCGCGCCTTCCCCGATGTAACCTGCGGAGTCCTTATGCCAGCTTCCGGCCAGCACCCCGTTCGCCCAGCGCCCGTCGGTGGTCACCCAGGTGGTGCCGGTCCCCTCGCCCAGCCCGATCGCGGCCAGCGCGGCGCGGACGGCGGCCTCGGGCAGCGCGGCGGCCCGCGGGTCGCCGGGGTTGAGCGCCGGGACCAGGACGATACCGCAGGACGGCCCGGTCGCCGGATGACCACCGCTGACCAGGACCACGTCACCCGCCATCAGGTCACCGCCGGGAGTAAGCCACGCGTCGAGGATCCCGGCCGACTCCAGCGCGGCCTCCAGGCCGGCTCGGTGTGCTTCGGGCACGCCAGGCGCGAAGTCGGCGACCTTCCACAGTGGCGCACCCGGCCAGGTATCACGGACCTGCGGATCCCTGGTATGCGGCGCCGGCGGGTCGTTGTGGCCGCCGGCCTCCAGGCGCCCGATCTCCGCCGTCAGCTCGGCCGCGGTCGCCGCCAAGGCGTCCCGGCGGGTGGACAGCTGCGCGCCCTGACGGCCCAGCGCGTCGACCGCGGACCGGACCGCGTCGTCGATCACCTGCCGGGCCGGGTTCTCCCCGTCGCCGGTCGCGGCCCAGGTCCTGACCAGCTCGATCAGCTGGTCCGGCTCGTGCACCCGCAGCTCGGCCAGCCCGCGGAGGTAGGACTGGTAACCGCGGGCAAGTTCCACGGCTCGTTCGGCCGAATTCTGCTCGGCCACGGCGAGCCGTTCGGTTGCGGCCTGTACCTCCGCGGTGAGCCGGTCCACCTGCGCACGGGCCGTCTCGAGCGCCGAGCCGCGAGTGGCCACGCCGGCGAGCAGGCGCTCAAGCTGCGCGATCGCTCCGGCCTGCCGGTCGGCGAGCTCGTGCGCCGCGTGCCGGGCCCGGGGCAGGTCCTCGAGCCAGTCCTCGATGGCCTCCTGATGGTCCGGCGCGCAGCGCGCGACCGCGGCGGCGCTGCAGGCGGCCTCCTGAGCGGCATGCAGGTCATGCTCGGCGCACGATGCGGCCCGTTCGGCGCGGCCGGCCTTTTCCGACCGCCGGGCCAGTTCTCCGGTCAGCCGGTCCCGGGCCTGGTCCCGTTCCCGGGCTGTCGCGGCGCGCTGTCTGGCGTCCTCGCGGCGGTGGTCCAGGTCCCGGGCATCACGCATGGCCGGGTCCTGCCGCAGCGCCTCTCGGCGCGCCTCCAGCCTGGTCCGCTCCTGCTCGAGCTGCTTCAGCTCGTCCTGGGCCGCATCCAGCTCCGCATCCGCTGCCACGTATGCCTCCTCGGCCGCGGTCAGGTCCCGGCCCAGCTGCTCGTACCGGCTCTGCGCCTGACGTGGCCCGGCCGCCTTGCGCTTGGCGGCGACCTGTGCGTACCGGCGGTAATGGCGCAGGAATTCGGAGGCGGCGTGCCGGGCCTCGGCCAGGGCGCGCAGCGCGTCGCGTTCCTCGTCCAGCCCGCGGAACGCCTCGGCGACCGTGGTCACCAGGTCCTGGCTGAGCGGGGGCAACGCCTCGGTCAGCGCGCGTGACAGTAGCTTCTCGTCCGGCTTTTTGGACAGCTGGGGCTGCCGGAGCTGGATCAGCAGGTTGATCAGCACCTCATAGCGGTGCTCACCGAGCCCGAACAGGGCCTCGTCCACGGCCCGGCGGTAGTCGGCGGCCCGGTCGTACACCACCCCGTGCCCGTCGACCTCCTCGCGCAGCTTCTCCCTGGTCAGCGGGACCCGGCTCGGCGGCAGCAGGTGCAGGTCAGCGCCGGGGCGGCGGGTGGTGACGAAGAACCAGTGGCGTGCGATGCCGCGGCCGGCCACGGCTTTCAGGCCGCAGCCGATGGTCCGGAACTCGGCGGTCCCGTCGGCGGCGCGGCGGCCGAACTCCAGCCAGGTATAGCCGATGCGCTCGGGATGCGGATGCTTGCCGCCGAGCAGCAGGTTCCACTCCATCTTCTTCTGGCGGTCGCCGTCCGGCTCCACCCGGTGCGGGGCGAGCTCTCCGTCCAGCAGGAACGGCAACGTCAGCGCCAGCACCTTGGATTTGCCGGTCCCGTTGTTGCCGCGCAGCAGGAGCCTGCCGTCATGGAACCAGAACTCTTCGGCGTCGTAGTAGAACATGTCGACCAGGCCGGCCCGCAGTGGCTTCCACCGTTCAGAACAGGGCACTGGCAGCATCGGCTGTCGCCTTTCTCGCCTCGGCTGGCTTCGTCCGGGCTGGCTTCGTCTGGCGGATGGTGGGCTCGTCCAAGGCGAACCTTGCGATCGCCGGCCTGCTGCGGACGTAGGGTCCGTCGACGGTGACCAGCCGCAGCGCGGTCAGCTTGGCCAGCGCCACGGCCAGCAGCTCGATTTCGGCGTCGGGGTCGGTGACGCCTTTGCGCCAGTAGCCCTGGTGCTCGGCAGCAGCCTTCCGGACGAAGGCGTGCAGTTCGTCACGCGCGGCCTGCTCACGGCGGGCGAGGTATTCGGCGACCAGCAGCGTGAGGTGCCCGTCGGTACGCTGCTCGGGCATCCGCACGTCGGTCAGCTCGTCCTCGGGATCCACCATGGCGATCCCTTCGGCGCGCATCTCTGCGATCAGCCCGGTGGCGTCGGCGATCCGGCGGGTGATGGCGTGCCGCTGGGACAGCAGGTATGCGTGCTCGTCCTCGTCGAGCTCGTCGTAGTACAGGACCGGGTCCTCCAGCAGACGCCGGGTCAGCCGCCTGCGCAGCGCCTGGTTGCGGAGCTCGTCGCTCTCGGCTACCGGCTCGGCGGTCAGCTCGGCCAGCCGGTGCTCAAAGGATTCCGCGGTCACGGTGGACGGCCCGCGGGTGCCCGACAGCAGCATGCCGAGAACCGGCCGGCGCACGTCATACAGCACGTCCGCCCCGGCCGACAGGTAGGCTTCCTCGTCCCCGGCGACCCGGCTCAGCACGCCCCAGCCGAGCAGTAGCCGGACCACGGCCACGAGGTCGGACCGGTCCGAACGGCTGGCCAGCGTCAGGGTGAAACCGGATCCGGCCAGCTCCGGTTCGGCCGCGGCGGTCAGCACGTCGTCGGCCAGGCGCCCCAGCGTGGTCTGCGCGTCGGCGCGGGCCAGGACCGAAAGGGCCAGGCACAACGTGACGTACCGGCGGCGGCCGAACGGTTCCTTGTGGTGGCCGAGTGCCGGGTGAGACGCGTCGGAAGTTTCCGGGGCGGTCTTGAACAGCCGGGCGGTACCGGAATCGGCGGCCAGGCGCCATCCGGTCTCGCGGTTCAGCCACTCGCGCAGCTCGGTCAGGTGCCGTCGGACCAGGACCAGGATCTCGCCGTCGGTGCCGGCGACCAGCAGCGGCCGGGCCAGCAGGGCCCGCAGCGCGGTCCGGCGCTGGGCGTGTTCCTCGGCCGGGATCATGAGGCCGTCACCTCGGTGATCTCGATGACGTGCTCCGGGCCCGCCAGCAGGCCGTCGGCGGTGCGGAGGGTGGCCGTCCCGCCGTCCGGGACGAGCGAGAGGCGTACCTCCAGCGTGCCGTCGCTCGTCACGGTCTTTACTTCGGCCTCACCGGGCCTGCGGGCGGCCAGCGCGTCACCGAGCAGGGCCAGGAACAGCCGGAACGCCCCGGGGTCCAGCACGTCGAGGTCGGACAGCAGCGTCGGGCCGGTGGTACGCAGGCAGCGCCGGGCGGTGGCCGTCTCCGCTGCCTCGCGTTCGGCCTGTACGCGGAGGAGGTCCCTGTCTGCTGACCTGTCCCGCACCTGGTCGGGCTGGCCGCGCCGCTCGTAGGCCCCGGTCTTCCGCAGCTGCGGCGAGATGCGGATGGCCGGTGCGTCTCGCCAGGCCGTCCCGGGCGGCAGATCGGACCAGGCGTCGGCGGTCTCGACCGTTACCGACAGGTGACGAGACGGGCACAGGCCGAACGCGGCCCGCCACAGGCGGTGAGCCGCTTCGTCGTCGGGCGCCTCGGCGAACCACCGGGCCAGCACGCGGAAGTCCGCCGAGCGATCCGACCGCCCCGAGCGCCGCTCGTTCAGCAGGCCCACCGCGTCGATGAGCTGCTTGATCGCGGTCACGGCGGCCTGCCGCAGCAACCGGGCCTGGCTCGGGTGCCCCGCGGCCCGCGACGTGAACCAGTCATCAAGACCGCGCCACCGGTTCCGCCAGGCGTCCAGCGCCTGTTTTTCCGCCCGGACCAGGGATTCGGCGGCGTCCGCGCCGTCGGGGACCGCATCGGCTGCCTCCCGGCGCGCGGCGAGTTCCAGCAGCCGCTCGTGGCCTTTGGCTTCGAGCTCGCCGAGGAGGCCCGCGATCTGGGCGCCCGAGTTGGCCAGGTCCGCGATGAACCTGTTGATGTAGTCGATCAGTCGTTCTTTGTAGGCCAGGAAGCCGTCGACATCCCCGTCGGAGAAGTCGATAGCACGGCGCAGCGCGGACATGAACGCTTGCGCGTTGTCCGCCAGGGAGGAGAACCGCTCGGCCAGGGACATCAGGAGCAGATGGGCCTTGGCCGGGTCCGGATCGCGCTCCGTGGCGAGCACCTTCAGCGAACGGAGCTGCTCGGCGATATCGGCCAGGGCCACCGACTGGAGCTGCCCGCGCCGCCCGATCGCCTCCTCGTAAAACGCGATCGCCTGCTCGGCGGCCTGCCCGGCGGCGGTCAGCTGGTACAGAGACCGCTTGCGGTGGAAGTCCTCGACGGTGATAACGCGGCTGGTGTCGGCGTCGGCCCGCAGGTTCCCCCACTCCACGAGCTGCTCCAGAGCCTGGATCAGCTGCTCGTCGGCGTCGATCCGGAGCTCGGCCGCGACATCTTCCGGCCGCAGGTGCACGATGAAGCGCTCCTTCGCTTGCGCGAAGGTACGCAGCACGCTCCGGTATAGGTCAGCATTCGGCGTGCCCAGGTGGGTGAACGGTTGGGGCTCGCCCTGGCCACGGGCCGGCTGAGGAGCTCCGGTAACCACCAGTACATAGTGCCGCACGCCACCGACAAAATAAGTGCAACGCGCAGGCCGCCTGATCGCCCCCTCCGGGCGGGCAGCGTTCCGGCGGTTCAGGGACGTCCGCCACTCCGCATGATCCGCCCGATGACCAGACACGAAGCCTGTGAGCCGGTGGCACGACCATCGACCAGCCGCACTGCTTCCGGATCCAGGGACCGGCCACCCTCGCCGAATTCGACAACGCCGACCACGTGCATAGCGTCTGGCGCGACCCCGCCAACGACTTCGGCGCCGACCTGCTGATCCAGCACCACCTCGAACACGACCGCAACGGGCCGCGCCCATGACGCTTAGCGATCGATGGCCGTGAGGATCAGCTCCTTGAGGTGCTCGGCCTCGTAGAGGGACATCGCCCCGATCTGACGCGCTGCGTTTGTGCCCCAGATCGCCGGGCAGCAGGCAGCGGAGCATACCGCTGTGTAACAAGACGGAGGGAGACGATCATGGCGAATGAGTCTGGACCTAACGCGGGCGTCGAAGGCGTCGCGGAAGACATGAAGGGCCGGGCCAAGGAAGCGGTCGGGGCCGTAACCGGAAACGAATCGGTGAAGCAAGAAGGCCAGGCCCAGCAGGACAAGGCCGCCGCGCAACGTGATGTAGCGGCCAAGGAAGCTGAGGCGGAGAAGGCCCGAGCCGAGGCAACGGCGGCTGAAGCAGAGCAGCGGTCGCATCAGTAGGGTCGGTAACGTCCTTTCTCACCGGACCTCGCCTCCCGGACCGGCGCGCGACGTGTCCTGGTCGGCGAGCATCTAGGACCGGCCCTGAGCCGACGGTTTACAGACCGCTCCTGCCTGCTACTCCACACGCCATTGACCTGCGCAAATGCCGTGAAATGGCATTCGCGCGACGACGCTGTCCACCATACGTCCGTGAACACAGGCGTTGGAACGCCCCATCGCACGGACAGCCACGGACAGCGTCCGCTGCACGCGCCGGACCTGCAGGAACTGCAAAGTCGGCCCATCCAGCCATGTCTCCAGCCGACGGACACCGGTACGCCTGAGGGGCCACGCGAACGTGTGGCAGCCGATAGGATCTGGCACCCGCGCCTGGCGAGTCGATCGGCCGAGATGCAGCCCAAGCGGTAACGGCGGCGATGAAATGCTGGCGAACGGGCACATTCCTCGCCGGACTTAACCCACAGGTCATAATCGTCGGGTGGGCTGGGAGATCATCCTGGTCCCCGAGGTTCCACGACCGGTTCATGGCGCCGGATGAGATCAGCGCCAGCCTGGTGCGGGACTCGGTAGAATTTCTCGCCGAGCGCGGCCCTTCGCCCGGCCGTCCCGCAGTGGACCGGATCACCGGCTCCGAGCTGCACAACCTCAAGGAACTACGTCCCGGGTCCGCGAGGGAAGACCGGGATCCGGATCCTGTTCATCTTCGACCGCAGCGCCGGACCGTCTTGCTGGTGGCATGAAGATTGCCGTGATCGACGGGATGATGATCTTCCACCAGGTGACCCACCGGTTGGTCTCCGCCATCAGGCCGAGGAAGAACAGGATCCCGTTCGGCCAGGTCAGCACGGCTACCCCGTGCGAGGTCGTCTCCATGGCGCTGCCGGGAGCCTGGCTGCCGACGTAGGTGACCACCGCCTCGGCCTCGATGGCGGGCACCGTGATGGCCGACAGCCAGTACGTCCAGCCGATGATCCAGCTGGTCCAGGCGCCGTGGGTGAGCTGGGGGTACCGCACGATCGCGCCGGTGCGCGGCAGCCGGCCGGCCTGCTCGGCGTAGGTCAGCGAGATGAAGATCACGAACACCCCGCCTACGGGCCAGGAGATGATCGCCGCGGGCCCCGCGGTATAGGCGGCCTTGAGCGACCCGAACAGCCACCCGGAGCCGACGATGGCCCCATCGACAGGAACAGCAGGTGGTTGAACCCCATCGGCTTGCGGAGGTGACGGTCGGCGGCCTCGAATTCTGCCTGCGGCGCGGCCTGCTGGGTGACAGCCATGACCTTGCACTTCGGTTCGATCTGGTTGGACGACGAACACGAGCGCTGGCCGCCGCGCTGGGGCAAAGCGCTGTGCCCGCCGCCACTTCATGGTATGTATATCGTAATACGATATACATACCCGCGTCCGGGACGTCTGACACCTCAGCGCTGGGGACATTTTGGCGGGCGATCGCGCACGAAAGAGCGCGATTGACGTAACGATGCGAGCTGGAACAGTCTGCCCGAACGCGTCCGCGGGGCTCCAGTCCGGGCGAGCGGCTAGCAGTGCAGTCGGTCCGGCCAGCGCGTTGACATAAGTATCGTGTTACGATTAATTTTCCGTTCTAAGGGGTGCGCGCTGCGACCCCGCGAGCTTCTGGTCGCGGCCCGCCTCCTGTTGATCCTGGCTCGCGCAGCGCCCGGGCTTAGGATGCGGTTCTGGTCGCCGGCCGTCGCTAGGACGCCGGGACGAACCTGTCATGGGCGTGCATGTCGTAAGGCTCGGTGGCGGCCAGCACGCGCCACGCGGCCGGGCAGATGGTCTCCGACCAGCGCATTCCGGCCCTGCCGGGCACCGCGGGGTGCCCGGCTGGCGGCAACCTGGTCCAGGTGCTCGTACAGCGCGGGGATGTCGAAGAACTTCAGTACCAAGGTGCAGGCGTTGTGGATCCTGTGCCGTGGCGCGCGGACATCTGGATTCAGGACCTCCATGATCTCCGCCAGATACCCGCCCAGCCTCTGCAGCGAACAGCCTCGACCGGACTCCGCGAACCGGGACCACCAGGCCGGGCCGCCACGCCCGGCGGCTGGCACCCATGGCGGCAGCATGTGCATCGAATTGGCGATGATCTCCAGGTCGCTGCGGATATCCGCATTCCGGTCAGCGGGCTCCATGTTCGGCTCACTCATTCCGCTCGCCCGCCAGCCTGAGATACGTGTTCGCAGCGGTGTACCCGGGGCGGCCAACGGCGGCTCCGCTTGGGGAGGCGAAGCCGCCGTGGCCTGGGATCAGCGCGTGGCGCCGGTCCTGCCGAGGGCGAGCGCGCTGAGGGCGAGCACGGCGATGACGCCGCCCGCCCACACGTTGCTCCAGTACATCGCCGCCGTGACCGGGAACTTCGCGTCGAGGATGAACGGCGAGATGATCAGCCAGACCCCGGCCAGCGCGCTGGCCGCTTGCAGGGCGGGCAGGCCGCGCCCGGCCACCGCGAACGCGGCCAGGGCCACCGCCGCCAGGCCGACGATCAGGTCGTTGGCGGTGGCGTTGCCGCCGTAGGCCTGCAGGGACAAGAACCACGGCGAGATCGCCACCCACAAGCCGGCGAGCATGCCCGCCATGACGCACGCCTGGACGGCCATGCCCGGCGCGGCGAAGCCGGCGCGCGCGGGACCGGGCACGGGCATGGCCTGGCTCGCGGCGCCGTTGCCGGGTACCGCCTGAACACCGGAAGGCTCCCGGCGCAGATGATGCAGCTGCATCGCAACCTCCTCGTTGCTGGGGGCGTCCTTGCGGCCCGCCTGCCGGAACCCGGTCGGGCGTCCCGATTTCTATCGTATTACGATATTTATCGTATCTCTTCCAACGAAGGTGTCAAATCCTGTACCTGAGCACGCGCAGGCTCATCGCCACACCACCGGGGTCCGCGGGCTGCTGATCACGCGGACCGCCGGTACTGCCCGGCTCCACGCCGCCACCTGCGGACCTGCGCTGAGCTCAACGGTCCAGGCGCGCACCGGTCGCGGTCTGGCGATCATCCGGACTGGTTCGGCATGTCCCGGCGGGCGGGCATACCGGGCCGCGAAGTACGGGGATGGGTTGACAATCCTTACCAAGAGAGAGA
>Ga0335074_10009774_pt1 | contig 13399 bp, 13 predicted proteins | sample Lox_Sample_23_FD_206715 | JGI IMG/M metagenome (GOLD analysis project Ga0335074, IMG submission 206715) | Soil microbial communities from Loxahatchee National Wildlife Refuge, Florida, United States - Lox_Sample_2.3 | ecosystem: Environmental > Terrestrial > Soil > Wetlands | place: USA...
AAGGACAGCAACGTGGCCAACCCGAGCGACCTCGCTGCCGAGAGTTCGCATCGAGGGGGTCAGGGGTTCAAATCCCCGTCGCTCCACCAAAGTATCCGTATGAGAACCCTGCACCTGGTCGACGCCAGGTTCAGGGGTGGCAGAGCCCGCCCGGGTTTCCCGGCGGGCTTTTTGCTGTTCGTGCTCGTGTTCCTGTATGTCGTGGTGGACGCGGGCTGGAACCAGTCGTGAGAGCAGCTCGTCGAAGGGCTGGTTGTAGTCGACTCTGACGCTTCGCTCTCGGGTGTCGTCGTCCTCGTCAATGTAGATCTTTGAGAAGAAAGCCTGGTTGAACAGGCGCCTGGTGGTGTCCGGGGCCTGAAGGTAAGCGGTGTGGCAGTCGCGGGTCAGATCCAGGCAGTCGGCCAGGGTCTGGCGGCCTTGTTCGTAGCTGTCGCTGGCGGCACCGAGTTGCTGCTGGATGTACGTGAGCTGGGTGGCGATGCGCTCCTGCTCGGTTTTGAGCAGGTCGAGGGGGATGGCTCCGGCGTAGTGCGCGTCGAGGAGTTTCTGCCGCTGGGCGGTCAGGGTGGTGCGCTGAGCTTCGAGTTCGCGGCGTTCGTCGGCGGCTGCGGCCTGGAGGGTGTCGAAGTCCTCCATGATGAGCTGCTCGATGCTGTCGCGCAGTTCGGGTGACAAGGCGATGGTGCGGTACTCGTCCTCGATGAGTTCTTCGATGAGTTCGACGGGCATGGCCTGCCGGTCGCAGGCGGTGGTCTTGCGGCTGCGGCCGGAGCAGATGAGATAGGTGTAGGCGGTGCCCCAGCGGTTCTTGGCGGTGGTGAGCATGAGCCGTGATCCGCAGCTGCCGCAGTAGACGCTGCCGCGCAGGTAGTGCAGGTTGGTGCGCTGGTGGGTGCCGCCTTGGTTGTGGGCGGCCAGCAGATCCTGGACTTGCTGCCAGGTGCCCGGGTCAACCAGGGGTTCGTGGACGCCGTCGTAGCAGACGCCTTTGTAGCGGACCTGGCCTTTGTAGTACGGGTTGTGCAGCAGCTTGTGCAGCGTGGTGATGGTCAGCGGCTTCGCGGGCCACTTCGGGGTGGGCCGGGTGGTCAGGCCGCGGGCGGTGAGCTGCTGCAGCAAGAGGGACAGGCTGCAGTCGCCTTCGGCGTACCGGTAGAACGCCCACGTGATGACATGCGCCCGGTCGGGGTCGATCTGGACGGTGCGGCTGATGCGGCCGAGGTCGTCGGTGAGGTGGACGTTCTTGTAGCCGAGCGGGGCTCTGGCGACGGTGCCGCCGAGGCTGGCTTTCTGGACCAGGCCCTTGGTGACCTCAGTAGCCAGGTTGCGGGAGTAGAACTCGGCGATGCTGCTCATGATGCCGTGCATCAGCATGCCGGAGGGCGTCTCGTCGATGTTCTCGCTGACCGACACCAGCGTGACCCCGGCCTGGGTAAGCGCGAAGTGGATGGACACGTCGTCGGCGCGGGACCGGGCCAGCCGGTCGAGCTTGTGGACGATGCAGTAGTCGACCGGGTGCTCGCGCACGTAGGCGAGCAGCTTCTGGAGTTCGGGCCGCCGGGCGGCCGAGGTGCCGGATTCTCCGGCGTCGGTGAACTCGGCAGTGATGGCCGCGTCCAGGGATGCGGCCTTGCGGGCGCAGGCCTCACGCTGGGCCGGGATGGAGAATCCTTCGTCCCGGCCGCCGCGCTCGGCCTGCTCTTTGGTGGAGACCCGCAGGTAGGTGATGGCGGTCTTAGCTGGCGGCGACGCGCCGGTGGTAATTGTTTCCTGTGCTTGCATATAGTGCCTTCCTTTCGTGAATGTTTTGCGCGTGCGGCGACTTCGTTGACTGCTATACCGATTGCTGAGAAAATGGGCGGGAATGAAAGTCAGTGATTTCAGTCGCTTAAATCCGGGTCAGCAGCACACGCTGGTGGTCGCGATGCTGGTGCGCAACGCGCTGGAGGATTTTCATGTCGCGCACTTATCCGACGCATAGATGAAAGAACTCAACCGGCTGATCCGCTCCGGGATCTTCGACGCCGTCACCCTGATCGAGACCATGGCCGGTGACCCTCAGAAGCAGCAGTTCTATGAGTGGCTGGTGGCCTCGATTCCCGGTTACTGGGAGATACCCGGACGCGACCCGGATGCCGCCGGACGCGCCCGGGTGTGAAGCCCGTGTCACCGGCTCAGCTCCGTTCACGAGACTGTGCCACTGTCGTCGCGTCGCGGCTGACGTCGTCGGCGAAGATGACCCGTGCCTGGCAGGTCCTCAGCTGCCGCATCAAAGACCGGAAGAGCTGGTAGTCGCGGGCCAGCCGAGCGGCGTCGCTGCAGATGACGTAGTCCACCGGATTGGCGGCAACATAGGCCAGGAGCTCTCGCAGCGCTGCCCGCTCAAGCGTCAGGCCCGAGGCACCATCATCGGCAAACTCTTGCGCGAGTGTCAGACCCCGTTCGCTGGCCGCCCGGCGGCAGGCACGCAGCTGACGCTCGATCGCCCCTCTATCGGCCTGTTGGCGGCTGGCGGTACGGGCGTAGGCGACAGAGCGCTTCGTCCTCGTGCTCGGCATATCCCCCTCCTCCCCTTACTCGCTTGTGGCCCTTGCGGTGCTGCCGCGCCGGGACTTCGGCGCATCGGCGTCGGTACCGGTGACGGCGGTGGTTCCCATGAACCCGGCGATGGCAGCGCTGCGGGCTGCTGCTTCGCGCTCGATCTGCTGGCGGGCCTGCTGGGCCCGTTCGATCAGCTCAGGGTCGTCCTGGGCAGTGGCGATCCGCCGCTCGATCGCGGTGCGGATTTCCTCGGCGATGCTGCTGCCGCTGAGCTGGGCGATGAAGCGCAGCTGGGTGTGCAGGTTCTCGTCGACGCGGACGGCGATGGTCTTGAAATGCCGGTCCTGCAGTTCAGCCTGCTGAGTTTCTGGCATGCCCTCATTGGGCTGTGCGTGTGGTTGTTCTTCTGGCATAGGTGTAATGCCTCCTTCCTTTTTAACTGCTTCATGATTGGCTGCCCGGTGCCAGGCGGGCTCCGGGCCCTCCGACAGTGACGCTCTTCCCGGCCGGGAAGTCCAGTCCGGAATTGGCCGGTAACCTGCGGGAACACCGGTCAGGCGCCCTCCGGGGCGCGGCCGGTCACGACGGCCAGGTACTCGGCGGCGGTGCAGGCCCGGAACAGGCCGCCGCCAGGCGACGACGCGGCCACAGCCGCCCGGATAGCCGCCGCCCGGCCTGGTGCCGGGGCGACCCACAGAACGGCCGGGAAAAGGCCGTGTGCGGCCTGGTAGCGGCCGGTGGCGCGGAAGGCCTCGTAGGCGGCGCACTGGCGCAGGATCACCGGCAGGTGCTCGCTGTCCATGTCGGCTTCGATGAACCAGTGGTGCTCGTAGTCACCGGAAGCGGTGACGAGCCGCAGGTCGGGCTTGAGCATCTGCATCGTGCCGTGCCGGGATAGTGACTGCTGCCAGCTCGAGGGCTCGGTCTGCAGTTCCAGCACCTCGATGTCACCGCGGCGTCCGGCCTCGATTGTCTGCACTGCCAGTTCGGAGATTGCCAGTGTGTGTTCGGCGAAGTGGCGCGACGGTTCCCGGTAGTTGCGCCGTCCGCGCTCCGGGCCCGCCGGGTCCAGTGCCTGCAGGACGCGCTCACCGGCGTAGCCGATGTACCACACGGACCCCGCCGACCCGGCCCGCACGCCGCCGATGCGCCGCTGCAGCGCTCGGATGACATGCAGGCCGCGCAGCCGGGCCAGGGTCCGGTTGCAGGCCCGAGCCGACGCGACGGCCGTCGGGTGGGCCTGGTCAAAGTGCAGGCGCTGAATCTGCCTGCTGGTGAGGAGCCGGTACTTCTCCACGTCCTTCAGCAGCGCGTAGTCGCGGTCAGTCAGCCAGTCTCTGAGAGCGTCGACATTTGACGGCGTCATGCGCTGCCTCCCCCTGGCTGCCCGCCCCGCCTCTTGCGACCCCGCGATGCGGGGTCAGTCCCCTCCCGCCGCAGGCGGGAGCTGCCGCCTGACCGGCCAGATCGCAGCAGCAGTGAGCGTCGTGGCAGGACGGGCGGCATGACTCCGAGAAATTTGCCGTCCAGTTGTCCCGTCCCGGATAGTGCTGGGCAATGTTGATGGAGGAAGCCCGTCATGACCGCCTCCGCTTGCGCCCGAGCGGCTCATCGCCGCCACCCGCCTCTACCTCGCCTGTGATCGGCCGCGCTGCGGGACGGGCCGGTTGCGGGACCGGGCTGGCGTACTGGTCCCGGCTGCGCGTGCGGACCTGCTCCCCGAGACCGGTCGGTTCGGGCTTGGGCAGGGTCCGCAGCAGCGCCCACCCGGCCGGGGCGCCATTTGCAGTGAGGTTCGCGTACGCCTGGTACTGGCCGAGGGACAGGAAGTCGGCGGCCTGCAAGTCGGGCGCCTGCTTCGCCATCGCCGAGGCATCATCCGGGTCGAGCGGCTGGAACACGATCTTGGATTTGGCGTTGGAGTCGACCGCCGCCCGCGTCGATGGCGGCAGCTGCTGCCGGTGCTGGTGGGCCAGGTGCCAGCCGACACCGTAGGAACGGGAACGGCTGAGCGCGTCGTCGATCGACACCGGCAGGTGCAGGTACTGCTGGACTTCGTCGATCACCACGCTCGCGGGCCTGCTGGCGGGGTCGGCTTCGGCGGCGCGCTCCAGCGTGGCCGACCAGGTCTCGGCGACGATCAGGGAACCGAGCAACTGGGCGGTGATCGGCCCGATGAGCGCCTCGTTGAGCGGCACCAGCACGACCTTGTTCTCCCGGAACACATCGCGCAGCCGGAACACCGGCTCAGCCTGTCCGAGAATTGCCCGCAGACTGGGTCGCAGCAGATACTGGCGCAGCTTGTTCATCGGCGCCGCGATGGCCTGCGCCTGGGCGCCCGGCGACATAGCCAGGTATCCGGCCCAGAACGACCCGAGCCCCGGGTCGTTCATAACTTCGCCGATCACCAAGCGGCGGAACTTCTCATCCGCCAGCAGGCGCGGCAGGTCTAGCATCGTGAACGGGGTCTCGCGGGCTGCGCCGACGCGGGCGAGCGTGAGCAGCGCCGAGTGGATGATGTCTTCAGTCCGCGGTCCCCAGCCGTCGTGGAAGACCGCTTTGAGCACGGCCACCAGGCCGTCGATCACGACGTCGGGGTCACGGTCGCCGACATTGAGCGGGTTGAAGCCGACGACCTTCCCGGTCGCCGCCTCGGCCGGGTCAATAATGACCACGTCGTCGATCCGCCCGGCCGGGATAGCCCGCTCGGTGACGTCGCGGATCAGCTGCCACTTCGGGTCGATCACCAGCACCGGCCGCCCTGCCTCGATGTCGGCCGCGATGAGGTTCAGCAGCACGGTCGACTTGCCGGTGCCGGTCGGCCCCAGTGCCAGCAGGTGGGCGGTGATGTCCGCGGCAGCAATGCCGACCGGCGCGGTCGGGCCGGGTGCGCCGGGCACTGCGAAGATACGCTCGGTACGGTTCACCGCCGCCGGGACACGCAGCGGCCGGGGATGCAGCGGCGGGACACCGGGCAGGCCATCCTGATCTCCCAGGGGCCAGGCCAGCAGCCCGGTCAGCTCACTTGCCCCGAGCCGCAGCGGCCACCGCCACGGCAGCCGGGGCTCATTCAGCCGGACGGCGGGCTCGAAAGTCAAGTCCATGTAGGTACCGCGGTCCTCGGCCGTGGACATCGCGCCGAGCACGCCGATGACCAGCTGCTGCCGTCGCTGGGAGGTGTGGGCGGTAACGCCGATGCGGATGGTAGCGGCGAAGCCATGCTGCCCGGTCCGGGTATCGATCTGCTCGCGCACCGGCCTGGCCGCATCTGTCTGCCCCCTGGTTAGCAGCTGCCACCACGGCTGCGCCGGATCCGCTACCTCCTTCGGCAGGTGCCGGGGCGATACCCGGCGGCCGAGCATGATCTGCAGCACCAGTTCCTCACCGTCCTCCAGCCGGGCATCCAGCGCCGACAGCAGGCTCAGCGCGGTGACCTCAGCCCGTTCCGCAGACAGCGCCAGCGGCCGGGGCCGGATCCGCAGCCGCACGGAGCGCTGCACGGCAGGGCGCGGTTCAGTGATCCCGTCCAGGTCCAGGCCGGGCAGCAGGTGCCGCAGCGTCCGCTGCACCCACACGACATGCTCGGCCGGAGTCCCGGCCAGGTGACGGGTTAGGCGGTGATGTCCGGCGCGGGCCTCGAACACCAGCGGCGGTGCCGCCCGGTCGGCGGCCAGCCGCAGCAGCATCGCCTCTACCTGCTCAGCGCCCAGCGGCCGGGGCAAGTGCAGCTGCGAGAACACCCAGCCCGAGCCCGCATCCTGCGACCTCCGGTTAGCCGGGATCATCAGTGCCCTCCGGGTCAGCGGGATCATCAGCATCGCCCGCACTACCGGTACCGGCGTGGCTGACGGCACGGGCTTCAGCCTCGGCCCGCGCCTGCGTCTCGGCCTCGGCGCGGGCCAGTGCCAGGCCGATGAACGCCCGCGACAGCTTGCGCGCGTCGGGCACGTCCCGGCGGATGCCGCGGACCCGCAGCCGCCGCTGGTCCTGCGGCTGCCAGCCGGTCTTCCGCTGCCTACGCCTCGGCATCACGGCTCCCTTCCGCGCCGTCACTGGTGCTGCGGGTCCGGGGAACCGGATAACCGGGGATGGTGATGTCGGAGTCAATCTCGCTGCCCCACACCGCCCAGCCGGGCTGGCGGCGACGGGCGAACAGCTCCAGGAACGGCCCCTGGCTGACACGCTCGATGACGGCGTACTGCTCCTCGGGCTTGTGGGAATGGTCCTGCAGCGGCGCGAACATCCACGTCGGCTGGGCCCGGAAACGTACCGGCGCATTGCCGCGGGTCCCCAGGATCAGGTGCTCGGTCGCATTACGCAGATAGTTGCCGAGTCCCAGCCGTGGCTTGATCCAGGTCAGCGGCGAGCGCGGCGTGAAGCCCCACGCCTCCAGCACTTCATACCCGGCTCGCAGCGTGGCGTTGGTGACCCACAGCCAGCAGTGCGCGTCCGGAGCGGCCAGGTCACCGACCGGCATCGCGGTGATCTGCGCCACGCTCATCAGCCGGTAATGGGCCTGCGCGCCGCGGCCGCCCTGCTGCTGCACATCCCACGGCGGGTCCGCCAGAATCGTCCGGAACAGCGGCCTGCCCGATTTTCCGCTGGACTGGAGCGGAATTTGTGTTACCATAACAAACGCTCCTTTCAGCCCGCGTCGTCGATTGCCGTCGATGAGCGGGTCTTTTGCTTGAAGGTTGATGAAGGAAACTCCACACCGGAAAATGCAAGGGAGCACTCCCGGGATATATTGTTAAAAACCATCCCGGGACTATTTGCAATACCCCTGGTGAGCGGCGCGACGACCGGTACGACAACCGGCCGGACGCGCCGCTCCCCTTGAATACCGCTTGTTTATGAACCGTTCCGGTTGCTGAAGAATGACGTTGTGGAATAGTCAACATGCCGGTCACCAGCGACCCGGCCAGCGCCGACGGCGCACCGCCGCGGCGATCCAGCAGGCGATCAGCAGGCCGCCGGTCACGGCGGCGATGACGATCAGCGCCGCCGCGACCGACTCGATAAGCCGCACCGCCACATAGACCGCGACCGCCGCCGCCAGGAACGCCAGGCATGCCCCGGCCAGCCGGTCCAGCACGTCAGCTCACCCGCATCCCGGCCACTGGCCAGGCGCTGACCGCGTCGAGCACGGTGCCCGCTACCTCAGCCGCCAGCTGCTCCAGATGCGCCGCCAGTTCCAGCCGCCGCTGCACACGCGCGCCCGCCGCCAGTGAGAGCACCTCACTGGTGAAAGCGGACGCTGTGGTCAGCAGCTCGCGGGCCAGCTGGTCATCTGCATGGGTCTTGGGCATTACGGCCTCCGGTAGCGGCGGGCCGTCTCGCGCATCGCGGCGAGCGTCTGGGCCGTCAGCTCCTCGATCCGGCTGTCGGCCTGCAGCTGGGCCGCGAAGGTGTCAGCGGACCGGCGGTCCCGACGCCAGGCCATCACCGTCCAGACGCAGACGGCCGACAGCACCAGCGCCAGGACCGCGATGCCGAGCGCCGCGAATGCGGCCGTCACCGGATCCGGCGCATGTCGCGCCGCAGGTCGCCGAGCAGCTCGGCGCACCCTAGCAGGTGGTCGTCGGCCAGGAACGCCAGGCGGCCCGACGCTTCCGGCACGATCTGCTCCAGCTGCCGCTGCGCCGTGGCCACCCGTGCCACCGACTGCATCGCCGATCCGGTCGCCATGGTCAGGTTCTCCACCTTGCCCAGGGCCAGGTCCGTCGCGTCGTCGGCTGCGGCCAGCCGGACCTGGGTTCCCAGACGGCCCCGGCTGATCTCCCGGCCCGCCCGGCGAGCCTCCCGGCTCACCACACCGCCCGTGTAAGGCGCGAGTTCACTCATGACCGCACCTCCACGGACGCCCGTGCTGTGTTCACTGCTGCCTCCCGGCTGCCGATCACGGCGTCCCGGCGGGACGGCTTCTGCGTGATCGGTCTGACACTGCGAGGCTGCGCTGCCGGACTGGTCATTCTCTGGTGGCTGTACAGGTCATTTCGTGGCTACCGTTGACCGACCAGCACTACGAGGTCGCGCGGCAAGGGAGACACGGAGATGGCACTCGAGGTGCAGCGCGACCCGCCGCCCGTCGAGGATCTTGCTGACGCGCTCCAGCCGGTCATGGCCGGCGGGCTGCCTGTGGATCCTGGGTTCGATGACATGCGGCTGCTCGGCCTGCGCGGCGTTGTCGCCCGTTCCATCGACCCCGACAGTCGCTTCAGCCGGATCAAGGCGCTGGACGACCTGCTCCGGCGCCTACTGGCCACTTACCCTGACGATGTCCTGGTCGGTGCTGCGCAGGAGCTGTTCGGAGTTGCACCGGGATCACGCGGCACCACGCTCACCGAGCGGCGCGACCGGGCAGCACGAGCCGCTGATCGCAGCACCGACCACTTCCGCAAGCACATCGAACCGAAGATTGTGCAGCACGTCGGCTGGCTCCTGCACCGAGACAGTCAGAACTACATCCCCCGTGAACGCGACACACCGCCGCCGCTGGCAATCTCCGGCGACACTCCGTCTGTCGCGTTCGGAGACATCACCGACAAGGACCGCAACGAGCACGAGGAAGCACTCTCACGGCTGTGGGCGCACGTCTACGCGCTCCGAGCTGAGATCTTGAAGGCCGAGCGGCTCAAGCAGTGGCCTGACGACCCCACCGAGCCTGAGACTAGCCAGCGCAGGCTCCAGGAAGCGATAACGGCCCGAGACCGTGAAGTCCGGGCCGTGCAGATCCTCATCGAGCAGTACATCGAGAAGTACGGGGAGAGCATCGCCCACGGCGATGGAGAGTTCAGCGCACGGGCGCTGCTGCGGCTGGCGGGGTGGGCAGCGAGTCCCTAACGCGCTGGCCTTGCCCACGACGATGAACCGCAGACGGTTCGAGCACGTTAGCCATTTTGGCTTAGCTGAAGCTCAGCGAGCGGATCGACGGGCTAAGTCAATCTGCGCTCATCGCGCCAAAGCCCCGCCACCTTTCGTAGTGCCGAAGCACTACTTGCCTTGGCCGCCATGTGAAGTCTGACCTTCATGAGCACTGGTCCACTTGGCATGCTCTTGCGATATAAGTCCTTCAATACGTTCAGCCAGCTTTCGGTGCCGATCAGAATCTGTATACGGACCAGCTCCAGCAAGGTACAGAAAGCGCTCGTGTTTTAGAGCCTCGGCCGTAGACCTATACATTATCCAATGCGGCTGAAACTGGAACAGCTGCTGTGCTCCCTCTAGGACAACGATGAATGCGGCCAGGCCGCCTGTAATCCAGATCGGGCTTTTGACGGCACTCACGACCGGCAGAATTGCCGCAATAGCGATCTCGATCAGCTTGAGCCACGTGTACCAGCGCTGGTTTCTGGTGCTGCGAGAGCTGTACCATTTTCGTTGCTCTTCAAGCCGCGTCCAGGTTGGATCGTCTTCGTTGGCTGTTGGCACTGCGGTCGGTTGGGACGTCCTCTCATTGTGCGTTGTCATCAGTCCTCCCTAGTCGTATTGCTGGACCAGATCGCGGGACGACTTGCGCGCCAGTTGCTGTGTCGCTGATCGGCACGACCTGTGGTCGCATTACGTCAGCTCGCCAATCGTACGCCATTAGTGCGCAGTGGAGGCCAAAGGTACATAATCCAGTTGGAGCCCTGGGGGTAAACACCCTGCGTGTGCTGTGTGATCGTCCTCTTGTCGGAGGGCTTCCTTGCTACGCGGCTGCAGGGGCCGGGTCGGCGGGCTCCAGGAAGCACCGGTCATGGCAAAGTGCAGACTGCGAGGACGTCCTGGACACGTGCTTGTATGAGGTGCCGATGTTGCTCCGGATGTCCGGGCGGTCCTGGATGGCGTCTTTGCCAGCGAGCCTGGCCAGAGATCTTCTGCTGAGCCTTCACCGCCCGCACACCGCGCTCCCTGATCTTGCTCGCGGGGCCAAGGGTGCCGCCGGCGAAGCGGAGCATGTCCTCTTTCCGGTCCTTGCAGAACTCGAGGATCACACCCAGGCAACCCGGTGGCCTAGAGCATGGCAAACAGTGCTAAGTCGGACACATTGTATGCGGGCATTCCAAGCTTAGTCATCTAAAGGCTACATGCCATATATCTTGACCTCATCATCGGCCTTGGCAACCCTTCTTCCACTGCGGCTTAGACTGTCATATAATCAGGACGTCATAACACAAAACCACTGCGGCAACTTGCCGACGGACAGGTCCCTTCTCACCGTCGCAGACTTTCCTAACGCGACGGTACACGGGCAGAGACGAGAAGATGGAAGTTGCCGTTCTGGAACAAGCGTCATGGAGATTCGCTCAGCGCAAAGAGAACGATATCGACCTGCCTCGGCTAGCCAGTATCAGCGACTGGACCGATGAGGTTCGACGACTCCTGATGAGCGAGGGGACCTTTGCACTCGCCTTGGATCATCTTTTACAGCGGCCGACTGGCTTTCATCTTGCGTTGGCGCGACAGTCTGCAAACTCGGAGACGACGCGTCGGCTCCGCTATGCCCGGCGTTTGGCTCTTAGCCTTCACCTCGGTCACCACACAGGCCGCAAAGGCGGCGTTGCTGCTGTCGACCTCAAGACGCGCGGAGCTCGGCGAGGCACCTGGCCGCTCCCGGCCTGGGCCACAGTGGAGAACTGTGCCGTTATCGTCGATAACCCAGAAGGCAACTCACATGCTCCACCCGCCAGGGACCTCTACCAGGTGTTCATTGATGCTGGCGAGGACCTGGCAACCCCAACCATAGCGCCAGCGGTGGCCCATCGTTGCGCCACAGCCTTGGCCGCCTATCTGCAGCCTAGGCTCCGTGCTCGAGCACCGACATTCATCATGCTCGCCATGGACTTCATGTTTATTGGCGGTCGAGAGCCTGTCCCGATCGAGATTCATGTGCCTGCGAGGTCGATCGGGCCGGCAGGCATTGCACACTCGATTACGTATGGCAGTGACCCCCGCCGCTGGCTGAACGCCGTTGACCTCAGCAACATCGTACCCTATCCCGAACCGTTGCTGCGCAACGAGCCATTCCATCACCTGGACCTCGCCTTTGCGCGCCAATTCGTTTCGAGTCGGAGTCAGCTCGGGCTAGAGGCCATCCAATGGCCTCTAGAGGCCAGACTCAACGGTTCGTTCCTCGCCATTGGAGGTCTCCGTTTTCGGGCATCAGACTTGACTCGCTCAGTACTGCAGGAAATTGCGGCAGCGACAGCGACTATACGGCAGCCGAATTACGCCGTCGTATCTCCAGGTGATAGGTCCAAGCTGTTGGTGGCCATCGACCATGCCGAATGGGTAGTTGTTAAAGACAATCGCAATCTGCCGTGGTGGCATCCGGACACCAGGCCGGTTCGCTTCATCGCCGGGCCGTCCGACCCCGACCTCGAGAGCGTACTTCGCGACCTAGCCGATCATGAGCTGCTGGTAGAGCCTCTCGTGCGGGACTCGCTCGATACCCGGGGTCGTTCCGGCGAGTTGCGGGTCTTTGCCTACTGCCTCATCGAGCCGGAGCCGATGCACAAGTGAGGCGTTTTGATGTCGTTGTCGTCGGCGCGGGCAACGCCGGGCTGGCAGCAGCGATCGCTGCTCGAGAGGCCGGCGCAACTGTCTGCGTCCTCGAGCGCTCGAGCCGCATCGCCCGAGGTGGCAATAGTAGTTTGACGCGGAATATTCGGTTCCCTCACTCTGGCGCGGAGGACCTCGCCCGGCTGGTGGCAAGTCCAACACACGATCAACTTCGCTTCCTGGCAGACGCCTGCCCTGACCCGTACACAGAAGAGGAACTGCTCGCTGACTGGCTCCGAGTCTCCGGCGCCGGAACGGCCCGGCCATTGGTCGAGCTTGTGGTCCGGAAGGCCACGAAAACCATCAACTGGATGTTCGGTCTCGGCCATCGCTGGACGGTCATCGAGAACCCTCTCCCAGGCGCCTTGCAGGTGCATCTCCGCGGCGGAGGTGCGGGCATGCAGGAGACGTGGTACCGGGCGGCGGACCGGCTAGGCATCAGTATCGTGTACGACGCGCTGGTCAATCGTCTGGAGCCGCCCACTCCTGACCACAGCTGGCTGGTCCAGAGCGGCGCCAGCTATGCCGTCGAGGCTGGCGCAGTTGTAATTGCCGCCGGCGGTTTTCAGGCCAACTCGGTTATGCGCGCCAGCGAACTGGGTGAACTGTGGAGAAACGTACGGTTGCGGGGAACGGCCCTTAATGACGGACTACTGACCATCTGCGCTCTGGAACTAGGTGCTCAGAGGGCCGGCAACTGGCGCGGCTGCCATGCAGTGCCCTACGCATGGCTGACGCCGCCGCATTTCGAGCCCGGAAGTCCACGCACGGCGCACTCCGCAACCCGCTATGCCTACCCGTTAGGCATTATGGTCAACGCGTCCGGCCAACGGTTCGTCGACGAGGCCGCTGACTTCGGCAACATGACCTATGCGAGCATGGGACGCCAGATCGCCGTCCAGCCCGGTCAGCGAGCATTTCAGATATTCGGCTCTGATGCAGTCGACAAACTGCCTGCTTGGTACCTCGACGACAGCTCTACAGTTCGAGCGGCATCTGCGGCCTACCTCGCTGAAGCTCTGGGCATCGACCCAGGCGCCCTCTCTGAAGAGATTTCTCAAGTAAATTCATTACTTCGATCTGGCTCTGCCCTATTGCCGAACTTCGCGACCCGGCCACAGAGAAGCCGGACGATCCTTCCCCTCGAGCCTCCATATCTAGGCATACCCGTAGTATGCGGTTTGACATTCACCTTCGGCGGTCTCCGGATAAATTCGGTGTGCGCGGTAGTGGACTCCGATGATCGCCCACTAGGAACGCTCTATGCGTGTGGCGAGGCAGTTGGAGGCTTGTATATCGACAACTACCCAGG
>Ga0335074_10009775_pt1 | contig 13398 bp, 12 predicted proteins | sample Lox_Sample_23_FD_206715 | JGI IMG/M metagenome (GOLD analysis project Ga0335074, IMG submission 206715) | Soil microbial communities from Loxahatchee National Wildlife Refuge, Florida, United States - Lox_Sample_2.3 | ecosystem: Environmental > Terrestrial > Soil > Wetlands | place: USA...
GCGGCATTGTAGGGCCATGCGCGCCGGGCGGGGAGGCTCTATAGTGATGCGTGTGCATCACCTGATTCGTTGCCGTCGCATCGTCCTTCCCTTCTGCGTGGCCCTCTGCCTGGCGCTCGCGGCGGGCTGTGCCACCGTACCGGAGAAGGCCGCCCCTCCGCCGCAGCCCGATGCCGCCGCACTGACCATAGTGGCGGAGATCGCGCTGCAGCGCGGTGACTGCAGGACCGCTGCCGAGACTTACGCCCGGGCAGCGCAGATCGCATCCGCGCCGGTGGCGCACCGGGCAAGCGAGGTCGGACTCGCATGCGAGGATCTTCCGGCGGCCTGGGCCTCCGCGCAGCGCTGGCGAGACCTGGATCCGCAGAGCCGCGAGGCGCTGGCCATGTATGCGACCGTGGCGCTGAAGCTCTATCGCATTGCCGATGCCCGGGCCGCGGTGAAGGCCTTCCTCAGCGCACCACCGTCGCCTCCCAGGCGCGGCGCCTCGGGACGGCGCGCGGCGAGTGCGGCGACGGCGGGCGAGGACAGCGGCCTCGCCGATCTCACGACGCTGCTGCTCGAGGAGTCCGAGCCGCCGGAGGTGTTTGCGGCTCTCAACGGGGTGATCGACACGGCGGGCGCCTCGCCCGCGCGGCTGACACTTCTCGGGGAGCTGGCCCTCGAGGCTTATGACGCCAATAGCGCGGAACAGTATGCACTGAGTGCGGTCCGGGAGAGCCCGAAGAACCTGGAGGCCAACCGTGTTCTCGTGCGGGCCTATGTCGTGTTGGGTGAGCCGGGGAAGGCCATCGCGACGGCACGTGGCCTGATGCGCGAGGATCCGCGGCACGGCATGTTCGAGCTGGCGGAGGTCTACCAGGAGCTCGGCAGGGTGGAGGATGCGCACCAGGAGCTCGAGCGGCTGCGCGCCGCCGATGCGCCGCGGGGCGAAGTCGACCGGCGCCTCGCCGTGCTGGCGTACGATTCCGGCGACCTGCAGGAGGCACAGCAGCGCTTTGCCGATCTCGCCGAGAGCGGCGAGGCCGACGACAGCACACTGATGTATCTGTCCGACATCGCGGCGCGGCAGGGAGATGTCGCCGCCGCGCTCGCCGGTTACGGCAAGCTCGCCGATTCCGCGCTCGCGCTCGAGGCGCGCGAGAAGGCGGCGGCGCTGCTCCTCGGCTCACACCACCCGGGCGACGCGCTCGCCCTGCTCAGGGAGTACGCGCGGCAGCATCCCGAGGAGAGCGTCGATCTGACCGTCGCGGAGGCACAGCTTCTCGGCGACCACGGCAGTGCCGATGCGGCCCTCAAACTGTTGGGTGTCGGGCTGCGGGCTCACCCGCAACACCCGGCGCTCGAGTACGAGCGCGCGATCATACTGGAGGAGGCCGGGCATGTGAGCGAATCGGTGCGGGCGCTGCAACACCTGCTCGCCGCCCGGCCCGACGATCCCACGCTGTTGAATGCCCTCGGCTACACCCTGGCCGACCATGACATGGATCTGCCGCGCGCCGAGTCGCTGATCCGCCGTGCCCTCGAGCAGATGCCGGACAATCCGGCGGTGCTCGACAGCATGGGCTGGGTGCGCTTCCGCCGCGGCGATGCGGCCGGTGCGGTGCCACCGCTCGAGCGCGCATATGACATCAGCCACGATGCGCAGATCGCGGCCCACTGGGGCGAGGCGCTGTGGGTGGCCGGCCGACACGAGGCCGCGCGCAAAGTGTGGGCGGAGGCGCTGGCGCGCGATCCCGACTCCAAGGCGCTGCAGGCGGTCGTCGCCCGCTTCATCCCGAATGCGAAATGACACGCGACTGCTTCCGGCCGGCGTGGTGTTGGCCGGCCCTGCGCTCGCTTTGGCGCTTGTTTTCGCGCTAGCCGGATGTCAGACGGTCCCCGTCTCTCCCGCGCCCTCGGTCTCGTGGAGCGTGCGGCGGCCGGAGCTCCAGGCTCTGGGCCGCTTCGGCCTCAACGGGCGCGTGGCGGTCGCTGTCGGCAATCAGGGTTTCAACGCCGGGCTGCGCTGGATGCAGTCCGCCGCGGTGACGCAGCTCGCTCTCACCGGCCCGCTCGGGGCGGGCGGTGTGGAAGTAACCGCGAATGGAGACGACCTCAGTGTCGTCACCTCGAATGGCAAGCGCCTGGGTAATGCCGCCGCGCGCACGCAGCTCGAGGACAAGCTCGGCTTCGAGCCGCCGCTCGCCAGCCTGCGGTACTGGGTTCTCGGGGTGCCGGACCCCGCCACGCCTGCCTCAGTGCAGCTCGATTCCCAACAGCGCGTCACGCAACTGACGCAGGACGGGTGGCAGATCGACTACACCGCCTACATGCCGGTCGGGGCGGACTGGTTGCCCCGGCTGCTGACCCTGCGGCGGCAGGATGTGCGGGTGCGGATGGTCGTCGACGGATGGCAGCTATGAGCGTCGGCGCCGCTGAGACGCGCCAGGACAGCCTCTGGCCGGCGCCGGCGAAGCTCAATCTCTTCCTCCACGTCACCGGGAGGCGAGCGGACGGCTACCACGAGCTGCAGACGGTCTTTCAGCTCATAGATCTCTGCGACACCGTGGCGCTCGCTGTCCGCAACGACGGTGCGATCGAGCGTCCGGAGGGCCCCGCGGACGTGCCGCCGGAATCGGATCTCGTGGTCCGCGCGGCGCGCACCCTGCAGGCTGCATCGGGTACCCGGCTGGGCGCCACCCTGCGGGTGCGCAAGCGCATCCCCATGGGAGGCGGCCTGGGCGGCGGCAGCTCCGATGCGGCGACCACCCTGCTCGCGCTCAATACGCTCTGGGACTGCCGGCTCGGGATCGATGAGTTGGCGCGCCTGGGGCTGCCTCTCGGCGCGGATGTGCCTGTATTCATTAGAGGTTTCTCCGCCTGGGCGGAGGGAGTGGGTGAGCGGCTGACGCCAGTCGAGCTCCCCGGGCGCTGGTATGTGATCATCCATCCCGGCGTCGGCGTGAGCACCCGGGACGTCTTCCAGAGCCCTGAATTGACACGAAATTCCCCCCTCATCACAATACGCGCCTTTTTCGAGGCCGGCGGTCGCAATGACTGCGAGCCGGTGGTGCGGGCGCGCTGCCCCGAGGTGGCGGCGGCGCTCGATTGGCTGTCGCGATATGCGCCGGCAAGGCTGACGGGAACCGGCTCCTGTATCTTCGCGTCTTGCGCGACTGCCATCGAGGCGGAGCGCATCGCGGCGCGCGTACCGGATGAATGGACGAGCTTCGTGGCGCGGGGACTTAATATCTCACCGGCGCATCGTTCCCTGTAGTTGTTGCTGGGGTGTCGCCAAGTGGTAAGGCAGCGGGTTTTGATCCCGCCATTCGGAGGTTCGAATCCTTCCACCCCAGCCATTCATTTTGAGGCGGTTGGCCCGACGAGCCCTATGACGACGAGCGATACACTGGCGCTGTTTGCCGGCAACGCCAATCCGGCGTTGGCGACGGACATCGCGCGGCACCTACAAACCCCGCTGGGGCGGGCATCTGTTGGCCGATTCAGCGACGGCGAGGTCAACATCGAGCTGATGGAGAACGTGCGCGGCCGCGACGTCTTCATCGTGCAACCAACGTGTCCGCCGGCCAACGACACGCTGATGGAGCTGCTCGTCATGGTGGATGCGTGTCGCCGTGCCTCGGCGGCGCGCATCACCGCCGTGGTGCCGTACTTCGGCTACTCGCGCCAGGATCGCCGGCCCAAGGCGACGCGCTCGGCCATCACGGCGAAGCTGGTGGCCAACATGATCTCGAGCGCCGGAGTGAACCGGCTGCTCACGGTCGACCTGCACGCGGACCAGGTGCAGGGATTCTTCGACATCCCGGTCGACAACGTGTACGCGTCGCCGGTGCTGCTCGGGGATGCATGGAGGCAGGCGTATCGGAACGTGGTGATCGTCTCGCCGGATGTGGGCGGCGTGGTGCGGGCGCGGGCCTTCGCCAAGCGCCTCGATGATGCGGAGCTCGCCATCATCGACAAGCGCCGGCCGCGGCCGAACGAGTCGAAGGTGATGAACATCATCGGCGACATCAAGGACAAGACCTGCGTGCTCGTCGACGACATGATCGACACGGCCGGCACGCTCTGTACTGGAGCGCAGGCGCTGAAGGACGAGGGCGCCGCCAAGGTGGTCGCCTACATCACGCACGCCGTGCTCTCCGGTGAGGCGGTGGAGCGGATCTCGCGCTCGGCGCTCGATGAGCTGGTCGTGACCGACACCGTTCCGCTCTCGACCGCGGCGCGCGGCTGCAAGCGTATCCGCCAGCTCTCGGTGGCGGCGCTGCTCGCGGAGACGATCCGCCGCATCCGCGACGAGGAGTCGGTCAGCTCGTTGTATGTAGATTGAAGGTTTTTGGGTTACGCCGCGCTTGGTCGCGAGGGCGGCGTCTTGTCACCTGTCCCCCGTAGCCCGTGAGGGTAGGGGGATCAACGTTGGAGAACATCATGCGTATTTCATTCAGCTTCGGCGCGGACGCGCGCGGGGCGCAAGGCAAAGGTGCGAGCCGCCGCCTGCGTCGCTCCGGCAAGGTACCGGCCATTCTTTACGGCGGCCACAAGGAGGCGCAGGCGCTCGTGTTGGACCAGCAGAACCTCCTCACCATGATCGGTGACGAGCGCTTCTACTCCTCGATCGTGCAGCTCAAGATCGACGGCACCCCGCAGGCGGCGATCGTCAAGGATGTGCAGATGCACCCGGCCAGGAACGTCGTCGTACACGTCGATCTGCAACGCGTCATCGAGAATGAGGCGATCCGCCTGCACCTGCCGATCCACTTCAAAGGCGAGAGCATCAGCCCCGGCGTGAAGACGGAAGGCGGCATCGTGTCGCACATGCGCGCCGACGTCGAGGTGAGCTGCCTGCCGAAGGACCTGCCGGAGTTCCTCGAGCTCGATCTCTCGCAGATGAGCCTGAACGACACCAAGTTCCTCGCCGACATCCCGCTGCCGCCCGGGGTCACGATCCCGGAGCTCGCGCATCGCAACACACCGGTGGTCTCGATCCATGCCCCGCGTGCGGCGGAGCCGGAGCCGGTGGCTGCGGAAGCTGCCGCTGCCGCGACGCCTGCCGAAGGCGCGGCGCCTGCCGCCGGTGCGGCGCCCGCTGCCGGCGCGGCGCCCGCTGCCGGTGCCGAGGCCAAGAAAGGCGAGGAGAAGAAGGAGGCCGCTCCGGCCAAGAAGGAAGGCGGCAAGAAATAGCGGCGCATGGCGGGTCTGCCGCTCACGCTCATCGTGGGGCTCGGGAATCCGGGCCCCACGTATGCGCGCACCCGGCACAATGCCGGCTTCGAGCTCGTGGACGAGCTCGCCCGGCGCACGGGTGTGAGCCTCAGGCACGAGGCACGCCATCAGGGCGAGCTCGCGCGCGCCGGCATCGGCGGTACGGAGGTCTGGCTGCTGAAGCCCATGACCTACATGAACCTGAGCGGGCAGTCCGTCAGGAGCGTCGCCGGCTTCTACCGCATCCCGCCGCAGTCGATCCTGGTGGCTCACGATGAGCTCGACTTTCCGCCCGGGTTGGTGCGTTTGAAGGAAGGCGGTGGCGCCGGCGGTCACAACGGGCTGCGCGATCTCATCGCCCAGCTCGGCGATGATTTCTGGCGGCTGCGGATCGGCATCGGCCATCCGGGCGACCGCGACGTCGTGTTGGATTATGTGCTCGGGCGGCCGCCGGCGGCGGAGGCCGCGCTCATTCGCGAGGCGGTGCTCGCGGCCGCCGATGCCGTCCCGGTGATGTTGAGCGACGGCGCGCAGAAGGCGATGAATCGCCTGCACGCCTCTCCGCGCCCCGAGCCGTAAGCCGGCGGCGCCCACAGGAGTCTTTCTCATGTCCATCCGTTGCGGCATCGTCGGATTGCCGAATGTCGGCAAGTCGACGCTGTTCAACGCCCTCACCAGGGCGCAGATTGCCGCCGAAAACTATCCCTTCTGCACGATCGATCCCAACATCGGCGTGGTCCCGGTGCCCGACCCGCGCCTGCAGCAGCTGGCCGACATCGTGCATCCGGAGAAGATCATCCCGGCGGCCGTGGAGTTGGTCGACATCGCGGGGTTGGTCGCGGGCGCCTCCGAAGGAGCGGGGCTCGGCAACCAGTTCCTGTCGCACATCCGCGAGGTCGATGCCATTGCGCACGTGGTTCGGGCCTTCGAGAGCGGCGATGTCATTCACGTGGCGGGCAAGGTCGATCCGCTCGCCGACATCGAGACCATCGATACGGAGCTCGCGCTGGCGGATCTCGGCAGCGTGGAGAAGGCGCTCGATCGCGCCGCCAAGGCATCGAAGGCGGGGGACAAGGACGCGCTGCGCAAGCGCGCGCTGCTCGAGCGGGTGAAGACGCAGCTCGACCAGGTGCTGCCGGTGCGGGCGCTGGGTCTGACCGAAGAGGAGCAGCGGGACATCAGGGACCTGCACCTGCTGACCGCCAAGCCCGTCATGTATGTAGCGAACGTCGCGGAGAACGGCTTCGAGGGGAATCCGCTTCTGGCTGCCATCGAGGCGCGCGCCGCAAAGGAGGGAGCCGCCGTGGTGCCGGTCTGTGCCGCGATCGAGGCGGAGATCGCCCAGCTCGAGGAGAGTGACCGCGCGGAGTTTCTGGCCGAGCTCAAGCTCAGCGAGCCGGGACTCGACCGCCTGATCCGGGCCGCCTACCGCCTGTTGGGATTGCAGACCTTTTTCACCGCGGGGCCGAAGGAAGTGCGAGCCTGGACGGTGCGGGTGGGTGCGACGGCCCCGCAGGCTGCGGGAGCGATCCACACCGATTTCGAGCGCGGCTTCATCCGCGCCGAAGTCATCGCCTTCGAGGATTATGTCGGGTTGCGCGGTGAAGCTGGAGCTCGTGAGGCCGGGAAGCTGCGGTTGGAAGGCAAGGAGTACATCATGCGCGAAGGGGACGTCGTGCACTTCCGATTCAATGTTTGAGAAACGGGTCACGGCACGGAAGCTGCATTCTGTCGCGTTTGCAGGTGACAGGGCTTCCCCGGCTACGTATCGTGAGCTGTCATCGGGCCAAGGTACAAGGAAATGGAGCAGGACTTACGCCTCCTCATCCTGGAAGACGTTGCCGCGGAAGCCGAGCTGACCGTCAGAGCGCTCGAGACGGCGGGCCTCGGGTGCGCCTGGCAACGCGTCGAGAGCGAGGCGGAATTCCGCGCCGGGCTGCGCGAGCGGCCGGATATCGTCTTGTCCGATTTCTCCCTGCCGCGATTCGACGGCATGTCTGCCCTGGCGATGGCTGCGGCGGAGGCGCCCGAGATTCCGTTCATCTTCGTTTCCGGCACCATCGGTGAGGAACGCGCCATCGACACGCTGAAGCACGGCGCCGTCGACTACGTGCTCAAGACCAACCTCGCGCGGCTCGGGCCTGCGGTCAAGCGTGCTCTGGCAGAGGCCGCCTCGCAGCGCGCGCGGCATCAGGCGGAGGAGCGCGTTGCACGTCTCAGCCGCGTTCTGCAGATGCTATCGGGAATCAACACGGCGGTGGTGCGCGTCCGCGACCGTACCGAGCTGCTGCAGGAGGCCTGTCGAATCGCCCATGCCGTGGGCAACTACGTCTGCGCGCTGGTGGTATTGATCGATCCGCGGACGCGAATCGCGCGTGGCGCCGCCTGGGCGGGCGCGGGCCGTGAATTTCAGGGAGAGCTCACCTTCAAGGTGGACGACAGCGGCCGAAGCGAGGCCGGCGAGAGCGTCACCGACCGGGCGCTGCGCACTGGCGAGGTAGTCGTCTGCGACGATGTGGCGCAGGTGGTGGGTCCGCTGCGCTTCGGCGACAAGCTCGGGACACTTGGGATCCGCTCGCTTGCCTCGATTCCGCTGCTCATCGAGCACACCCCGGTGGGGACGTTCACCGTGGGAGGCGCCGAGGCGGGCATGTTCGGCGAGGAGGAAATGCGGATGCTGCAGGAGGTTGCTGCCAACCTCTCCTTCGCGCTCCAGTACCTGTACAAGGAGGATACCGTCCGTTTCCTCTCCTACTTCGATCCGATCACCGGCCTCGCCAAGCGCGCGCTCTTCTGCGAACGGCTGGCGCGCTCGCTCGGCCGCCGCGCCGGCGAAACCGAGGAGGTCGTGGTGGTCGCCTTCGATGTGGAGGGGCTGGGAGCGATCAACGATTCCCTGGGCAGGCACGTCGGCGATCGGGTCCTGCAGTTCGTCGCCGATGCCCTCAGGTGCAACTTCGGCGGCAGTGAGGGGCTGGCGCATCTGGAAGGCGGCAACTTCGCCGCCGTCGTGTTGGATTGCCCGTCCTATGAAGAGACCGTGCGGCTCATCCATGACCGCATCACGGCGGCTTTCGGCAAGCCGCTCGCGACGGCGGGACACGAGATCCCGGTCGCCGTCAGGGTGGGACTGGCGCGATATCCGGAGAATGGCGCTGATGCGGAGGCGCTGCTGCAGAATGCGGAGGCGGCGCTGCACAAGGCGCGCAACACCGGCGAGCGCTTCCTGCGTTACCGGCGGGAGCTGAGCTCGGAAGTGGCCGATCGCCTGGCTCTCGAGCGGCGGCTGCGCACGGCGCTCGATGCCGACCAGTTCGTGCTCCATTACCAGCCGAAGGTCAGCGTCGCGACCGGCGAGCTGGTCGGCGCCGAGGGCCTGTTGCGTTGGAACGATCCGCAGACCGGCGTCGTCAGCCCGGCGGTGTTCCTGCCGGTGCTCGAGTCGACCGGTCTCATCGTCGATGTCGGGGAGTGGGTGGTGCGCCAGGCGGCACGCGATCTGCAGCTCTGGGCCGGCAAGGGCCTGAGGCCCATCCGGCTGGCCGTCAATGTCTCGCCGCTGCAGCTGCGGGAGCCGCAGTTCGCCGCGCGATTCTTCGCGGCGGCGGGGCGGAACCTCGCGGGCGCGCGCGGAATCGACATCGAGATCACCGAGGGCGCGCTGCTCGATGACACGATGTTCCTCGGCCGGACGCTGCAGGTGTTGCGCGACGAGGGCGTGCAGGTGGCAATCGATGACTTCGGGACGGGCTACTCGTCGCTCAGCCGCCTCGCCGACCTTCCGGTGGACACGCTGAAGATCGATCGCTCCTTCATCAGTCGGTTGGCGGGCGACAAGACCGCTCAGGCCGTGGTGGGCACGATCATCTCGCTGGCGCGTGCGTTCGACCTCAGTACCGTCGCCGAGGGTGTCGAGCGCGAGGAGGAGTTGGCTCTGCTCAGGGGGTTGCAATGCGAGCAGTCGCAGGGCTATCTGCACAGCCGGCCGTTGCCGGTGGAGGCCTTCGAGACGCTCCTGGCGCGGACCTCTGAGTCCGGTGCGCGCTAGCGTCAGCCCGGTTGCGGCTCCAGGATCTTCAACTGCAGACGGTCGGACCTGCAGAGACTCTCCATTACGGCGCGCAGCTCTCCGGCATCACCGGTCAGAACGGCGCGAACCCTGACGAGAGCCGAGCCAAGCGGGACTCGGAGCGCGCGCGCGGCAGCGGCATCCGCTGGGACGGCTCCCACGGAGTACCTGACGGCGGCGGCCGGTTGTCCCAGGCGGGCAAGCATCGTGATCAGCGAGGCACGGCTTGGGATCTGACGCTGCAGGCGGCGCCCGATGGGCTCCGGCAGGTAGGCTGCGGTGACTGACAGCGGCTCACCCTGGCCGGACAGACGACGCTGCAGAAGGTAAGCCGTCGAGCCGATCTCGGCCGCGATCGCCCGCAGGGCGTGCGGAACCGGTGCCGTATCGAAACGCAGCGTCGTGGTGGCGGTGCGAAATTCGTGGGCCGCCGGTACTTCGGACGGGGCATGCACCGCGACGCATAGTCGCGACCGCGCTCGCTGCGCGCGGGCGTAAGTTCCGCTGCCGCGTCGGCGGACGATTCGTCCTTCGCGCTCCAGCCGATCCAGGGCGCGGCGGACCGTCGTACGGGAGATCCCATGCCGGGCGCAGAGCTGCGGCTCACTCGGCAGCGCGCTCTCAGGCGGGATGGTGCCGTCCTGCAGGGCGGCGGAGAGCAGCTCGTAAAGTCGATAGTATCGGGCCACCCCATCGTCGAAGCGTCGACTTGCGAGCTCTGTATCCCCTCCCGGGGAAGACCTGCTGCGTCGGGAGCGGGGTGTCGAGGCCATGAGTGGCGTCTCAGTTCTGCCTTTCCCTGCGGCGGCGTCGCTGCCGCGCATCGCCGATCTCGACCGCAGCATGCACCTCGTAACGGTCGGGACGATACAAACAGTCGACGTACGCCAGGATGCGATGCCGCCGATCGCGTGCGAGCGTGCGCACGTTGAAAACCGGTTCGCCGATAGCGAGACCGAGGCTGTCGGCGGTGAGAGGATCCGCCTCGAGGGCCGCAAACTCCCGCTCCACGCTGGCGCTGGGATGACCGCGCGCAGCGAGCACTGTCAGGATGCCGCCGCCGTCGGCGCCGAGCCGCCGTCCGGTCAGGCCGCCGCCGATCTCTTCCGGAAGGTATGCGCTCTCCAGCACGATCGGCTCGCGGCCGACGTAGCGTATGCGGCGGATGAGCAGGACGGTCTCGCCGAGTCCAGGTTGCTCGTCGAGCAGGAACGCAGGTGGCGGCAGATGTCGGGAGGCAATCGTCCGGCTGGTCGCCGCCGCGGGCCGACTGGCCACGCCATCCAATACCGGAGAGAAGTCCCTGAAAGCCGTGGGCTGTCCGCTTTGCCCTCGCGCGAAGGTCCCGCTGCCTCTTTTGCGCTCGATGCGGTCCTCTGCCTCGAGCTGCGCCAGGGCCCGGCGCACGGTCGAACGGGAAATGCCGTAAACCTTCATCAGGCGAGGCTCGCTAGGCAGGGGCTCCATCGGGCCAAACTGTCCGTCCGCCAGCGCCTGGGACAGTACTCTGTACAGCCGCAGGTAGCGGGATACCCCAGCCCCGGACTTCGTCGTTGTTGTCATGCGAAAACGAGCCCCCGGCGGGGTATGTATACACCTTCTGCTTGGGCGAGGCTGCAATATTGGGCGGGGCGGGGCGGGTTGACACTGCCGGCAGGCCCCAAGGACAATGCGCCCCCCTCCTGGGCAGGCCGTCCACCTACGACCCGAATAGGGTGGCGTCCGGTATCGAAGAACAGTGGAAAGGTAGCTCAGCCGGTTAGAGCACGGCACTCATAATGCCGGGGTCGAGGGTTCGAGTCCCTCCCTTTCCACCAATGAAATCAATGGCTTATGCGGTGGTCTTTCGAGCCCGGCATTTGTGCGTTCGACGGATTCTTTGCGTCTGAACAGCGAAGCAGCCGGAAGTGCTACCGTACAGGGGCCATTGAGGTGCTTATGCCGCCGGGAGTTCAGCGACTATGGCCGTTCACGACCGCATCGAGATCAACCCCAAGATCATGTTGGGCAAGCCGGTAATTCGCGGAACACGGATTCCGGTGGAATTGATCGTTCGCAAGCTCGCCGAAGGCGCGGATGAAAGAGCCCTTCTACAGGCTTACCCCAGGCTCGCCGCAGCTGACATTCAGGCTGCACTCCTGTACGCCGCGGACTCACTAGCTCACGAAGAAGTTCTGTTGACCGCCGCCTTTTGATTTCGCTCAATCGAAGCCCAGCATAATGCGTCTGGTCGCCGACGAAAGCTGCGATTTCGCCGTCGTCAGCGCCGTGCGCAGCGCCGGGCACGATGTAATTTCAATCACGGAGCGAATGCCGGGTGCCGAGGACGAGCAGGTCATCAAGCTCGCCGCAACAGAGCGTCGATTACTGCTCAAGGAAGACAAGGATTTTGGGCAACTCGTGTTTGCCGCAGCCAAGGAGAACTCAGGAGTGATCCTCATCCGCTATCCCTCAACCGCGCGCTCGACGCTCACCGACGAGGTCGTGAAACTCCTTGCCGAGCGGACGGACAGCTTGTACAGCCGTTTCGTGGTCATGGAACCTGGTCGAGTCCGGGTCACGCAACTCGTCCAATGACGTCTGTAGGCTAGACCTCCGGACTTGGAAACTGGGTAGATCGGCAGCAGGTAGACCGCTGCGAACAAATGTCCGGCGATCTCCGCGGAATACTGGATGCACTTGCGCGACAGCTCGACATCTACTTCCTCGGCGGCATAGTGAAGAGCTTTTTCCTCCTGCCGTCGCTAACCCTGCCCAGCATCGGCAAGTGAGCGGCGGTTGGCGGCCATCAGCCGACATTCGACCCCACGCGTCAGGTCTCTCGAAACCCGTCATTCACCATCAGTTCAGAGCTTGTCGTCAGCCGCGGTTTCTGGACTATCTCGGACTTCGAACTCCCCTCGCTCAAAGGCCGCAATGATCTCTTTCGCTTGCGCCACTTGGTCACTACGCACTTGTACTCGCAGTCCTCCGCCCGACACAGACAGAAGTATGTTGGCCGTGCCGAGGTGCTCGCCCCATACATATGCAAATATTCCATGGGATTCCAGGCACGCTCGCAGCAAGTTCGCTTGCAACGGGTTCCAGAATTCCGCGATTGTGTCAAGATCAACGTCCAGGTTTTCTGGTTCTTCCGTTGGTATTGCAGCGGTATCGCTAGTCTCAGCCCGCGGTACCTCCATGCCGCGCAATTGTAAAGCCTCGGCGGCCACGTCTGCCGCTAACGGAGTCAGCGTGCCACTTTGGAAGTGCCGCAGAAGCTCCTCGTCTGAAAACTCTCGAAAGCGTTCTTTTAGCTCTTCTCGCGATACATCCATAGCAGCCCCGCTTGGTTGCCAGAGATCTTATAACAGCCACTACCCTGAGCGTCAACGCCGCACGCGGTGGGCGCCGCTCCGGGTCGCCGGCGGCCAGGAGGACGGTCAAATTGCTCGCCCGAAAGCAGCCGCTCAAATCTATTGAGGGCGACGCTGTTGTGTAGCAAGAATCTCTTGAGCAATTAGACGAATCGTTTCATAAGACTCCAGCCGAAAGTGTTTAGTGCAGAAGACTTTGAGAATTGTCGAGGGCAGCGGTCCTTTTTCTTGCAGGTATTTGTGCGCCGCGCGTCCATGCGCGATCAAGAATTGGAGTGCAGGCAGTGAAGAGAGGGCCAAATCTAGCATGTCTTTGTTTGGCGTACCTCGGCCTGGGCCTCCTAACTTTTCATTAAAGAACACGTTTGTCTCCAAACATTTAACGCCGTGATCTCGGAGGCGATTGAGTCGTAAGCGAGTGGGAGATACAGCAGCCTTTCCGCTGCGTTTGCGCAACTGTTGATATACGGCAGTCCATTCGTCAAATAAGAATCCTCGGGATTCGTCCCAGTATTCCCACCAATCGACGTTGAGTTCCGTGGCGGGATTCTCGCCGATAACGACGACTAGGCATTGCTCAGGGCTCCCCTCACATACGAACGGTCGTCCACGGCAGGGTCGAGGAATGGCTTTCATCAGAGCCTCTGAGAATTGCGACATGGTCGGCTTACTCCCTTCCATCATGGTCGGCAGCGGTGCGTGGAATTGAGGCTGCTCAACGTCACTGCAATCGACGAGCGGTCGAGGGTCCCGGTCTCGCCTGCGGTCACT
>Ga0335074_10009776_pt1 | contig 13398 bp, 7 predicted proteins | sample Lox_Sample_23_FD_206715 | JGI IMG/M metagenome (GOLD analysis project Ga0335074, IMG submission 206715) | Soil microbial communities from Loxahatchee National Wildlife Refuge, Florida, United States - Lox_Sample_2.3 | ecosystem: Environmental > Terrestrial > Soil > Wetlands | place: USA: Florida...
CGAGACCTGGGGCACCCGAGATTCGTACAAAATCAGGCGGTCAGAGACCTAGAGCATTCTCACTTCCTTTGCAGGCGGCGCACTCTCCGGTACTGCATGCGATTGCCGACAACGATCTGAGAACAGCCTCATCGAGAAACTTCTCGAGGCCTAACCGGTCTGGCGGGACTGCCAAAACACACCATCCCCGGCGGAAGACTATCAAGCACGGTGCTTCGCGCGCCCACGATCGACCCCTTGCCAATGGTTACGCCGGGACCGATGAAAACGTCGTTCGGAATCCACACCTCGTCCTCGATGCAGATAGGTTTCTGCCCGATGGGGAAATCGATTTTGGTGTAATCATGGAGCCCGGTACAGAAGTAGACGTCGTGCGCGATGGCAACATGAGATCCAAGAACAATCTCGCCGAGGCTATAGAAGACACAGTCGTCACCGACCCAGACGTAATCGCCGATGGTGAGTTTCCAGGGATAGGTTACACGCGCAGTGGAACGTATTTGAACTCTCTTTCCAATCCTGGCGCCAAACAACCTGAGAAGGAAGTTACGCCACCCGTAACAAACCTGCGGCGACATGCGGAACAGAGTGTCCTGCAATATCCACCACACTTGAACGGTCAGGGGCGAACGGCCGCGAAAGTCCTTCGGCATGCGGAAGCGGCTCAAATCCTGATATTGCCGCGCCTCAGCCATAATTCAATATCCAATCGACTGTAGCGCGGACGCCCTGCTCCAAGGAAAAGGGCGATGGGCCCGCAACCTCGACGGTCGGAGACATATCGTAGTCCATCTGCGTGAGGAGGTTGGAAAGGCGGAAAGAGGTCAGCGGGGGGTTGGAGACACCCAACTTCTTCAGCAGGTCGCCGGAGTATGCCAGGGTCTTCAGCAGAGATAGAGGAACCTGCCGCACCGGGGGCGCGCCGAAGGCCTTCTCAATCAGATGCGCAAACTCGAGCACGTCCATATTTTTATCGTCGGAGACATAGAAGGTGCGTTTGTCGACCTTGGCCGCATCAACGGAGAGAAACTGTCGAATCTGATAAACGACGTTGCCGACATATCCGTACGATTTACTGATGCGCCGCCCCCTGGGATGCAGATAGATCCCCCTTCTCACGGTGTCAAAGAACATTCTGTAGGGGATGCGGAACCAGGGCCCCCAGATCGAAGTGGGCCGAATCAAGACCCAGGGAATGGAGAGTCCGCTGGAGCGGACGATTCTCTCGGTTTCAACCTTGCTTTCGCCATACCTGGTGAAGGGCGAGTATTCGTCGTCACGGCGCGGAAACAGCTCGGTTTTGTGTACATAGCGCGTGGATGCGAAGATGACCCGCTTGACGGAATCAACGGCGCGGATCGCGTCGATGAGATTCTGGACGCCCACGGTATTGGCGGGATAGTCCTTCACGGTGGGGCCATCGAGATCGGTACGCGCAGCAAGATTTACAACGAAGTCGGGCTTAAAATTGCGTAACGCTGCGGCCAATGTCGGGGCATCGAGGATGTCCACCGATTGGAAGAGGCTTCGATGATCGGGGCAGCGAGGCGGCACGGAGTCAAGGCTCACGACCTCCCATCCGTCCCGCAGGCAGTTTTCAATGAGGTTGGTTCCAATAAAGCCTGAACCTCCCGTAACAAGCAGCCGTTCCATTCCGGTCCTCCAGGGGCTCGAATTAAACGCTCGCGTTAGTCGCGACTTTCTCCTGCCTCTAACACGAGGTGACTGGTAACTTCAGGCGAGCAGTTGCATGATAGCGAACAGATGATGGCCGAACGGGAATCTGTTGCGGGACCGCGATCGCTCTCGCGATCGATGTCTCCCCTGGTGCGTACATGGGCAGCGCCAGCATGGAAACTCTCCTGTGAACCGCTCATTCGTCACTGCTTTCGCCTGCCGGTTCAAACTGCGGAAGCCAGGGGCGGTCGCCTCGTGTGGGAAACATGCGTGCAATACCGCCGACAACCAAGGAAAGCAGAATCAGATAAATGGGAATGCGATAGATGTTGACGATGTAAGAGCCGGCCGATCCCTCGCCGAAGAGCGGGAGAAGCATGCCGATAGCGACTGTTCCCCATGGCTTGCCCATGTCGAAGATGCTTTCGAGGATGACAAACATGAGGGGCAGCACGCAGAAGCCGAAGGCCGCCACGCCTAGAAAGCCAAAGCCGCCGAAGGCATCGCCGATGGGCGAAAAGACATTCTCGTTATTTGTCTCGGCGTCGGGGTTCATGCCCGTGACGCGGCCGACGAACGCGGCAGAGTCAGTATCCGGCTTATTCTTGTAGAGGAAGCGCGGAACGTTAATCAGGATGTCAGTCTTGATCGATGTCCAACCGTAATGGTAGCCGTTAGCGCAGGCGGCGAAGATGAGACTGTCTTCGCGAATCACCGAGAGACGATTAAGAATATAGGTGCCGGGGGCCCCGCCGTAGTATTCCGCTCTACCTGAGTTAATCTGGGTCGCATTCTCCGTGGCCAGCGCGATGGTTGCGCGGTTGGGAACGGTGAGCAGCAGGTGAAATGCCTCGTAGACGCGGGATTGAAACTGAAGCCCGTACAAGGAATACCGCTCATATATGGCGAACGGGGATATGTAAACAGAGAAGAGAACGCCGCCAATGACCGCAGTTACAAAGTGGCGCCGCTTGAACCGGTAACCGCGCAGGTAACAGGTGGCGAAATAGGCGACGGTAGAGGTCATCATTGCCGAGCGCGATGAGTCGACAAATCCGAAGAAGGCGGTGAGCAGCCAGGGCACAAATGCCTTCCAATCGAAGCTGTGCGCCCCGTTCGTGTTGCGGATACGAGCATCGACCGCGAGAACGAGCGCAAACAGCAAGAGGGCGGAGAAGATGAGGCCGAAGCTACGTTCGGCGCCAAATTCCTGTTCGCCGGTGTTGCCGAGCGTAAGCCTGGATTGAAAGAAGAAGTTTGCAATCACGCCGACGCCGAGTGCGCCGAAATAAACGACGGACGATTGCTCGCCGCTTGTGGTCTCAAGGGGTTTGGGGAGGTCAGTAATGCGCAGTTGCCCATAGATAAACACGCCCGTAAGGATGCAAACGTAACAGAGGGCGTATGCCGTAATCGTGAGAAGCGGAACATCGATGCTGGTGTCGGCGGCCTGAAACAAAAAAACCTTGGCAAACTGGGAAACGACGATGCTGTCGAGGGAGAAGACTGCAAAGAGAATGCCGCTGAAGGTAGACAGGCCTCCCAGCAAGTTATAAGTGACGCCGATGCAAAGCATGCAGACCGCCATGAGGGCGACAAAGAGGGGCGAAGTGCCGCAGAGGAGCTGACCGCAGATGAGGAACGAGATTGCGGAGAAGATGACGGTCGGCGAAAGTCTGTAGGCTCGAAGCACGAATCTTTGCTCTCAGGTTGCGGTCCCATTGCCGGGCGGAGTGCGTGAACGCCAGGCGCGGAAGCTATCCGGCGCGAAGCGAATTTGCGATCACTTTACGACCGATGAGGTGTAGGCGACGCCATAGAGCAGCGTAGCGACGACACTGCCGGCCCCTCCGGCGAGTGCGGCCTTGAATGCGTTGCTGGGGACGAACAGGACATCGTCCGACTTGAGAGCGACATCCTGCTGCCTGCCGTACATGATCTTCTTGAGGTCAAGCATGATCTCGACGTGCTGATTGCCGGCGGTGGAACGAATGATGCGGGCCTTGGAGAGAGCGGCTCCGTACTGGACGCCGCCCGCCATGGCGATGGCTCTCAACACAGTGACCGGGTAATTGCTGGACAAGGGAATTGCCGATTGCGTCTTGACCTGGCCTACCACGTAGACGTCGCCGACCCTGGGCACGATGACGGTGTCTCCGGGCAGCAGAGGGATATTGCTGATGCCGGCATCCTCAGGATTGGTGCCCAGGTGGACCACGATCGACTGTTCACCGCGGCGCACGGTGACGGTGTGGCTGGCCAACAGCGTAAATCCGCCGCAGGCGGAGATGGCGTCGAGGAGGCGGAGGTGACCGAAGGCGGGAACCGGTTCCGGTCTTTGCACCTCGCCGATCACGCTGATCACACGGGTTGGCGAATCGGCGAGTTGCACGCTGACCTGGGGATCGACGAGGATGCCATCCGCCTTGAGCTTGCGAGCGATCAAGGCGGCCGTCTGGGCGGGGGTCAGGCCGGCGACTTTGATGGAGCCGATATAGGGGAGGACGATTTCGCCATCGGCGCCGACTTTGACTCCACTTAAGGCGGGACTGGCGCCGGAGGTAATGGAGCCTGACGCGACCATGCTGATTGTCGTCAGCTCGGGAAGGCCGTAGGTCTCGATGGAGATGATGTCGCCGGGCAGAATATCGATGTTGGCGTAGGCGGCCTCCATGGCGGAAGCCGGCGCGCTGGCCTGGGGCGCGGGCGAGGTGACAGCAGGACCGGCGTACTGTCCGAGCGCCAGAGAACCGCTGAGGGCGAACGCGCAGGCGGCGAGCGGGATCATGCGGAGATCGAAGCCATGCCGCAGGTTCATCGTTTCCTCCTTCAGGCGCGCCGGGCGGCGCGTATTAATTGCGGTGCTTGTACTCATAGGAGTAGTAGCCAAGATAGCCGTAGTATTCGGGGAGATTGGGATCGACGCCGTTGAGCACAAACCCGTAGACCTTGATCTGCACGTCGCGGAAGATCTCGGCGGCGCGGGAGAGCATGGCGCGGGTGCAGTAGCCCTGGCGGATGGCCAGGACCACGCCGTCCGAAAGGGTGCCGACGATCAGCGGATCGGTGACCGACAGCGCCGGCGGGGTATCGAAGATGACGTAGTCGTAGCGCTCGCGCAAGGAGTGTACAAACTGTTTCATTTGATCGGAAGCGAGCAGATCCGCAGGCAGTGGAGGACAGACGCCGGAGGGGACGACATCGAGGGTGGGCAGGGTCTTGTGCGTTTGAACGACCTCGTTGAGAGGTTCGAGGCCCGTGAGAAACTCTGAAAGCCCCTTCTTGTCGCTTAGTCCCAGGCGCCAGTAGACGCTGGGCCGGCGCATGTCGGTGTCGACGAGGGCGACCTTCTTGCCGCCCTGGGCGAGCGCAGCGGCCAGATTCATCGAAAGCGTGGACTTGCCCTCACCGGGCTGGCAACTGGTGATCGCGATGACCCGGGACTCCCGCGAGGTGCTGGACAGTTGAATCGAGGTCCTGAAGACGCGAATGGCTTCGGCAAAGGGGGAGCGGAAATCCCAAAGAATCTCGGGGCCTACTTTGAGGTCGGGACTGGTTTCGTCGCCTTTCCAACTGGTTTGGGGAATGATGGCGACGGCGGGGACGCCGAGCAGTTCCTGGATCTCCTTGGAGTCCCTCATGCGCGTGTCCATACGCTCGAGGAGCAGGGACAGGGCCAGGCCGCCGAACAAACCGAAGCCGAGGCCGATGGCGGCGAGCGAAAAGGGCGACATGCTCGAGGGGACGGTGGGCAAGGGCGCCAGATCGACGATGCTGATGTCGGCCGAGTCGAGGCCGGCATCGACGGCAGCCTCGCGCAGCCGGGCCATGATGCTCTCATACATGCGGCGGTCGGACTCGTACTGCTCGGAGAGCAGCTCGTAGCGGACGATGTCGTCGCGCTGTCCGTAGAGCTGACGCAGCCGATCGTTCAGAGCCGCATCGGCCCGGTCCTGGTCGGCCTGCGCGATGGCGAGGGCGTCTTTGGCCCGGCTGACCGTGCGCCGCTGCTGGCTTTCGATCTGCCGGTCGAGGGTTTTAATCTGCGCGTTCAGCTGCTTGACCTGGGGATAGTTGGGTCCGTAGACCGGTTGCAGGCGGGCCAGCTCCGCGGCCGCGGAGTCGCGCTGCGTGCGCAGCGTGGAGAGAATGCCCTGCGGGCCGTCGGTGCCGAGCAGGGTCGGCGCTTCCTGGACCTGGTCCGGGGGCAGCGACTCGAGGATGCGGTAGCGGGCTTCAAGGGCAACCCGCTGCTCCATCGCGTCGGAGGCTCCCTTCTCCAGGTCGCCGATCTCCTGGACGATCAGGCTGTGATTGGGATCGAGCGCCGAGATGCCCAGCTTCTTCTGCAGATCGACCATGCGATCCTGGGAGTCCTGCACGATGGCGCGGAGATCGTCGATCTGTCCGGTCAGCCAGTTGGAGACCTGCTGCGTGGTGTTGAAGTGGGCGGTAAAGTTGTTTTTGATGAACTCCGTCTCAAGCTCATTGACGATGTCGGCGGCCAGCTTGCGGGATTTGCTTTTGTAGGAGATGGTAATCATCTGCGTGCGGGGCACGCGGACGATGGTTAAATGCATGCGGAGATTCTTGAGGATGGCGTAGCTGACGAAGGGATCGTCGAGGTTGCCGTGATAGAGGGGGATGGTGGCGCCGTGAATCAATCCCGGCTTGATGCTGGTCTTCCCGCCCAGAAACTCGATATTGTTCTGAAGATTGAGTGTGCGGGCCACGGCCATGAGCAGCTTATCGCTCTCAAGGATGCGAATATCGCTCTCAATGACGACGTCGAGGGTGCTGGATGCGCCGGTGCTCAGGACCGAGGCGACCGATTGCTTGAGGTCGGCAGCGGAACCCGGCTGAATCTGAATCTCGCCGCTGGCCGTGAATCGCTTTCCGCGGTAAAGGCCCGCCGCCGCCGCCAGGATCGCCAGTCCCAGGGACAGGGCGATAATCAGGACCCGTCTTTTGCGGATGATCAGCCATAGATCGGTCAGGACGAGTTCCTGTTTTGGGGGAGCGAGAGCGACGTTCGAAGCGCGGGTTGATGGTTGCAATCTAACCTCTCAAAGTTAAGGGAGCGATTTTTCAAGACTGGTCAGAACCAACTGGCGACGCACACCGCCGCCCAGGGCAAGGGCAGCGGGCAAGCTGAACAGAAGAATTGTTGCGCAAAGGATAGGAATCGTCTGCCGGGCGAAGTTCCGCACCTGTTCGACGGCACAGCCCTGCGCCCTCGCTCGAGGCTGGAATCAATCGATGTGGAGAAGTCACGTAGAGAACGGAAGCGCAACATTCATACCTGACACCGCCCAAATCAACCGGCTACTGCCGACCTCCCTGCAAAGCCTCCCTTGCTGGTCTGTTTGTTTCTATTTTCTCATGGCAACAAAGTCAGGCAACAAATCCCAAAGGGGCGGGCGCCGATCCTTCCAGTCAGCACTTTCGCTGGAGCACCCCACCATCCTAGTGCAGCGAGTTTACGTGAGTCAAATCAACAACATCGACAATCAAGAAGGTCCATCCGAGCGCGCACGGGAAGCCGACCGGGCGACGCAGAAGGCCGCGTCCGCAGCGATTCAGAGGTCCGGCTGACGATGCACGCAACGCAGGCAGGAGAAAGCACAGAAACCGGTGCGCCGACAGCGGCTGCTCCGGCAAGACACGCCCCGGGAGCGGCCCGGCTGACGACCGTGACAGTCAAAGGTTGGAGGAACAACCATGTTTGAGCCCGACAGCAAGCCCCACTCAAGCCGAAGCCTGGATGTGAACGGAAACTCCAGTTGAGAGACAGAGAGTGCGAGAGATCCAATCGACAGGTTCAAGGCCTTGTGTTCATCACCTAGTAAAGTCATTTCCGGAGCCGCTTAAGAGCCCCGGGATGCAAAACCGGATTTCCAATCACAAGCAAGGCAGCGTGTGTCGCTGCGAATCGACGGGTGAAGCATCCGCTGGCTTGAATATAACAGCAATCCGGCTCTGGTCAAAGGAGTTGGCGATACAGTAACGGGAATTTGATTACCGGGGAGACCTTGCGCTGGCGATGTGACATGTGATAAGCGATCTGTCGCCGGAAGAGACGAGACGGGATGGCCGGATGCGATGAGCGGCCGCGGCGGATTCCCGGGGAGACGCCTTCTTTGTCGTGCGTGGCCCGCGAGGGCCCCTGCGCCGTGGCTCTCATCGCCGCGGCCGTGGCCGGGCCTCTCGAAAATCGTTGGACCACGGGTCGAAAATTGCTGAACCGCGGGCCGGGAGAACGATCAGAGGAGACAATCGAACGCGGAGTAACGATTGATTTGTTCTATGATCAACCGGGGAGACGATCTGAGCGGCGCATGAACCTGCAGGAGATTCGTTATCTGGTGGCGGTCGCGGAGCACCGGCATTTCGGGCGGGCGGCGGAGGCGTGCAACGTGAGCCAGCCGACGCTGAGCAGCCAGATCCGCAAGCTCGAGGAGGAGCTGGGCGTGACCTTGCTGGAGCGCACCAACAAGCGCGTGAACCTTACCCCGGTGGGCGGACAGATCCTGGTGCACGCGCAGCGGGCGCTGGCCGAGGCGGCGCAGATGGAGGCGGTGGCGCAGGCGGCGCGCGACCCGCTGGTGGGGCCGCTCAAGCTGGGGGTGATTCCGACGCTGGCGCCGTACCTGATGCCGATGATCCTCGAGCCGCTGCGGCGGGCGTATCCGGGGCTGACGCTGGAGCTGTGGGAGGACCAGACACGCTCGCTGATCGACGGGCTGCGCAACCACCGGCTGGACGCAGCGCTGCTGGCTACGGAGGCCGATGCGCCCGAGGTCACGGAGCTGGCTCTCTTTGACGAGCCGCTGTACGCCGCACTGCCTGTGCAACATCGTTTGGCCGGGCAGAAGACCGTCAGGGAAGAGTCGCTGGCGGCGGAGCTGCTGGTGCTGGCCGACGGGCACTGTCTGGCGGCGCAGGCGCTGGCGGCGTGCGGGTCGAGGCACGGGGGCGGCCGCAGGGGCTGGCACGGGACAACCTACGGGACGGGACCCGGGACCATCCACGGATCGATGCAGGCTTCGACGCTTGAGACCCTGGTGAACCTGGTGGCGGCCGGGTACGGCGTCACGCTGATCCCGGCGCTGGCGCTGAAGTCGTTTGCCGGCCACAACGTTGTGTTGCGGGCACTGGCGGGCCGTTCGACGCGGACCATCCGGCTGGCGAGCCGGCCGGGATTTCCACGGCCGCAGGCGCTGCGGGCGATTGAACGGGTGATCCGGAAGGCTGTATCAGCCGCGAAAGTCTGAGGGCTCTATTCATGGCGATATAGCTGAAGCCTCCGGCGAAGACGGTTGGAATTCCGGCCTCCCTTATCCACAAAATCCAGGATTCGCGCCGTTGACCCTGCTCCTGCGCATCCTTAGAGTCTTTAATCGGGCGGTAACTTTTGCCTGCCGCGGCGCCGGTACGATCTGGAGTAGCGCGAAGCCGGCCCCGGCCGTCGAAGCTCGGAGAGAAGATGCTGAAATTAAAGAAGATCCACATCCTCGGATTTAAAAGCTTTTGCGACCGCACGGAATTGACCGTGCCGGGGACGGGGATCGCCGTGGTGGTGGGGCCGAACGGCTGCGGCAAGTCGAACATTCTGGACGGGGTGAGCTGGGTGCTGGGCGAGCAGAGCGCGAAGACGCTGCGCGGCGCGCACATGCAGGATGTGATCTTTGCCGGGACGCGGGACCGCAAACCGCTGGGGATGGCCGAGGTGACGCTGACGATGGTCGATCCGGCGGCCTACGAGGGGCCGGTTCCGGTGGAGCCGGAGGTGATCGTCGACCAGGAGGGGCCGGCCGATTGGGATGAGGAGGAGCTGCGGCGGCAGCGGGCGGCGGAGTCCGAAGAGATTGCCGCCTCCGAGCAGCCGGGCCAGGTGATTGAGGACGACGCCGGTCCGGAGGGCGCGCCGGCGGTGACGGCCCAGGTGGAGGGCCCGCAGGCCGTGGTGCTGAAGATACGGCGGCGCAAGTTCCACCGCACGCCCCAGAAGGGCGAGGTGGTGATCACGCGGCGGCTGTTCCGCACCGGCGAGAGCGAGTACCTGCTCAACGGCAAGCTGTGCCGGCTGCGGGATATTCAGGACATCTTCATGGGGACGGGGCTGGGGCCGGAGAGCTACGCGATCATCGGCCAGGAGCGGATCGGGCAACTGCTGAGCTCGAAGCCGCACGACCGGCGGTCGATCATCGAAGAGGCGGCGGGGATCACGCGGTTCAAGACCAAGAAGCGGCTGGCGGAGCTGCGCCTGGAGAGCGCCAAGCAGAACCTGGCGCGCGTGGACGATATCTTTGAGGAAGTCACGCGGCAGATGAACAGCCTGAAGCGGCAGGCGGCGAAGGCCGAGCGCTATGCGGCCGTGCGCGAGGAGCTGCGGGGACGGCTGCGCGTGGTGCTGGCCAGCCGCATGGCGCTGATGGATGCGGAACAGGCGCGCCTGGACGAGGAGATTGCCGGACTGAGCGAGAAGATCAACGGCTCGGCCGCGGGTATTGCGAAGCTGGAAGCAAGCCAGCACACGCTCACCGAGCGGGGCTATGAGCTGGACCGGGAGGGCCACGAGGCGCAGGAGCGGGCCAACCAGGCCGCCGTGGAGCTGGAGCGCGCAACGGCCCGGGAACGCAGCAACGCGGAGCGCATCGTGGAGCTTGAGGCGCGCGTGGCCGCGGCCGGGGCGGAGCTGGAGCAGACGCGGACGCAACTGGCCGGCATTACCGAAGAGCGGGCGCAGCAGCACAAGTTTCTCGAGAGCGCGGCCGGCGAGGCCCGGGCCTTTCGCCAGAAGGTGGAGTCGCGGCAGCAGGAGGCGCGGGCGGCGGCGGAGGAGGTGTTTGCGGCCGAGCGCGAGCTCGAAACCGGACGGCGCCACGCGATGCAGTTGCTGACGCAGGCGGGCAACGCGCGCAACCACACGGCCCAGGCCGAAGAGAGCCTGGCGGCGCTGGAGCGCGAGGCCGAGCGGCTGGGGGCCGAGATCGGGCAGGCGCGCAACGAGCAGGAGAACCTGGGCGTGGAGAGCGAGAAGGCTCGCGGGCGGCACGAAGAGTCAAGGGCGGCGCTGGCGCAGCTCGAGGGGGAGATTGCCCGGCTTCGCGAGACGCTGCAAAGCAAGTGCGCCGAGGAGACGGCGCTGCACGCACGCACCCATCAGATGCGCGGAGACCAGGCGGCGGCGGCGGGCCGGCGCGACTCGCTGCAGGCGCTGATTCGCAATCACGGCTACTCGTCGGACACGGTGCGCAAGCTGCTGAAGCCCGGAGCGCTGGCCGCGGGAATGGCGCCGGTGGGGACGCTGGCCGATTTTCTGGAGGTGAGCGGCGAGCACGAAGGGGTGGTGGACGAGTTTCTGCGCGAGGAGCTCAACTACGTGGTGGTGGAGAGCTGGGGCGCGGCGGAGGAAGGCGTGCGGCTGCTCAAGTCGGGGGTGGATGGGCGGGCTACGTTCCTGATCCACTCCGATGAGCAGGGGAAGCTTTTCGATGATAGCGCGGTGGCGATCGACGGGCCCGGAGTGGTGCCGCTCAAAGATACGATCCGGGTGCTGAACGGGTTCGGGCGGTCGCTCGAAGGCATTCTGCCCAAGCTGCGGCACGGCTACCTGGTGGAGTCCGGGGAGATCGCGCGGCAGCTCGCGGCAGCGCACGGACACGCGTACTTTCTGACGCCGGAGGGCGAGTGCTTCCACAACTCGACGGTGACGGGTGGAAAGCCGGCAAGCGAGGGGCCGCTGGCGCTGAAGCGGGATCTGCGCGAGACCGAGAGCCGGCTGGGGCGGATCGGGACGGCGCTGGAGCAGGCAAACGCCGAAGCGGCGGAGCTGACGCAGGCGCTGAACGAGTTCTCCGCGGAGCTTGAAGCACGCAGCGCGGAGCGGCGGCAGGCCGAGACCGAGGCGGCCAACCTGGGCGCGGCGCTGAAGCAGATGGAGGGCGAGACGCAGCGGGTGGCGCGGCGGCTGGACGAGTGGACGGCGCAGGCCGCGCGCAACAAGGATGCCTGTGAAGCGAAGCGGCAGGCCATCAGCCAGAGGCGCGAAGAGACGGCGCGGCTGGAGGCCGAACACGCGCAGGCCGAATCGGGGATGGAGGCGCTGCAAGGGCGGCTGGACGCGCTACGCAGGACGCGGGAGGGACTGCAGCAGGAGGCCGCGCAGGTGACGGCGGAGCTGGCCGGGCTGGAAGAGCGGCGGCGCGGGGCGGAGACGGCCTACCAGCGCATTGACCGGCTTCATGCCGATCTGGAGCGGCGCGCCTTGACGATCGAGCAGCAGCGCGCAGGCGCCACCGCCGAGCGCGAACAGCGGATGGGTGAAAGCGCCGCGCTGGCGGAGAGACAGAAAGAGCTGACAGAGGTGCGCGCCGCAGCGACGGCGAAGACGCAGACGATCGCCGCCGAGGCGCAGGCTTTGCGGCAACAGCTTGCCACGATGGAGACAGAGCTCAAGACCGAACGGGCGGCGCTGGACCAGTTGCGGGAGGACCGGGCCACGCGTTCGAGCGAGGCGGCCAAACTGCGCTCGGACCTTGAGCACCTGGAGGCGAGCTGCCTGACCGAGGTGAACGTGGAAGCGGCGGTGCTGCGGGCCGACACAGAGCTTGCTCACCTGGATGGCGAGGAACTGGCGGGCGAAGAGGAGACCTGCCGCACGCTGCGCCAGCGGATGGAGCAGATGGGGCCGGTGAACATGATGGCCCTGGACGAGTACAAGGAGACGGCCGAGCGGCACCAGTTCCTGGAGACGCAGCGGAAAGACCTGATCGAGTCGATCGAGAACACGCAGGAGACGATCCGCGAGATCGACCGCATCTCGCGCGCGAAGTTCGACGAGGCCTTCGCGCGGATCAACGAAAACTTCGCGCAGGTGTTCACGCGGCTGTTCCACGGCGGGCAGGCGTTCTTGCGGCTCACCGATGAAGAGAACCAGGCGGAGAGCGGGCTGGACATCGTGGTCTCGCCGCCGGGCAAGAAGCTGCAGAACGTGCTTCTGCTCTCGGGCGGCGAGAAGGCGCTGACGGCGCTGGCGCTGCTGGTGGGAATCTTTCAATTTCAGCCCAGCCCGTTCTGCGTGCTGGACGAGGTGGACGCGGCCCTCGACGAGACCAACGTCGGCAGGCTGGCCGATCTGCTGCATTCGCTCAGCACGGAGACGCAGTTTCTGCTGGTCACGCACTCGAAGCGCATGATGCAGTCCGCCGACATGATCTACGGAGTCACGATGCAGGAGCCGGGCGTTTCGAAGGTGGTGAGCGTGAAGCTGGGCGGGCGGGAGCAGCAGCGGGCCACGGCGTAGAAGCGGCCGCGGGGCGGGGTAGCTGTCCGGCGGGCCGATGGGGGCGTGTTGGCGGGGACGGTGAAGGAAGTTTGGAGGCAAAGAAAAATCGCCTCCGAAGGATCTCGTCTCTTCGGAGGCGCTTGTAGTACACAAGATAATGACGGGGACCAGTAGCCGGTACTGGAGGTCGGTAGTACGCGGCTACTGGCGATCCCTGCACAAACGAAGCAAGCTGCGGCTTCCCCTTTCCACGGCTGCCTCGTGTCGCCCGGCTCAAAGAGGACTTTATGTCTTTCTGTCCCCCGAACCATGTTGACATCTGAAGTGTCTCCGATAAGCATACACCGGTCCGTGACGGCCGTCACACCATTTTGTGCGCTTGTGGACGGCCTGCTGGCGGCGCACATTCCGGCCTTCCCCACCGGTCTGCG
>Ga0335074_10009777_pt1 | contig 13398 bp, 14 predicted proteins | sample Lox_Sample_23_FD_206715 | JGI IMG/M metagenome (GOLD analysis project Ga0335074, IMG submission 206715) | Soil microbial communities from Loxahatchee National Wildlife Refuge, Florida, United States - Lox_Sample_2.3 | ecosystem: Environmental > Terrestrial > Soil > Wetlands | place: USA...
CTTGTAAAGACGCCTGTCAACGGCCAGGCGGGGGAGGTGAGGTTCGGGCATGTAGGGAATGCGGTTGGTGCGGTGGGAGCCTGAAAATGTATTGATAGGGCGGTTGTGTAGATTTTGGGAGCTATTTGAAATTGGCCAATTTTTGAATCGGATTGGGATTTTGCAAAGCGCGACTTTTATGAATTATTTCATACTCTATGAACACAAAGCAAGTGCTCCTATAACGCGATCCGAGACGCTTAGAAAGCTTCTCGCTCCAGTGTAACTTCTCTGAAGCAAGCTTCTTCCTCGAAGAAACATCGTCTTACCATCGGATCTTCTCACGCACAAAGCTGCAAGCGCGAGTTGCATCTAGGCCGTTGCTTTCCATCATTGGGCACCTCTCCAGCATGCTCCTCGTAGTAAGTGCCGCGACGAGTTGAAATTCGACAACGGTTTGGTGTTCAGCGGCGGTTTGCAAACCAACGACACCTATTAGTTCGGCGGCGGGTTCATGGTTCCGCGATGAATGCTTGGTGTCAAAGATTCTGTGAGAGGCTTGCGCTCTTCTGACTACTGTTTTGCAATCATAATTTCTGATGTTGGTGGACTGCAGTTTGGAGCAGCGGCACAAGATCTCCTAGTTAAGGAAGAGTTGCGGATTCTTCCATTTCATAAAGGCGTGATATTCAGAGTTTGCTTGATAACAGGAACTTTGTACCCAAATGGTCAAGAATTGTATATCCAGATCATCATTATAGTACAAGATTTATGTAAATAGAGATTTTCTACTTACATTGCTGAGCTAGGGGTATCAACCTACTGCATATCGAACACTGTACCATATTTAACCATTGCCACGCCTGATACATTTTCAGTCCCCGCTACTCCCCGTCCCCTATCTTTCATCCCATACAAAATTCCCCAAGAGATCCTTTCCCCACCTTCTGTATGCGGATTGGCTATCTATTTAGCCATCCTGGCTCAATATACTAGCTTCGGCTAAACGGATCTCTGCCTCATCTGATATAAGCGTCTGAGATATGTTTCCATCCCGTGAAAGCCATCGAGAGTATACAGATCGTGTACAAACCGTAGATATCCCAAATAGGCAACTATTGGATAGATTTTACCTCATTTTTCAATCGTCGGCAGAAAAATATCGCTTTGGCTTGGTTCGGACAAGCTGTGCCTTCAAATCTGGTGGTACACGTAAATGATGCACAACATGCGGGCGGTATATGGCATCGACAGGTGGCATCCAATCATCTAAGCTTAATGGAAAGTATTCATAGAGATGATCAGCGGACTCCACTGGACTTGTGACAGTAGCTTGAGATGATTTCTTATCCGATGGAAGAGTTGACGCCAGACTGCCAGACACGCTCCTCGTTGATTCCTCATCCGATAGAGACAGACCCACCGGCAAGCTTGGCGGAAGAAATGACCCTTCTTGTGGCTCGGTGTCCCATTGAGTCTGTGGGACTGGCGGTCGACGTCGCTGGGTCATTGGAGAGGAAGTACTTAATTTTTTTGAGCGATGTTCTATGGTGATGGGCGAAGGCGACGGAGCCGTCCAGCTGGGTATATCAAAAGGCTGGGAATAAGGTGTTAGTATTATCAAACAAGCAGTGGTATTTTGTGGAGATTGGCATTGACTCCCAACTGATCTGAACTCATAATTTGACGTCCTTAAGTGCGTTTTTAAAATCACGTACCTGGACAGGCTTAGCAGCGTAAAACTTTTGTGATTGTGCAAGGGCTGGTTCGATCCACTGCGGTGTACTCGTAATGCTATTCCCCCTCATGCGATTACCGCTGTCAGCCTTACGTTCACTTAGTGGGACGTCCTTGCTGCTGTCAAAGTTCTTTGGACTTCGACCCCTAACAACGATAGGGTTGGATTGGATTTCCGCTAACTTGATGGGCTTGCCGTCTCCCTCCAGCTTTGCCATCAAGGTGATCTGAATCCGATAGTGTTGCTGTAGACCTTTTCTTCTACCATTATTGGCAGTTGCATACTTGAACTGTAATCGTCCCCACGCTATAGGTATTGAGACAAACATTGGATCGGTCTCTTGATTTGAGGACAAATCAATTTGGATTTCAGAAGGTGCTGCCCCGGCTTTGTCCTCGTTGTTTGCCCCATTTGAGCCTCCTGTCTTCCATGGCACTGCTATGATGTCTGTAAACTTTCCTTCTATAGATTCAGTTGCGGATAACGTAGCCACCAGGTCATATATTGGCACACGTCTAGATTGGTCGAGAAGGACGTGACTTGCGGCTCGTGATAGTGTGATAGTGCCCGATATTTGGAAGAGGTTCCTACGGTAACATGTTAACTCCAGCGGTCGTCCAGCAGCGTCCCCTTCGAAAACATCCTCCGCAACACAGAACATGCCATTCAGTTCTGCAGACATTCGTGGCCATGTCTGCCCTGATTGATCATATACTGGAGTCTTGTGTATTGGAGCGCCAAAGCCTAGCAGTTTTCCATTATCCATCTCCACCGGAGCTGCCTCGGCAATGGGCAGGTTATCATCCAGAAAAGTCTCGAACATATTCGACTGATATGACAATGGGTCGTCGAAGGTAGTTGCAAATTCATCCAACTCATACGATGGTGTATATGGCATTTGAGGTAGGCTATCTTGGCCATTATCACTGCTTGACCCGGCAGTTAGCAATGACATCCTAACAAGTCTGCATTTCCGGTTCATACAAGAAGTGGTCGCCCTGAAAGTCAAGGTCGTGTGGGAAAGTTTGCGGGCCGCTGTTGAGTTCCGACGGCGTTAAACGCATAATGTCGAGCGGCGCCGCGTGCGACGATACTGTCAAAGTGTCGTAGCTCGCCATATCCTCATTGAGAATGATTGTTCTTAGGTGGAGTCATGATAGTCCCGGACTGAGAGATTGTCCACATCGGAGCAAGGGGGATCCCATGATAGTCGATGGGACGAGATGATGTGGGAAATAGGGCCGAGCGAAAGAATTGCGGGGGTATGGCTGATGTACCATTTGCCATCAGCCACCCTAACCGAGAGTACTGACCTTCCTCGATAGGAACCGCAGGGGCGACCTCGCTGGCGAGCATCTGCAACATTTGATTATTAGCCCCCTCTACTTTACATAAATCCAGCACATCTGCTTGTGCCTCTTGAAGATTTTTCTGGCTCAAGATGTTTGTATCTCGGCATATTTGATCCATCCGGAGTGGGAATCGTTCAGTTTCATGCGAAATCGTGGTGTCAATCAAATCTACCTAATACTCTACTTTCCTTGTCAATAGTTCCCTGGCCATGATCTTCGCTACTTTTGAGAGTACCAGCGTTGGCTAGCATGCGTATTGGCCAAAATGGCGGAGCATCTAGATGAGTTGGATCCGATATGGGACGACTTGGACAGGTAAAGCGTCAAGAGCAAATCGCAGCATCTGTCCACTAACTATGAAACTAGGGCCATGGGCCAGCTTTTCATGATGGGATGGGAAGGGCAAGAAGTCACGCCGCAGATCAGAAGTCTGATCGAGGACCACCATTTAGGATCCATAATATTGACAACAAAGAACCTCAAATGTAGGTTTACAGCGTTCAAAGATTCTTTTTCCCTTTCGCAGAGCACCTTTTGGGACGCTATCATCAAATAAAGGAATCTTTTGGATTTCAATCATTCCCTTCCCATCAAATAGCCGCTTGTGCCTCCTTTGAGAGTGTTTTTGGCTTTAAATTTTCATTGGTGCTCTCACCCATATTTTCGCCACCGGGAATGAAATATTGCTTGCTTACTGATACGCATCTTTATTAATGACTAACCGCTGGCAGCGGCACATGATGCGGCAAAGCTTGTCCAAGAGCTGCAGACAATCGCTCATCAAGCAGGCCATCCAGTCCCATTGCTTATCGCGCTGGACCAGGAGAATGGAGGTGTCAACAGTTTGTATGATGAAGAGTATATTTGTCAATTTCCGAGCGCAATGGGTTTGGCAGCGACCGGCTCTCTCGAAATGGCATTTGATGTAGCGAAAGCTACGGCTATGGAAGTCTCAGCAGTTGGGGTCAATATGATTCTCGGCCCAGTCCTTGATGTTCTCAAGAATGCTAGGTATCAGCCCCTGGGCGTAAGGGCAACCGGCGACGATCCCCAAGAAGTCTCGCAGTACGGAATTGCCTCCATGAATGGCTACAAGGATGCAGGTATATCAACTTGCGGAAAGCACTTCCCATCTTACGGTAATCTAGACTTTCTTGGATCCAGTTTAGACATGCCTATCATCACCGAGACACTTGAACAGCTAAGTCTAAGTGCTCTAGTCCCGTTTCGCAATGCAGTGGCCGCGGGTGTCGACGCCATCATGGTTGGTGGCTGCGCGATTGCAAATACTGGCATGAATGTTATGCATGCGTGCCTCTCTGAGCAGGTTGTTGATGACCTTCTTCGTCGAGATTTGGGCTTTGATGGAGTTGTAATCTCTGAGTGTCTCGAGATGGATGCTCTAAGTCATGATATAGGTGTTCGTGGTGGTACAGTGATGGCTGTAGAGGCTGGGTGCGATCTTGTATTGCTGTGTCGCTCGTTCTCGGTTCAACAAGAGGCTATATCGGGCTTGAAAATTGGGATCGAGAACGACATGGTATCTACCGAGCGACTTAGGAAGTCACTTAGACGCGTACTCCGCTTGAAGTCAGCTTGTACCTCTTGGCAACAGGCCCTCAATCCTCCGGGCATCAGCCTCTTATCAACGATTCACGAATCACATCTGGCGCTATCGAAAAAGGCCTATGGTAATTCTATTACGGTTATGAGAGACAACAATCGACTTTTGCCACTTTCAAATACGTTACGTGCGAACGAGGAGCTGCTCCTACTTACACCTCTTCTGAAACCCTTACCAGCCTCAGCAGCAACTAAGTTCTTATCTGAGCAAAAGTCTGTGTCTGCAGAGAATGATCGATGGATGGATCGAAGCGCCATCATGAGTGGAGAGGGCATGTTTCGCGAGCTTGGACGTTCGCTAGCAAAACGGCGACATGGGAAATTACTACATACTTCATATACCGCAAATGGCGTGAGACCAACGCATGAACATCTAATCGAAAGAGCTTCAGCGATCATTGTTGTTACTGCCGACGCGAACCGGAATCTTTATCAGAGTGGTTTCACCAAGCATGTGAACATGATGTCTTCAATGATGAGAGCTACAGGAAAGAAGAAGTCGTTGATCGTTGTTTCCGTCAGTTCACCCTACGACTTTGCGATGGACAAGTCTATCAGTACATATCTATGCACTTATGATTTCACAGAAGCGGCCATGGCCGCTCTTGTTAGAGTATTATTTGGTGAATTTGTGCCCCAAGGAACACTCCCCGGCACGATTCGCAGGAGTAGAAAGGTTCAGAAAACTCGCCAAAACTGGTTGGTGGAGACCTGGAATTCAGAGCGAGATAGTAGGGGACTTGATGCTCTTATTGCAGCTGTTAGGAAGGCTGCACCTCCGGACACACCACCGCCGCTGTCCGGTGCGACGGCTCTTTCCTTTGAACTCTTTAATCCTGCTATCGAAGAAGCACACTTCGTGTATCGAAATAGCAGCACTAAGGCTCTCTACGGTTTCTGTGCTACTTACTTCAGAGACAGTGTAGGATATATTGGGGCGATATTCGTCGATCCAGCAAAACGAAACCTCTCCATTGGACATTCCTTATACCAAAGGGCAATTCGAGGTTTACAGCAAAAGAATGGCATCAGGAGAATACGTTTAGGCATTGGATTCCCTCACATATATCCTGGTGTACCAGACAAGGCTCTAGTCAACTGGTTCGCAAACAATGGGTGGACAACCCAAACATCGATGCAATCGCACAGCTGCGTAATCCGCAATCTTCTCGACTGGTTGCCTCCTGATGTGAAGCAAATCCAGCGAATCGCTGTAGATTTTGACCTTGTTCATGGTCTCGAGCATTTCGATGAACTCGCCCAACACGTTGGCGCATACTCCACCTGGGAAACATTAGAACTCTACAAGATAGCATTGAGTGACTCCGATGCATGTGGGGTTGTGCGTGCTAAAAGCCGCACGGATGGCACGTTGATTGGAAGCATCATAATATGTCGACACGGCTCAAAGTTATCAACATATGTGCCATTCCTCCAGTCAAGCGATGGCCTGGTAGGAGGTGTTCTGTCACCAGTTATTTCATCAGCTGCAGAGGAACCCTTACTGCTACTTCAAGGTTTATTAACTTTGGGTGTACGCCAAAACAGGGCGCACAGAGCGAGCACTTCTTACTTGAACAAGGTAAGTGAACTTGAATTTCTCAAGTCTTGTGGCAGGATCTATCATTCGTATCCTAGGAATAGCACATCCGGGCTAATTTAGATTCGCTGCTGACTATGTGTTCAAGATCGATAGTAAGAGCCTTGAGGCTGTATCAGCCCTTGGATTCCAAGTCCTGCATAGCTTTGAAGAGTTATCTTGTGTATCGTAAGAGATTCGTCTAAGATAAGACCTAGCGTGCACTATCCATTTATCCTCCACTATGAAAATGGAGGCTATCGCTGAATTGGGAATCGTCACTGAACTAAAAGCTGTCAGCGAATTGCGAACCGTTGCTGGATTATAAATCGTTGAGAAACACCAACCATGGCCTTGGTCGACGTCATGCTTTAGATAGACACTCCAGATCTTTTCGCTCGGCTTCTTGAACTTATTTGCAAGAACAAAACAACCAATGCACGGCAGAAGACATATGCGCTTTGTATTGTCCGAAATGGAAACCCAAGGAATGCGAGGCCCGGATTGCAAGCTGGTTGACGTAAGGCAGGGTTCATGGTACCAAGCTATGAGTCAGCAAAAATTATCTGTGGACTCCCATGAAATGTACGATATTATTGGCAGGGATATCTAAAATCTATTCTATAGGTCATCTAAATGCATAGGTATTCGTATTCTATTCATATCTTCTTCTCAAATCCGTGAACAGCCACCGAAATACAACAACGATCTACGAAGCTCGATCAAAAACTTTACTCCCAAACTTCCAAACCTGATCCACCACCAGCTCCATCCCACCCCCTTCCCTCTGCCTCTCCCCAAAAATTACCAAATCTGCATCCGCCTCTCCGTCCAAGCTCCCCTTCACCCCTTCCAGCCCCAACATCCTCGCCGGCGTCCCTGTAACAGCCCTCAACGCCTCTGGCACACTAGCTCCGCTCCAGTTCAAGAAATTGTTGACGCATTCTACCAGTGATATACTGCTTCCGGCGATCTTATCGCTCCCTTCTAAAGTCAATTTCGCCCCGCACTTCACGATTTTCTCTCCGTTACTCCAAGGATAAGTCCCGTCCGGTAGGCCCACCAAATGCATGGCGTCTGTCACAAGAATCATGCCTGAAGGATGGGCGTTATAGGCGATGGTTATAGAGCTGGGGTGCAAGTGGATGCCGTCGGCTATGATGCCAAAATAGGGGCGGGGATCAGGACCAGTAGATGAGGAACGGGAGGGCTGGCCGAGGACGCCGAAGATGCCTGGGTTGCGGTGGTGCAGGGGGCGCATGGCGTTGAAGAGGTGCGTGATCATGCGCGCGCCCTGGGCGACGGCATGAGAGGCGTCTTCGTAGGTTGCTTCGCTGTGGCCGATGGAGAAGATGATGTTTTGAGAGGTGATTTGGGGGATTAGAGTGCTCATGGAACCGACTTCGGGGGCGGCGGTTATCATTCTTACCCGTGAGGAGGAGAGGTTTGGGGCGCCGTAGCAGGCTTCCAGGTCTTTGTAAGAGGAGGCGGAGATGAGGACTTCGGGGGTGTGGATCCCATTCTTGGTGGGGGAGAGGAAGGGGCCTTCGCAGTGAGCGCCGAGAGATTCGGAGCCGTCTTCTGCGAGTCTTTGGGAGCCGGAAGGGCCGAGGAAGCGGAGGATCTTGTGGTATACTTCGCTTTTCTGGGATGTGACTGTGGGTAGGTAGGAAGTTACGCCTGTGGCCACTAGCGACCTGTTGACGTGACGCAAGGTCTTCCCATAGCTTGCTAAATCATCTGGAACAGTAGAAAAGTTGAAGCCGAAAGCGCCATTCAGTTGGACGTCGATTAGGCCTGGAGAGATAATTCGTCCCCCAAGGTCAATTACTCTGTCTGGAATGGTATGACGACCGTAAAATTCTCGCTGGCTTTTAAGGATTTTGCCCGTAATGGAGCTCACCCAGAGATCCTGCTCAACCAGATCATTGTCCTTCACAAGCCGACAATTGGTGAACTTCGTGATGCTTCCGCTGCTTGTGAAAGTGGCTGATGGCATGTTGTAAGATGTCCCAGAGGCTGAATACTTGAGATTTGGAGGGAGAAGTTGTTGCTGCAGGCAACAATATAGCTGGAGACTACATGATGGAAATAATAGACAGAAGGAGAAGCCAACGGATCTGTGGCATTTGAAGATACTTACTACGTCCACTCGGATGGCCGGGCAAAAGTTCCTGGAATTTTCTGCGAAGGCATGGTGACCTCACAGAGCAAATCGCTCCAACCTTTCGCCTCGCCTTTGGCACGAATGGCGTAACGTTGCATCACTCCTCACTCGGGCAGGGGTGCAATTTAGCGCGACGGAATTGGCCGCAGGTAACGTGATGTTTCCGCTGTCGCTTTCTGTCGGTTAAACACTTTCCATCTTCTCAGTTGCGGGATCCGAAGGCCCATCCTTGTAACAATTGAAGTTGCTTCTCTTCTTGGTTCTGTTACTAACTAAGCTGTTTCGTTAACATTGGAGGCATGTCTTTTTTGATAGCAGACTCAATCTTCTCCTCATGTTCTGGCCTTTTCTTTCCGGCCATCCAGATCTCTCCTATTGGATGGCCTTCATCTTTCAATACAACCCAATCGCCCATTCCGAGTTCTTTGGGTGCCTTTCTTATCCCTCTCCCCCCACCACCAACGATGAGATTCCCAGGACGATAGTTGGGATCTGCCTTCATTCGCCGGATCACACTGTTGTGTATCTTGACGTCATCCGGGATATCCCTAACTTCTCCCATTGGCAAAGGCCATCTGATCGCTTTCCATGAGCCATCTTTTTGTAGATCCATACGACGGAAAGGAAGGTACTCCATAAGCTTCCAAGAGATGACAGTACCGACGGGGAGCCCCTGACCAAAGGATAGGCAGTCATGAATACGACCTCGCGTACAAGAACTCTCGAGCGTTTCCAAGAACCTCTTATGGTATTCTGATATCGCAGGACCTTCGGCGCCGCTTTCGTCCTTTGGCTCCTCTGGGCTGGGAACGATATCATCGTTTACTTCGATTTGTGGAATGTTTGTCAAATGAACAGCACCCCTTCGCCGCTGCTTATCTGATTCTTCCTCGTACAGACAGTTAAGTTCTTCCATCTTCTCCGGCATGAACACAAGACCCGATTTTTGTGCTTCTCTTAGCATCCAGACCAGTGGACCGTGACTCAGAGACAGATGTTCAGACTCGTCTGGCGGCCAACCACCCCCAATGTCAGCGTGCCCACCAGGGAACCAAACCTCTTCGATATCTTGCAACGCATTCTCGTCTTCTTCATCGGAATCCATTCCAATATCACTAACCGAACTTTGAGTGCTTCCCGCAATAGATTTGCTGTCCTTGTCTTTCCTTCGTGAGTGTCCTCGCGAGCGAGATCGAAACCGGTCAGGTTTTGATTTACCAGGGACCGCAAGTTTATTGCCTGTTAGGTTCCTGAAACGAGTTGTGGTATTTTCGTTTGTCATTTCTTTATTTTGGATATCAGATATTGTACCGGGATTACCGTCGCCATTGTGGTTGACAACATTAGGAGTTCTCGTCTTTTTCTGAGATAGCAAGTCTTGTCTATGTTTGTTAGTAAAAGCTAGTAACGGACATTGCGTGCTGTACCTGAACTTAGCACGCCGTTCGTCTATGGCGACCGCATGGCGGATCACCAAGGCCGAGCTCCGTGCAGTATATGGGAACTTTCTGCTGTTCCGCTGCATCCATGCACCCTCAAACTGGCGGGGTCAGCACGCCTGAGACAGTTAAGGCTTGTCTTTAAGCGAAAACCACAGACCTTAGAAACACTATTTACGGTATCGAAAAGACCAAGAAATCGTATTCGGCGCACAGGGCGGCTAAAAGTCTCCCTGAAAGCTGTCATGAACTTAAGCATCTCTGCAGCCTTCTGTTTCTCCTCTGCTGAATGTCCACCTTGGCGCGCCTGCCACTTCGCAAACGTTTTCCACACGAAGCGGATTAGCTCTTCATTGCCTGCAGAGAGAAGGCCGACGTGATCGAGCATCTCCGCCAGAAATCTTGCGATATATGAGCCGCGACTAAAGCCAAAAAAGTATATATCATCACCGTTTTGGTAATATCGCATCAGGAACTTGTATCCAGACATTACATGTTCATCAACAGTTGTGCCGACCGCCGAGTCTTTCGCCTTGTTGTACCATGATGCTAACCTCTGCAAGAAATTAGCATAATAGATATCTTGCCACAAAATACATACAGATATCACGCCATTCGAGGATAATGAAGCACGAGTGGTGTAAGTACCGATCCCAGCTATATTCATCAGTTAAATGAGCTCAAAAATGCGCGATACAGCTTACGCTGGTAGTAGTGAACTGGTGTACTGTCAGTTAAGGACTTCTGACTGTTTTCGGTTCTTACACTGTGTCCCATCGGTTTTGTCAAGCATCGAGTAGATCTTCAAGACTGCCATGCTTTAGTTCGAGCTATTCGCTGGGAACCTATTACGCCTACTATTGCTATCGCCTTCATTCCCCTGAAACTTGTTCCCAGTCCCATCGAAGCAGAGAATGAACTTCCGTCTCTGTAATTTTGGCCCAGAGAACGGATCACTCAGATCAAAAGCTTGCGAATTCGAAACCGCCATGCCGTCTCCAGTTCATCTATGGTCTGCTATCTTCACAATACACAAAGTACGAGCACATGTTATAGATCATTGAACGCACGAGGGTCATTAAAACCCGCCTTAACTTCTTATGGAGAGCTATGTGTGACCATGCAGGTTGGAAGGTGGCGGGGATTACAACAACAACAACAGTGGACCAGGAAGAGGGGGTTCAGCAGCTGACTGCAACTAATCAGGAAGCATCATTTTAGATACGGCGATGATCAGTCCTCAATATTAACGCTCTTACGTACGCTTTATCTTAGAGGGGAGCACAACATTGGACATAGCAAGCCACAAGCGGAGAAAAGAAGAGAGAGCGAGGTAAAACCGAGTCAGTCCTCTTACAAAGCAGAGGGATCGACGGATCTACAAGCTTTCTTATGCGACCAATGCGATGCAGTTGCATAAAACCATAACCATTGGAAGCGTTTTAATATCTGCTCACGATGGCTATGTCACATACCTTAGTGCGAAAGCTACATCTACTGTACTTGATGCATGTCTTGACTCAAATTGGTGTCGGGATTTTGCGCCGTGCCGAGAACGGGAGCAAGGGCATACATCGACAGCCTCGTAAGATCAGGTCGCAACCTGGCACGAGCGGCTTCTTCTCAACATGAAAGCGATGATCCAAATTTCTCCATTTCACAACAGTATACATGGTTCAATGACAATAAATTCTAGAGACTTCAGGTCTCCTTTAGCAAATCACATGCACAACGATAATGGTAAGCACGCCATGCGTATATTCCAGTTACATTGGAGTACAAAGTCTCTGCCGGCTAATAAAGTGCATCGTGACCGAGCCATTTGCATGAATGGTTGACGTGAAATAAGGTGGGCTGTAAGGTACTTCGTATGCAAGGGAGATCCCTGTCTCAGATCACATAGAGACCATAGCTTGTGAGATGTGACCGCAGGGGTCTGAAAGGCTTGAGGGCTTCATCTCCACTGTTGTAAGTTAATGAAAGCCGGAGAGATGTCCCATATTTTCCCGGTCGTCTCATCCATAGGCATATAGCTTGCGCGTCGTGCAGATCCAAGCTAGACGTCAGCTCGTCCGAGGCGCATTTGGAACGCCTCCTACGGCTATTCCCGCCCAATCATATTTCTAGTTATGCAACGATCCTATGTAGCTATCATCTTCCACTCTTGTAACGTCTTTCGTGCATAAGAACATATCATGGGCTGTTCAGCTATCATCCTAGTCGTAACATGCGCGCAGATACTGCTTAGGGAGCTGGAAGGTATACATTACTGAGGGGAAGCTTTCATTCCCAAGAGTAGTGATACCTAAAGCTTTCAAAATGTTTAGAAAGTTTTCTTTGAATTTGAAGAATAAGAACAAGGACAAGGAGGGAGTGCGCGTGAATGGAGTAAATGGTGTAAACGGGACAACAGCTCTCAAAAAGGAGGGATCTGGACTAGAAACACATCATGAAGTCCCTACGAAGCAACCCGACCACGCCGCTAATCGTTCGGAGGTCGAAAGCAGCTTCACGCAATTTGCGCATCTTGTCCATGCTGCGCAGCGCCCGCTACCAAATCAGACCGGCGATGGCACTTACATCGAAGAAAAGCAGCAGCACTCAGGCCTCTGGGCGGATCTAAGATCTTTGGGCTTCAAGGATGCTAAAACCCTTGTGGAGGTGATGAAAAACACAGCATCCGGCTCGTTGATAGATGATAAAACCATGCTTATGGAGCGAGTAATACAGGTAAGTCGAAACATTTATTTAAAATACATTACAATATTCTAATGAAGTTTTCCTAGCTTGTCTCTGCATTGCCTCCTCGATCAAAGACGCGTTCCGACCTTACGAATGCGTTCGTCAACCAGCTGTGGAGCTCTCTTGAGCATCCACCTCAATCGTTCATGGGTAAAGGATTTCAATATCGATCGGCCGATGGCAGTGGGTAGGTTATAACCACATAAAATGTTGAAGAGACATCTTACATTTGAAGGAATAATGTCATGTTTCCAAAACTTGGGGCAGCGAATACACCGTATGCCCGAAGTGTGCCTCCTCTAACCATTCAGCCCGGAGGACTTCCAGACCCTGGTGTGGTTTTCGACTGTCTCTTTGCACGCAATGAATATACACCGCATCCGAATAATGTTTCCAGCGTTCTCTTTTACTGGGCTTCCATCATCATCCATGGTTAGTCTTGTTTTCTTCACTGACTGTGGAGTAGCTAATAATGTGCAGATCTCTTCCAGACTGATCAATCGAATTTCAACAATTCTCAAACTTCATCGTACCTTGACCTGTCACCTCTTTACGGTGATACCCAAGAGGACCAGGACCAAATTCGTACCTTCAAGGATGGGAAACTGAAGGCAGACTGCTTTGCGGAACATCGACTCCTTAGCTTTCCTCCGGGGTGTGGCGTTATCTTGATCATGTTCAACAGATTTCATAACTACGTTGTGGAGCAACTTGCAGTCATCAACGAAGCGGGCCGCTTTGATAAGCCGAGAGATGGATTAGATCTCGAACAGGCCAAA
>Ga0335074_10009778_pt1 | contig 13398 bp, 9 predicted proteins | sample Lox_Sample_23_FD_206715 | JGI IMG/M metagenome (GOLD analysis project Ga0335074, IMG submission 206715) | Soil microbial communities from Loxahatchee National Wildlife Refuge, Florida, United States - Lox_Sample_2.3 | ecosystem: Environmental > Terrestrial > Soil > Wetlands | place: USA: Florida...
AGACCATCGCGCAGCTTCAGACCCTGGTGGCCGACCTGAACGCCGGCAAAGGCACCGCCGGCCAGCTCTTGAAGAACGACCAGATTGCCAAACAGATTGAGACGCTGACCGCCAAGCTGAACACCACGATCGACCGCATCAATTCCGGCCAGGGGACCGTCGGGCAGCTCCTGGTGAACCCTTCGTTGTACGATGCGCTGACCGGAGCCACGCGCGAGTTTCAGTCGCTGGCCAAGGATGTGCGCGCCAATCCCAAAAAGTTCCTGACGCTCAGGCTGGCCTTGTTTTGAGCGCCGGCCGCCAACTGGTGGTCAACGCCGACGATTTCGGATTCACGCCGGATGTAAATCGTGGCATCGTGGAGGCGCACCGCCGCGGCATTCTCACCGCCACCACCCTGATGGCCAATGGCGACGCGTTCGAAGACGCCTTGCGGCTGGCCCGCGACGCGGACACGCTGGATATCGGCTGCCACCTGGTGCTGGTGGGCGGGCGTTCGCTGCTGACCGGGCGGCCCTACCCGGCAACCGTGGCGCAGCTCCTGGCGGCCCTCGCCCGGCGCGCCCTCGACCCCTACCCGGAGATGGAAGCGCAGGTGCGCCGCATTTTAGAAGCGGGCCTTCGCCCAAGCCACCTGGACACGCATAAGCATACCCACCTGGCGCCGCCGGTGCTGGACGCGGTGGCACGCCTCGGACACGCGTTCGGAATCCGCTGGGTGCGGCGCCCGTTCGATTTTCCCATGGGCGCGGTGGCCGCCGTGCCGCGGATCGACCGCCTGACCAGCGCCGCCATGGGCCTGCTGCGGGGCCGCTTTCACCGCGTGCTGGAGCGCCAAGGCTGCCGCACCACCGATCACTTCGCCGGCTTCCAGATCACCGGCCGCTTCCGCGCCGCCAGCCTGGCGAAGCTGCTGGCCATCCTGCCCGCGGGCAGCACCGAGTTGATGTGCCATCCCGGCTACTGCACCGAGGCGCTGCGCCAGGCGCACACGCGTTTGAAGGAGAGCCGCGAAGAAGAGCTGCGCGCCCTCACCGCCCCCGAAGTGCGCGCGGCAGTGGAGCGCGGCGGGATTGAACTGGTGAATTACCGGCGCATGGGGTAGGGAGCGCCGCCATCTGCTATAACAGCACGCATGGGGAAGACTTTCTCCCGCCGCGAAACCCTGCTGGGCTTGACGGCTTCGGCTGGAGCACTGCTCGCCGCCGCCGCGCCGCCGGCCATCGAGACTCACGTTCACCTCTTCGATCCCGCGCGCGTCCCCTACGCGCCGGACGCGCCCTACAAGCCGCCCGCCTATACCCTGCAGGATCATCTCAAGCTGGTGGAGGCCGCTCCGCTGGCGCACTCGATCATCGTGCATCCGGAGCCTTACCAGGACGATCACCGCTACCTGGAATACTGTTTCGCCCACGAGCCGCGGCCGGGCTATTTCAAGGGAACCTGCCTGTTCGATCCGTTTCGCGAAGACACGCCCCGCCGGATGCGTGCGCTGGCCGGGCGCTGGCCCAGGCGCATTGTGGCCCTGCGCATTCACGAGATGTCCATGACCCCCGAGGCCACCGGACCGATTCGCAACCGCGACATGCACGATCCCCGCATGCGGACTTGCTGGCGCGCGGTGGCGTCGCTCGGGATGGCCGTGCAGATGCACTTCATACCGGGGCAGGCGCCCCATATCCGCGCGGTGGCGTCGCAGTTTCCCGAAACCACCGTGATCCTCGATCACATGGGCCGGCCGGGACAAGGCACCGAAAAGGAATACGCGGAGGTGCTGAAACTGGCCGAGCTGCCGGGCGCGATCCTGAAATACTCCAATTGGGGCGATTACAAAGGCGACCTGGGCCAACTGACCCGGCGCCTTTACGCCACGTTCGGCCCCGAGCGCATGATCTGGGGCACGGTCGGCGCCACGCCCGCGGAATACCGCCGGCAGTCGGCGCGCTTTGAAGAACTGCTGGCATTCGCCCCCGCCGCCGCCCGCGCGCGCATCCGCGGCGGCAATGCGCAGAGGCTGTTTTTCGAGTGACCTTGGCGAGCACGCAGCGGGATTCCACTACTCCCAAACAACGTGATGTTCTTGGCACCACCGGATGGCGATCTGCCGCAGGGCCTCCTCGCGGAAGGCAAACCAGGCGGACTCGATGCCGTACCGCCGCAGCGTGTCTTTGAACATGCGAAATGCCCCGCGGCCGTGGATGGCATGGAGAAGTTCCTCCCGAATCGGATTGGAATCGACCGAGTGTGAGAAATCCTCCATGAGGGCCCCTTCGTGGACCTCAAACGTGTCGGGGAGTTTCAGGAAGCGGTCGCCGGCGCCGCCGATGATTTGCCTGGCGAGCTGCCATTCCTCTTTCTGCCACTCAGGAAGATCGGGCTCGCCCTCATCGTCGCTCTCCTGTGCTTCCGCTTCATGGAGAAGGTCGACAGAGACGTCCACCACCTCGCCGGTTTCGAGATCGAGGAACTGCGGCCGCTCCTCGAACTGGGTACCCAGAGCTTCGACGATTGCTTTCAGGCGCGCTTTCGCGGGCATGGACTGAAGACCATCATACTGTTCCTGTCCCGCCGGCAAAAGCCACGACTCGGTTATCGGGCTTCACAGGTCTGGAAGGGCTTCCAGGCGTTCGAGCCAATTCCGAAAATGTTCACATTCCCGGCGCATTCTTTCGACCCCCACCGCTCGCGCAGCGAGAGTTCCCTGGATGACTTTCCGATAGGCCGGGTAAATTGCAATTATCCGTTTGGAGGGAGCGCTCTCCGGACTGTCATCGATATCCTCCGGCGTCGGAAAATTATCCCGGACTCGACGGAGGTGGCCAGCCAGGCGGGGCTGCGCAAGTGCTTCAGCGAATGCGTCCGGATCGCTGAACAACAGACCTTCGTATTCGTGAAGGGAAAGATACAGAATCAGCCGACTGTCGGGACGCAACGCGGGAATCCGCGCGCAAATATCATCTTTGACTGCGCGCTCGATGTGCTCGACCTTCTGGATGCTGGAGAGATGCGCGGGCGCCGGCGTGCCTGGAAATCCCGGTCCCAACCCATAGAAGTCGATCATGGTGGAACAATAGGCAGTTGGGTCTTGCTTTAGTTGCCGCAGCAAATCCTTCTGGACCCGGGCATAATTGGTTCGGCCGCCTTTCTGACCGGGAACGCCCACGATAATGGGCGTCAGATACACCTGATGCGGCCAAAGGGCTTCGGCCAAAGGGCCGCTGACAAACGATTCTTCCGTGGACCCCTCTACGATCACGTAGACGCGCCTCACAAATGGCTATCGCCCCCGCCGGAAACCGGCTCCGGGTGCCGGTCTTCCCGCGGTCTTCCTCCCAGAACATTCTTCTGCCATAGCTCGCCGAGCGAGTATTCCTCCAGCCACTCGGAAAGCTGGGCGGAATCCAGCCGCCGGAACGTGGACTCGCCGTTTATTCGTTCGACGACAATCACGTCCTCCGGCGCAAACTCGTTCAGCAGTGCAGCGGATTGTGTGGAAATGATCACCTGCTTCACGATGTTGTCGCCATGCGCCACGGCTGCTTGCTTGAACAGGTTCCCCAGCAGTGTGAGGGCATAGGGATGCAAGCCGAGTTCAGGCTCATCGAATAGCATCGTCGTCGGGCGAAACGGCTGGAGGAGAGCCGTCGCAAGGCAGATGAAGCGCAGAGTGCCATCGGAGAGCTGATGCGCCCGGAACGGGTAGTCTGAATCGTGCTGCAGCCATTCTAATTGAATCATCTCCGGTGTCGCCGGCATCGGACGCAGTTTAAAGTCGTTGAAGAATGGAGCAGCCAGGCGAACCACGTCTCGAATTTGCGAATAGCTGGCTGGTATGGTTTGTTGAATGCGATACAGCAAAGGCGCCAGATTCTCGGCGTTCGGCCGCAAGACTTCATCATCATTGATTGCGTGCGGACGCCGTACCGGCGCGGTAAGGCCTGTGTCGTGGAAATGGTAAACGGCCAAACCCGACAGCGCATCGAAGACGAGGGCCGCGATCGACGTGCCAAACATGCCAGGTTCCCGAATGGCTTTCAGTTTGGCTTCCGGCTGGCCGCGCCAGACCAAACGGCTGGACCCTGGATCGCCCGAAAAGAGGATTGCTTCCTCCAAAAAGACGAAACGGTTATCCGGAGTCGGAACCAAAGAGAATTCATAACCGTAAGGGCCGAAGTTGAGCTTTGCGGCAAACTGGCTCGTGATCTTCGGGCCGAGGAACAAACACGCGTCCGCGCCGCCCTCCATGGTGGCGAGGGCCAACTGTAACCGCCGTTCCACGATCTCTCGCAGCAGCCTGAAGAAGCTGACAAAGTTGCTTTTGCCCGATCCGTTTGCGCCGATCAGGACGTTCAGCGCGCGAAGCTCGAAATTTTCCAGCCTGCGAATCGACCGGTATCCTTCGATCGTCAGCTTCTTCAGCGTGTCCGCCATTGCCCCCTTCACTTCTTCGCCAGCACGGGCCGCGGCCGCTCCACGCGCCATTGCACGGTCCCGGCTGCGTCGCGTTCGGTCCGGCTGATGCGCAGGTCGTTTTCGGCCAGATATTTCAGGTGCACGTAGTCGAAGGCCAAGCCCGCCGACGCCATCAGTTTCATGTAATCGCCGTGGGCGGTTTCGTCGGGGGCCTCGGTGTAGGCCGCGTCCCAGGTGACGTCGGGGTTCAGCCCGCTCACGCCGCCGCTGCCCGGCGTGGACGCTCCTCCGGCCCCGCCCGCTCCGCCCTCTCCACCGGCTCCCGCACCCGCGCCTCCCCCGCCACCGCCGCGTCCCGCCGAGCCTTTCAGCGACATGTAAATGCGGATGCCATCGACGATCGGCTGGAACATGTCGCGCGGCTGCCATCGCTGGCCGAACCGCTCGTAGCGCGCGTTCATGCGGTCTTCCAGCGGCAACAGGCCGGGCACGGCCCGCTCGGCGGCCACAATGCGGTCCTGAATGGCGAAGGCCACCTGCTTGCTATACGGGTGCTGCTCGTCGCGCAGGTAGCCCATGCTGGTGAACCAGCCACGCGGAATCCACCAGGCGCGGCCGCTGTTGGCGCCCTGCCGGCTCTGCACCCAGCCGGTGTACTCCGAAAACGGCTGCACCCACTCGTGCGAGGGATACCCGTGCGGGTTCAGAAACGCGTCCGGCAGCCAGGCTTCAATCAACTGGCGGCGCGTGCGCGACTCCGGATAAATCGGGTCGGTCTCGCCCTGCCCTGAGGAAACGTCGGCGCTCAGCGCCCCGTGGTAGCCGGGGTGCAGCAGGTTATCCGGCGTGATCTTGTACAGATCCACCGACAACTGCGCTCCATCGGGATTGGTGATGGGGTGCAGCACCACGTTCACCTGCTTCAGCAGCGCGCGTTTGGCGGGGTCGGTCAACAGTTCCTCGCCCAGCTTGTCGATGTGGCTGGTGGACGACACTTCGTTGGCGTGCTGCCGCCCGGAATAGACGATCGACGCCTTCAGCGTAGTCTCCTTGGCCCACGAGCGCAGCCGCGCGGGCGTGGGCAGCGTCACATCCGCGGCCCAGATATTCTCCCCCAGGTAGCTGCGGCCCATCCAATACACATTCACCCCGGGAAACTGGGCGAACCGCGCCAGGATGGCCGCGTTTTCCGCGGGGCTGATCGGCTCGCTCCACTGCACAATGGGCGCGCCCGCGGCGGTGGCCAGCGGTTTCACATCGGCAATCATGGGCCGTGGCGTGGCCGGCGGCGGAACTGCAAAAGTGGCGAACTCGCGCGGCGCGGGGCTGCCCGGCTTGGCGTGCAGATCGGGCGGCAGGTCGAACTCGAACGCCATCTGCTTCAGGTGCGGGTAGGCCAGGTCGTCGCCATACACGCCGCGCGCGTGCATCTCTTCCATCCAGTGCAGCTCGCCGCGCGCCTGGGCCGCTGAGAAGATGCTGCGGTCCACCTGGTCCTGGCCCTCCACTTTCAGCCAGTCGTCATACTTGTCCTCGGCGAAATCGGCGGGCAGCAGCCAGGTCAGCCGCTCCACGCCCTCTTCCCCCGCCTTCACCCGCGCCTGGATGAGCCGCGGCGTCTCGCCGGCGATGGCGGGCAAGTTGCGCTCGCGCTTCTGGTGTTTGCCCTGCGCGTCGGTCCAGGTGAGGCGCACCAGCGGATTGGCCGCCGGCTTCCCGTAAAACTCGATGTGCACGTGGCCGTCCTTGCCATCCTCGGAGCGGTGCACGATGGGGATGATGCGCCCGGTGTAGCTGATGGCGCGCCCGGCCTCCAGGTCGCCCATCATGCTGAAGAAAACGCCCGTGGAGTAGAAGGTGTCCTCCTGCAGCGCCTCCAGTGAAGAGATGCGCTCCTTGTCCAGATCCAGGCTGTAATCCGGCTCGCTCATGTGGATGTCCAGCGTGAGGGTGTCGAACGGCGGGGCGTATTCCGGGCGCAGGTCGCCGTGGGCCTGCGCCATGATGAACTGGTAGATGCGCGGCAGCGTCTTGCTCTGGTAGTGGTCCCAGAATTCCTCGATGTCGGTCTTCACGCGCTCGTCCAGCAGCGGCTTGCCGCCGGCTTCCAGACGCACCCAGCCGGTCGAAACCTGCACCTGCTCATAGCGCGGAATCACGCCGTTGTAGGGCTGCATCACGGTGGTCACTTTGAAGTCGCGGGTGAGGATTTCCTTGCCGGCGGAGTCAAAGGCATGCACGCGGTAAGTAGGTCCGTTGGCCGGCGGCTCTTCGATTTCGTTCAGCGTCACATTGGCCAGGGGCAGGTTGAGCTTGCGCGCCAGCATCTCGTCCACGGGGTAGAGTTCCTGCACCCAGCGGGCTTCCGACTGCATCGCGCGAACGCTGGTCGAGTCCACATTCTTGGCGAAATCGATGGCGATGCGGTGCACCGGCTTTCCGGCCAGCGCAGGGGCAATCTCGTCCATCAGCCAGCTATAGCCCTGCTTGTAGGCGCAAAGCACTTCGACGGTCAAATGTTTCGGATCGGCGCCCGCCTGGGTCAGGATCTGTTCCAGTTGAGCCTGCAATTGGCGGCGTTCGTCGGCCCCCTCGCTCACCCGCGCCACCAGCTTCACCGGCTGCCCGGCGGGAATCCTGGCGCCCGTTGACGCGTGGCGCACGGCATCCAGCAGCCGCCGGCCCTCCCAGGGAATCACGATGTCTTCGGCGAAATCGGGGGCGGCCTGGTGGAAAGTCACCTCGGGCGCCCGGAAGTGCAGGTCCGGATTCTGCGCGCAGCAGCGCGTTCCGGCGTGCAGGCTGGCGGCAGCAACCGCGGCGGTGGTATGCAGGCGCTGGTCCACCAGCTCCTTCACGAAGCCGCCCAGGCGCGGGTCGGCCACATCCACGTAGACCTCGGCCTTCACGTTCCGGATGCCGGCCGGGGCGATGCTTTTGGTCCACTGGTCCAGGTGATACAGCGCCGCGGCGGCCTGTCCGGCGCTGGAGCGCAGGGTGAAAAACCGATGCAGGTCGTAGCGGATCTCTTCGAGCGAGAGATACTGTTTGCCCGGCTCCCAGAGGTTCGGAAAGTGGTTGGCCAACAGGTCGAGCGCGGCGGCGGCGCCCGGTCCATCTCCACGCGCGAGGAGGGCGGCGCGGCGGCCGAAGGCGTCGTCCACCACGCGTACTTCGCCTTCGCCGGCGGAGAGGGCGGTTTCGGATTGCGTAGCGGCCGTGTCGTTAGCGCGCAGCTTGGCCTCGGCTTCGCGCGCCAAGGCGGCGTCGCCGGCCAGCACAGCCTGCGAGCGAACGCCGGCGGCATTGGCCTCTTCGATGGGAGTGGCCAGCGGCAGGCTGATGCCGGTAGTTTCGAGTCCCATGCGCGCCGCCAGGTTGGCCATGGCGATGCCGGCCGCACCCGCGGGCACATAAAGATGCGCGTTTAGCGTGGAAGGCACGGGCATGCGCGGGGCGCCTGTGAACAGGCCGCGGCTGCTATAAAGGGTGGCCAAGTCGAGGTGCGTGGCGCCGCCCCCCGCGCCTCCCGCGGCTCCGCCCTCGGCCGCGTCGCCAGCCGCCGGATTCGCCCCCCTGCCACCGCCGCCAGCGCTCGGGGCGTTGGCCTCGGCTTTCGCGTTGGTGGCGGAAACCGATGTCTCGCCCGTCACCACCACCAGCCCGTGCACCGACGCCAGCGCCGCCGTAGCCAGCGCGGATTGCAGCGCCGCTTCAGGGATCGCCGCGCTGCTCTGTAAGAAGGCCCGATGGATGCCGGCCTTGCCGTGCAGGTAGGTGACGGCGGCCAATTCGATGGTGGCGCCCGAAGCCGCGGCCCGCAGAGCGGCGGGGATGGCGGCCAGTTTTTCACCCGGTACCCGCCACTGGTAGGGAGCGCGCGCGGCGTAGCCCTCGGCCGCCGCCAGCAGGCCGGCGTCGCTATTGCCGATCACCGCCAGGTTAGCGCCCTCGGCAACCACCGCGCCTTCGTCCTTTTCCAGGCGCCCGGCCAGCGGATCCTGGGCGGCCCGGCCCACCAGGAGGCGGGGCGCACCCTCGGGCCGGTCGACCACCAGCGGCGGTGTCAGCCCGGTGGTGCCGTAGCCGAGCCGGGCAGCGAAATCGGCAGCCGCCGCGTTCTCCGTGGAGGTGGGATTTTCGGGCACCACGATCTTCCCGTTGAGGAAATCCGGCAGGCCATCGCCATTGGTATCGGCCAGCATCCAGCCGGTGGCGAAGGCATCGGCGAGCGGAGCCTCCGCCGGCTGCGGCGCCGGCGCACGCTGCGAGCGCAGCGCCAGGGCGCCGCCCACGGCCAGGAGCGCGGCGCAGGCGGCGGGAGCGAAACGGGCGCGAGAAGAGGGCATGGAGTTTATCCTACATCGGTCCGTCGGCCTGTCGCGGGGATCTGTGGGATTCCGATGCCCTCGCGGGGGTCCTTCGCCATGTTGCGGCGCTTGGTCGGTGTGTCGCGGCGATTCGTTGCCCGCTCACTGTGGCTCCGTCGGCCTATCGTGGGATCCGTCGCCCTGCCGTGGGACTCCGCCGGCCTATCGCGGCACTCCGTCGCCTGTCGCGGGGTTCCCTCGCGCCCTCGCGGTGGCTCCGCCGGCCCCCGCGGGGTATAACAGTTCCTATGACCCGATTTGCCTTCCTGTTGCTGCTTGCCGCGGCGGCTCTCCCGGCGGCCGACGTCAACACCTTCTCCATCGTGGGCTATGACCCCTCGAACGGCGATTGCGGCGTCACGGTGGCCTCGCGGTATTTCGCCGTGGGGTCGGTGGTGCCCTGGGCCGAAGCCGGGGTGGGCTGCATCGCCACACAGGCCAACGTCAACGTGGGCTACGGGCCGCGCGGGCTGGAACTGCTGCGCCAGGGGCTGACCGCCAAAGAAGTTCTGGCGAAGCTGCTGGCGGAGGACAAGTTTCCACCCACCGACGGGCGGCAAGTAGCCATCATCGACGCCAAGGGAAATATCGCCACTTACACCGGGCCGCATGCGCCGGACTGGCATGGCGACCGGCAGGGCAAGACGTGGTCGGCGCAGGGCAATATTCTGGTGGGGCCGCAGGTGGTCGAGGCCATGGGCCGCGCCTTCGATGCCACCCAGGGCGAGCTGGCCGAGAAGCTCTTCGCCGCGTTGAAGGCCGGCGACGACGCGGGTGGCGACGCGCGCGGCAAGCAATCGGCCTCCATGCTGATCGTGCGCAAAGGCGGCGGGCGCAATATCAACAACGACCGCTACGTTTACATCAACGTGGATGACAACCCGGCGCCCATCCCCGAGCTGCGCCGTCTGCTGAACATCAACCTGGGGCTGCTTTGGCAGGAACAGGCCGGGCGCCTGCGGCAGGCGGGCAAGCCGCAGGAAGCGCGCGACGCCACCGAAAAGGTCGCCCGTTATATGCCCTCCGGCAATGCGTTCGTGAGCCTGGGAGTGGCGGATTACGGTCTGGGCAACAAGCCCGCGGCGCTGGCGGATTTCCGCAAGGCGCTGGAGCTGGACCCCAACGTGCGCCGCCAGTTCGAGGCCCGACCGGCGGCAGCGAATCCGGCAGCGAATCCGGCAACGGCAGGTCGCGGCGGCCGCGGCGGGCAGCGTCTGCGGGCGATCCTGGAGGACCAGGAGTTTCTGAAGCAGCTTTTCCCGGACCGGTAGCACTGCTGTACGCCGGCACGCCGCACAGCCTCGAATTCGCCAGCGCGGCCTCTATAGACCGGTTCAGCCCCCCGCCGCGGGATCGGCGGGCCGACCAGAGCGGGACTGCCGTTCGGCGTAGCTGCCGTGCCACTTGTGGATCCCTCTGGCAAACCCTGCCTGCTGGTAAGATAGCCGGGTTGGAGGACCCACCCACTTGCCCACACTCATTCAGGCGCCCACCCGCATTGCGCCCGCCGGGAATAAGCCCAAACTAATCGACGAATACATTGGCCAGGTGAACTCGCAAACCGCAGCCGCCAGCATCGCCCACATGCACAGCCCCAGCGGCTGGCAGGAACCGGGACAAACGCCCGAATTCGACGAGTTTACAGTGGTCCTGGGCGGCATGCTCCGCGTGGAGCACGCAGGCGGGGCCATGGACGTCCGGGCAGGACAAGCCGTTATTGCCCATCGCGGCGAGTGGATTCGATACAGCACCCCCGGCCCCGAAGGCGCCGAATACGTGGCCGTGTGCATCCCGGCGTTTTCCCCCGGAACGGTGCACCGCGACGAATAGGTCTACTGAGCCAGATCCCGCATCAAGCCGTTGGCGCCACGCGTCCGGAACTCGTACCGCTCGATGCGCACCGCCGCCATATTGTCCTCCGAGCGCACCACGCGCCCCGTGGCCACGAACTTCAGGGGACAGGTGCCCCCCAAACGGGCCGGCCAGTTCACCGCCAACTCCACCATCCGCCCCATCGGCAACTTCTCTTCCGTGGTGAAGAGAATTCCTCCGCTGCCAATGTTGAGCGTCGTTCCAGTCCCGACGGTTTTTGGACTTCTAGCCTGAATGATCCGGTACTTGACCTCCTCACGTACCGGATAGCGGCTGGTTCCCCGACGGTCCGTACCGCTTCCGATGTTTGTTGTCATGTCCCGTACGCCTGCTTGCATGTCACCTTATCGTGCGAGATTGGCATCTTTGGAACAATAGACCGAAAGCATCAAAAAGGCCCCCTACGGACTGGTACTTTTGTACCGGTGGTCGGGTGATATCCCGTAGACACCGCACATAAGCTATCACACAAAAGGACCAAGGTAAATGAGAAGTACATGTCAACCGACCGAATTTCAGGTTAAGTGGCGATTTTCGGCCTATCTTCATGCATCCTTAATGTGCGCCGGGGTACTATTGGTCCCGCAGGGCGTTCATGGGGTCGAGGCGGGAGGCTCGCCGCGCCGGAACCAGGCACGCCAGAAATCCTGCAACGCCCAGGACCGTGACCACCCCGAGGATCGACAGCGGATCGGTCACCGGAACCTGGAACACCTCGCTCCGCAGAATCCGCCCGAGCAGAAACGTCCCCGCGAGGCCGGTGAGTGTACCGGCCAGCACCAGCCTGCCGCCGGCCGCCAGCATCAGGCGCAGCACCACCTTCCGCTCGGCCCCCAGCGCCATGCGAATCCCGATTTCGTGGGTGCGCGTCGCCACGCTGTAGGAGAGCAGGCTGAAAATGCCGGCCGCGCCTAAAGCCAGTCCCAGAAATCCGAAAAAGCTGAACAGCGCCACGTTGAAGCGCGGCTGGACGGTCGCCTGGCCCATCACCTCTTCTAGGGTAATAGGCCGGCCCAGGGGCAAATCCTTATCCGCATCGCGCACCACCCGCCGTACGGCATTCAGCAGCAGCATGGGATCCCCGCGCGTCCGCACCGCCAGGGTTCGCCCGGTGGGAGCGGCCAAAGTGTAGGGAATAAAGACCGCCGGCAGCGGCGGCCGGGCTGGGCCGTCGTTGCGGGTATTGCCCAGGACCCCGACCACCGTGAACACGCCGTCGGAGGCGCCCGGCGCCACCGGTATTCCCAGGGGCTGGGTCAGCAGTCCGAGCCGGATGCGCCCGCCCACGGCGCCTTCCCGGGCCGTCCACAGTTTGGCCGCCGCCTGGTTGACCAGGGCGACGTGGTCGGCATGCGCCATCTCCTGGTCGGTGAAGGCGCGGCCGGAGAGCAGCGGGATGCCCAGCGTCCGCTGGTATTCCGGGCTGATCAGGCCGACCAGGATGCTGTGCCCGCCGGCCTGGGGCTGGCCTTCGATGGAGTAATCGGATTGCGGGCCGCCGAAGGGCAGGCCGCCATTGCCGATCGCGGCGGCCTGCGCTCCCGGAATGGCGCGCACCTGTTCCAGAACCTGCCGGGCAAACGTGACCCGCCGCTCATAGGTCGGGTATCGGCCGGCCGGCAATTGCAGCCCCACCATGAGAACCCGGTCGGGCTGGAAGCCGAGGTCCACGTGCTGCAGGTTTTCGAATCCGCGGATGGTCAGGCTGGCGCCCATCAGCAGGATCACCGAAAGCGCCACCGCGGCCACCACCAGCAGGCGCCGGGTTCGCGAGCCCGCCGAGGTCAGGCCGGTGCCGCGGGCGGAATCCTTGAGCGTCTCCACCAGATCCAGGCGCGAGCATTGGAGCGCGGGGACCAGGCCGAAGAGAATTCCGGTGGCCAGCGATATCCCCAGGGAGAACCACAGCACCAGGCCGTTCACCGTGATGCGCGCCTCGTTGGGGACGTAGAAGACCGGCATCAGGTATTCGATGGCGCGGGTGATGGCCTTCGCCAGCAACACTCCCAGCGCGCCCCCGGCCAGCCCCAGAATCATGTTTTCGGTAAGCAGTTGGACCACCACACGGGCGCGCGTGGCGCCTACGGACAGGCGCAGGGCGATTTCCTTGGCACGGGCCGTGGCGCGCGTGGTCTGCAGGTTGGCCACGTTGGCGCAGGCGATCAGCAGCAGAAAGCCCACCGCGCCAAACAGCAGCCGCAGGCTGGACTCCATTTCGCCCGAAGCCACCGTGATGTCCATATAATTGGTGAGCTTGGCGAGGAAGCCGTCTTTGGGAAAGTTGCCCGGGTGATCGTGCGCCAGGCGCTGTTCCAGGGCGGCGTATTGCTGCTCGGCGGCGGCTTTGGAAACGCCCGGCTTCAGGCGCAGGATGGGGAAGACGAAAGGGTCGGCGTGCAGGTCCAGCGCCAGCGGCAGCCAGCCGCCATCGCTGGTCCACCAGCCGAACCGCGGCGGCATCACGCCGATGACAGTAAGCGGCAGGTCGTTCAGCACAATAGTTTTGCCGAGGGCATCGGGGCTGGCGTCGAACAGCCGCTGCCAGGCCTGGTAGCTGAGCACCACCACCGGTTCCGGCTGCCCGCCGGGTGAAACGTCGGAGGGAAGGATGGTGCGGCCGAGGACCGGAGCCACGCCCAGGAACTGAAAGGCATTGGCGGTGACGCTGATGGCGGTGAAGTTTTCGGGGGCGCGGCCGCCGGTGAGAAGTTGCGTGGCGGGCGACGTGGCCATCGCCATCGAG
>Ga0335074_10009779_pt1 | contig 13397 bp, 8 predicted proteins | sample Lox_Sample_23_FD_206715 | JGI IMG/M metagenome (GOLD analysis project Ga0335074, IMG submission 206715) | Soil microbial communities from Loxahatchee National Wildlife Refuge, Florida, United States - Lox_Sample_2.3 | ecosystem: Environmental > Terrestrial > Soil > Wetlands | place: USA: Florida...
AGCCTTTGTAGATGGCGGCTTCGGGATAGGGGCACACCGGGTGCGTGCGGTCGACGACGCCGTCGACGCGGTGCGTGGTGATGATTTTGTCGGGGGCGACGCCGGTCTCGCGCCACTTCTCGATCACGTCGAAGGCGTCCCATGCGCCGGTGATGTTGCGAAGCGAGAAGCCGGAGCACATGCCGGCTCCCGGCACGACGAACAGCCGAGCGAAATCCTCCGTTTTGTCCGCGCCGCCCATTGCCGCCACGACGCTCTTGTAATAATCGACGAGGCCTTCGGGGGGAATCGCCGCCTCCTGCCACGATTGGTACATCAGCAGCTTCCCGCCGTGTTCTTTGAAGGGGCGCAGATTCGGATCGGTCGAGTTGACCATCGCGCCGATTTTTTCGTCCGCCAGCCGCGTGTCGCGCGAGACATCGAACGTGTGCCAATCCCAGCCGGGATTCTGAAACACGACCGTGGCGAAGAAATCCTTGTTGATGGCCATCGGGTCCGGACCGCTCAGCATCCAGTGCCAATCCAGTTCGCTTCCCGGCTCGAGGCCCGGATAGATTTGGCTGCCGTCGGCGAACTTCGCTCCAGCGTAAACCTGGCGCGCCGTCGCCACCTGGGCCGCCGTGAGGCATGAGGCGTCGTCGCTCTTCCCGGGGCATTGAATGGTCGCGGGATCGAAATGGCACTTCGTGGGATTTTCGATGATGCCGTCGCGCACGCCGTCAAGAGCGTCGCACGCATCGAGCGCGGCCCGGTGGATCACCGGAAACTTGCTGGGCGGGATGTAGCCGGGCGCTTTCACTCCGTCCTTCAATGCCACCCAAGAGAGGTACACGGACACCGCCTGAAGGTGCGTGATGTCGTACGCCGGATCGCCCGCGGCGATGCCATCGTAGTCGGTCGGATACTTCTGTGCTTCGGTGAGCGCTTGGTTGCCGCCCTCGTGGCAGCTGCTAAAAAGAGATAGCTTGGCGGGCTTGCCGTAATACGCCTCGATCACCTGTTTTGCGGCGACGGTCATCTCGTGGGTCGCGCGGTATCCCCAGTCTGCGATCTTCTCCGGATGGCCGACCGCCCAGGGCGGCAGGGCGCCCGTCGCCTCGGCGTCGGCGTGGCCTGTGTCCGTGGACGCGGTCGCATAGCCACGCGCAAGCACCCCAGCCATGCCGCCGTAGCTGATGGCGCCGACGAATCCGGGATTGCCCTCTCCAACGTACTTTCCGTTCCAGCTTCCGGCCAGAGGGAGCCACACTTCGAAGGCGATGTGCGAGTCGCTGGTGGGCGTGGCAAAACCGGCCACGCGGCAGAAAGGCACAGATACCTTCATTCCCGCCGGCGTGCCGTAGCGTCCCGGCAAGCTGGGCACTTCGAAATCGGGCGGCGGCTGGATGGATTTCGCTAGTGTGATCGCGATGTCCGGAATTTTCAGCGACGCGAGGCTCTCGCACGATTGCTGAGCCGACGCGGCCTTCGGCGCGAGCGCAAAGCCCGCCATCAAAATCAAAAGAAGACGTAAAACGGAATTCTGTTTCATGTCAGCCCCCAGCGCAGCCGTGGATAACCGCGCTTCTATATACCCAAGCGGTGCCGCGCGCCACACGTTTTTTTCATCGTTCGCGGCTCGATGAACGACCGCGCCGCGGCCCTCGACCTTCAGCCTCTTTCCACTTGCAGACACTTTGTACGGACTGTGGATAATCGCGTCTTTGTCGTCTCGAGAACCTCTGTGAAATCGCCTTGCCGCTCTTGCGCTTGCGAGCGGCCCTTGCCGATCTGCGTTGCGCTCGCGTGAGCGAATGCGATATAAACGGCGCGGCGCCGGCGGTAGAAACGCGAATTGCACGCCGCGCGTCACAATAGCCGCAGAATCAGAGACTAGAGTTTCGTTTTGGGGGAATGCGCATGATGAAGGCCTACTGTTTGGTCGCACTATTATTTCTTGCTGGCGCTATTGCGCCGGTGCACGCGCAGGATGAAACGCCGCCTCCGCCCGCAGCGCAAGGGCAGGGTGCGCCTCCGGCCGCTGCGCGTCCCGCGCAACGCCCTCCCGGAATGTTCATGGCGGCGCCCCTTCCTCACGGCGAAGTGAAAGACTACAAACCGGTGACGGACGAAATGCTTCTGAATCCGCCGCCGGGCGACTGGCTGCAGTACAGCCGCACATACGACGCGTGGCGCTACAGCCCGCTGAAGCAGATCAACAAGAAAAACGTGAATCAACTGCACATCGCCTGGGTGCAGGGCCTTCCGCAGGGCACCACGGAGACCATTCCGATCGTTCACGACGGGGTGATGTACCTAATCGCGCCGGGCGCGGACGTGATGGCCGTCGACGCGACCAATGGAGACATCATCTGGCAGTATCACCGCGAGTTCAAGAATCCGCGGCTCGGCGGCCAGGAACGCACGAAGGCGATCGCGATCTACAAGGACATGGTTTACTACACCGCGCCCGATGGATACGTGGTGGCGCTTGACGCGCGCACCGGCAAAGTGCGTTGGGAGACCTACAAGACGGAGACACAAAACACGTCCGGCGCAATCGTCGTCGACGGCAAAGTGATTTCCGGCGGCACGTGCGACAAAGGGCGGCAGAGCTGCTTCATCGAGGCGGACGACGCCGACACCGGCAAAGAAGTCTGGCGTTTTTACGATATCCCGGCTCCGGGCGATCCGGGCTACGACTCGTGGCACGGCGCCGACACGACGAATGACACGGCCTCCACCTGGGGCATGCCCGGAAATTACGATCCCGTGCGCAAGGTCATCTACTGGGGCATCGCCAATCCCGCGCCGTACGAGCGGCTCGCGCGGCACGGCGGCGACCCGGACGGCACGTCGCGCACCGCGCCCGCCGATCTTTACAGCAATTGCACGATCGCGCTCGATCCGCAGACCGGCAAACTGATCTGGTATTACCAGCATCTTCCGGCGGACGACTGGGACACCGACCATACGCACGAGCGCACCCTCGTCACCACGACCTTCAATCCCGATCCGAAAGCCGTGAAGTGGTACAACGAAACGGTGCCGCGCGGATCGCGGCACGACATCGCGGCGATGGTCGGTGAGAGCGGCATCATGTTCGTCCTCGATCGCGACGACGGCAAATTCCTCTGGGCCGAGCCCATTCCGGTGGACGCGCCGAACCTGGCGATCTCGAACATCGATCCGAAAACGGGACTCACTACGATCAACTGGGACGTGGTGATGAAGCATCCCGGCGATCATCACGTGATCTGCTACTGGAACGGCCGCAGCTACTGGCCGACCGCGTACGATCCGGAGACGAATTCTCTGTACACGTCGTACGTCGACAACTGCCTGGACATGACGGCGAATGGCGGGAGCGGAATCCGGCACGGCGTGCTCCGCGAGGGCTCCAAGATGGACGCGCTTGCGGGTCTCGCGAAGGTCGATCTGTCCACGGGCGAGATGACGAAGTTCGCGGTGCAGAACGCGCCGGGTACTGGTGCGATCCTGGCCACGGCGGGCGGATTGATCTTCCACGGCGATATCAACCGCCGCTTCAGCGCGTACGACGCCAAGACGGGCCAGCAGCTGTGGCAGTCGATTCTTGGCGGGCCAATTTCGGTGAGCACCATCACGTACGAGGTGAACGGCAAGCAGTACGTGGCGGTGATCACGGGAGACAATCTCGCGAACGGCGTTCTCGCCAGGCAGAGCGGAGTGCAACTGACCACCGGACACAACGCGATTTACACCTTCGCGCTGCAATAGACGCAGGTCGCACTGTAAGAAAACGAAGTCCCGCCGGAGACCGCATGCCGGCGGGGCTCTTCATTTTCTTGTGAGCGTTAGTGCGAAACGTCCGCGAAAGAAATCTTCACGGGCGCTTTGTCTTCTTCAGCCACGTGGAACATTCCCCGGGGCGTGAGGCCCATGTTGCGCGCGAGAATCGCGTCCGGCATCTCCTGGATGCGGATATTGAAGGTGTTCACGCAATCGTTGTAGAACTCGCGCCGGTCGGCAATCTCGCTTTCGAGCTCGGTGACTCGCGACTGCAGCTGCATGAAATTGTTGTTCGCCTTGAGTTCCGGATAATTCTCGGCCGTTGCGATCAGCCGGCCGACGGCGGAGGTCATCTCAGCGCTCGCCTGTGCTTTCTGATCGACTGTCGTCGCTCTCGCGTACGCCGAACGCGCGTCGGTGATGCGCTGAAAGGTGTCCTGCTCGTACTTCATGTAGCCTTTGCACACTTCGACCAGATTGGGCAGTTCGTCGTGCCGCTGTTTCAGCAGAACGTCTATATTCGCCCAGGCCTTATCGACGTTGTTCTTCACCGCGATCAAGCCGTTGTAAAGGGTCACCACGTAGGCGACCGCTCCGCCCACAAGGAAAAGCAGAACCAGCAGCGCAACCATACTCATTGAGTCTTCTCCTCCGGGCAGTTATCACCACCCGAGAACTTGCGACAAAACGTAAAAAGAGATCAGCGTCAGCAGCGGACCGCCCCAGATGCAGGCCGCCGATTTCCACGCGAGCGCCCGCACAACATCGCGCTGGCTTTCCGAGGAAATTGTAAAAGGGTCGGCGCCGATTCCTTTGGTCAACACGACCGGCGGATGCGTATCGAAGCCGGCATCCTGCGACGGAGCTTCCGTCTGCTGCTCTGCGGGAAGCTGGACTCTCTCAGCCACCGCTGTGGCCGTAGCCGCCAAGGCCGGCGGGGCGACAACCGCGCGCGCCGGCGCTTGCGCTTGCGCGTTCTTGGACGCCAAACGCGCTCCATCGATCGAAACGGGCGCCCAAATCCCAGCGCCAGCCGGTTTCGCCGCGATCCGGTCTCGCGACATTTCCGGCATCGGAATTTGCGTGCTCGCGCCGTTGAACGTCATCGAAATACCGGTGAGCGACTGGAAGAATCCGCCGCCAAGAAACGAAAAGCTGGATTGCCAGCGAACGGATGACGATGGGGCCGTCATGTGCACCGCCGGTGCGCTCTGCCAGCGATTGGAATTCTCGGCGAGGGTACCCAGAATAAACAGCGGATATTTCGGCTCGATGCAGCGTTCTTCCAGGCGGATGTTACCTGAGGCGCCGATGCCGTTGCGCACCAGGAAATTTGTCACGTTTTCCGGAAACATGTCGCGGCCGCTGAAGAGCGACTTGCTGAATTCGTCTTTGAAGGTGCAGTGAACGTCGAGATCGGCGCCCTGCGGATCGACGAGCAAGCGGCCCGTCGAATCATCGACGAAAAACGGAACGTACATCGTCTCTTCGGCCACTTTTTTCCATTGGCGGCTGTTTCCCGACTGCTTCAATTCCCAGGCGGTCGCGCAATAGTAGTAGCAGGGAGCTCCCGTGAGTCCGGATGGAATTGTGCGCGGCCCGGTCGCGGCGCCGCTTACCTCCACAAGACCCAGCGATGCACTGCGGATCTTCGAGAACGGCGTATTCAGCACGAGACGCTTGAATTGCAGCATGCGAAACCCGCGGTAGAAGAGAAAGATTCCCGCCACAACGCCGATCGCCGCGTAGACCGCAAGTCGCGCGTCGAGCGTCGCAACGACACCCAGCATCTGTGCTCCAGCGAACGAGACCATAGGAAATGCGCGCCTCCCGACCGACAGGCCTTTCGATTAGTTTAGGAGAGGATCGGCGGGTTTCCGGAGGCGGTTTCGCGCGCGGTGGCGAATCCTCCACTACTTGAACGCACCTGTCCGCTCGTACAGGCTCGCGGCTACGCGGACTTCACTTCATGCAAGCGATTTTCCCAGGCGTTGCTTATGCGGCGGATGGTTTCGCGAAGGCGCACGGCAAGATCGACCACCGTTTGGAGCCGCTGCGTGTCGATTGCCGTCAGGCGCTCCTTGTGGGTGAGAAGGAGCTCCGCGTTTCCTAGAATTCCCGTGAGTGGATTGTTGATTTCGTGGCGGAACACGGTCGCGAGATCGTCATAGAAAGACGCCGGGGGCGCGCCGAGCGCCGGCCGGGATGCCGCGAGCCAACGCAGCCGGCGATCCACCAGGCTCGCCGCCAGCGGATAGAAGTTGCCGGTGCGCGCGACGAATTCCACGTCTCCGTCGGCCACCAGTTCTGCGACCTCTGTTTGCCGCTCGGGCGGCGCGAGCAAGATAACCGGCGCGGAAACCGCTACGTGGCGCAAGAAATCCTCCAACGGCGCTTCTCCAACGAAATCGGAGTCGAGCAGAACTGCTTCGATCGAGAGGCTGCCCGCGAATTGGCGGAAATGCTCCAGGCTCGAGGCCACCACGAGATTGGCGGTTCCGGGGACACCTTTCAGCGCCTGAATCATGCGCCGCGCAACCTCCGGGTCGGCAATGCCCACCAACGGGACTCGTACCGTGGCAATTGTCGAGGACGCAACGGCCTTCATCAGTTTCATGTCCCTTGGGTCTGCTTTGCTGTCGCGGTAAGCGCGCGATTTACGGCGAGCTTGATCTCCTCCACCAAAAAGGGCTTGGCGAGGTACGGCAGCTTGTGCCGATCGAGAAATTCGAGGGTGCGAGGCGAGAGTGTGTCGCCGGTGATGAAAATGATCCGGTCGCGAACCGAGCTGCCCGTCCGTACCAGCGCGTCATAAAACGCCGTTCCGTCCAGCCGCGGCATTCGAAGGTCGCAGATCACCAGATCGTAAAGGCCTCGCGAAACGCGGGTCAATCCCTCCTGGCTGTCGAGAACCGCTTCGGCTTGGTGCCCTTCTTCGCGCAACACATCGACGACGAGTTGCGCCACGGTGGGCTCATCCTCGACCACAAGGATCCGTCCGGTTGGGGAAGTGCCGCTGCGCCCCGGGGGCTCGAGCAACAACGGTGGCCGCAAACTGGCCGGCACCGCTACAAGCGGCAATTCGACTACGAAGCGCGCCCCGCCGCCCGGCTGATTTTCGAACGTCACTTCTCCGTGGTGCTGGTGGACGATGCCATAGACAATCGACAAGCCCAGGCCTGTTCCGAGGCCCGGCTGCTTGGTAGTAAAGAACGGATCGAAGATCCGCGACGCTATTTCCGGAGCGATACCGGGGCCGTCGTCGGATACTTCCAGCACGATACTATCCGCGACGTGGCGTCCCAGGCCTTGAATCACGTGGCTCGTGCGGATCAGGACGTGTCCGTGCCCGCGGCTTTCCAGCAGCGCTTGCTCGGCATTGACGAGAAGATTCAAGACAACCTGTTGGAGCTGAAAAGGATCGGCGATTGTTTGTGGCAGGCCGGGCGCCAGCTCGCAAGTCACCGTGATATTTTCGAGCTTCAGCTCGTAGCTGCGTAAGGCGAGGGTTCGCTCCACAATCTCGTTTACGTTGACGCGTGTGCGTTCGGGAGCTGTTTCGCGCGCGAAGTACAATAGGTTTTTGACGATTCGCCGCGCGCGCTCAGCTTCCTGATACACCTTTGTGGCCTCGGAGAATTGCCCCGGATCGAGGCCGTGCCCGAGCAACAGCTGCGCGTAGCCCATGATCGCCGTGAGCGGATTGTTCAATTCGTGCGCGATGCCCGAAACGAGCTGGCCGAGCGCCGCCATTTTTTCGGTTTGCAAGAGCTTCGACTGGATCTGCCGCTCCCCGGTAACATCCGTGTAGAGCTCGAGCCATCCCACCGGACGGTTTTCCACATCGAGCACCGGACGCGAGAATCGTTCGAACACGCGGCCCGCGGGCCGCGTCAGTTCGAGTTCATCGTGCTGCGGTTCGCCCGAACCGCTGGCATATGCCCTCCACGGCGCCGCGAAATCCGCCGGGTCGCGAAAACGCTCTGCGAGCAACTCTTCCAACCCCTGTACCGTCGCTGCATTTTCCAGTTCGCGGGTGCTCAGCCCAAACAACTGCCCAAATCGCGCATTTGAAAAGCGCAGGTTGCCGGAAGGAGCGATCAGCAATACACCGGTATGAACCGAATCGAGCAGGCTGCGAAGCTCCGCCTCCAGATAACGCGATTTAGCCTCCGCGCGCTGCACGACGGGGCCGTCCTCGATACAGAGCAGCAGGTGCTGCGAGCCCGGCAGAATCCAGCGCAACGTGATGCGCACGGGAAAGCCGTTGAGGAGAGACGCGTCGAGGCTATGTGACCGCGCCGGGCGCTGGCGCACTTCCCATAGCGAAGGCAGTTGGCCGGCTGCCGGGTCCGCCAGAAAATCACAGAGGCTAGGGCTGCGCCGGGTCGATTCCTTTAGCCGCAGAATTTCTTTCGCCCGCCGATTCACGCGCTGTATCGTGCCGGCTGAGTTGATAATGACCAGCGCTTCCGCGCTCGAATCGAAAACCGCCGCGAAGGCTTCATCGCCATAGGCGCGATTGAAGCTTAGGCCATGCGCGTGGCCAGCTTGGCTCCGGGCTGATGTATGTCCCGCATTGCTCATGGTGATCACTTGTCTCATCGGCTTGCTACCAGCGCCAAAGGACGATTCCCCAACCGCAGAGAATGGCAATGCCGATGGCGATTGCGTACTCCGCAGAGCGCTGCGCCGCCTCGGTCCAGTGCACTCCGCGTTCGAATGCTCGTCGTTCATGCATACACGGCGTACTTGCATTACTCTGACCAAGCAGGGCGCGCAACAAAGTCCTAATGTTTCAGTGAATTAAGGGGCGCAGCAAAATGAAGGAGACGCGACGCCTTCCCACTTCGAACAAAAGTGTCCCTGTCTAGGAATTGGTCGGTCCGCCAGCTAGATTCAGGAGGGAGTCACCTGCGGACGCAAACCGCATGAGCCTGTGAAGGCTTAGCCGGCTTGCGCATGTGATTCTGTTTCGTACTGTTTCAGCTTGCGATAGAGGGTGGTCTTTCCGATTCCCAGCAACCGGGCGGCAGCGAGCTTGTCTCCGCCTGCTTCGCGCAAGGCGCGAAGAATCGCGCGACGCTCCAGCTCTTCGAGGGGCATCAATTCGTCGGCGCGCGGCATGCGTTCCCCGGTGGCGTAGTGCAGACTCGATGGCAGATCGCCGACGTGCAGGATCGGACCTGAGCCCAGCGCGACGGCGCGCTCGATCGCATTTTCGAGTTCGCGGATATTTCCCGGCCAGTCGTAAGCGATCAGGCGGGCCATCGCTTCTTCCGAGATCGCGCGCACGCGGCCGGCTTCGCTGAATTTTTCGAGAAACGCATTTACCAGCAAGGGAATGTCGCTCTTTCGCTCGCGCAAGGGCGGCAGCCTGACTTGCACGACATTCAGCCGGAAAAAGAGGTCCTGGCGGAATTGACCTTGGCGCACCGCCGTCTCGAGATCCCGGTTGGTAGCGGCGATCACTCGGACGGCTATGGAAACACGGTCTGTCGAACCGACCGGTTTCACCTCTTTCTCCTGTATCGCCCGTAATAGCTTCGCCTGCAAGTCGACGGGCATGTCGCCGATCTCGTCCAGAAACAGCGTTCCGCTTCCAGCCGCTTCCATTAAGCCTGTTTTCGCGTGCATTGCGCCCGTAAACGCACCCTTTACGTAGCCGAAGAGTTCGGACTCGATCAACGTGGGCACCAGAGCCGAACAGTCCACCGGTACAAACGGCTTGTTTCGCCGCGAGCCTGAAAAATGAATTGACCGCGCAACCAGTTCCTTGCCGGTTCCGCTTTCACCCAAAATCAGCACTGGATAATTGTGCTTGCTCACTTTCTCGATTAACCGGTAGACGCGCTGCATTTTTGTCGATGTGCCGATCAATCCGCCGAAACCCGGGCGGCTGCGCAGTTGCTCGCGCAGGATGCGATTTTCCTGATCGACTTCGAGCAGGCGCACGACGCGATCGAGTTTTCCCCTCAGCTCCGGAATGTGGAACGGTTTCGTGACGTAATCCGCCGCGCCCATGCGCGTGGCCTCTACCGCACTCTCGATCGTCCCGTATTGGGTTAAGACCATCACGGCCGTCTGGGGGTATACCTCCCGGACGTGCTTCAAGAGCTCGAGCCCGCCCATTTGGGGGATCCGCAAATCGGTAATCACGATGTCGACTGGGTGCTGTTCGAGGATGTCGAGTGCTTCCTCAGTGGTGGCGGCCATGCGGGCATGTAAACCTGCGTCGATCACCACGTCGCGACACAGGTTCCGCGTGGCGTCCTCGTCCTCGACAATCAGGACGTTAATCGCGAGCGGACCCTGCACAGCAACAACCGGTTCTGCTCCAGCTGCATACATGCGGGTGCTCCTTTCGGGAGTCCCATTCCGACATGTAAATGCACAACCGCTACCAAACTGGGATCGCTATCTTCGTCTGAAAAGTGGGCCGTTAGAGACTGAAACGGACTGCTATGCGGCGGAGTGTAGTGCCAAAAGGGAATCTTTTGCAAGAGCGTAGAATTACGGACGACAGTAAACCGCTCCTGAACATCAGGATGCAACTTCAGGAATGGCATGAAGCCCAAATTGGAAATTAATTGCTTTCCGGATTAGAATTCCGAGTCAGCTAGCCAGGATATAAGGGGAGGCGGAATCATCCAACCCTGTCCCAGGCCGCTGACATCTCACGTAATCGAACGAATGCCGTACCGCTTTCTATCCAGCAGAGAGCGCCAAAGCCAAATTCTAAAGGAGAACATCAATGAAGCGGACTATTCTGCTTCCGGCTATGGCTGCTTTGCTGGCCCTCACGCTCACATCGGTGCAACCTGCATTGCCGCAGAGTCAATCTTCGACCCCGGGCGGCGCGGCTGCGCCAAACGAGGTTGCGCCGGGAACGCGTTTTCTGATCCGTCTCGACAACGAGCTCGGCTCCAAAGAGTCGAAAGCCGGGGGCCGCTTTACTGCCCGCACAATCGAGCCGATTTCGAGCGCCGACGGTACGACGCTCCCCGCTGGCGCCGAGGTGCGTGGCCACGTCGATAAGGTGCAGGCCGCGGGCAAGACGGGCCGGGCCCGGATGTGGCTGACCTTCGACGACATCAGGACTCCCGACGGCTGGATGCCCTTGATCGCCATGGTCGACGACGTGCCGGGCGTTCACTCGATCCGTGTCGATTACGACCGCGAGGGCGAACTGGAGGTCACCTCCAGCAAACGCCAGGAGGCTGTCGAGGCTGCCGCCGCGGGTGCGCTGGTGGGCGCTGCGGCGGGCGTCGCCTCTCACAACGAAAAAGATGCGGCCATGGGCGCGGCCCTGGCAGCGGCAACCGCCTACATGGTCACCTCCGGGCTAGGGCAGGAGCTGACGCTCGAGAAAGACACGAAAATAGAGATAATCCTCGAACGGTCGCTCTATTTCGGGCGAGGCTGAACTCGCCAAGGTGCCCGGCCGGCTTTTCGAATCTATTTCCAGCTGGTGAGTTGGTGTGTCCGCAGAACGCCAAAACACCCGACTGGGGTGGCGCCGACCGTGGCTTGGAATTCCCCGAGAGTACTGGTAGATTCAACTTTGAATGGCTGCCGAAACCCAATCCCAGCAAAGGATTCTGATCGTCGAGGACGAGGACAACGCCCGCAAAGGGTACGAGGCCCTTCTCCGCAAATGGAGTTTCGAAGTACTGGGAGTCGGCAGCGGCGAAGAAGCCCTGGCCAAATTCCAGGAGTTCAATCCGCAGGTCATGCTCGCCGATGTTGAACTTCCTGGAATGAACGGGCTCGAACTGTTGCGCCATTTGGGCGAAGAAATCCTGAGGATTCCCGTCATCATCATCACCGGGCGCGGAAGTGACGAACGCGTTGTCCAAGCGATCGAGGCCGGCGCGTTCTGGTACATCGAGAAACCGCTCAAACCGCCCGTCCTTCGTGCCCTGCTGGATCGCGCCTTTGGTCGTCTCAGGGATCGCCAAGCTGTCGCCGTCCTTACGCGCCAGTTGCGAGATGCCGGCAAGCTTGGGGTCCTGGTTGGTTCGTCGAATCCGATGCAGGAAGTGATGAGGCAGGTGGAAACGGCGGCGCCGTCGACAGCGTCCGTGCTCATCACCGGCGAAACGGGATCGGGAAAAGAAATGGTCGCCCGCTCGTTGCACATGTTGTCTCCTCGTGCCGAGCGTCCTTTTATTGCTATCAATTGCTCAGCGATTCCCGAGTCGTTAATGGAAAGCGAAATCTTCGGGCATGAAAGAGGAGCTTTCACTGGCGCGGCGGAGCGCCGCATCGGCTGTTTCGAACTGGCTCACGGAGGCACGCTCCTTCTCGACGAAATCGGTGAGATGCCGGCGCCCACGCAGGCGAAGCTGCTGCGAGTTATCGAGGACCGCAAGATACGCCGCCTCGGCAGCAAGGTGGAGACTCCCGTGGACGTTCGCGTGCTTGCGGCCACCAATAAGAATCCTGAACAGGCCGTAGCTGAGGGGCACTTGCGGCAGGATCTCTACTTTCGGCTCAACGTCTTCCACATCCACCTGCCCCCTTTGCGCGAGCACAAAGAGGATCTGTCCCTCCTGATAGAGCATCTGCTGGAAGAAATTTCCGAAAAGCACGGCAAGAAGGTGACAGCTGTCGGTGCCGACGTGATGGAGCTTTTGAAGTCCTATCCGTGGCCGGGAAATGTCCGCGAGTTGCGCAATGTTCTGGAACGCGCGGCGATTGCTTCGGATCGCGGGGTCATCGGACGGCAACACTTGCCGTCCGATTTCGGCCACGCGGCGTCCACCGTTACAGCCGGGCTGAATGGGATACGCTTCCCGATCGGGACGACCGTCGACGACATGGAGCGCGAACTCATTCTTCAGACTCTATCGGCAACCAGCCAAAACAAGACGCGCGCCGCGGAGTTGCTCGGGATCAGCCTGAAGACGCTGCACAATAAGCTAAAAGAATACGAGGCGGGGCGGAAAGATGCGTCTCAGCCTGAAAACTAAACTAACGCTTGCCACCTCGCTGCTGGTTCTTGCGGTCGTTGCGGTGGTTTCAGGGCTGTATCTCGGCCGTCTGATGCGCCAGACCTTGCGCCAGGCGAACGACAATGCCGGCTTCGTCGCGCAACAGGTCTACAGCGCCTGCGGCAACGCTCTTAAGCAAGCGACTGAGCGCGGGGACGCGCCCGTCACGGTTTCTCCCGCCGATCTGCACGCTTTCGTGCGCCGCGCGTTCGATAACAGCAGCACGCTCAATTCGCTCATCGAATCCGACGTCGGGATCTCGCCGATCATTTACGAAATCACGATCAGCGACAAGGACGGCATCGTGCTTCTCTCCAGCGACGCGTCGCTCCGGGACCAAAAGGTTGCGGCGCGGCCCCCGCTCAGCTCCTTGGCCCGCGCGGGATTCTTCCAGCAACTCCGCGAACTCTACGGGCCTCCGCAGATTTACGAATATTCACTTCCCTTTGACCTGGGAACTTCCCCGTTCGGCGATATCCGCATCGGTCTCTCTTCGGCCTTGATTCGCAGCGAAATTTCGCCCGGCTTGCAATCCGCCGGCATTTGGGCTCTCGGCGCCGTCCTGCTCTCGACGCTGTGTGCGTTTGTCTTCAGCCGCGTCGCGCTCGCCCCGATCGAGCGCATTTCAGCTCAGTTGGACCGCATTTCCGC
>Ga0335074_10009780_pt1 | contig 13397 bp, 10 predicted proteins | sample Lox_Sample_23_FD_206715 | JGI IMG/M metagenome (GOLD analysis project Ga0335074, IMG submission 206715) | Soil microbial communities from Loxahatchee National Wildlife Refuge, Florida, United States - Lox_Sample_2.3 | ecosystem: Environmental > Terrestrial > Soil > Wetlands | place: USA...
ATGGCGTAACTGCCGTCCTCGCTGACTGCGACGAGGCGCAGCTCCTGCATTCGGTGTCCCTCCTGCGGCCGCCCGGCCGCACGAGGCGGAGCACGGACCTGCCCTAGACGAGTTTGCCGGCATTACTGCTGACAGGCCAGTACCTCACCCGGAGTGTCCCCGACTATCCCAGGTAGGCCCACTGTGCCCGATCCAGGTCCGCCGCGGCATCCAGGCCGTGCCGTGACCAGCCCTGTATCACCAGTACAGGCGGCAATGTAGCCACGATACGGCGGGCCAGCGAGCCTGACGCGGATAACGCCGAGCCGGGCGCGGATTATGGCCGGGCCACCCGCAGGCAACACTCAGGCGAGCCAGCCGCCAGAACGCCGCCGGGGCGGTGTCCCCGGCAGCCGCCCTGCCGCGGGGGCACGTGCCACGGGCCATCGGCGGCATAGTATTCTGTCACAGAAATGTTCGGTTACAGAAGTATCTTGACCGAGACGCCGCGGCCCGAGGCAATCCGGAGCAACCCGCGAGCGCCATGGCTTGCTGTCGGAGTTGTCTGCTTCGGCGCGTTTATGGGCCAGCTTGACGCCAGCATTGTGACGCTGACCTTTAAGCCTATGGAGCGGGACTTCGGCGCCCCGCTCGCGGCCGTCCAGTGGGTCTCGCTGGCCTATCTGCTGGTCCTGGTGGCGCTCGTCACTCCCGCTGGCCGCATCGCCGACGTGGTCGGCCGCAAGCTGGTCTACGGCCAGGGGTTCGTTGTCTTCACCATCGGCTCAGCCGCCTGCGGTCTTGCCCCCTCGCTCCGGCTGCTGATCGTCTTCCGCGTGATCCAGGCCGTCGGTGCCGCGATGCTGCAGGCTAACAGTGTGGCCCTGGTAACGACCAGCGTGCCGCGAGCACATATGCGGCTGGCACTGAGCGTCCAGGCGGCCGCGCAGTCGGTGGGTCTCGGCCTCGGGCCGACGCTGGGCGGCCTGCTCACCCAGACCGACGGCTGGCGCGCTGTCTACTGGATCAACGTGCCAGTCGGCATCGTCGCGGTCATCGCCGGGCGCTACCTGCTGCCGCGGACCAGGCAGCGGAGCTCGTCCGATTCCTTCGACTGGATCGGCGCCGGCCTGCTCGCCATCGCGACCACCACGCTGCTGTTCGCGCTCTCGGTGGCTGGCGGCCTGCCCCTGCCCGGCTGGACTGCCGGGCTCATGGCTGGCCTGGCAGCCGTCTCCGCGGCCGGTTTCGCCCTCCGCCAGCAGCGCGCCAGGGTCCCGCTGATCCCGAAGGAGTACCTGCACTCTGCCAGGCTTGCGCTTGGCCTGGCCGGCGCATTCCTTGGTTACCTGACGTTGTTTGGCCCGCTGGTGCTCATTCCGCAACTTGAGCAAGGGCACGGGAACGCGGTACGCACGGGGCTCATGCTCTCCGCCCTGCCGGTCGGGTTCGGGGTGGCTGCGCTGACCGCCGAGCGGATCTTCCCGGCCGCTATGCCGAACCGGACCAGGGGCTCGATCGGGGCGACGATCTGCGCCGTGGCGCTGGTGCTGCTCATGCTCCTGTCCTCATCCGCCATCGCGGTCGTCCTGCTGCTCGGGCTGGCCGGGCTCGGCCTGGGTGTGTTCGTCCCGGCGAACAACGCAGTGATCATGCGCGCCGGCAGCGCCAGCGGCGCGGGCGTACTGGGCGGCCTGGTGAATATGGCCAGGGGGATCGGGACGACGATGGGCATTGCGCTGGTCACCCTTGCCCTCCACCTGGGCACCAGTTCCAGCGCGGGCCACGGTGGTCACCCGGACGGGACGCTTGCTTTCCTGATCCTGGCCGTGGCCGCGGCCTGTGCGGCCGTCATCGCCCTGATAGTCCGCCCGCTGGGTCCCGGCACGCCCGAGCCAGGCCACGCCCGCCTGGGTGATAGCAATCCGGATCACGCCAGCATGGAACACAACAGTGCGTTCAGCTAACGTCACCGATCCGGCCGGCCTCGCCTTCGCCGACGCCGTGTCCCGGCTGCGGCGCGCCATGCGCCGTGCGGCGCGCGCGCACGGGCCGGGCGGAGCGCTGCCTGGCGGGCTGTCGGTCGCGCAGCTTGAGTTCCTGTCCTGCCTGACCGAGAACCCGTCGGCTCGGCCCGGACAGCTCGCGCGGCTGCTGCGGCTGGCGCCCAGCTCGGTGGCAACCCTGGTCAACGGCCTTGTCAGGGCAGGTCTGGTGCTGCGGTCCGGCGGGATCACCGACCGCCGCACCGCAGTGCTGGATCTCACAGCGGCCGGCCGGCAAGTCGTGGCCGAGTGGCTGGAAGTCAACGCGCGGATCCTTGCCGCCGCCCTCGCCGAGCTTCCGGCCGCGAGCAGGCAGAGCCTCGACTCGTCGCTGCCAGCGCTCCGCGAGCTGACCGGGGCGGTTGACGCGCTCGCCGACGACGTGCAGTTCGACGAGGCGCGGGCGGACGGTCAGCAAACCGCGGATGAAGCCGGCGCGTAAGGCCGTCCCGGGCCCGCTGACCTCGGATGCTGCGGCCTGACAGGTACCTGCTGTCCCGTAGGATCGCTGGTCATGCGGGTGGATGCAATCTACGGATCAGTTGGCCGGTTTAGCGTTCGGTTTCGATGGCTGATTCTGCTGGTCTGGATACTCGGGGCGATCGCCGCCAGCACGCAGCTGCCCGCGCTGTCGAGCGTCACGCAAGGCAACAACCAGAAGTTCCTGCCGGCCAATGCACCGAGCTCGCAGGCTGCCACGCTGGCCAAGCCGTTCGGCACCGCGGACCAGCAGCCGATCCCGGTGGTTGCCGCGACCAAGTCAGGCACCCTGACCGCAGCTGAGATCACGGCGGTGGACGCGCTGCCGGCCCGGCTCGCCAGAGTGCAGGGCGTCACCAAGGTAATCAACGCGGGGCGCTCGACCGACGGCCAGGCCGTTCAGCTCGTCGCGCTGGCGGGCACGGCGGGCAGCGGGAACCCTGACTACGCCAAGAACATCGTCGACGGGCTGCGCGCGCAGATCGCCGCCGCGCACCTGCCGTCCGGGCTGCAGGTGCACCTGGCTGGCGACCTGGCGGAACAGGTGGACCAGCAGAAGGCGTCCGGCAGCACCAGTAATAAGGTGCAGGGCCTGTCGGTCCTGTTCGTGATCGTGCTGCTGGTGCTGATCTTCCGGTCGTTCTCGCTGGCGATCACGACCGTGCTGCCGCCAGCGCTCTCGGTGGCGATCGCCGGGCCGCTGGTCGCCGAGGCGGCCAAGCACGGCCTGCAGGTATCGCCGATCGCGCAGTTGCTGCTGATCGTCCTCGTGATTGGTGCAGGCACCGACTACGGGCTGTTCCTCGTGTTCCGGGTGCGCGAGGAGCTGCGCTCCCGCCAGCACGGGACGGACGGGGACAACTTCCCGGGCAGGGCCGGCGTCATGCGAAGCGTGCTCTCCGACCTTGCGCACCCGCGTGAGCCCGCTCGGGACGCAGTTGTCACCTCGGTCACCAGGGTCGGCGAGTCGATCAGCGCGTCGGCCGCCACCGTGATCGCGGCCATGCTCACCCTGCTGCTGGCGAGCTTCTCCTTTTACTCCGACCTTGCATGGCCGTTCGCGATCGCGGTCGGCGTCATCCTGCTGGCCGGGCTGACTCTGCTGCCGGCGCTGCTCTCGATCCGGCTGTCGCTGCTGGCGGCAAAGCGCTCGCTGTTCCGGGCGATGTTCGGGCGACCCAAGCTGATCCCGTGGAGCATCCAGGGGTCGGGCGGGCCGGGCGCCTGGGGGCGGGTTGCCGGTCGCATCGTGCAGCATCCCGGCGCGACTCTGCTGACTGGCGTGGTGTTCTTCGGCGGCCTGGCGTTCGCAGTGCTCGGCTACTCGGCTGGCGGGTTCGGCGGCACCACCACAGCGCCAGCCGGCAGCGACTCTGCCGCGGGGACTGCGCTGCTGGCTAAGCATTTCCCGCAGTCCGCCGCGAACCCGACCAGCCTGATCTTCAAGTTTGCCAAGCCGGTGTGCTCCGACCCGGCGCCGCTGGCCGCCGCGACCAGGCAGTTGCGCGACTCCGGGTTGTTCACGCAGGTGGTCGGGCCGCTGAACCCGGTCGGCGGGATCACGCTCACGGGCTCGCAGTACTCCGGGCTGTGCGGGGCGCTCGGGCCGGCCGGCAAGCTGCCGGCCACGCCGACGGCCAGCTTGCTGCAGGGCGGCAAGATCCCGGCGGTGGCGTATCAGCTGTACCGGGCCACCGGGAACTACGTGGCCTCGGACGGGCTGACCGTGCAGTTCTCCACCGGCCTGAAGGCCGGCGACCCGGCCACCACCGCGGCAATGAACGCCGTCCCCGCGATCCGCGCGGCGACTACCCGCATCCAGAAGTCGGTCGGAGCGACCGCATCGGGCGTGGGCGGCGAGGCTCCGGCGCTGCACGACATCAGCAGCATCTCGACTAGTGACCTCAAGCACATCATCCCGATCGCGATCCTTGCCATCGGGATCCTGCTGGCGCTGGTCCTGCGAAGCCTGATCGCGCCGCTGTACCTGATCGTCTCGGTCGGCATCTCCTACCTCGCCGCGCTCGGCCTGTCCGTGCTGATCTTCATCAAGCTCGGCCACAGCGGCGGCCTGGTGTTCTTCATGCCGTTCCTGATGTTCATCTTCCTGCTGGCGCTGGGCGAGGATTACAACATCCTGGTGATGACAAGGATCCGGGAGGAGGCGCACCGATTGCCGCTGCGGCAGGCGGTGGCCAAGGCCGTCGGTGTCACTGGCAGCACCGTGACCTCAGCGGGCCTGGTGCTGGCCGGATCGTTCATCGTGCTGACCCTGGCGGCAGGCGGCGGGTCAAGCGGAAGCCAGGTCCGTGACATCGGCCTCGGTCTCGCGCTCGGCATCCTGATGGACACCTTCCTGGTGCGCACGCTGCTGATCCCGTCCACGGTCGTGCTGCTCGGCACGTGGAACTGGTGGCCGTCGAAGCTCAACGTCGACCAGCCCGGTGAGCTGCCCGCCGGCGAGTCGGCCCCGGTAGCTGCGGATGCCGCGAACGCCTGACGGGCCGGGCATTAGCGTCATCGTCCCGGTCTACAACGTCGCGCCGTACCTGCCTGGCTGCCTGGACTCGATCCTCGACGGGGACGTCGATGTTGAGATCATCGCGGTCGACGACGCCTCGCCGGACTGCTCAGGAGCGCTCCTGGACAAACGAGCGGCCGAGGATCCGCGGCTGCGCGTTGTGCATCTGGAGCGCAACGCAGGCCAGGGCAACGCACGTAATCTCGCGCTGGAGCAGGCGACCGGAGAGTATGTCTGGTTCGTCGACAGCGACGACTCGCTGGCTGGCGGAGCGCTAGCGGCAGTGACGAAGGCGCTCGCGGCCGGGATGCCGGATGTGCTGCTGGTCAACTGGGAAAGCTGCTATCCGGGCGGCCGGGTCGAGCCGAACCCGTTCGCGGGGCTGCTGTCGCGAGTGCCGCCCGACGGCTGCACGCTGGCGGAGCAGCCTCAGCTGATCAACCTGACCATGACGTCGTGGAGCAAGCTGTTCCGCCGGGATTTCCTGCGCGGCCTCGGCGTCAGCTTCGCGGGCGGCATTCACGAGGACATCGCGGTGACCTGCGCGGCACTGCTGGCGGCCGAGGTCATCTCAGCCGTGGACCAGGTCTGCTACTGCTACCGGCGGGACCGGCCCGGCTCGGCGATGGCCACGACGAGTCTGGCTCAGCTTGCGGTGTTCGACTCGTACCGGCTTGTCTTCGAACTGCTGGCCCGCCGCGACGCGGCCGGCCAGCCGGTCAGCGACGCGGTGCGGGCGGCTGTCTTCGAGCGGGCGATCTGGCATTACAGCACCGTGCTCGAGACCACCGGGCCCGGCGTCGGACCTGTGGGGATGCCTGGCCTGGTGCCGCGAGCGGAGCGGCACCGGTTCTTCCGCCGCATGCACGAGGACTTCGTCAGGTACCGGCCGGCCGGCTATCAGCACCCGCCGGGGGCGCGCGGCGCCAAGATGCGGCTGGTCGAGCGCAACGCGTACTGGAGCTACTCACTGCTGGAGCCGCTGAACCAGGCCAGAGTCGCGGTCCGGCGGCTGGCGTCGAGGCACTGACCTTCTGGCGGCCCCGTTCCGGTTAAGGGGTCAGGCCTTGGGGTGGTTGACGTCAAGCGGGACGGATCCTGCGCTGATCAGCTCGAGGGAGGTCGACTCCGGGGGAGTGGCCTCGTTCAGGATCCAGTCGGTCAGCACCCGGCTGCGGTTGCCTGCCATCGAGTACAGGTGATAGCCGCGCGTCAGGACGCTAGCGGTCGGTCCCTGCAGCGGAATGTGCAGCGGGTTCACGGCCGCGGCCGGGCCGCCGAGGTCGACCAGGAAGCCCAGGTCGTGGTGCTCGTAGGGGCGCGAATCGCCATTCCCCATGGAGGCTGCCACGTTCTTGGCGACCAGCTTCCCCTGTCGCTCGGCATGCTGGGCCGTCATGCCGCAGACCTGACCTGGCCGGGTCAGGTCGGGCACGGCGGCGCAGTCGCCGCAGGCGTAGATTTCCTGGGCACCCGGGACTGCCATGTACCCGTCGACCACCAGCCGTCCGCGGTTGGTTTCCAGGTCGATGCCGGACACTAGCGGGTCAGCCCGCACTCCGACGCACCAGATCAGCGACCGGGTAGCCACCTTCTCCCCGGTGGTCAGCTGAACCGAGTCGGTCATCGCCTCCTTGACCGACTGGCCGGTGCGGACCTCGACGCCGCGGCGCCGGAGCACCCGCTCGGCGGTCCTGGACAGGCGCGGATCGAGCTCAGCCAGCAGCCGGGGCGCTGTGTCCAGCAGCATCCACCGGATCGGCTGCCCGTCCAGGCCCGGCATGCGGCGGGCCAGGCGGGTAGTCAGCAGCTGGCCCTGCGCGGTCACCTCGGTGCCGGTGTACCCGCCGCCGACCACGATGAACGTGCAGCGCGAGGCCCGCTCAGCCGGATCCGTGGCGGCCTGGGCCAGCTCGAGCTGGCGGGTGATGTGGTCGTGCAGGTAGCTGGCCTCTGCCAGGCTGCGGAACCCGTGCGCGTACTCGGCCACGCCCGGGATCGGCAGCAGCCTGTTCACGCTGCCGACGGTGAGGATCAGCCGGTCGTAGCGAGTCTCCCCGGATCCGCCCTCCGGACTGGCCCAGGTCACCAGCTTCTGCCGGGCGTCGACATGCTGCACGGTGCCGAGGACGACGCGGCAGTGCCGTAGCCGCCGGGCAAGCGAGACGCAGAGATGCCGGGGCTCGATGAGACCGCCTGCGACCTGCGGCATGAGCGGGAGGTACAGGAAGTAATCGGTTGAGTTGATCACCATGATCTCGGTCGCGGAGTCAGCCAGCCGGCTCAGCTCCCGCGCGGCGTTGAAACCAGCGAAGCCGGCCCCCGCGATGACTACGCGCTGCTGCCTGCCAGGGTCCGTCATCTTTGCCGTATTCCCGCTAACGCACGACGTATCCGGGAGTCCGGGTCCCGATGTTGTCAGGGCGAGCAGACCGGGCAGCCGGCGCCCGCCGGTCAGCTGAGGACTAAGGTACGAAAGTGACTTCGCCCGCGCGCGCTCTGTTTCACACCGCGCCGCGCTGCGTAGCGATCACGGAGGTGCCCGCGCCGCGGCCTGCGGCCGGTGAGGTCCTCGTCCGCACCCTGTGCTCTGGCATCAGCGGTGGTACCGAACGGCTGGTCTACCGCGGCGAGGTCCCGGCCGACCTGGCACTGGACGACACGATCGGCGCGCTAGGCGGCACCTTCTCCTATCCCTTCGCCTATGGGTATGCATGCGTTGGCGAGGTCGCGAAGTCGGGCCAGGCAGTTTTCGCGTTCCATCCGCACCAGGACATATTCGCGGCCCGGGCCGATGACCTGATTCCGCTGCCCGCCATCGATCCCGCGTCCGCGACCTTGTTCCCGCTGGTGGAGACAGCGCTGCAGGTGACGCTCGATGCCGGGACCGGGTATCGCGACCGGGTCATCGTGCTCGGCGCCGGCGTGCTCGGGCTGCTGACCAGCCTGCTGCTCCAGCGTTCCGGGTGGCAGCCGCTGCTGGCCGAGCCGCTGGCCTGGCGCCGCGTCGTGGCCAGCAGCCTCGGTGCCGTCGCCGCGGCACCGGAGGAACTGGCGGACGAGAACGTCCCGCTGGTCATTGACGCCAGCGGGAACCCTGACGCCCCGGCGATGGCCCTGGACATGCTGGCCCACGAGGGAACCCTGCTGATCGCGTCGTGGTTTGGCACCAAACCAGTCGTGCTGCCGCTCGGCGGCGCGTTCCACCGGCGTCGTCTGAGCATCCGCAGCACTCAGGTTTCGACAGTGCCGGCCCGGCTTGCCGCGACCTGGACGCGCGCGCGGCGTCGCCGGGCGACTGTCGAGCTGCTGACCGAGCTGCCGCTGGCAGGGCTGTGCACTCACGTCTTCGGATTCGGCGCCGCAGCCGAGGCGTTCCGGGCCGTGGACGAAGGGATACCCGGGCTCATGCATGCCGTTCTCGACTACGACAGGAGTAGTGCAGGTGACATGTGAAGTCGGCCTGAGCCGGAGTGTCCGTGCTTTCCACATCATGCCGGGACTGCCCGGGCCTGAGGGGCAGTTGCATCATCATGACTACCGCATTGACATCGCGGTGGACCGTGCGCAACTGGACGACCGGGGCATGGTCTGCGATCTCGATGTGCTGGACGCGGCGCTGACCGAGCTCACCAGCAAGGTCGAGGGCCGCAACCTGGAGGAGATACGCCCGGCCGGGGCCGAGGCGGTCACAGTCGAGGTGTTCGCGCGCTGGGTGCACGACAGCCTCTCGGCGGTCGTCGCTGCCGCAGGCGGCGAGGCACTGGCAGTGCGGGTCTGGGAGACTCCCGCCGCGTTCGGCGGATATCGCGCCCGATGCTGACGATCTGCCTGATCAGGCAGGCCGGCCTGGCCGTCCTGATGGTCTGGCAGGCTGGGACAGCTGAAGGTGACTGGTGTCGTTGACGCGGTGGACGGCGGCGAATCCCCGGCCGTACCACTGGATCTCGTTAATGCAGGCGGAGCCGAGATAGAGCCGGTAGAGGGTGCCGAGCGGGACGCCGAGAGCCCGGCACAGCAAGACCTTTATCGGCGTGATGTGACTGACTACCAGGACGGTATGGCCGGCGTAGTCGCGCAGCAGCCGGTCACAGGCCCGGTTTACCCGGCGTGCGGTATCGGCGAAGCTCTCCCCGCCCGGCGGCGCCTGGTCGGTGCTGCGCCGCCACGCTGCCGCGGCTGCCGGCCATCGCTCCTGGATCTCCGCCAGCGTGAAGCCGTCCCACTCACCGAAGTCGGTTTCGCGGAGATCATCATCGATGACCGCGGTCAGGCCTAGTTCGCCGGCCGCAATGGCAGCGGTCGCGACGGCGCGCTGCAACGGCGAGCTGACCACGGCGTCGATCGGTGCACCGGTGGCCAGCCGGCTGGCGGCCGCCCTGGCCTGCCGTGCGCCGTCGGCGCTGAGCGGGACATCGCGCAGCCCGCAGAAGCGGTGTTCGGGTGACAGTTCGGTATCGCCGTGCCGCAGCAGGACCGTGGTGGTGGGATCTTCTGCGGGGTTATCCCAGCCCAGTGTCATGTGGCTATGTCCCCGAACCAGACGCCGGCGCCGTCCGTGGCGGCGTCGTGCTGAACGCGCTGAGGAACTTGTTGCGGAAGGCGCTCATGGACTCAAGCGGAGCATAGCGCCCCGGCACCAGCCCGTCCTGCCAGTGCCAGGAAGCAATCTGCCGGAACACGGACGGGCCGCGGGCGATGATCGAGATCGGCAGCTCGTGACTGGCCCCCGGGCTGGTGATGGGAGCGTCGGGCTGCTCGTCGCCGAGCATGATGAGCACGAGGTTCGGGTCGTTGAGCTCGGTGACCCACGAGGTGAGGGCCTGCAGCGCGTACCGGATCGACGTCGCGTAGGACTGGCGCACGGCGCTGGCGCTGCGGTCCAGCGTGTCCGTCGATCCGCTCGAACCGGCCATGCCGTCGAATATCGAGCCATCGCCGACCTTGTTCCACGGCACCATCCTCGGCAGCGGGTCCCACGGCCAGTGCGAGGAGACCGTGTCGATCTCGGCCATCACCGGCTGGTGGCCAGGCGCTAGCTCGAGCCGCTGGAATTCGGCATAGGTGTACTGGTCGGGCATCGAGCCGTAGCCGAAGGCCGGGCCGCGATAGCCGACGTTGTCGCGGTCCAGGAGCTGGTCGAAGTGGTAGAAGGAGGTGCCGGGCGGCCAGTTCTTCCCGTTATTGGGGGCATCGCTGACCGTGTGCCATCCGGCCTTGTCGAAGGCGTCGCTGAGGGTGAAACGGTGGCTGCCGATGAGCTCGGCATACCGCTGCCTGCTGTTGACCCACAGTCCTGACTGCAGGGTGGAGTGAGCCTCCTGGCTGATTCCGCCGTAGCCGGGCGCGTTAACCCAGGCGCTCTGCGTGGACCAGCCTGCGCGGGCTAGCGACGCGCTGGATCGGCGCAGGACGGCATCGATGCCGGGCGAGAAGCTTGATCCCTCGATGGAGACCTGTCCGTAGCTCTCGACGAAGACGAATATGACGTCCTTGCCCCGCAGTCCGGCCAGCAGGTCCGAGGCGGGGATTCTGGCTTCGGGGTCGGAGCTGCGGATGGCCTCCTCGAAACGGCGCTGGTCGGTGAACGCTGCCTGAGTGGCGCGCACCTGCGCGACGGCCAGGCTCACGGCGCTGGTCGAGGCGATCGGAGTTCCCGGAACGAATTGCAGTGAGAGGCCAGCGCACACTGCCCAGACTGCTGTCAGGCCAGCCAGGCTGACGAGCGCGCCGCGGCGATGCCGGGCCGCCACGGTGGTGACGTGAACCGTTGCTGCGATGAGTGCGCCGACGAGCAGGATGAGACCGAGCCCCAGCAAGACGAGTGCAGTGTCCGTGCGCGCGGGGCCGATCGCTGCGCGGACCACGCCCACACCCGAAGCGATGCTGCCCCAGTCGAACACCGGGTTGAACGCCCGGTCGACGTACTGGTAGAACGCGATGTTCAGGATGCTGGCGACGGTGAGCACGCTGAGCAGGAATCCGGCGATGACGGCGACGATGCGCCGCGGGCGGGAGGGCAGCACCAGCGCGATAGCGACCAGGACCAGCAGCTCTACCGGGATGCGGGCAAAGGCGGCCGGGGTGAAGAGCCAGCCGCGGTCGGGCGCGAGGAGGTCAGCCCACACCAGAACGACGGAAAGCACGGCCGCGGCCAGCCGCACCGCCAGCCGGGTGCGCGGGCCGGCCCCTTTCCGGTACAGCCAGATCACATCGTGGCCGAACGACTCGGCCAGGAGCAGCAACGCGGCCGCAACCGCGATCATCCCGGCGAGGGGGTTCAGCAGCCCGGATGCGGCGACGGTGAGCACGATGCCCTGGATCGCGGCTACCACCTTGCGCCAGTACCGGGGTGGCAGCGGCGCGGCCAGCCACGGGATCAGCCGGCCGGCCAGCAACAGCGCGTAACGGGCGGCGCCGATGACCAGCACCCAGCTTCCGTAAGACCGCGACACCTCGATGCTCAGCAGCAGGATGAGGAAGGCGTCGACCTCGCCGTCGATGCGGCCGCCCAGCGAGGTAGCGGTGCCGGTTCGGCGGGCCACCTGCCCGTCCACCGCGTCGAGCGCCAGCGCGACGGCGGACAGGGTAATCAGCGCTGTGATCGGCACCGGCCGGCTGAACGAGTCGGCAACCAGGCCCGCTACCGCGGCGGTCAGCAGCGCCCGGGTCAGGGTGATCCAGTCCGCCGGGAGTATCGCGGGCGAGTCACTGCGTATGCGGGCGATGACCAGCAGCGTGGTCGACACCGAACCGGCCGCGAGCCCGGCAATCCAGCCAGCGACTCCGAGACCAGCCGTCGCGGACACGACACCGAGCAGCGCGGCGGTGGCGAGCGCTCCCAGGATCGCCGCCAGCCGGATGGTGCGAACTGGGCGGCCTTCTGCGCCGCTGCCTGCTGCCGGACCCGACGGGGCCTGAATCGTACGCACCGCACCTCTTTCCGGGTAGCCAGCTGCCCCCGTTCCTGACCGGAGAACGGGTCCGCGGCCCGGCTGGTTCAGCGTGACTGCCTCCGCCGGGGGTTTGCCGTCACGGGATCGTTGAACTAGGTGTCCGGCGGGCCCGTGTAACCGGGTGTGGTGTCCGTCGACTCACGAGCGGCTGGTCGAGCCGTCCGCCGGTTCGGTCCGCTGGCGGTGCGCCTGGCCGCCGGCGTTACCGTGCTGTGGTTTCTCGTGCGGCTGGTGGGCGCGGCGCCGTTCGAGGACGGCCTGCGGGCGGTCACCTGGCCGGCAATCATGGCAGCCGTCGCGCTCACGGTGCTGACGACCGCATGCTCTGCCTGGCGCTGGCGGGTTGCCGCCAGGGCACTCGGCATCGACATTGACCTGCGATGCGCCATCGGCGCTTACTACCGCTCGCTGTTCCTCAACTCCGTGCTCATCGGCGGGGTTGTCGGTGACGTGCACAGGGCGGTCACCCACGGCCGGCGTGCCGGAGACGTGGCGCGAGGGCTGCGCGCAGTGGCATGGGAGCGGCTGTGGGGTCAGGTCATCCAGGCCGTGGTGACGGTCGTTGTCCTGGTCACGTTCCCGTCGCCGGTGCGGCCCGCGCTCCCGTACGTTCTGGCGGGTATCGCAGGCGTGACCGGGTGTGCTGCGCTGGTGGTGCGCTGCGCGGCTCGCCGTGGCCGGTCGCGGCTGGCACGCGCGGCCAGGGCCGTTTCCGCCGAGCTGCGGAGCGGGCTGCTGGCCCCGGACGTGTGGCCCCGGCTGACGCTGTCGTCGGTCCTGGTCGTGGCCGGGCACACGGCCACGTTCGTCATCGCGGCCCGCGTCGCCGGCTGCACCGCGCCGGCGGGCGAGCTACTCGCCCTGCTGATGGTGGTCCAGACTGCCGTGGTGATTCCCCTGAGTATCGGCGGGTGGGGGCTACGGGAGGGTGTTGCCGCCTGGGCTTTCGCCGCAGCGGGGATCGGGGCGGCTACCGGCGTCACGGTCGCCATGCTCTACGCGGTACTCATGCTGATCGCGGTTTCGCCGGGCGCTGGCCTGCTGCTCGGGGACGCCGTTCGCCGCCGTCGCGGGGCGGCTCACCCGGACCGGCGCAGACAGCCCGATCTGGCACCGGAGGTGCTGGAGGGCGTTCGTGGCTGACCGTCGCGATCGAGCCCGGGCGGCGCCGCCCGGCGGCACCAGCGCGCTGGGTCCGCCCGCCTAGCCGGGCGATCGGCCCGCAAAATCAAGCTGGTGCGCGATGTAAACCAGCTCGCCCGCGGCCAGCTGCCGGGAGCGCACCGCCAGCCAGCCGGCCAGGTCCGCGGGTTCCACCCGGTCCTGGCGATTCCGCACGGCGTCCCCGATCGTCTTGAGGATGCTGCGCAGGAAGTAAGCCTCGTCAGCGGGGTAGCTCCCGTCCGGGCCGGCGTA
>Ga0335074_10009781_pt1 | contig 13396 bp, 11 predicted proteins | sample Lox_Sample_23_FD_206715 | JGI IMG/M metagenome (GOLD analysis project Ga0335074, IMG submission 206715) | Soil microbial communities from Loxahatchee National Wildlife Refuge, Florida, United States - Lox_Sample_2.3 | ecosystem: Environmental > Terrestrial > Soil > Wetlands | place: USA...
ACGTTCCTCCTTGCGGTTGTCCCGCGTCGCGAACCGAGACATGAGCGCCGGTGCGATCGGCCTCGTGTACCGCGAGCACATTCAGTCCCAGAGTGAACTGCCGATAGCCCCATCCGCTCAGCATCGCCGTCAGCCGTTGCCGGTCGGTTTTCAGATATTCGGCGATGATGATGGGTCGTTGCGACCCGATCAGCACGTGTGCTCCCTCCAATACCTCGATCTCCATGCCTTCGACATCGACCTTGAGCAGGTCAAGGCGAGACAGCCCGAGCGAATCGAGCGTGAGCATTCGTACTTCCGCCAGACGGCCTTGATAATCGACCGGCTGGCCGATGAACTCCGTCGTCTCGGTCTGCCGCAGCTCCAGGCTGCCGAAACTGCCGGGGGCGCGGTAGTCGGGCTGGGGGATGCGCATCGTCCCGACCGCGCTGCTGACCACCGCATGCAGCGCGCGTGCGTTGAAGCAGTTGTTGAGCGCGAGATTGCCGGCCAGCGCGTAGTAGATTCGCTCCTGCGCTTCGATCGCCAATACCTCGCCCGACTGGCTCATGTGCCGGGCCCACTCGACCGAATGGACGCCGATATTGGCGCCACAATCGACTGCAACCACCCCGTCGCCGTGATACTGTCGGCGCAAATCGAGCAGCCGCAGCACCGTCTCGACTTCGGAGGTGTCGTAGGACGAGTGTTCCAGTATCTGGCAGCCGACGCCGATTTCGGTATTGCCGATCCGCAGGTAGTCGAAACGATTCACGATCATCGGGCCATGGTCCGACGCGGCCAGGACGAAAGCTATCTTCCGGTGGGCGCGTGGCATGGAATAGCTGGGAAGCTCCGGTAGCGGATCGCGGACGAGGCGGCGATGCCTTAAGGCGAGATGATGCGCCGTTCGTCGTTCCGCATTCCACGCTCCGGCGGGTCCCGCGTCAACGGACCAATGCATCGAGGGGAACGGCCAGACTCCCCTCTCCCGCTTGCGGGGGAGGTCGGTTCGCGCAGCGAACGGGGTGAGGGCCTTGGGGCCGCGGCAACCTTTCCGGCACAGCGCGAGAGCTGGATTCTCGGGGTTGGACTGGGTGTTCTCGCCTATGCGTCGTTCTCGGTCCACGACGCCAGCATCAAATGGCTGGTGGCCAGCCTGCCGGTGTGGGAGGTGCTGTTCGTCCGCAGCGCCGTGATCGCCATCGCCTGTCTGGCAATCGGGCGGCGGCGGCTGCTGGAGCGCGCCGTCGCCACGCCGATGAAGGGCGCGCTCATGTTCCGCGGCGTGATCACGCTGACGGCATGGCTTTGCTATTACACGGCCGCCCGCACTCTGTCGCTCGCGGAGCTTCTCAGCCTCTATTTCGCCGCACCGCTGATGGTGACGCTGATGGCGGCGCCCTTGCTGGGCGAACGGGTCAGCGGAGCGCGCTGGCTGTCCGTGCTGGTGGGCTTTGCCGGCGTGCTGGTGGTGACCAACCCGTGGGGCGTGCGCATTTCGGTGCCGACTCTCCTGGTGCTGTTCGCCGCCGCGCAGTGGGGTTACGCGGTGATCCTGATGCGCCAGATCGCCCGCCGCGAGACGTCGCTGGTGCAGATTTTCTTTACCAACCTGATCTTTCTGGCCGGCACCGGGGTCGCCTGCGCGATCGACTGGCGCATGCCGTCGGGTAGCCAATTCGCATTGCTGCTGCTGTTGAGCGTGTTCGGCGGGCTGGGGCAGTTCAGCCTGTATGAGGCGGCTCGGCACGCGGCCGCGTCCGTGATGGCGACGGTCGAATATACGGCGCTGCTGTGGGCATTCATTCTGGGGTACGCGATCTGGGGGAACATTCCGTCGCCGGCGACTTTTGCGGGGGCGGGGCTGATCCTGGGCGCCGGGGCGCTGCTGTTCGCGACCGAACGACGGACGGGCCGGTTGCTTTCCGCCCGCCGATCCTGAAGGCTTGGCTAACGGATCGCAGGAGGCAGAGATGAAACCGGTTGTCGCCGTCATATCACCAGGCGCCATGGGCAGCGCCGTTGCGCATTGCCTGACCGCGAACGGGATCGAGGTGCGGACCTCGCTGGCCGGCCGCAGCGAGGCAACCGCGGGGCGGGCACGGGAAGCGGGCATGGCGGCAGCGACGGACGAGGGAATTGCCGAGGCCGACATCATCCTGTCGATCCTGCCGCCCGGCGATGCCTTGGCGCTGGCGCAACGACTGAGCCCGGTGCTTGGCCGGGCGTCGCGTCGTCCGGTCTATGTCGATTGCAACGCGGTGAACCCCGAGACCGTCGGCCGCATCGCCGAAGTGATCGCGGCGACCGACTGCGCCTTTGTCGATGGCGGAATCATCGGCGGGCCACCGAAGCCAGGGAGCCGCGCCACGAAGATCTATCTCTCCGGTCCGGCGGCCGAGCGGGTCGCGGTGCTGGAGCAGTATGGGCTGGTGATGCCGGTGCTGCCGGGAACGGTCGGCGTCGCCTCGGCGATGAAGATGTCGTACGCGGGGATCACCAAGGGCTTCACCGCGCTTGGATCGATGATGATGCTGGCGGCGACCCGTGGCGGCACAGCCGAGTTCCTGCGGCGCGAACTGGAGGCGAGCCAGCCGCAGCTTCTGGCGTGGCTGACGCGGGGCACGCCGAACATGTTCTCGAAGGCGTATCGCTGGGTCGCCGAGATGGAGGAAATCGCCGGGTTCACCGGAGAGGACGCGGCGGCGGGGCAGTTGTTTGAGGCGGCGGCGCGGTTCTATGAACGCATCGCTGAAGATTACGTTGGTGACCATCGCGAGACGGACGCGCTCGCCGCGTTCTGCCGGTAACGGGCCATGTCCGGCGTCTTTCAGTTCCCGGCCATGGATCGCGTGGTCCATGGCGAGCCGTTCGCCGCGGCGCTTGGGCGCGAGGTCGAACGGCTGGATGGGCACGCGGTGTTCGTGCTGGCGAGCGGGACGCTGGCGCGCGAGACGGATGTGGTCGAGCAGCTTCGCGCGGTGCTGGGCAATCGGCTGGCGGGCGTATGGGCCAGGATCGGGGCGCATACGCCGCGCACCGACGTGGTGGCGGCCGCGAATGCCGCGCGGGCGGCAAAGGCCGATCTGCTGGTGACGGTCGGGGGTGGCTCGGTCACCGATGCGGCGAAGATGGTGGGGTTGTGCCTGGGCAACGAAGTGACCGAACCAGGCCAGCTCGACCGGTTCGCCGCGAAGATCCAGGCCGATGGAAGGACGTATCGGCCGCCGGTCGAGCCGCCCGGCGTCCGGTCGATCGTGGTGCCCACCACGCTGTCGGCCGGCGAGTTCAATGCGTTCGCCGGCTGCACCGATAGCGAGCGGCATGTGAAGGAGAGCTTCGGCCACAGGCTGATGGTGCCGCGCGTCGTCATTCTGGATGCGGCGATTACTCGCCACACGCCGGCGTGGTTGTTCCTGTCCACCGGCCTTCGCGCGGTGGACCATGCGGTCGAGGGTATCTGCTCGGTGGCACCGCAGCCGTTCGCGGATGGCGCATCGCTGCACGCGCTGCGGCTGCTGTCGCGCGGTTTGCCGGCGGTGCATCGGGACCCGGGCGATCTTGCGGCGCGGCTGGATTGCCAGATGGGGGCGTGGCTGTCGGTGGCCGGAGCGCAGGGGAGCGTGCCGATGGGGGCGAGCCATGGGATCGGGCATGTGCTGGGCGGCACGGCGGGGGTGCCGCATGGGTATACGTCGTGCGTGATGCTGCCGCACGTGCTGCGGTTCAACGTCGAGGTGAACGCTGGGCGGCAGGGGTGGGTGAGCGAAGCGTTCGGGCGGCCGGGTGCGGCGGCGGCCGATGTTGTTGCGGAGCTGGTGGCGGGGCTCCGGCTGCCGGGTCGGCTGCGGGATGTGGGGGTGGAGCAAGGGCAACTGGACAGCATCGCGCGGGAGTCGATGCACGATCGGTGGGTGCACACGAATCCGCGTCGGATCGACGGGCCGGCGGTGGTGCGGGAGTTGCTGGAGGCGGCCTGGTGAACGACTCTCAGAGAGCCACGGAGCCTCGATGGAGGCGGTGAGTCTCATCGGTGTCTCGTTTCGTTTATTGCGAGACGGCGGATCGATGCCCGCATCGGCCGAGACGGTGTCTGGCAACGATTCGCGCGAACCACCGAGGACATCGCCCAGCTCGCGCAGTTCTGCAAAACCCACCCGGTCAGCCCGGCGGTCATGGAGGCGACCGGCGGCTATGAGCGCCTGCCGTTCGTCCAGCTCTCGGCGGCGGATGTGCCGGTTGCCCTGGTCAATCCCCGCTCGGTGCGGCGCTTCGCCGAAGCCATGGGAGCGCCCGAGAAGACCGACAAAATCGACACCGGCATGATTGCCTGGTACGCAGAGACCAAGCGTAGTGTGCCGACGCCCCCGGCTTCTGACAGACAACGGCGTTTCACAGCTATGGTGCTGCGGGTGCGCCAGTCGCGCGGGCGGATCGCGAGGCGGGGTTTGCACCGAAGCTGAGCAGCCGCAGGCTTCATCAGCTTGCGTCTGCGGTTGAATACTTTTACGGTGCCGCGTAATGCCGCTATCGGCGCCGTGTGTCCTGGCCGCCGAGCTTTCGACCTTCCCGACCTAGAGCCCGTTCACTGTGACTGGAATCGGCAGCGCACGCGCACCCTCGCCCGCCGCGCTGCCGCGCGGCGACCTCTCCCGCAAAGCGGGAGAGGTGGACGATGGTGCGGCGTTTCCACTCAGCCTGAACCTGCTCTAAACAGAAGCCGCCGCACGCAAGCCGATATCGCGACGGCAGAAACCGTCCGGCCAGTCGATCTTGCCGATCGCCGCATAAGCAGCCTCACGCGCCGCGCGCAGGCGGGAGGCGGCGGCGCACACCGTCAGCACGCGTCCGCCCGCCGCGCGCAGCCGCCCATCGCCGTCCAGCTCGGTACCGGCATGAAAGATCAACACCCCCGGGCCTGAGGCAGCGTCGTCCAATCCACTGATCGCGCCACCGATCCGCGGCGCCTCGGGATAGCCGCGTGCCGCTACCACCACCCCGATCGACGCCAGCTCATGCCAGCGCAGGTCGAACTGCCCGAGCTCGCCGTCACACGCCGCCAGCAGCGCCGGCAACAGATCGGACTTCAGCCGCGGCAGCAGGACCTGGCATTCCGGATCGCCGAAGCGGACATTGAATTCGATGACCTTGGGCCCGGCCTCGGTCAGCATCAACCCCGCGTACAGAATGCCGCGGAACGGCATGCCCCGCTGTACTAACTCACCCAGTACCGGGCGGATGATCCGGTCCATCACCGTCTGTTCCAGCGCCGGCGTCACCGACGGTACCGGCGAGATCGCGCCCATGCCGCCGGTGTTCGGGCCGGTCTCGCCCTCGCCCACCCGCTTATGATCCTGCGCCGAGCCCAGCGACAGCGCGTGGCTCCCGTCGCACAGAGCGAAGAACGACAGCTCCTCGCCCGCCAGACACTCCTCGATCACGATCGACGAGCCGGCGGCGCCGAACGCCCGCTCGCTCATCATCCGCTCGACCGCCGCCAGCGCCAGCGCCTCGGTGGCGGCCACGACCACGCCCTTGCCGCCGGCCAGGCCGTCCGCCTTGACGACGATCGGGGCACCGCGACGGCGGATGAAGGTGCGCGCCGCCTCCGCATCGTCGAACCGCTCCCAGCGCGCGGTTGCGACGCCGGCGGCATCGCAGATCTCCTTGGCGAAGCTTTTGCTGCCCTCGAGCGCGGCAGCCGCTGCGGTCGGCCCGCAACAGGCGATCCCGGCTGCGGCCATCGCGTCCGCAACGCCCGCAACCAGCGGCTGCTCGGGACCCGGAACAACAAGGTCCACCGCCTGCTCCCGAGCGAATCCGACCAGCCCGGCGATGTCGATAGCCGCGATCGGCACGCACTCCGCTTCGGCCGCAGTCCCTGGATTACCGGGCGCGCACCACAGCTTCGTCAGCAGCGGGCTGGCGGCGATCGCCCAGCACAGCGCGTGCTCGCGGCCGCCCGATCCGATCACCAGTACGCGCATCGCCGCTCGCTCCTGCTTCCGATCCGCAAGAATACGCCGGAGCCCAAACCGGACCGAGTCCGGCAAGCTGGCGGACGGTCAGCTCTTCAGCCGGTATCCGGTGCGGAAAATCCAACTCACGATCGCCAGGCACAGGGCGAAGAACGCCAGGGTCATGGCCAGGCTGACGGCGACGCTCACGTCGCCGATGCCATAGAAGCTCCAGCGCAGGCCGCTGATCAGATAGACCACCGGGTTGAACAGCGTCACCGTGCGCCAGAACGGCGGCAGCATGCGGATCGAGTAGAAGCTGCCGCCGAGAAAAGTCAGCGGTGTCACGATCAGCAACGGCACCAGTTGCAGTTTCTCGAAATTGTCGGCCCAGATGCCGATGACGAAGCCGAACAGGCTGAACGTGACCGCGGTCAGCACCAGGAACAGCACCATCCAGAACGGATGCTCGATCCGGAGCGGCACAAACAGCGTCGCCGTGGCCAGGATGATCAGGCCGATGCCAATCGACTTGGTTGCCGCGGCACCGACATAGCTTGCCACGATCTCCATCGAGGAAATCGGCGCCGAAAGCAATTCGTAGATGGTGCCGATGAACTTCGGAAAATAGATGCCGAACGAAGCGTTGGAGATGCTCTGGGTCAGCAGCGACAACATAATCAGTCCGGGGACGATAAAGGCGACATAACTCACGCCGCCGACGGCATGCACACGCGAACCGAGCGAGGCGCCGAAGACGACAAAATACAACGCGGTGGAAATAACCGGGGCGACCACGCTCTGCAGCAGCGTCCGCCGGGTGCGTGTCATCTCGTAACGGTAGATCGCCCGCATGGCGAATACGTTCACGGTCGCGCCCTCACCAGTCCGACGAATATTTCCTCGAGCGTGCTTTGCGAGGTCGACAGGTCCGAAAAGGCGATACCGGCTTCGTCCAGGCGCTTCAGCAGCGTCCTGACGCCGGGACGCCGAGCGCGGGCATCATAGGTATAGACCAGTTGTCTGCCATCCGCCGACAGTTGCAGCCCGTTTGCGTCGAGTCCAGCCGGAATCCCGTCGAGCTGATCCCGCAGTTGCAGCGTCAACTGCTTGCGGCCGAGCCGCTGCATGAGCGTCGCCTTGTCTTCCACCACGATCAACTCGCCCTTGTTGATGACGCCGATCCGGTCGGCCATCTCCTCCGCTTCTTCGATATAGTGCGTGGTCAGGATGATGGTCACGCCGGCGCGGCGCAGCGATCGCACCAGCTCCCACATGTCATGCCGGAGCTCGACGTCGACGCCGGCGCTCGGTTCGTCCAGGAACAAAATGCGCGGCTCGTGAGACAGCGCCTTGGCGATCATCAGGCGGCGTTTCATACCGCCGGACAACGTGAAGATGCGGCTGTCGCGCTTCTCCCACAGCGCCAGATCCTTCAGCACGCGCTCGACATGTGCCGGGTTTGCACGCAGCCCGAACAGGCCGCGGCTGAAGCCGACGGTGTCCCACACCGTCTCGAACGCGTCCGTCGTCAGTTCCTGCGGCACCAGCCCGATCATCGATCGAGCCGCGCGCCAGTCGGTGCGGATGTCGTGACCATCGACCAGCACCTTGCCTTCGCTGGCCCGGACGATCCCGCAGACGATGCTGATCAGCGTCGTCTTGCCGGCGCCGTTCGGCCCCAGCAGCGCGAAGATCTCGCCGCGGCGGATTTGCAGGTTGATCTGTCTCAGCGCCTGGAAGCCCGAGGCATAGGTCTTGCCGAGGCCGACGATGGAGATGATCGGCGGCGCGACCGCGGCCGCATCGTGGGTGACGTGCATTCTGGTGCGGCGCCGGCCGCATCGGGACGCGGCGCTCCTTGATTGCGGATATGGGTTTGCGGATATGGCGGTGGAAACAGCCGGGCAGATTGCCCGGTCTGCGTCGGCGGTCAACCGTGGCTCATCCGGCGGCGGCGGTTTCGGCGGCTCCCGGAATCGCCTCCATTCGCCTAGGCTAGGGCGATGGACGATCTGCGCCTGCCCGTCAGCAACGTACCGGAATACACCGTCTCCGAAATATCGGGTGCGGTGCGGCGGGCGCTGGAAGGCTCCTTCGGGCGGGTCCGGGTGCGCGGCGAAGTCACCGAATTCAAGCGCCACACATCCGGGCACATATACTTCTCGCTGAAGGACGACGGCGCCAAGCTCGCGGCGGTGGCCTGGAAGTCCGCGGTCCCTCGCCTGGGCCTGGTCCCCGAGAACGGTGTCGAGGTCATCGCCACCGGCCGCATCACCGCCTATGCCGAGCGCTCTGCCTATCAGCTCATCGTCGAGCGGGTGGAGTACGCCGGCGCCGGCGCGCTGCTCGCCCGCATCGAGATGCTGCGCAAGCGCCTCGCCGCCGAGGGCCTGTTCGATGCCGCCCGCAAGCGGCCGATCCCCCAACTGCCGGCGGTGATCGGGGTCATCACCTCGGAGCGTGGGGCGGTGCTGCACGACATCCGCACGACGCTCCAGCGGCGGTTCCCCCGCCCGATGCTGCTGTGGCCCGTGCCGGTGCAGGGCGAGGGCGCCGCCGCGCGGATCGCCGCGGCCATCGCCGGGTTCGATGCGCTCCAGCGGGGCGGCGCGATCCCCCGACCCGACGTGCTGATCGTGGCCCGCGGCGGCGGCGGCCTCGAAGACCTGATGGCCTTCAACGAGGAGGTCGTGGTGCGGGCGGTGGCCGCATGCCGCATCCCGCTGATCTCGGCCGTGGGGCACGAGACCGACACGACGCTGATCGATTTCGCCGCCGACCGCCGCGCCGCCACCCCGACCGGCGCCGCCGAACTCGCGGTCCCGGCGCGCGTCGACCTGCTGGCCGATCTGGCCCAGAAGGCGACACGGCTCGTCGGTGCCCTGAACCGGCTGGCGACCGAACGCCGGCTCCGACTCGGGCAGGCGGAGCGCGGGCTGCCGGACCTGCCGTCGCTCCTGGGCACCGCCCGTCAACGGCTGGACGACCGCGCCGAACGGCTTGTGCTGGCGCTGCCCAACCTGCTCGCGGTCCGCCGGACGGCGTTGGAGCGGGCCGAGCGGCGGCTGCCGGACCTTCCCTCGATCATCATGGGCGCGCGGCGGCAGGTGGCCGAGGGCACGGCGCGACTCGCCCTCGCGCTACCGAACCTGGTCGAGCGTCGCCACGCCGGGCTGGCGCTGTGCGACCAGAAACTGCTCGGGGGGCTGCGGCACGCGGTGGCCGCAATCCACACCCGAGCCGGTCGCAGCCTGGCGCGGGTGACCGATGCGCCGCTGCGCGCGCTCCAGCGCGAGCTTGCGGCCACACTGGCCGGGGCAGGCGCGCGCCTCGAGTCGGTGTCCCCCCTGGGGGTGCTGCGGCGGGGCTATGCGCTCGTCACGGACCGGGCAGGACATCCGCTGACCGCGGCAGCTTCCATTGCACCGGGCACCCCGTTGCGGCTCCGCTTTGCCGACGGGGAGGTGCGCGCCAAGGCGGAGGGTGGCGAGCCAGCAGAGCGGCAGGGCCGGTTGGCGTTATAATTAGAGCGGCGCACTCGCCGGCTTGCCGGAGGCGGCCGGGCGCCACGCCCAGCCGCAGCGGTACGCGGAAACTTGACGGTCTCCGCGGAGCGGGGCTAATCGCCGCGGCACACACAGCGGGTTACTACTGTACCCGGAACTGTGTCGCGCCTGACTCCCACCCATCGATCCCTCGCATCCACCATCCAGGACGAAAGCAGCATGAACACGAAGCTTGTCGGCGCCCTTGCCGCCGTGGCGCTGTTGTCTGCGTGCGCCAACAAACCGCCGGCTCCGCCCGCCTCGACCGGCACCGGGGCGGCTGCCGCGACCGCCGGGCCGGCACCGGGCAGCGAGGAGGATCTGGTCGCCAATGTCGGTGATCGCGTGTTCTTCGCTTTCAACCAGTCCGCATTGACGTCCGACGGTCAGGCGACGCTCGATCGCCAGGCGGGGTGGTTGCAGAGATACCCCAACGTTCAGGTCCTGGTTGCCGGCAACTGCGATGACCGAGGCACGGAAGAATACAACCTGGCACTTGGGCAGAGGCGCGCCAATGCCGCCCGGGATTATCTCGTGGCCCGCGGCGTCAGTTCTGCCCGCATCCAGACCATCAGCTACGGCAAGGACCGCCCGACCGCGCTCGGCGACAACGAGCAGGCCTGGGCGCAGAACCGCAACGCCATCACCTCGGTCCGCTGAACCCTGATTCAGTGGTCAGTGACCAGTGGTCGGTGATCAGGAATCCGTAGCTGGCCCGTATTGCCGACATATAACCGGCGGCCTCGATGGCCGCCGGTTTCGCGTCTGATCGGCTGCGCGTAAATTCTGGGCGCAACCGGGAGAAAGATATGCGTCGGTCGTCTTTCATGGCTCTCGCGGTGGCAGCGCTGCCGCTGCTGGGAGTGGCGGCGTCCCCGCCGGCGGCGGCGCAGATGGAGAGCCGGGAAGCGATCTCGCTGCAGGACCAGATCCTGGAGCTTCGCCATGAACTGGAAGCACTGCAGGCGCAACAGGGCGGCGCCGCCGCGCCGGCCTATCCGGAGCCGTCAGGCGGCGGCGGTCCTTCCGACACGGTCTCGCAGCTTCTGACACGAGTGAGCGCGCTGGAGGACCAGATGCGCGAGCTCCGCGGACGCGTCGATGAGCTCGAAAACACCGTCCAGCGGATGGGCGCCGACCTGGGGAAACAGATCGACGACCTGAAGTTCCAGATGCAGAACCCGCAGGCCGCGGCGGCGGCCGGCCCGACTCCGGGCCTCGCCGCGCAGAGTCCGCCGCCCGGCTCGCCCGGTACCGTGCCGCCTCCGCCACCCCCCGGCCAGCCGCGGCCCCCGGCCGCCGCCTCATCGGCCGCGCCGGCACGGCCTCCTGGACCGCGCACGCCGGAGGTTGCATTGCAGGAGGGCTGGGCCGCCTTCGCCCGGCACGACTACGTCGCCGCCCAGCAGGATGCCAAGGAGGTGCTGAGCAAGCGGGCGTCGCCGCGCGCCTACGACGCGCAGTATCTTCTGGCACAGTCGCTGGCCGGGCAGCACCAGTGGTCGCGGGCGGCGATCGCCTATGACGACACCTACAACCGCTCGCCGAAGGGTGGGCACTCCGAGGACGCGCTGCTCGGTCTTGCCAATTCGCTCACCGCGATCAACGAGAAGCGGGCGGCCTGCGATACCTTGACCAAGCTGCATACCGAGTTTCCGCATCCGCGGGCCGGGCTGCGCGACCAGATTTCGGCGGCCCACCAACGCGCCGGCTGCCGGGCCTAGTCCAAAGCCCACCTCTCCGGCGCTGCGGGAGAGGTGGCCGCGCATGGATCGGCGGGTGAGGGTGTACGTCGGGGTCGGCGGCACTGAAGCATGCGCGCGCTCCTGCGGTACTCCGTGTGAACCTCTTTCGGCCGGGCCTCAACCAGCCAACGCCCGCGCCTCAATCGCGCCGAGCGACTTCAGCCGGGCGAACAGGGTCTCGGCTGGGATGTCGGACCGGCCGGCGTCGAGGCAGTCGGCGAACTTGTCGTAAATCTGCACCTCGGACAGCGGGCGCGTTGCATGACCGGTGGCACGGGCAACCGGCGCGCCCTCGAGCACTTTGCCTGACGCCAGTTCAAGGGCCACCGTATCGGCCGGCGCCGCGCCGGGCAGATCGGGATCGTACTCGCTCGTCGTGGTCGTTACGACCCGACGCATCAGCGACTGCACGTCGGGGCGCTGCACGAACTCGTCGGTCAGCTCACGCAACCCGACGCGCCTGGCGATGATCGCGCCCGCCATCGCGAATTCGATGCTGAACTTGCCGGCAAGCCCGGTCTCCGGCGCATGGTTGCGCAGCACGGTCGCGAAATAGTCGCTGATGCCCACATTCACCTGCTTCACGTCGTCGGGCTTCACCGGATGCGCGGCAACGAGGTCAAGCGCGCAGTCGATCGCCCGATGCGTGCAGTAACAGGTGGGATATTTCTTGATCCCGAGCCCCTCGGTCAGCAACGCCCAGCGCTCGCCGATCCTGGGCGGGCTTGCGCGGTCCTCGGTGCCATCCGGCGAGATCGCATGCAGGAATCCCTGCGGATGCTCCAACGCATCGGTGCTGGCGGTGAAGCCGGCCTCGGCGAGTCGCGCGGCCATGATCCCGGCGTGCGCCGCGCGGCCGGCGTGGAACGGCTTCGTCATGGTGCCGAAATTCGCCATCAGCCCGCCGCTTTGCGAGGCGCCGAGCGCGACCGCCATCGCTGCCCGCATGGCGTCCAGCCGACGCAGCCTGGCGCAGGCCGCCGCGGCGCCGACCGCGCCATAAAGCCCGGTCGGGTGCCATCCCTTCTTGTGCAGCAGCCCGGAATCGCGACGGAACAGCTCGGCCCACGTCTCGTACCCGGCGACGTAGGCCGTCAGCATGTCGGTGCCGGACGCATCGAGCGCCTCGGCTTCGGCAAGAATTGCGGGGACCAGGACAGTGCTGGGATGGCCGCGCAAGCCGACATCATCGTAATCGAGCGCGTGCGCCGCGGTGCCGTTGATCCAGGCGGCCTCGGGCGCTGGTCCGCGTTCGGCGCCGAAGGTGAGCGACGACGGCCCGGGCGGCGGCGCCAGCACGCTCTTCATGATGCGGACTGCTTCTTCGTTGCGGCCGGCAATCATCGTGCCGACGCAGTCGATGAAGCCCAATTGTGCGATGCGCATCGCTTCTTCGGGGATGCGGTTCGGCGACAGATCCGCGACGAACCGGCCAATCGCCTGGGTGAGACTCATTGGGTGCCTCCCTTCAGTTCAACTTTGCCCGCAGTGCCTTCAGGCTGCCGCCCATCTTCACCGAGCCCGGCAGCGGATGGCCGACGATGTCCTCGGCAAGCTGCGCCACCGCGATCAGCCTGTCGAGGTCGATGCCGGTCTCGATCCCCATCTCGTCCAGCATGAACACGAGGTCCTCGGTGCAGACATTGCCGGCTGCGCCCTTGTGCGCCGCGAACGGGCAGCCGCCGAGGCCGGCGACCGTCGAGTCGTAAATTGCCACGCCCATTTCCAGGCCGGCATAGGCGTTGGCGATCCCCATGCCGCGCGTATCGTGCAAATGCAGCGACAGCGTAAGTTCTGGGAACCGGTCGCGTACCTTGCCCACGAGTTCCTTGATTGATCTAGGTGTTGCCCACGCCATGGTGTCGGCCAGCGAGAACACCTTCGGCGTCACTTCGTGCTCGGCACATATGTCGAGCATCTGCTGGACCATGTCGAGCACGCGCTGGTGCGGGATCTCGCCTTCGAAATTGCAGCCGAAGGCCGCCATGATGCCGACGCGGTCCAGCGGTATGTCGTGTTGCTTGTACAGCTCGATCGTCTCGTGCGCGACGCGGATGTTGTCTTCCATCGAGCGCTGCTGGTTGCGCTGCAGGAAGGTCTCGGATGCGGTCAGCGAAAACGATCCCTTGATATCAAGTCGTCCCGAAGCCAGCGCACGCTGCAA
>Ga0335074_10009783_pt1 | contig 13395 bp, 14 predicted proteins | sample Lox_Sample_23_FD_206715 | JGI IMG/M metagenome (GOLD analysis project Ga0335074, IMG submission 206715) | Soil microbial communities from Loxahatchee National Wildlife Refuge, Florida, United States - Lox_Sample_2.3 | ecosystem: Environmental > Terrestrial > Soil > Wetlands | place: USA...
AACTTGCGGCGGTTTTCGGAGACACCGATTGCACGGCGGGCAATCAACTGCATCAAAGACCGGATTGCCGGAATGCGGTGGAGGGTGCAGCCGCGCCAGGGATATTCGCTGGAAGCGATTCCTTACGGGGCGGAGCGGGTGAGAATCTTGACCTCGAATTTTGAAGCGCCGAATCCGGATGATTCGTTTCGGTCGTTTTCAGAGCAGGTGCTCGAGGACATTATCGTCGGGGGGTTCGGGGCGATCGAGGTGCAGAAGAATCCTGGATGGAGTGAGGCGGAGTTAGGTCGGACGGCTGAGAGTTCGCAGCAAACAAAAACCGCGTTGGGAGGGGCACCGTCGGAGCCCCACTTCTGGCAAAGGTGGCCAGAGATGGGGCACCCTGCCGGACAGAGCTTTCCCTTGCTCTTGTGGCCGGTGGATGGTGCATCGATACGGATCAATCTGGAGTGGGATGGGTCTCCGACGTCGCAACGGTACATGCAGATCAACGATCGGTTGGCGACGGCACAGCAAATCAAGCTGGATGATGACGAGCTGATTTACATCCGGCTGAATCCGAGGACGCACACGCCCTTTGGGCTGGGCAGACTCGAAGTGGCGTTTGAAACGATCAATGCATTCCTGGGAGCGCATCGATACGCGTCACGACTGGCTTCGAACACGGTGGTGCAGTACGCGCTGTGGTTGCAGGATCTGACGCCGGAACATCATGAGCGGCTGATCCGGTGGTGGCAGGACGAGATTGAAGGCACGGGGAAAGTGCCGATCCTATCGGTCGAAAGCAAACCGGAGGTACTGAGGTTCGGTGGAGGCACCGATGCAGACTTACGACTGCAGTGGCAGGAATTCCTGCTGCGAGTCGTCGCCGATGCTTTTGACCTTCCTCCGTTTTACCTGGGGGTGGAGCGGGACGTGAACCGCTCCACCGCGGAGGAGTATAACGACCTGGCGTTTCGGCAGGCGATTGTGCCGACGGCCCGATTGTTGGCCGAATCGCTGACAAGGGATGCGATTGCGAAAAAGCTGGGATGGAACGATCTGGAGTTTGCGTTTGCGGAGCTGGATACGACCGATCCGCTGGAGGAGGCGCAAATTCAGCAGATCCTGCTGCAGAACGGCGTGCTGACGGTGAATGAAGTGAGAAGGATGCGGGGGCTGGGGGAGATTGGGAATTCCCAAGGATCAGGGGTCAGCGGTCAGTAGAGTCCGCATGCAGGGTCGGTCGTTGTGGCTTGTCAGAGCTGTCTTGAATGAGCTTGGTGTAGCACTGCTCCTGCTGTTCGATTGAGTGCGCCTGTTTGCAGGCACCGGGGAAGAACTTGTGCAGGCCGTGTTCGGCAGCGTCGGTGATGTTGCCACAGGCTGCATGCAGAGAGAGCACGAAACTCTGCGCGGCGGGGCGGTAGTTGCAGCGGACGAACGCCTCCATGGTTGGCGCCCAGAAGATGCAGCCCATGGGAAAGCTCTTATCGAAGTTGACGTGTCGGTTGAGACGGGCGAGAGCACGCTGGTCGCATCGCTGGGCCAGGTAATCGAGGGGAAAGAAAACGTCGGCGTTGTCTTGGCCGGGCGGCAGGTTTTCGAAGGCAATGGAACGCATGAAGGCTGTGACCTTGGGCTTGTTGATCATCCACAGCGCATCAACGAGATAGTAGCGTTGGTACTGATCGGCGGTTTTATATGCCGAGATTAGCAAGTCAGGATGCTTGCGCCGTCCTAAAGTGCCGGCGATCAACTGCAGGTCACGGTCCTGGTCTGGGATGGGACAGTTCGTTGGCTTGTCTCTCAAACATTCGACTAGCTGCTGATCACTCATTCGCTTCAGTGCAGCGTCGTAATTGGGGGCGGTTTGAGCCGGTGAACGTAGAACGAGAAGCAGCGGGGTCAGGATTGTCGCGAGCAGTAACTTCATAACTTTGAAGTGAATTTAGCACAGATGGTCCTGTAACACAGTGGACGCGGTTGAACACAGAGTGGAGGCAAAATCTCCACCCTGCCGCGCGAGATGCGACAAGGGTGGGGCACCCGTTTCTGGCCCGAATGCTAGGTCCTTCGCTTCGCTCAGGATGACAAAGTCGTAGAGGGAGATGGAAATGATGGAACTGGAGAGTATGGCGGTGGAGATGCCGCGAGTGGAGGGGCATCCGAACCGGGCGGAGTTTTGGGGAGTATTGACGGTGGTTGATGCAGCGTCGCAGAGGGCTCCATCGGGAGCGAAGGGCCGGCGGGTGGTTTTGACGCGAGATGCGGCGGAAGCGGCGTTGCCGTCACTGATCGGGATGGCGTTGGACTATGCACCGTCGTACGACCGGCACGACGTGCGGCGGAAAGTAGGAGTCATCACCAGCGCGGAGGTGGTCGGGCGAAACCTGGAAGTAGGCGGCTATTTGTATGCGAAGGATTTCCCAGATGTGGTGGAAGAAGTGAGGAGGAACGGGCGTCCGGCTGCGGGTGTGCGGTTGCAGGCGTCGGATATCAGATCCCGCATTACGAACGCGGAAACAGATTATTTGTCCAACGTCAAAATCCCCACCCTGTCGCAAAGAGCGCGACAAGGGTGGGGCACCCTGGTAGAAGTGAAAGGTCAGACATCCGCGTCCGTGAGGCGGGAGCTGGCAGCGGCGGTAGAGCGGTTGCGTTGGATGACGGCGGGAATGATGAAAGGCAAGTTGCCGGCATTGCAGGCGGCCAGTGACGGAGCGAATGATGCGGCTGGACTAGGGATGTCGTTTGAAGTGGCGGACGTGATCACGGCCGACCAGCGATCGAAGATCTGGATCCTGACGAAGGTGACGTTTACGGGAGCAGCGATTCTGCGGAGGAATCGAGCGGCATACGAGGACACGTGGATCGCGTTGAATTCCGAGTTGTGAAAATTCCAACTTCTGGCAAAGACGGCCAGAGGTGGGGCACCCGCGACAAGGGTGGGGCAACCAAGATCTCACGGTTAGGTTGGAATTCCGGAGGAGGAAGAAACGATGAATGAAGAGATGGTGCAGCAGTTGATGGCGACAGCGGAGCGGCTGGCTACAGCAGCAGAATCGCTGGATCGCGTGTTGGGACGGCTGGACGCGCAGCAGGAATCGCTGAATGCCAAGGTCGACCGGATTGTGGCGGCGGTGGACGATACGAGCCATCGTTCAGAGGCAGGAGATGGAACACGGCATCTGCAAGAGCGAGTCGCGGAGCTGGAGAAATCGAATGCCGATTTGAAGGCGCAGGCGGCCCGTATGGCGCGGAAGACGCTGCCTCCGATGGTTTCCGCGATCCTGGCGAAGAGCGAGGATTCCGGAGAAAAGATCGACAAGAGCGTTCTCGACAAGACTCTGCAGGCGCTCAGCGTGGAGCAGCGTATTGCGGTGAAGGCGGAACTGGCGCGGGCAGGAGTGATCGAGTAAATTTCCCACCCTTTCGCAAAAGGCGCGAAAGGGTGGGGCAGCCGTTTTCGGAATGAGGCGCGACTTCGGTCGCGCTTTTTGTTTTGGCGCTTCACCAAGAGGGAGCAGAGAGCGCAGAGGAGGTCAAATTCCCCACCGTGTCGCAAACAACGCGACAAGGGTGGGGCAACCACATGAAGTGAAATGCATAGTCCTTCGCGGCGAGAGAGCCGCTCAGGATGACAACGACATGAGTTTCAGCGAAGAGAACACATCAGAAGAGGAGAAGACATGAAGGGACAATTTGTGGATTTGATGGCAGCGGCAGATTACCTTGGGCCCGGCGCAGTTGAAGTTGACCGGTACCAGACAGAGATTTTTGACATCGTCCGGCGGCGCGGCGTGTTTGGACAGCGCATCAAGCAGGTGCCGGCGACCGGACATCCCTCGAGATTCTTCGAGGAGACAGCGATCAATTCGCCGACGGCAACGCAGGCATTTGTCGATCCACGAAACATCGCACCAACAGTGGGCGCTCCGACGCGCGTAGAACTGTCGGTGCCGCTGAAGGCGCTGGTTTCGCAGATCAACTACAACCTGTTCGACCTGGAAGTTACGGCGCAGCAAACGCAGTTTGCGTATTTGCAGGCGAAAGACCTGGCGGACACGATTGACGGGCTGCTGCGCACGCACGATGCAGCGCTGTGGAATGGGAACGACACATCGCTCAGTGCTCCGACCACCTTGCAGTACTTTGGCGTGATTGGACAGATCGAAGCGGGCGGAAACTCAGTGACTGTGGCCAAGAGCAGCGGCAACATCGTGCAGACGTTCAAGACGACGGTGGCGACCATGGTTTCGAATGCGTCGTATCAGGTACGGCCAACAGCGATTTATGCCAATCCGATGCTGCTCGATCTGATCGATCAGGAGATGAAGTCGCAGTTCAACGTGGTGCTGAACACGGTGGAGATTACGGGCGGATTCCGAGTGAAGGCGCTGGCGACACAGGCGGGCGAACTACCGCTGATTCCGGACTGGTCACTGGGATACACGGGAACGATTGGATCGGGAGCGACGCTGCCGGCGTATATCGTGACCGAGGATTTGATCGAGTATCACTGGCTGACCGATCCGAATCCGCGGGTGTTCAAGCTGGGTCTGCCATCAGCATTAATGCAGCAGATGGTAGTAGTGAAGTTCGGAGCCCCGGTGGTGAAGGGAGCGAACTTTGCGCACTACGAAGTGAAGGTGACGGACTAAGTAGTTCCAGTGGGAGCGCGAGTCAGTCGCGCTCTTTCGTGCTCGATGTGAATTGTTCTTCTTCACCCCTGAGAGCATTGGAACACAGAGGAAGTCAAAATCCCCACCCTGTCGCAGAAAGCGCGCCAAGGGTGGGGCACCCACTCATGGTTCAAAGAGAAATCATTATGGATTATCTAGCGACGACGGATTACCTCACATATGGATTGGATCCCGCGACGGATCCTTCGTGGATTACGGCGGCATCGGCAATTATCGACGCGCATTGCCGACGCTTGACTCTGGGCGTGAATCAGTATGAGGAGAGATTGAAAATGCCACCGGAGTTGAACACGGTAAGGCTCAATTATCTGCCGCTGGTGACGGTGGCGCCGTCGACGACGCCGATTGTTTCGTTGCAGGGGCGGTATGGAATTCCGCGGCGCGGAGAATGGCCGTTTCCAGAGTTGAGCCTGGAATATGCGCTGGTGTTTGCGTTGCCGGGAATGTGGACATCAATCGATCCGACAACGATTGACATCTGGGAAGACGCGGGAGAGTTGACGTTTCCAGTGAACGCGCTGGGATTGTTCTTCAACGAAGTGGACGTGGTGTACAACGCGGGGTGGGCGACGATTCCAACTCCAGTGCAAGTGGCATGCGCGCAGATTGTGAAGAACGCGCAAGTGACGCCGGGATTGAACGTGAAATCGGGCAACATCGACCGGATGCGGCTGGAGTATTTCGGCGACACGCTGGTCGACGACATGGTGCGAAGTCTGCTGGCACCGTACGTGTCACAAAAGGGAGCATGAAGGAGATCCCACCTCTGGCAAAAGCGGCCAGAAGTGGGGCACCCGGTGCGGAAAGATTCCACGTCTCGGAGAAGCGGCGAGACATGGGACATCGCATTGCAACTTGGAGGGATTATGGGAAGCGGAATTTGCGCGGCGGCGTTGGTGAGAGCTGCAACGGCGCTATTAACGGCGTTGGGAGGAGACCAGGTGACCTTCCTGCTGCCCGGGACGGCGATGGCGTCGGATGCGGCTGGGCAGCTAGGACTGGTGGATCCGGGAGTGCAGCAGGTAGTGATCTTACCGGTGGTGATTCACAACCTTCCGGTGGGAAATCTGGGTCCGCGGCGAAGGATTGAGGTGACGGTGCCGGCAGAAATGATTACGGAGCAGCTGCCTGGATTAGGAATGGGAACCGCGGAAGAATTTTTCAACGGGGTCCTGGGACTTAACTATGGGACGGACTTGTTTCACATCGAATCGGTCGTACCAGAAAACTTTGCCGGCACTGCCTACTTTTATCTGGTGACGGCGGTGGAATAGAGCAAGGAATCCGAATGGCGATCGGTGATCACCGGCCGTGGTTCGTAATCAGGTGTCGTGGGTAATCGTCAGAAGTCCGATACAAAGGGATTCACCACAGAGGACACAGAGAGCACAGAGGAAGTCGAAATCCAATCTGAAAGCTGCTTCTGCTGGGAGCAGCGATACCGGTGGAGCAGCCGAATGAGGGTCGATTATGCAATTTGCGAAAGACAGTTTTTTTCTGGCGCTGCAGGCGAGGCTGAGTGCGCTGAATCCGGCGCGGATGGTCACGATTGCAGGAGCCACAGTGCCAGCAATCCTGGTGGTGGAGAATCTGCCTCCATTGTGGTCGGAACCCCAGGCGAATACGTTTTATGTCGAATGGGGCGCGGCGGATGTGATTGGCGGGCACGCAGGATGCAATGCATTGATGAGCTTGAATGTAGTGATCTCGTATTACACGTTGGGATCAGTGGCAAGCGGAGTGGACCGCGGAAGATTACTCGCGCAACTGGATGATGAGCTGCTTGGGATTTGCCAGCCGGGGAACACGGAGAAGATGGATTATACGCAATCGCCGGCAGCCGATCTGGGGACGAGGGTGGCGTGGGATCAACCGCAATTCACCGAGGGAAAAGGGACCGGACAGTATTGGGGAAGGATATCGTTTCCAGCGCGTGCAGAAAGCGGTGTGACGGACGAGGCGGAGAATCTGCAGGACTCGCGCGTGGAGCGGAAGGTTCGGCTGACACTGTATTTCTTCTCGGAGGTGACGTTGTCATGAGCACAACTCCGTTACGCGCGGCGATGACGCCGGTGACGCGACAGATGCGAGCGTATTTCGCGCCGGTAAATCGAACGAGCGAAACGCCAACGATTTTCGATCCGGGAGTGTGCGGGATGTTTGCGCTGAACGCGCCACCGGTGCCGTGGCTGGACCTGGGTTGGATCGAGAATTTTGCGCGGACGTATGACACGCCGACTGACGTGGTGCGATCAGGGGCGATGGCATTTCCGGCAGCGCAATTTCGCGGTCCGCTGGAGGCGCGGGTGGAGTTTGATTTCCGGCAATGGGGAAAACTGCAGATGGCATTGGCGGGTGGTTCGGAGCACATGAATGTGCTGGCGCCGGCATCGACGGCGGTCATGCCGACGCCATTAGGGGGAACCCCGGCTCCCGGAGCGGCAGTGTTAGCGGGATCGACCGCAAGCCAGCTAGTGTTTGGCCCGGGCGTGCAGAGTGCGTTTATTGCCGGATGCCTGCTTGCAGTCGACGTGGATTATCAACAGCAGGTGGGATATGTGGGCTCAGGAATTGCGGCAGCGTATGTGAGCAATCCGGCGGCGGTGAATAACGATCTGAATTACGTGCGGCGCGTGACATTCAATGTGGCACGGGTAGCGGAGGTGACAACAACATCCGTGCTACTGATGCAGCCGCTGCTCGGCGGTGCGCCCGTGGCGGGAGCTTCGGCGCAAGTTGTTGTGGCGTTTGTGGATCGTGAGGGCGGATCGTTCTTTCAGGAGTGGTCGGCGCTCTTCGTTGCCGAAGAAGAGTCGGGTGGCCGAGTTTGTTTTTACTACCCGCGGCTCAGTCCAAATCCCAGCACAGAATCGGGAGCGATGAAATGGGGTGCGGACGAAGGGTCATCCCGAACGAAGAGCGCGCCGAACGGAGCGCCAAAGCAGGTTACGGGATCAGGAAAGAACTTTATGCAAGAGGCGTATGCGGGAATTGGAAATACACTTGCCGGAATTTCTCTTCGAGCATCGTTTCTCGCGTTGCCGTATGTAGATCCGAATGATGGGCAGACGGTGCTGTGCTATCGGAGCTACTTCCCAGCTGCGATGGCGGCCGTTTACTGAACGGCTGGCGGCATCCAATTAAAACTTTTTTTACCACGGAGGGACACAGAGGAATTTCGAAATCCCATTCTCTCGCATAGCGCCGGGAGGGGGAAACCACCGCACAGAGCACGACAAAGTTGGGGTCAACTAATTCTGCTATGAAATTGACGATTGATAATTTGCAAGGCGCGGGCGCAGTCGATTACACGTCTGCACTGGACGGGACAGTCGTTCCACGCGTGGTGCGTCGTATTAACCAGCCGGCGCAATTCCAGTGCAGCCTGATTTCGAATTCGGCGGCGTTCGTTGTGCCGGCCGCAGGAGCTCGGATCGTACTTATAAAACAGAATGGCTCCTATGTATTCACTGGCTATCTGACGCAGGCTCCGGAGTGCGAATATCTGGGATGGGGACAACAGGTTGCGGTGTATCGGTATCGGTTGATAGCGGACAGCGACGAGATCCTTCTCGATCAGAAATCCTTGCCGAACCGAGCACCGTTTATTGAACGAACAGCAGGATCCGCGCTGAAACAACTGGCGCAAGACCTGCTGCCAGGCGAATTCGATGTCAGCGCTGTGCAAGATGTGGATACGATCGCGGAATATGCGGTGAATCCGCAGAAGGCATTTTCGTTTCATGCGGGACAGCTCGCGCTGGCGTCTCGAGCTGCATATCTAGCGATGAATGGAGGATTGGTGCTCGCTCCCGTGGGAGCATCGTCGTATGCGATCAACGAAAGCGATCCGAATTTCTCGCCGACTGGATTGACGCTCACTTCAGCAAACCTCGCCGCAAATGATGTAACGGTAATTGGCTTGGATGAGCCGCAGGCCTACGTTCGAGATTATTTTGTCGGCGATGGCGAGACGCTACGCTTTTATCTTTCGCAGACGCCGTTTCAACAGACCAGGCCGGCACTAATTGATGAAAACTATCTGGGACCGGGACTGGATACGACGACTTGGGTAGTGAATGATCCGAAATCGGCGGCCTCGGTGGTTGCGCAGACGCTGGAAGTGAATGGCGGAACGGGGCAGGACGGGCAGACGACGGTTTCGTTCATTGAGCAGATCGAACTGGGCGGCGCGCTTGAATTGCAGCATGGAGACGTGAGTTTTTCGGGCGCGTCGCAGGGAGTGATCGGCGGGCTCTACGCGGGAACAATTTCAGTCGCGAACTGCCTAGCAGGGTTTCAGATCACGCCATCCGGATCGGGGGAGAACATACAGGCGCTAATTCAAGGTGCGCCGACAGGGGCACCGTATGCGACAACCGCGGGACATCGATATGTGCTGACGACGTATCTGTACTCAATGGAAGCTTATCGAGCTGAAGAGACATTTCATTCCTCGCAGCATCCGGCAGGAAGCGGGTGGGGTGGGGCTGGGATTGCGGCGGACGTCAGAGTCGTGCTCGAACTGCAGGATATCGATCCCACGAACCCGGCCTCGCTGGTCGCTCCAGCGACGGTGCTTTATGACAACGTGATTTCTAATGCACCGGGGTTGTGTACGTACGCTCTAGTAAATGCGACGAATATGGAGTGCAGTATCGCCTACACCTATGTGGCGCATATTTCGCTGGCCGAAGTTCGGACCGCACCGCAGAACGGGAGTTACACGACGCAGCTCGTAGGGTCAGTTTCAGACGGCGGAGAGTGTGAGATTGTGAGTTCGACGACGTTAGATTTTTATCCGGCATACGTGCCGGCGCTGAACACTCTGATTGTTGCGAGTTACCGCGGCGCGGGGCGAGCGGAGGCGGAGATTGTGAATGCAGCGAGTATTGCAGGGCTGGCGAAAGGCGCGGATAACGGCTCGCGCGGTATAGTGCGGACCATGAAAGTGCCCAGTGCGCGAACTCAGGTCGACTGCGAAAACGCAGCGCTCGCAATACTTGATGACTCGACGAGCGCGCCGTGGGCGGGATCGTATCAAACGTGGAGCGACTTCCTTCCCGGAGGAGCGACGGATATTTTCCCGGGAGACGGAATTGCGGTCAACGTTCCCTCAAGGAATGCGGTCGTCAACGGGATTGTTCGCGGCGTGACTATTGATGTTGCGGATCCCGCTGATGATCGCGAAATGTACACAATCGAGTTCGCGAACGACTGGGCAGAGCCGCTTGCATATCAGGATGCAGCAAGCGCGATCACCGTTCCGCTCGAAGACATGGCTTCAGCGCAGACCACAACGCAAGTTGGGAATTACTTCTTGCAGAACTTGACTGAGGCGCAGATTACGCAGGTGAATGCGACGACAGTAAATGTTGATGCGGGGATGGCGCCCCCCGCAGGCTGGGGCATCGAAGTGCGGTGGCATGATTATGGCTGGGGCGTGGCGAACGATCGAAATCTGATCGGGCGGTTTACGACCGAGACGTTCACGTTGCCACGGCTGGCGCGAACGCAGGATTATTTTTTACGTTTGTACGATGAATCATCTCCGCCGAAGTACTCGCGGTACGCTGCCGCCTTGCACCTGGATTATCCGCTATGAGCGAAGAGGAATATGGAAAGCAAACCGCGAGTGTGGCGAAGCAAGCACGATCAGGTCCATATACGACCAAAGATTTTCAATTGGATGTACTGGGGCAGTTGGCTGAAATGCAAGCTTTGACGAAGACTTTGCAGGAGTCATTGACAACGGAGATGCGAAAGAACCAGGAGCAGCGAAAGCTGCTGCGGTTCGATGGTCGAACGCTGGTCGCGGTTGGCGCGATAGCGCTGTCGCTCACAGGCTATATGTTGCAGGATGCGAGAAATTCGTCGAGGCGTGATTCGGAGATCGAGACAACGAAAGCACGAGTGACGGCGCTCGAAGGTATTGCGGCGACGAATACCGAGGGGCGCATCCGGACAGAAGTCGAGCTGGGGCAGTTGCGCGACGGACAAGCGGAAATTAAAGCGCTTATCGAGGCCCACGATCTGTCGACCAGGAGAACGCAACAGCGGGCCATGACGGGAGGAACCGGTGCAGCCGCGAATCGAGGACGTTGAAGCTGTGGAGTTGCGCACGATTGACTGGCATTTCGAGCGCAATGTGCTGGAGAAGTTGAGCCGGTTGGAAGCGAAGATGGATGCGTTGGTCGGCAACGGACAACCAGGAAGGATGACTCTGGCGGAAAACCGAATTGTCGAATTAGAACGTAATGACGTGAGGAGGACCGTGATCGAGAGATTCGTGAATGGCGCGATCGCACTGTTGGTCAGCATTGCAATTGCGATGCACGGCCACTGGTGGAAGTAGCGACGATCGAAGAATCAGGCACCGGGATTGATTGCACAGCGGGACCGAGAATTCGGGATCCCGCTTTTTCTTTTTGAATTTCGAGTAGGAACGAGCGATTACAAATTTCACTTTTCGGGGAGAAACCTATGAGTACGACAGCGAGCACAACCATTATCACCAACTTGAAGAGCGCTGCAGCGCCGACGGGCAACACGCTGAAGGCGGCGAATGCGGCGGGAATCGATATGGCCGGAATGCTGGCTCTGGCGCAGATTAAGGCGCTGGAATTGAAGATATGCCTATCGTTGATAGCGAAGTTGACAGATGCGGCAGACCCGAATCTGACGACGTTGAACAACGTGCTGGCGAGTCTGGTTTAGCTCGCTGCCAAAGGGCCGATCGAGAGAAGTGCGATACGACTGTCGAGTGGGGGCTGTAGAAAGATATTTCGACTTGGAGGCGTTATGAATTTTGTGAATCAACTGTTACGGGCAATTTCTTTTATTCCGGCGTTGGTCACCGGCATTGAAAGTTTCTTTGGCGGCAAGAGTGGAGCGCAGAAGAAAGACGCGGCCATGGCATTTTTAGAGAACGCTGTGCAAATGACCGATGCGATTGCGCAGAGGGAAATTCTTGATCCGGATCAATTCCGTCAGGGTGTGTCTGAGATTATCGATGGAGTGGTAACTTGCATGAATGCTTCAGCGTGGGCGAAGCCAGGCGCAGCGGGATCAGTCGCGGGCTCATCGGCACAGTGAGGTTCGTTTTTCCGAAAAATCAAAATCCCCACCCTGCCGCAAAAACTGCGACAAGGGTGGGGCAACCGTTCTGTTCGGAGATCAAATCATCTGATCCCACCCGACAAAGCGCGTAGGGTGGGCCACCCATACAGCCATTTAGCCGACGTCTTCGCTCCAGGTTTCGAGATTCTTCTTCACTTGCGCCATGAACTGATCGGCGACGGCGCCATCGATCAGCCGGTGATCGTAGCCGAGAGTGAGATGAACAACCGAACGAATGGCGATGGAATCGTTGCCGTCTTTGTCGGTGACGACGAGCGGCATTTTGGTGATTCCGCCGACGCCCATGATCGCGGAATTCGGCTGATTGATAATTGGCAATCCGAAGACGGCTCCGAACTGGCCAGGATTGGTGACGGTAAAAGTCGAGCCTTCGACATCTTCCGGCTTGAGTTTCTTGGTGCGGGCGCGCTCGCCGAGATCGGTGATGCCGCGCTGTAGGCCAAGGAAATTTAAATCCCCAGCGTTCTTGAGCACAGGAACGATCAGTCCCCAATCCAGGGCGACAGCAATTCCCACGTTGATGTAGCGGTGATAGCGAATATTCTCGCCGTCGATGTTAGCGTTAACGATGGGCCACTGCTGCAAGGCCATGAGGGCCGCGCGGACAAAGAATGGCATGAAAGTAAGACGGACGCCGTGGCGCTGCTCGAATCCGTTCTTGTATTTGTTGCGCAGATTCACCACGCGGGTGAGGTCCACTTCGTACATGCAGTGAACGTGAGCGCTGGTGCGGCGCGACTCGACCATGTGCTTGGCGATGAGTTTGCGCATGTTCGACATGGGGACGAGATCGCCGGGATAGGGAGCGGCCGCAGGTTGTGGCGGAGACGCGGGTTGGACGGTTGGTGCCGCCGGTGGGTGCTGCGCTGCGGGGACTGCGGGCTGGGCCGCTGGGGCGTGGTGACTGGTTGATTGGCTTTCGATAAACGACAGGATGTCTTGCTTGGTAATGCGTCCGCCCAATCCGCTTCCGGATATCTGTGAGAGATTGATGCCGTGTTCGCGAGCAATCTTGCGGACGAGCGGGGATGATCGGGCTTCTTCCTGATCCTCTTCGTGAGCGGCTGCCGCTTGTGGTGGAGGAGCGGGTGCGGGTTCGGGTTCGGTGCGAGCGCGAGATGCGCTCGCGACGGCCGGCGGGGCGGAGGCGCTTTTTGCGGGTCTCTCGGGCGGAGGTGCCGCAGCAGCCGGTTTCGCGGCAGCAGCTTCGCCATCCACGGCGATTGTTCCCACAACCGTGTTCACGCCGACAGTTGTGCCTTCGGTGACTTTGATTTCCTGGAGCACTCCGGACGCGGGAGCGGGAATCTCGGCATCGACCTTGTCAGTGGAAATCTCGAAAATCGGTTCATCGCGCTGCACCTTGTCACCGGGCTTTTTCAGCCACTTGGTGATGGTGCCTTCAACGATGGATTCGCCCATCTGGGGCATGATGATGTCAGTTGGCATTGACTTCCTTCCGTGAGGCCCTGGGCTAGCAAAAAGCGGGTCGGGCGCAAAGAAATATTATAGCTGGTGGGGTCGGGCCGCGAAGAATGGCGCGGTTATCTCTTCCACGGACGCTAGTAAA
>Ga0335074_10009784_pt1 | contig 13395 bp, 10 predicted proteins | sample Lox_Sample_23_FD_206715 | JGI IMG/M metagenome (GOLD analysis project Ga0335074, IMG submission 206715) | Soil microbial communities from Loxahatchee National Wildlife Refuge, Florida, United States - Lox_Sample_2.3 | ecosystem: Environmental > Terrestrial > Soil > Wetlands | place: USA...
GCGCGGTCCGCGGCGCGCCGGCCGGCCGCCACGAGCCCGTCGAGCAGGCTCTCGCCGAGCTGATGGTCGCCCGTGATCTCGAGGCCGCTGCGATCGCGCTCGGGTGAGAACGCTCTGATCCAGACCTCGGTGGAGCCGATCACACGCGCGCCGGGGACGTCGGCCTGGCGCTCCTCCATCTTGGCTCCCTGATCGGAGAGCGCGAAGGTGTAGAAGCTCCGGCCGTCGGGGTCGGAGACGACGAACTCGACGGTGGCCGCAGCCGGGAATGAACCCAGCAGCCCTGGGGCGAGGCGAAAGATCGCTCCCAGATCGACCGACTCCGACGCGCGCGGTGGGCTCCAGGCCCACTCGTAGCCCCACCGGGCGAGTTCCCCGAGGACGGGCATGAGCTCTCGAGCGCGCTCGGTCAGCTCATAGTCCACGCGCGGGGGTACCTCGCGGTAGCGCTTGCGGGTCAGCATGCCGTCGGCCACCATGCGGTTCAGGCGCGAGCGGAGCTGCTCGGTCGAGATGCCCGGAAGGACCCGCTGAAGCTCGACGAAGCGGCGCGGCCCGGACGCGAGGTCGCGGACGATCAGCAGCGTCCATTTGTCGCCGACCAGGTCAAGCGCCCTGGCGTCTGGCGACCACTGGTCGTACGGATGGCGTTTCGGTGGGGGTACGTGCGGAATGGGACTTGCCTCCCGGTGGACGGTGCGTACCTACCAAGTTCGAGTCTAACGGACCCGCGGTCGTAATCCGCCAATAGACAAGCGATAGCGCGCTCCCGAGCGGATCAGGGATGTTCAGCTCCAGCGACCGAAAAGGCCAGCGTCGAGACGAGTTTGTGGCAGTTTCGGCCTCCAGATCCGTTGGTGTCAGTACATGGGTGAAGTGATCGAGCTGAAGGATCAGCTGTCTGATCGTTCTCGTCCCAGGGGGGGCTCTCGGGCGGCGTTCTTCTACGACGTCGCCTGCCCGTTCTCGTACCTGGTGGCGGAGCGAATCGAGCGCGTGCTCGGCGAGCTGGAATGGATCCCCGCGCCGGCGGTCGGCCTGGACGGCGGCGCGCGCTGGCTGCGGTTCGAGGCCGCACGGGAAGCCGCCGAGCGGCGGGCCCGTGAGGTCCGGCTCCCGCTCGTCTGGCCCGACAACTTCCCGGCCAACACCCGCCACGCGCTGCGCGCCGCGAGCTACGCCGGCGAGCACCGGTCCGGCGCAAGCTTCGCTCTCGCCGCCAGCCGTCTGGCCTTCTGCGGCGGTTTTGATCTCGAAGATCCAGAGATCCTGAGCGTTGCCGCCTCCGTCGCCGGACTCCCGACCGCTGGCTGCCTGAAGGCCGCGCGCGATCCCTCGCGCGATGTCGCGCTGTGGGCGACCGCCCGCGGCCTGCGCGCCCGGGGCGTGCGGCGCCTGCCGGCGGTCCGGCTCGGCCGCCGCTGGCTCGAGGGCGAGCACGTGCTCGAAACCGCCGCGCTGCTCCTCGCCCGCGCCCTTTGAGCTGAGACGCCGCCGCGTCCCCGGGTGTTAGCGTCCCGCCCGTGGCTAGCGAAGCGGAGGCGACAACGCCGGGTTCCCCGCCCCCCGCCGCTACCGCCCACGGCGGTCGGCTGATCGCCCAGCGCCTGCGGGCCTACGGCGTGAGCAAGCTGTTCACGCTCAGCGGTGGCCATCTGTTCCCGATCTACGACGGCTGCCGCGCCGAGGGCATCGACATCGTCGACGTCCGCCACGAGCAGTCGGCCGCGTTCGCCGCCGAGGGGTGGGCGAAGGTGACCCGGACGCTCGGCGTCTGCGCTCTGACCGCCGGTCCCGGGGTGACGAATGGGATGAGCGCGATCGCTTCCGCCGGCCACAACCACTCTCCTGTACTCGTCCTGGGGGGACGGGCGCCCCAATTTCGCTGGGGCCAGGGATCGCTTCAGGAGATCGACCACGTCCCGTTCGTCCGGCCGCTCGTGAAGTCCGCCATGACCGCGCAGGACACCGCCGAGATCCCCGCGCTCGTCGATCAGGCTGTGCGGACCGCGCTGTCCCCTCGCTCCGGTCCGGCCTTTCTGGACTTCCCGCTCGACCACGTGTTCGGCGAGGCAGAGATGCCCGAGGCCGAACGCGAGCCTCCGCCCGAGTCGTGGCTTTCAAGCGGCGCCGACCCGCGTGACATCGAGCGCGCCGCGGCGCTGCTACGCGACTCCGAGCGGCCGGCGATCATGGCCGGCGCCGGCCTGTACTGGGGTCGCGGCGAGACGGCGCTGCTGGCCTTGGCGCAGGAGCTGCGGATCCCGACGTTCGTCAACGACCTGGCGCGAGGATGTATTCCCGCCGACCACGAGCTCGCCTTCTCGCGCGCGCGGAGGACCGGATTGAGCGGCGCCGACCTGGCGATCGTGATCGGCGCCCCGCTCGACTTCCGGCTCGGGTTCGGCGCGTCGTTCGCGCCGGACGCGGAGATCGTCATGATCGACGTCGCCGAGCCAGAGACCGCGCCGTCCCGCGACGTGGCCGCCGAGCTGTACGGCGCGCTGCCGCCGACCCTCGACGCGCTGCGCTCGATCGCCGCGACCGGCTCGGCCGCAAGCGGCGAGCCGTCGTCCGAGCGTGAGGCGTGGATCCGTTCGCTACGCGCCACCGAGGACGACGTCCGCGCCACCGAGGCGAGCGAGCTCGAGGACGATCGCGCGCCGCTGCACCCGATGCGCATCTACGGAGAGCTGCGCGGGCTGCTCGACCGTGACGCGATCATCGTCGGCGACGGCGGCGACTTCGTCTCCTATGCCGGGCGCGTGGTGGACTCCTATAACCCCGGCTGCTGGCTAGACCCCGGATCGCTCGGATGCCTGGGGTGCGGTCCCGGCTACGCCCTGGCGGCCAAGCTCGCGCACCCGGACCGCCAGGTCGTGCTCCTGCTGGGCGACGGCGCGCTGGGCTTCGCCGGCATGGAGTTCGACACGCTGGCCCGGCACGGCGTCGCTGTCCTCGCGATCGTCGGCAACAACGGCATCTGGGCTCTCGAGAAGCACCCGATGGAGGCGCTCTACGGCTACTCCGTGGCAGCCGATCTACGGCCCGGGACGCGCTATGACCTCCTCGCCGAGGCGCTCGGGTGCCACGGCGAGCTCGTGTCCACACCGGCCGAGCTGCGCCCGGCGCTCGACCGCGCCCTGGCCGGCGACCGCCCCGCGCTGGTCAACGTGCTGACCGATTCGTCCGTGGCGTACCCGCGGCGCTCGAATCTGGCATAGCGTGCCTTAACACGAAAACCGCCCGCATTCTCAGCGGGCGGCTTCCGATCCAGGTTTGGCCCAATCGGGACGGGCAGGGGTACGTGCCAGAAAGGGCCGGTTAGAGTGGCTCGGACGGCGGGAGGCGCCGATGTCTGCGGCTTCGCCCGAGCCTATGTTGGGAGCCGGGTTTAGCCCTGGCCCCATGTCGGATCATTCCCCCTAGGACTGTCCGCGACAATCGTACATTCGTCCAGGTTTGTTTAGAAAAGGTGGTGGACGGATGATCTACCTGAGAGCCGCCCGAGATTATTAACCAGAATGTCGATCGCCATATACTGGATTAGGTGGCCCGGGTGTTCTCCTTCCCCAACCCCGTGAACGAGAAGGCGGCTCGCGTCGTGGCGGGCGCCGTGCTCGTGACGGTCTTGGTAATTCTCACCACCGGCGCCTACTGGCTGCTGATCCCCCTCGCCTACGGCTTCTGGGCGCGTGTGCTCACCGGTCCGACGCTGAGCCCGCTCGGCTGGACGGCGCAGAACGTGATCGCGCCGCGGCTCGGCGCCAAGAAGCCCGTCCCCGGCCCTCCCAAGCGGTTCGCGCAGGGAATGGGGGCCGCCATGTCCACGGTGGCGCTCGTGCTGTGGCTCGTCGCCGGAAGTCACGCCGCCACCGACGTCGTGCTCGGCCTGTTCGTGGTGGCGGCCGGCCTCGAGTCGATCTTCGCGGTCTGCCTGGGCTGCGAGGTGTTCGCGCTCCTGATGAGGGTCGGGCTGGTGCCCGAGAGCGTGTGCCTCGAGTGCGCCGACATCAGCGGTCGCCTCAGGGGCGCCCAGCCGCATACGTCATAACCCGAGCGCGGCGCCGCGCAGGATGTCGTGCTCGGACACCTCGACCTGCTCGAGCCCGAACAGGTCGAGCGTCTCGAGCAGGATGATCACGCCGGCGACGATCGTCGGCGCTCGGTCGGGGTGCAGGCCGCGCACCTGCCTGCGCTCGGGCAGCGTCATCGCGGCGAGTCGCGCGAGAATCCCGCGGCACTCTTCGGCGCTCACCACGTACCCCTCGACCTTGTCCGGATCGTAGGGCTCGAGCTCCTGGGCGATCGAGGCGAGCGACGTCGCCGTGCCGGCGACCGCGATCGCGTGAGCGACGGCCCGCCGCCGCGACTCGGGCACGCCGGCGCGGAGGATCTCCCGCACGTCGCGGGCGAGCGCGGCCTGCTCGCCGGCCGTCGGCGGATCGGAGTGCAGGTGCCGTTCGGTCTGGCGCACGACGCCGGCCTGGTTTGAGACGTGGAAATCCATCTCGCGGCCGGTGCCGATCACGAATTCGGTCGAGCCGCCGCCGATGTCGATCACGAGCGTCGGCGTCCGGTCGTCCGGATCGCGCTCGCTGGTCGCACCACGGAAGGTGAGCCTCGCCTCCACGTCGCCGCTCAAGACGTGAGGCTCGAGACCCCACCGCTCCCTGACCGCGTCGGCGAACTCCTGGCCGTTGGCGGCGTCCCGAACCGCGCTCGTCAGGACGGCGACCGCGTCCTGCACGCCGTGCTCGTCGATCAGCTTGCGGTAGTCGTCGAGCACCGTGTAGACGCGTTGCATGGCCTCGTCGCTCAGGTGCCCGTCCGCGTCGACGCCGGCGCCAAGCCGGGTGATCTCGGTGCGCCGCTCGAGCGCGTCGCCGACGCGACCGTCTTGCACGTCCGCGATCAGCAAACGGGTCGAGTTAGATCCGATGTCGACGACGGCCCGGCGCACGGCCGGGGATTCTCGCGGGTTTGCCTCGATCAGGGGGCGCCGAGTGCGCGGCCCGGCTACGCGCTCTCGGTGACGATCGCCTGCCGGCGCGCGCCGCGGATCGACACCCGCGGCAGGCCGAAGAGCGCGATCACCGCGCCGGCTGCCGAGAACGTCGCGGCGATTCCGAACGCGAGCACGAAGCCGCTCGTGAGTGCAGCGTGCGCGGTCAGGCCGTGGTGGACGTCGAGGTTGGTTCGTGCGGTCGCGATAGCGGCCAGGATGGCTAGGCCGAGCGCTCCGCCCACGAACCGGGACGTGTTCACCAGGCCGGAGGCGAGCCCCGCCTCCTCGGGCGCGACGCCCGCGACGGCGGCGATCGTGACCGGCACGAAGGCGAATCCGATACCGATCGCGATCAGCAGCGACGGGACGAGGACCTCGGCCAGGTAGCCGCCGCCGGGGGTGAGCTGCGTGAACAGGGCGAGGCCGATGGCCTGGGCCACCATCCCGGTGACCAGCATCGGCTTCGGGCCCACGCGCGTGACCACGCGTGAGGCGAGCGTCGACCCCGCGACGATGCATAGCGTCATCGGCAGGAAGGCCAGGCCGGCGCGTAGCGGCGAGTAGCCGAGCACCTGTTGGAGGTAGAGGGACAGGAAGAACCACATCGCGAACACGGCGGCGCCGATCAGCAGCACGACCACGTTTGCCGCGCTCAGCGTCCGCGAGGCGTAGATCCGCAGGGGCATCAACGGGGAGCGGGCGATCCGCCCTTCGATCGCGACGAACACGATCAGGAGCGCCACGCCGGCCACCATCAGCGCCAGCGTGCTGACCGATCCCCATCCCGTGACGTCGGTGCGCACGATCCCGAACACGAGCACCGACAAGCCCAGTGTGGCGCTGACCGCGCCGGCCAGATCAAAGCTCCGCTTCCGCACAGCTTCGCGGGTCTCGGGGACGTAGCGGTGCGCGAAGATCGCGGCCGCAAGCCCGATCGGCACGTTGATGAACAGGATCCAGCGCCAGCCGAGCAGCGTGGTGAGGACGCCACCGAGGAGCACGCCGGCGGCCCCGCCGGCGCCTCCCATCGCGCCCCAGATGCCTACCGCGCGGTTGCGCGCGGGGCCCTCTTCGAACGTGGTGGTGAGGATCGACAGCGACGCGGGGGCGATGATGGCGCCGCCGAGGCCCTGGATCGCCCGTGCCGCGATCAGCTGCGTCTGCGTATCGGCGAACCCGCCGGCCAGCGAGGACAGCGCGAACAGCACGAGGCCCGAGACGAACACGCGCCGGCGGCCGAGTAGGTCGGCGGCGCGGCCGCCGAGCAGCAAGAAGCCGGCGAAGGTGACCGTGTAGGCGTTGACGACCCACTGGAGGTCCTGCTCGGAGAAGCGCAGCGCACCGCGGATCGCCGGGAGCGCGACGTTCACGACGGACACGTCGAGGATGACCATGAACTGGCCGAGGCAGCCCAGAAGGAGGATGGCCCCGAGATGCGGGTGTTCAGCGGATTTGCGGGCGGTTTCTGGTGTGGTTTCGGTGCTCATGCTCATATGACGGGCGAGGACGCCTCGAATCGACAACCGGCACCGGGTTCGATCCGGCGCAGTACGATGGTTATCGAACCATAGCAGCTTGTTCGATAGGCGTCGTACTATTATCGAGGGTTAGATGGACACACGAGTCACAAACGGAGAGGCCGCCGCGGACGTGGGGCTCGCGGCAGCGCTCGCCGAAGACCCGCTCCCGCATCCCGCGCGGGCGGAGATCGAATTGGCCGCCGTCCTGCACGCCCTCAGCGATCCGATGCGCCTGCGGATCGTGGCCGGTCTGGCCGGCGAGAGCGACCGGACCTGCAAGAGCTTCGGGCTCCCGGTGACCAAATCGACCTGCACGCACCACTTCCGGGTCCTGCGCGAGGCCGGCGTGATCCGCCAGCGGCTCGAAGGCACCACGAAGCTGAACTCGCTGCGGCGCGACGACCTCGAGGCGCGGTTCCCCGGGCTGCTCGACTCCGTCCTGAGCGCCGCCCAGCACTAGACGACACCAGGCGCCCCCACGGGACGACCGCGTACTTCAACGCGATCTCGAAGGCCGGTCCGGCCGGGAAACGGACCACCGATCTCGTCTCGACGCTCCGTCGCAGCACGATCCCGAATGCCGAGAAGGGGACCAACCTGCGGGCCTATGTCGGGGGCAGCACCGCCGGCTACGACGACCTGGCGACGCGGATCTCGGCCAAGCTGCCCCTGCAGATCGCGGTCGTGCCGTCTTCCAGTACGGCTGGCTGAGCGGGGCGATCGGGCTGAACGGCGGCGTTCCGATCGTCTCCTACGTGCGGCTGTTCATGTTCGCGATCCTGTTCGGGATCTCGATGGACTACGAGGTGTTCCTGGTCAGCCAGATCGAGGAACACGTGCACGCCGGCGAGGACAACAAGACCTCGGTCGTCTCGGGTCTCGTCACGAGCGCGCGGGTGATCACCGCGGCGGCGCTGATCATGGTGTTCGTGTTCGGGAGCTTCCTGCTGAACGGGGATCCGACCATCAAGCAGTTCGGCATGGGGCTGGCCGTCGCGGTGATCCTGGACGCCACGGCCGTGCGGTGTCTACTGGTGCCCGCGCTGATGGTGATCATGGGTGAGCACAACTGGTTCATGCCGCGCTGGCTAGATCGGGTGACGCCGCGCATCAGGATCGAGGGCGCGCAGTTCTTCTCCGAGCGCGATCGAATTCCCGACCGCGGGCCCGAGCCGATCTTCACACCATCGTCAGGCCCCCGCTGATCGACAGGGTCTGGCCGGTGATGTAGCCCGCGGCGTCGGACGCGAGGAACGCCACGGCAGCCGCGACATCCTCGGGTTGCCCAATTCGCCGCATCGGCACTGCACGCCGGAGTGACTCGATCATGTTCGCGCCGGCCGCGCCCGACCCGATCATGCCCTGGAGCAGCGGCGTGTCGGTCGGTCCCGGGCACACGCTGTTGACGGTCACGCCGCGACGCGCGACCTCGCGCGCGAGCGTCTTGGCGAACGCCACCTGGGCGGCCTTGGCACCGGCGTAGATGGCCTCCTGGGATGAGCCGACCCGGGCGGCGTCCGAGCTCACGTTCACGACGCGTCCGTACTCGTGCTCGACCATCCCGGGCACGACCCGGCGGCATACCCTTAGGCAGCCCTTGTAGTTGAGGTCGATGATCCGGTCCCAGAACTCCTCGTCGCTCTCGAGGAAGCGGTGGAACTCGTCCCAGCCGGCGACGTTGACGAGGATCCCGATCGGGCCAAGCTCGCGCTCGGCGCGCGTGACCGCCTCGTCGACTGAGTTGGTGTCGGTCACGTCGAGGTGGAGCGACAGGGCCGCGTCGGGGACGGCGCCGTCGGCAATGTCGCCCGATACCACCTGGTGCCCGCCGGCGGCCAGGGCGGCGACGACCGCGCGGCCGATCCCGCCGGCGCCGCCGGTCACGAGGGCGATTCGAGATGCTCCATCTGAGGGCGTCATCTGCGGGAAGTATTGCCACAGCGCGCCAATCGACTCGCCTCGACCCGTTTGACGCCTCTGCTAGGTTGCCGTCGGCGCAAGACCAGGACGGACGGGCGCGCGAAGGACCGCCACGACGTCTCCGACCCGAACTTAGGGGCAAAAATGAAACGCTGGAAGCTGCTCGTGGTGGCGGGGCTGGCCCTCGCCGGACTGTTCGCCGCCCTCCCCACCGCCGCCAGCGCGGCCTGCACGGGGGTGTCCGATTGGAGCGATCTGTCGACCGCGTTCACGAACGGCGGGGCGGTCGCGTTGTGCGCCGACATCACGGCTCCGGCCGGCGACAGCCTGACCGTCGGCAGCACCGCGGTCACGCTCGACCTGAACGGCTTCAGCCTGGAAATCGATAGCCCAGCCGACGGTGATGCCGCGATCGCGGTCGCCACCGGTGACGCGTTGACGATCGAGGATACGTCGAGCGGGACGCCCGGCACGCTGACCGTGACGGGCGGCACCAGCGCCGCAGGAATCGGCGGTGGGGCTGGGGACGACTGCGGTTCGCTCACCATCGACGGCGGCACCGTGAACGCGACGAGTGGCAGCAGCGGGGCCGGGATCGGCGGTGGCGACGGCTCGGTCACCGGCGGCGCGGGCTGCACCCTTGTGATCAACGGCGGTGCGGTGACCGCGACCGGTGTGAGCGGCACCGGAGGAGCCGGGATTGGCGGCGGCGTGGGCAACACCGTAGGTGGAGCGGGCGGCACGGTCACCATTGAGAACGGGAGCGTCACGGCGACCGGTGGAGTCGGCGCGGCCGGGATCGGAGGCGGTCCAAGCACCACGGGCGGCACGAGCGGTGGGGCTGGGGCGACGGTGACGATCGACGGCGGCACCGTTACCTCGACCGGCGAGACGGCGGCGATCGGCGGCGGGGGAGGCGAGACCGCGGGCGGCGCCGGCGGGAGCGTCACGATCAACGGCGGCAGCGTGACCGCGACGGGCGTGGGCGGACTCCCCAGCGTCGGGATCGGCGGGGGCTACGGGGTAGCCTCCGGTGCGCCGGGCGGCGACGGGGCCACGGTCCAGATCGCCAGCGGCGCACAGGTGACTGCAAGTGGCGGAGGCGAGGCGATCGGCGCAAGCCAGTTCCAGACGCCGGGCAGCTTCGGCTCGCTCACCAACGCCGGGGATCTGACGATCCCCTCCGGCAGCACACTCATGGTGCCGTCGGGCGTGACCGCCGCCAACAGCGGCACGATCGACCTGAACGGCTCGCTGACGGGAGATGGGACGGTCGACAACACCGGCGCGATCGTGCTCGGCTCGGGCGGGTCGGTGTCCGACAACGGCGACGGAGACGGCAGCACCAGCCTCCTGGTCGACCCGAACAACTACGGTCTGTCGTTCAACGTCAACGGCGGCTCGAGCTCGGCCCCCGGCAACATGTACGTGTACGCGGGGTCGGTGAGCGCTTCGAGCCAATCCTTGCCTGCCGGGCCGACGCCGCCGGCAGGCGGCACGTTCACGGGCTGGTTCACGGCCGCGTCGGGCGGCACCCAGGTAACCAACGGTTCGGCGCTCTCGAGCGCGCTGGGCGGAAGCGGACCTCTCGCCGCGACGCTATACGCCCATTACACGGGGATCACGCAGACGATCACCTTCGCGCCGCTGGCACCGAGCGCCACCGCGGGCGGCTCGGCCCCCCTGTCGGCCACCGGTGGCGGCTCCGGCAACCCGGTCCTGTTCAGCGCCGGCCCCGGCACGTCGCCGGCCGACGCCTGCACGGTCTCGCAAACCGGGTTGGACACGGGAACGGTGAGCTTCGCGCACGCCGGCACGTGCGTGGTCGACGCCAACCAAGCGGCCAGCGGCGACGGAACCTACGCCGCGGCGTCGCCGGTCTCGCAGACGGTCACCGTCGGCGCCGTGGCCTCGACGGTCACGCTGTCCAATCCGGCCACCGTCGTGTTCGGCCAGCCGGCGACGCTGACCGCGACCGTGACGGAGGCGGATGCCAGCACGCCGGCCGGCACCGTCCAGTTCCAGCTCGACGGTCAGAATCTCGGCGCGCCGGTGACCGTCGGCCCCGGTGGGACGGCAGCCAGCGCCGACATCCAAACCACGCCCGGCGCCCATACGGTGAGCGCAATGTTCACGCCGGCCGACACCTCGGTCTACGCGCCCGGCTCGGCGTCGACGACCCAGACCGTCGATCAGGCCGCGAGCACAACCGCGGTCGCGGTCCAGCCCAGCTCGGTCACCGCCACCGTGGCGCCGGTCGCGCCGGGGGCGGGGACGCCAACCGGCACGGTCACCTTCTCAGTGGATGGCAGCGCCATCGGCAGCGCCACGCTGTCGAACGGCACGGCCACGCTGGCGTACACCGTGCCGTCCGGCAAGACCCACCAGATCGCCGCCACGTACTCGGGTGACACTGACTTCACCGGGTCATCGGCCTCGACGTCGCGCAGCGATCCGACGATCGTCGCGTCGCTCTCGAGCGCCCATCCCAAGACGCATTACGGCTGGTACCGCTCGCGCGTAACGATCACGTTCACGTGCACGACCGCCGGCGCGCCGCTGACCGCCGCCTGCCCCTCGCCGGTCCAGCTCGCGTCCAACGGGGCGGCTCAGTCCGTCACCCGTACGATCACCGCGACGGATGGCGGTGCCGCCACGTTTGTCGTGTCGGGCATCGACATCGATCAGACCAAGCCGAGCGTCAAGCTCAGTGGGATCCGTGCCGGCGCCACCTACGGCGGGGCGGTCTCTTCCGTGCGCTGCGTGGCCAAGGACCCGGTGTCCGGGATCGCCTCGTGCAAGCTCCACCGCCGAGAGTCGACGAGCGGCCAGGGTCTCGACGTGACCACGGTGCGGGAAACCGCGACGGCAACCAGCCGGGCGGGGAACACGGCCACGGCGACCATCACGTACCGGACGTTGGGTCTGTACCTCGAGGGGGCCACCTACAAGGACGGCACGTTCCTGATCACGCCCGGGCACACGTACACGATCGTGGTCGACGGCACTCCGGTCAGACCTCGCTACGTCGACGCGGCACCGTCGCCCGTCTCACCCGCGGGCAACGATCAGTGGTTCGCTTCCGTCGGCCGCGACCGGTGGGCGCAGGGGGTCACGATCCCAGACGGGCTGGACCAGCGCTTCGACCGCTGGGTTCTCGGCGTCCAGATCGGGTCGACGCTCCACGATCTGGACGTCCAGATCGGCTGAGCCGTTCACGGCATGGGCGCCTACGATGGCGCGGGTGGACGGCTTCGGGCCGCAGCAGCTTCCGAGCGCGCTCGTGCTCACGATCGACAACCTCGGCGAGGCGAGCGCGCTCGAGCGCGGTGAGCAGCCGGCGCCCACGCGTCACGACCCGTCGGTGACCCGGGCGCTCCCATGGCTGCTCGACGAGCTCGACCGCCACGGCCTGAAGGCCACGTTCTTCGTCGAGGCGATCAACTGCGAGCTGTACCCCGAGGCGGTCGCCGGCATCGCCGCCCGCGGCCACGAGGTCGGGCATCACGGCTGGTCGCACGAGCAGTGGACCGAGCTGTCGCGGCAGGAGGAAGCTGACGTGCTGACTCGCGGACTGCGCGCGTTCGAGACGCTGGGGCTGTCGGTCCGGGGCTTCCGCCCGCCCGGCGGGGAGCTGACCGCGAGCTCACCCGAGCTTCTGCGCGAGCGCGCCTTCACGTGGTGCTCGCCCGCCGGCGGGGATGTGCGGATCGAGGACGGGCTGGCCTACGTGCCGTTCGATTGGGAGCTCGTCGACGCCTATCACCTGATGGGCAGCTTCGCACCGCTGCGCGCCTCCCGAGGTGACCCCGAGACACCGGTGCCGCCGCCCGAGCTGGCCGAGCGGCTGATCGAACACATCGGCGCTGGCGGCCTTCGGACCCTGATCCTCCACCCCTTCCTGATGCTCGACGACGCCTGGGCGGCCGGGACGGCGCGTGTCCTCGAAGCGGTCGGCGGTCTCGCGCGCAGCGGCGAAGCGTGGGTCGTCCCGGGCAACGTGTTCGCGGATTGGCAACTCGGGCGAAGTTAAAATCGGCCCGCCACCATCACGAGGAAGAGGAGACGCCACATGCGGGGCTTCATTCGCGGCACGCACCACCTGACCTTCTGCGTCGGCGGCGCCCAGGAGGACTACGACTTCCACGTGCGGGTGCTCGGGCTCAAGAGCGTCAAGAAGACCGTCCTGTTCGACGGCGAGATCCCGATCTACCACCTCTACTACGGGAATCGGCTCGGTGACGCGAGCACGCTGCTCACCGCGTTCCCCTACCGCCAGGCCGGCTGGATGGGCAAGCGCGGAACCAACCAGGCCAAGTCTTTGAACCTGTCCGTGCCGGTCGGCTCGATCGGGTTCTGGTCCGATCGCCTGTCCGAGTTCCAGATCGACCACGAGCCCGGAGAGCGGTTCGGGACCGAGCGCCTGTTCTTCCGCCATCCGTGCGGGATCGAGTACCAGATCGTCGCCGACCCCCACCCGGACGACCGCGATCCCTACGACGCGATCGTCCCGGCCGACCACGCGATCCGCGGCGCGTACGGCACGACGACCTCGGTGCGCGAGCCCGACACGATGAGCTTCTTCGTCACCGAGGGCATGGGCGGCTCGCTGCTGTCCTCCGAGGGCAAGCACCAGCAGTTCCAGATCGGCGACGAGCAGGGGTACGGGAGGATGCTCGAGCTGGTCGAGGAGCCCGATCTGCCGCAGGGCACGTGGAACTTCGGCGAGGGCACGATCCACCACCAGGCGTTCGACGTCGTCTCGGCGGCCAACCAGCAGGAGGTCAAGGACTGGATCGTCGGGCTCGGCTTCACCGACGTCTCCGAGCCCAAGGACCGCGGCTACTTCTTCTCGATGTACTGCCGCAGCCCGGGCGGCCTGCTCGTCGAGATCGCCTACGGCACGCCGGAGGGATTCCTGATCGACGAGTCCGAGGAGGAGCTCGG
>Ga0335074_10009785_pt1 | contig 13395 bp, 10 predicted proteins | sample Lox_Sample_23_FD_206715 | JGI IMG/M metagenome (GOLD analysis project Ga0335074, IMG submission 206715) | Soil microbial communities from Loxahatchee National Wildlife Refuge, Florida, United States - Lox_Sample_2.3 | ecosystem: Environmental > Terrestrial > Soil > Wetlands | place: USA...
CAGGTGACCGTCCCATCTGGCCAGCTTCTTCAGGCTGAGGCCGTACTTGGCCCCGCCGAGCTCGGCGCACAGCTCGAGTTCGGCCTCCAGCGGGGCACCCATGTCGGCCAGCGGGTTCACCACCGCGGCCGGGTGCACGGCGGCCGTTCCGGGGCTCATCGCGGTCCGCTCGCCAGCTCGCGTAGCGCCGCCATCTGGTCCACGTAGTGGGTCACGGACCGGCTCGGCATGCGCGGCAGCAGGGTCGTCACGCCGGCCTGGCCGATCTCATCCAGGAAGGACCGAACGGCCTCCGGGTCGCCCAGCGGATCGACCTTGTGCTCGCTGCGGGGCAAGAACACGATCTCGAAGTCTCCAGCTCGCTGCCGGCCGGGATCGAGCTCGGCGAGCAGCGCGCCGAGCTCGGCCGGATGCAACCCGGTCGGCGCCCAGCCGTGGGCCGAGCGCAGCGCGCGGCGCAGGGCGTGGCGGCTGCCTCCGCCGATCCACAGCGGCGTGGCCGGGGACAGCGTCGGCTCGACGATCACGCCGGAGAAGGACAAGAAACGGCCCTGGTAGCACGGCGTGGTCGTGCCGAGGGACGCGCGGATGGCCGCGAGGTTGTCGTCGGCGCGAGCGCCGCGATCGACGAAGGACGCCCCGAGCAGCTCGAACTCGCCCTCGGTACCGCCGACGCCGAGGCCGAGGACGACACGGCCGCCGCTGAGGCGGTCCAGCGTGCCGTAACGCTTCACGATCTCCAGGGGGTGGTGGTAGCCGAGCACGAGGACGAGCGGGGCCAGCCGGACCCGCCGGGTGTGCGCCGCGATGTACCCGAGCGTGGACAGGGGATCCCAGTAGAGCGTCCCCTCCCGGCGTCCGGACGGCACGGCCACGTGCTCCGGGACGCAGATGCAGTCGTAGCCGAGCTGGTCGGCGGCGTTCGCGATGGTCGCCAGTTCGTCCGGACCGGCGTCACGCTCCCAGGACGGCGCCTGGTAGCGGGGATGAGATGAGACGACGGGCAGCCAGACGCCGAGCTTCACCGGGCTCCCTTCGCGGTGCCCGCCGGCACGGACAGCGCGGCGGACCGCCCGGCCACCCGGCCGAAAACCAGCGCATTGGCCAGGGCGTTGCCGCTTCCGACGTAGACGTCGCCGAGCACGCCGCCGACGCACTCCCCGGCGGCGAACAAGCCCGGGACCGGCAGGTTGGCCGTGTTGATCACGCGGCCGTCTCGGTCGACGCGCGGCCCGACGGCGGTGACGCTCAGCTGGCAGAGCCGGACTTCGGTGGCGTAGAAGGGCGGGGTGCTGACCGGACGAAGGACGGCCGGCTTCTTCAGGTGCACGCTGTCCTCCCCCGCCGCGACGTCGGCGTTGTACTTCTCGATCGTGCCGGCCAGACCCGGTTCGGACACACCGATCGCGCGGGCTAGGCCGGCGATCGATCCGGCCGTTATCACCCTCCCGGCCTCGACCATCTCGTCGATCACGGGCTCGACCCAGTCCTCCCAGGTCATCCCGGGGATCAGTACCTTCTTGAACTGAGCGGTGGACCTGGGCTGCGACGCGCGCTTGACCGCGTCGTCGAAGACGGCCCACACCGGGCCGTCCTGAGCCAGCACGATGGGCTGGGTGACGCTGTAGGGGGACATCTCGTCGAAAAACCGCCGCCCGTCGCGGTTGACGCAGACCAGCCAGCCGGGGAAGTACGGGTCCGATTCGTGCGCGAAGTTCGGGCGCAGGTTGCACAGCCAGCGGTTGTGCCCGGTGATCTGGGCGCTGACCGCCGAGACGAGGGCGAAGGCGTCTCCCCTGGAGTACCGGGCCACCGGCTCGAGCCCGTTCGGCCACAGCCAGTCCCCGCCTGCCGCCACGGCGTCAGGAAGGTACCTGGCGATCAGCTCGGGATTGCCCTCGATCCCCCCGGTGGCCATGACCACCGCGCCGGCGGTCAGCTGCTCGCCGTCGGCTTCCACGCCGGTGACTCGCCCGTCGCCGGTCAGCAGCCGGTCGACTCGCTGCTTGAGAGCGAGGTCGATGCCCGGGTGCCGCCGGGCCTGGGCGACTACCACTTCCATGATGGCCGCGCCGCCGCGCGTCACGTGGCCGCGCGGCACGATCTCATCTCCCGAGTAGTACACGTCGAGGATCTCCACGCCCAGCTCGGCCAGCCACTCGATGGAAGGTCCCGCCTCCTCGGCCAGGCGGCGCACGATGGAGGCATCGACCTTCCACTGGTTAAGCGTCATGTAGTGCCGGAAGAGGTTCTCGGGCGAGTCCTCGATGCCCTTGTCACGCTGAAAGCGCGTCCCGGCCCCCATGATCATTCCGGTGGAGAACTGGCTCCGCCCGCCAGGCTTCTCCTCGGCCTCGGCGATCAGCGCCCTGGCGCCCAGGCCAGCCGCCTCCAGTGCGGCGCAGGTACCCGCCAGGCCGCTGCCCAGGACTACGACATCGTAATCCGTCACGATGCCCCCTTACCGCTGGCCGCCATCAACTAAATAATTAGATCTTCTACCTAAATAGGTCGCGGATCAAGATGGTCGGCTCCGTTACGGCCCACGCCGCGCACCCTGGCCGGACGCGGTTGAAATAGATCAACAATTTGACTATAAATGGGAGGATGCCGCGTACGGCAGCCCGTCCCGAGGAGACTAAGTGACGTCGGTCCAGGTCGAATGGCCCGACGCCGCCACGGCTGTGCTGTGGTTGTCCCGGCCCGGCAGGCTCAACGCGCTGACCCACGAGATGCTCGACGAGCTCACGGCCGGTCTGCGCGAGGCGGCATCGAGCGAGCAGGCCAGAGTGGTCATCCTGACGGGAGCGGGCCGCGCATTCTGCGCCGGGGTCGACATCGCGCGCGCGGCCGAACGCGGCAGGTCCGAACGCAGTCCCGCCCGCCGTTACGTCAAACAGGAGCATTTCGCGGACACGATCAGGTCGGTGCGAAACTGCCGCCTGCCCGTGATCGCCGCGGTGAACGGGCCCGCCGCGGGGGCCGGGATGGCCCTGGCGCTCGCCAGCGACATCCGGATCGCCGCGCACGGCGCCCGCTTCCTGGTCGGGGCGCCGCGGCTGGCCCTGTCGGCCGGGGAGTGCGGCATCAGCTGGCTTCTGCCGCGCATCATCGGCCCCGGGCGCGCATTCGAGATCATGCTGACCAACCGGGAGATCCCGGCGTCCCAAGCCGCCGAGATCGGACTGGTCACACAGCTGACCGAGCCCGAAGACCTGCTCGCCGCCGCGCTGACGGTGGCCGCGGAGATCGCCCGCAACAGCCCGTTCGGGACAACCATGACGAAGAAGGCCGCGTGGGCCGCGCTCGACCTTACCTTCGATGCCGCGGTTGAGCTGGAGAACCGGACCCAGATGCTCGCCCTGGCCACTAATGACTCGGCCGAGGCGCATCAGGCCTTCCTGGAGAAACGCGCACCGCTGTGGCGAGGACAATAGCCTCGGGCGGGGATCCCTGCGCTCTGGCGGTGCCGGGAGCGACGTGGGCCGAGATGGTAGCCAGGCATAACCGGTCCGATCGGGCCGCGGTCGTCTCGGCCACCGGGGTCTGGTCCTACCGCGAACTGACGGACTTGGCGCGATCGTGGGCGGGATGGTTCGACGCGCTCGGCCTGGCGCCAGGGACGGTGGTGCCGATCCTGACCGGCTCGACCCCGACCGCGTATGCGCTCCTGCTCGCCGGAGCCCTGACCGGACGGCCGCTGGCGCCACTGGGTAACCGGCTGACGGTCACCGAGATCGCGGCGTGCTTGCGCTCGCTCGGCTCTCCGCTGCTGGTGGCCGACTCCGAGTTCACCGCGCTCGGTACGAGCGTCGCCGAGGCCGCGGGATGCCGGGCCGTCGAGCTGCCAGACCAGGACAGAGCCGGCCCGCCGCCGGACGGAACCCTGGACATCCAGGTACCTCGCGACGCGGTCGCCGTCGTCCTGCACACGTCGGGCACCACCGGCGTGCCCAAGCCGGTGGCCTTCCGGATGGACCGGCTGGGCGCCCGCTGCCGGGTGTACGCCGGCCTGCTTCACCTCCAGGCCGACGACATCTACTCCTCCTCGCAGCAGTTCCACCATCTCGGCGGGATCGGGTTGCTGATGGTGGCCATGAGCGTGGGGGCGGCAGTCGTCCCGCCGGCCGGCCGGTTCTCGGTCGAGGACTGGCGGGTACTCGGCGACCTGGGCGCCACGCACGCGACGCTGGCGCCGACCATGATAGAGCGGCTGCTGGCCGACGGCTCGCTCGAGTTTCCCAGCCTGAAAATGATCACCTATGGCGCGGCGCCGATCCGGCCCGCAACGGCCGCTCGTCTGGCCTCCGGGTACCCCCGCATCGGGCTGCTGCAGGGCTACTCCCAGACGGAGGGCGGCCCCATCACCGCCCTCACGCCGGGCGACCACGTCCGCGGCGCGACCGAGGATCCGGCGCTGCTGGCCTCGGTTGGACGCCCGGTGCCGGGCACCGAGGTGATCATCCACGACCCGGACGCCGCGGGCGTCGGCGAGGTGTGGGCCCGAGCCAATCACCTGGCCGCCCCGCAGCCCGATGGCTGGCTCCGCACTGGCGATCTCGGCCGGTTCGGCGGTCACGGCTACCTTTACCTGGCCGGGCGCAAGGGCGACATGATCATCCGGGGTGGAGAGAACGTCTACCCCGAGGAAGTCGAGAACCGCATCACCTGCCACCCGGGCGTCCAGGAGGCCGCTGTGGTGGGCGTTCCCCACGACGACCTCGGTGAACAGATCGTCGCCTACGTCGTGCCCCGGGAGCCGTCCGCTCCCCCGCAGCCCGATGACCTGCGCCGCTTCGTCCGGGCCGAACTGGCCGGCTTCAAGGTGCCGGCTCGCTGGATCATGGTCGACGAGCTTCCCCGGAGCCCGCTGGGCAAGGTACTGCGCCGGCGGCTGCGCCCGGGTTCCGAGGGCGCGTGATCGACCCGGGCGATCCCGCGCACCAGCAGATCTGGATCCGGCCACGCATCCGCCCCTCGCCCGAGCCGGCCCTGCAGCACTGCGCGCTGGTCTTCCTGTCCGGCGTCACGATCTTGTGGCCGCGGATGCGGGTCGACGGACCAGCCCGGCCAGACGGCCGGTGATGATCGCTTCGGCCTCGGCCATGATCCTGGTCACGAGCTCGGCCACCGTCGGGACGTCGTTGATCAGTCCCTGCGACATGCCCGCATACCAGATCCCGGCGTTCAGGTCACCGAGCTCGTAGACGGTGCGACCGCGGGCCCCGGCCACTAGGTCACGGATGTCGGCGAACTGGCCGCCAGCGTTGAGAATCTCGACCACCTCCCGGCTTACCGAGTTGTCCGCTACGCGGGCCGTGTTCCGCAGGGTACGGAAGATGAGCTGGGTGCTGGTCGAGCTGGCCGCCACGATGGCCTGCTTGATGGCATCATGCACCGGCGCCTCGGCTGTTGCCATGAAGCGGGTACCCATGTTGATGCCGTCGGCGCCGAGCGCGAGCGCGGCGGCGAGCCCGCGGCCGTCGGCAAAGCCGCCGGAGGCGATCATCGGGATGGTGACCTGGTCGGCTGCCGCGGGGATCAGGATCAGGCCCGGAACGTCATCCTCGCCCGGGTGCCCGGCGCACTCGAAGCCGTCGATGCTGATCGCGTCGACGCCGATGGCCTGGGCCTTGAGAGCGTGCCGGACGCTCGTGCACTTGTGTATCACCCGGATCCCGCGGGCGTGCAGCGGCGCCAGCCGCGGCTCGGGATTGGACCCGGCGGTCTCGACGATGTCGATCCCCGAGCCGATGGCCGCCTCGAGGTACTCGTCGTAGGGTGGCGGGCTGATCGTCGGCAAGATGGTCAGGTTCACGCCGAACGGCCTGTCGGTCATCTCCCGGCAGCGGGCGATCTCGCGGGCCAGAGCGTCCGGGCTCGGCTGGGTGAGCGCGGTGATGAAGCCCAGGGCGCCGGCGTTGGCCACCGCCGCGACGAGCTCGGCTCGCCCGACCCACTGCATGCCGCCCTGCGTGATGGGATGCTCGACCCCGAACATCTGGGTGAATGGCGTCGAAATCATGGCCCTGCCTTCGTGCGCTCTAGGGAATCGCTGATCCGCCGTCGACCGGGAGGGCGACGCCGGTGATGTGACGGGCCGCATCTGAGGCCAGGAACAGCACGGCCTCGCTTACCTCGTCGGGCTGGACCCACGGCAGGCCCATCGGTGACCCGGCGCTGGCCCGCTCCGCGAATAGCTGGTCGGTCCGCTGCTCGGTGTCCGGGACGAACAGCCGCCGCATCGCGTCGTTCCTGCCGGGCCGTCTCCTCCAGATCGGCAGGCGTGGCCATCGGGTAAGGCACACCGCCCTGCTCAGTCCTGGTCCGGCGGCCTGAGCAGCTCGCAAGCCGCCGGATCGCCGTCGAGCAGCCGGTTGGTCCGCCGCCTGACCCGCCAGGCACCGCCGGCAATCTGATCCTCAGGCATCCCGGGCTCCATACCGACATCTAGGTTTAGTAAGTTAACTATATAACGCACGCTCTAAGATCGCGGCCGAGGGTCTCCGGCCCGGCGCGCCGTACCCCGGCGCTCGTATCCTTGATATAGATAACTAATCTATCTATTTGCTATGCTGGGGTGGGATCAGCCAGATCGGAGAGCCGATGGACTTCGTCTTCACCGCCGAGCACGACGCGCTCCGTGCCGCCACCAGGGACCTGTTGCAGCGGCATGCCCCGGAGTCGGCGGTCCGGGCCACGATGCAGACCGAGAACGGCTACGATCCGGCCCTGTGGCACCGGATGGCCGGGGAGATAGGCCTGCAGGGACTGATCGTCCCTGAGGCCCTCGGCGGATCCGGAGCCGACTTCATCGACCTCGGCGTGGTGATGGAAGAACTCGGCCGCGCGCTGTACTGCGGGCCGTTCCTGTCCTCCGCGGTGCTGGCCGCCACCGCGCTGACCGCCGCCGGCGACGAAACGGCCGCCCGCACTTACCTGCCGGCGTTGTGCGCGGGCTCGCTGCTGGCCACGGTGGCCGACGACCGGTTGCTTGGCGGCCGGGATGTTCCCTTGCCCGCGGCCACGCTGGACGCCGGGACCGCGCGCATCACCGGCCGGGCGGGATTCGTCCTGGACGGGCACATCGCCGACATCATTGTGGTCAGCGCCCGCCACGGCGACGAGACCGGGCTGTACCTGGTCGACACCCAGGTGGCCGGCACCACCGCCACACCGCTGCCCACCATGGACCTCACCCGCAAGATCGCCGCCGTCGAGTTCCGCGGCGCCCCGGCCCGGCGCCTCGGCCAGCCCGGCAACGCGCGCCGGGTGCTGACCCGGATCGGCGACCTGGCCGCCACAGCCCTGGCCGCCGAGCAGGCCGGCAGCGCGCACCAGGTCCTGGACATCACCGTCGAGTACGCCAGGACCCGGACCCAGTTCGGGCGCACTATAGGATCATTCCAGGCCGTCAAGCACCGCTGCGCCGACATGTCCGTCGACGTCGAGTCCGCCCGCTCGGCCGCCTACAACGGGATCTGGACCGCGGCCAGCGAGCCAGACGACACGCAGCTCGGCATCGCCGCTTCGATCGCTCACTGCTACTGCTCCGAAGCCTTCACCCGTGCCGCGGCCAGCTGCATCCAGGTCCACGGCGGCATCGGATTCACCTGGGAGCACTCCGCCCACCTGTACTACCGGCGCGCCAAGTCAGCCGAGCTTCTGTTCGGGCACCCCGCCCGGCACCGCCGTCGGCTGGCCACCCTGCTGGGCCTCACCGCCGCCTAGGGCGTGATGCTCGGCAGGTGCCTGCTGGCGGCGGTCGCACGCTGTCCGCGGCGAATCGTCTTGCCCATAATAAATGTAATAAGTTAGCGATATTTGCTACCCTTGACCGGGAGACCGAGGCTCGCTGCAGAAGATGATTGACCGCCCGACTTGCTTGGACAGGAGAAGCTCGATGATAGGCGATTCCACCCAGCAGATTCGAGTACGGGCCACGTACCTGCACCGGGAACAGGTACTGATCGAGACCGGCGGGGGCACCCTGGTCGCTGATCACCCGGTCCGACTCGGCGGTAATGGGAGGGGACCGTCAGCGGGCGACCTGCTGGCTATGGCCCTGGACTCTTCGACGGTCCTCAACGTAGCGCGAGTCGGCATCCCGTCCCGCTCGATCGTCTCGCACTCTGCCTACCGCAACGGACTGCTCGACGACAGCGGGCCGATGTCTTCGCTGATGTACATGGCTGAGATCGGTCAACGGATCGACATAGTTGCCGATTGCGACGAGGAGGCGCTAGCCGCACTGGCCGCGGCAGCCGACGATGCTCCGGTCGCCCGCGCCTTGACCAAGGGACTCAAGCTGTACGAGAGTGTGGTCGTCGAACGAACGTCGGGTCCTCGACGGTTGAATGCCCACGTCAACGAAAGCCTCCGCTCCTACATCCACGACGCCGAGCAGAAGATCGATGGCGCGCTGCACCTAACGCCGAACGAGCCCCGTTGGCGCGACGGTGTGTCTTATCTCAGCGATGGCATAGCCATGATCAAGCATGACCATCAGCCGTACATCGCATCCGCCGGTGGTGCGGGAATGGGGATTTCCCCCCAAGAGCTGCTCATCGCGTCCTTGGCGGTTTGCACGGTGTACTTCGTCGTGCACAATACGGGCTTCGACGAGATCCCTTTCGACGACGTGGTTGTCGAGGCGGTCGCAACGATCGACCCGGACGGGATGATCCTCGAGATCGACCGCGTGGCCACGGTGACGGGTCCCGTCTCAGACGAAGAGGCAGCCAAGATCGAGTATTTCGCCAATCATTGTTACATCGGTGAGACGATACGTCGCGGACCCCGGCTCACAAGGGATCTTGTCGTTGCACCATGCGACGAAGGGCACGCGGTGCTCAGCGCCATCGCCGAGCTCTACACCGAGCCAACATCGGTTCCCGGCCAAGGCATCGGTTGCGATGACGGCTCGTGTTGTGTGCCCCAGCTCGCGCCACGGAGCTGATACAGCCCGGCCGGCGGTCAGGAACCTCGGCGGGACCGCGACCATGGCGCATCGCGGTCCAGCCGCGGCTCGCGTTCCAGGCCCAGGATCCGCTCGCCGATCACCGTCCGCTGGATCTCGTCGGTTCCGCCCCGGATCGACATCGACGGTGCGGTCATGTATTCGATGTGGCCCGGCGTCGTGCTCAGCAGGCCGTCGAGCCCTCGGGCGTCCTTGATCAGCTCCGCCCGCTGCCTGAACACAGCGGCCGCCCGCAGCTTCTGCCCCGAGCCTTCGGGGCCCGGCGCGTGGCCCGCCCGGGTGTTGGCGACCGCCCGGGCCTCGGTCAGGTCGGCCACGCACTCGCTGACGTAGACCCGGATGGCCCGGTCCCGCAGCACGTCGTCGCCCAGCGCACCATCGGCGGCCAGCTCGGCCAGCCAGGCCGGGGCATCCGTCCTGGCCCCGACTTGACGGGCCGGGCGGCCATCGCCCGGCATGCCACTGCGTTCGTTGGCCAGCACGGTCAGGGCGACCTGCCAGCCCTCGCCCACCGCGCCGACCCGGTCGGCGTCACTGACCCGGACGTCCTCGAGGAACACCTCGCTGAAGTGCAGGTCGCCGTTCATCTGCCGCAGCGGCCGGACGATCACCCCGGGTGCGTCCATCTTGACCACGAACATCGTCAGGCCCTGATGCTTGGGCACCTCGGGGTCGGTACGCGCCAGGCACATGCCCCAGGTGGCGTACGCGGCCCGGCTCGTCCAGACCTTCTGCCCGGACAGAAGCCAACCCGCCCCGTTACGGCCGGCGCGGGTGGCCACATTCGCCAGATCGGATCCGGCCGACGGCTCGGAAAACATCTGACACCAGATGGCCGAGCCGTCGGCGATCGGCTCGAGCCAGCGCTTCCTCTGATCCTCGGTGCCGTGCACGAGCAGGCTCGGCCCGACCAGGTACAGGCCGACCATGAACGGATAGAGATCCTGGCCTGGGAAGTCCGCCAGGATCTCCTTGATCTGGGCCGCGTCTGCGGGAGAGACGCCGCGGCCGCCGAACTCGACCGGCCAGGACGGGACGACCCACCCGCCGGGAGCGAGCGCCCGCAGATACTCCCGCGGCCCCTCGACGTCATTGCTTCCGGCCCCCATCCGCGAGTCCGCGGCCACCCGCAGGCCAGCCAGGGCCGCGCTGAGCTCGGCCCGTATCTCGTCTTCCGTCGTTTCGGTCCGCACCGCTGGCTCCCTCATAAGTCAGGCTGATGGTTGATCGCGCGGGCCAGGACGCGCCGCAGGACCTTACCGCTGGCGTTGCGCGGCAGGTCCGGCACGGACACCCAGGACGTAGGCACCTTGAATCCGGCCAGCTCCGCGCGGGCGAAGGCCCGCAGCTCATCGTGGCTGGGCGCCGGAACAACCGGATCCAGGACCAGGTACGCGCGGACGAGCTGACCGAACTCCTCGTCGGGGACGCCGACCACCGCGACCTCCAGCACGGCCGGGTGCTCGCGCAGCACGTCTTCGACCTCAACGGGATGGACGTTCTCGCCACCTCGCTTGATCCGGTCGCCCAGCCGCCCGATCAGGTAGACATACCCGTCGTCGTCCGTTCTGGCTAGATCACCCGTGTGCAGCCAGCCGTCCTCGGAGACCTGGAACAGGTGAGCACCGCGCGCGAGGATCTCGCCGACCCCCTCGGCATCGATTCCCGCCAGCCGCAGCTCGATGCCGGGGGCGGCACGTCCGACCGAGGTGAGCAGGTCCGGCCGGCCCGCCAGGGCCCGCTCGTGATCGGCGTGGACGAGGCAGGCGATCGGGCTCCCCTCGGTCTGCCCGAACATGTTGATGAAACTGACGCCCGGCAACGCGCTCACCGCGCGGGACAGCGTGGCCGGACGGATCGGCGCGGATCCGTACTGCAGGAGCCGTAGGCTGGGCAGCGTCAGCGCGTCGGCGTCCAGCAGCCGCTCGATCATCGTCGGGACGAGAAAGGCGTGGGTGACGCCGTGCTTACCGAGCCCGGTCCAGGACTCGACGCTGAAGCGGGGAAAGGGAAGGACGGCCGCGCCGACGGCGATCATCACGGCGAGGTTACCCAGGCCCGCGATGTGGTAGAAGGGCGAGCCCGACGCGTAGACGCTGTCCGGCCCGATCCCCATCAGGCCCGAGCTCACGCCCACCCGCGCGGACAGCCGGTCCTGCCTGATGGGAACCTGCTTGGGCGCACCCGTGGTACCGGAGGTGTGCAGGATGGCGGCGATCGCATCGGGCCGGGCTTCCGGCCGGAGCCTGCGTCCGCCCGGGTCGAGCGAGGGCAGGATGAGCAGCCTGAGTCCGGCCCGCCGGGCGGTGGCCTGGGCCTGTTCGGCGAATTCGGGCTCGGCCACGAGCAACGGGGCGTCGAGGCCGTCGATGCATCCGGCGAGTTCCCGGGGAGTCAGCCGGGGCCCCAGCGGCGCGACCGGGCGCTGGGTGCACGATCCGGCCACGATCAGCGCCAGGGCCAGGGGACTAGTGGTGAGCAGCGCGGGCACCGCGGTCCCGGCCGGGACACCGGCCTGGTCGAGCCATTCGGCTGCGGCGTCGGCCAGGCCGATCAGCTCGGCATAGGAGACAGGCCGCGCACCGGCGACGGCGGTGGCCTCGCTAAAGCGCCGTGCTATAACCAGCCGCGACCAGGTCCTGTCCGCGCTCATGGAGCCTATAGTATAATAATTAAGCGAACTCGACTAGGTGACCACGTAACCGGGCCTTACCCGCACGCCAGGAGAGGTCATGATCTTGAGCCAGCATGTGCAGGACGATACGCGAGCATGGTTCGGTTGGCAGCCGCCGGAATGCGCCGAGGCCAGCGGCCCCGCAGCGGAGCCGGCGGGCCGATGACCCGCTCCCCCGCGCATGACGCCGAGATCACCGGTACTCCCTCGACCATCCCGGCCGCGCTGGCCCGCGCCGCCGAGACGTGGCCGGACGACGAGGCGCTCATCGACGGCCCGGTCCGCCTGTGCTTCCGGGAATACCGGGATCTGAGCGTCAGGATCGCCCGCGGTCTCATCTCCTGTGGCGTGCAGGCCGGCGACCGCGTCGTCATCTGGGCCCCGAACTCCGTCGAGGTGGCGGTCAGCGCGATGGCGGTCGCCTCGGCTGGGGCCGTCCTGGTCCCGCTCAACACCCGCCTCACCGCATACGAAGCGGCGGAGCTGATCCGCCGGGTCCAGCCGGCCGTGGCGCTGGCGTTCACCGACTTCCTGGGCCGTGACTACCTGGCCTCCCTGCAGCCCTCCGGCGCGCTGGACGAGACGAAGGCGGCGGTGGCCCTGCGCGGCCCCGCGTCGCCCGGCGCGATCTCGCTGGAGGACCTGCTGGCCCGAGGCGAGACGACCGCGGAGGAGGAGGTGCACGACCGGGAGCGGGCGCTGGGCGGGAACGACATCTCGGACATTCTCTTCACCTCGGGTACGACCGGGTCACCCAAGGGGGCCATGCTCCGGCACGGCGCCGGGATCCGTGGTTACACCGAGTACGGCCGGTCGCTTGGCCTGCGTCGTGGTGACCGGCTGCTCGGCCTGCCGCCGTTCTTCCACTGTTTCGGGCTCAAGGGGGTGGTCCTGGCCAGCGTGCTGCACGGAGCGGCGGTGCTGCCCGTGCCGGTCTTCGACGTGCAGCGGACGGCCGAACTCATCGCCCGGGAGCGGATCACGGTGCTCCAGGGCGCCCCGGTTATCTTCCGCGCCCTGCTCGAGGACCCGGCCGTTGACCACTCGTCCCTGTCGTCGCTGCGCGTGGCGGCTCCGGGCGCGATGGGCTCCTCGGCGGAGCTGTACGGGCGGCTGCGGGACGAGCTGGGCATCCGGCAGTTCGCCCCAGGCTATGGTCTCACCGAGGGCACGGCGGTGGGAACACGCTGTTACTGGTTCGATGACTTTGAGACGATCTCGACCACGTCGGGGCGGCCGGTCCCCGGCACGGAGCTGCGTATCGCCGACGATGCGGGCCGGCCCCGCGGGCCTGGCCAGGACGGGGAGATCCTGCTGCGCGGCTACAACATAATGGCGGGCTACTTCGAGGACCCCGTGGCCACTGCGCAGGTCATCGACGCCGGCGGCTGGTTGCACACCGGCGACATCGGACGGCTCGACGAGCAGGGACGGCTGACCGTCACCGACCGCAAGAAGGACATGTTCCTGGTCGGAGGGTTCAACACCTACCCAGCCGAGATCGAGGCAGTTCTCGGTGAGCACCCGGCGGTGGCCGAGGCGTCGGTCATCGGGGTCCCCGACGAGCGCCTGGGCGAGGCCGGCATGGCGTTCATCATCCTGCGCCCGGGGACAGTGCTGACCGAGGCCGAGATGACCTCATGGGCCCGCGAGCGGCTGGCGAACTACAAGGTCCCGCGCCACTGGCGGTTCGTGTCCGAACTGCCGCGGAACGCCAGCGGGAAGGTCCGCAAGTTCCTGC
>Ga0335074_10009787_pt1 | contig 13395 bp, 11 predicted proteins | sample Lox_Sample_23_FD_206715 | JGI IMG/M metagenome (GOLD analysis project Ga0335074, IMG submission 206715) | Soil microbial communities from Loxahatchee National Wildlife Refuge, Florida, United States - Lox_Sample_2.3 | ecosystem: Environmental > Terrestrial > Soil > Wetlands | place: USA...
ATCTCGAAGGAAGGGTTTTCCGTGGTGGCGCCGATGAGGCGGATGGTGCCGCGCTCCACGTAAGGCAAAAACGCATCCTGCTGCGCCTTGTTGAAGCGGTGAATTTCATCGATGAAGAGGATGGTGCGCGAGTGCATCTGCGCGGCCTTGGCCGCATCGGCCATGACCTGCTTGATCTCCTTGATGCCGCTGGTGACGGCGGAGAACTCGATGAAGGTAGCCCTGGTGGTCTCGGCGATGATTTTAGCCAGAGTGGTTTTGCCCACGCCGGGAGGGCCCCAGAAGATCATCGAACCTGTATCGTCGCGCTCGATCTGCACGCGGAGGGGCTTGCCGGGACCGACGAGATGTTCCTGGCCCATGAGCTCGTCGAGCGAGCGCGGGCGCATGCGCTCGGCCAGGGGCGCCATTGCGCGGGGCACGCCAGCGGCGGAGGGACCTTTGGACGAGTTGAGCGGCACATCGAAGAGGCTCATCGCCGCGCTCCCACTGCGTGGGGCAGACTCTTGGAGGAGCGTTTTGGGTTGTCGAAGGGCTTGCTCATTTGAGCTGCCCGTTGCCGCGATGCTTCATAGAGCAGCACTCCGGCTGCCACGGCTGCATTCAGGCTCTCTACCGGGCCGGGGCAGGGAATCGTGATCTTGAGATCGGCTCTTGCCGTCAGTGTCTCTGGAACGCCGTTGCCTTCATTGCCGATGATGAGAGCGATAGGGCCGGCCAGATCGGCCTTATCGGCAGGCTGGGCGCCGCGGGTTGTGGAGGCAAGAATTCGCACACCGGCTTCGCGCAACTCCTCAAACAACTCGGCTTCGCTGACAGAAAGCAGCGGCAGACGGAAGATGCTGCCTGCGGAGGCGCGCACCGCCTTCGGATTCCATGCGCTCACGGTTCCGGGCAGGCTGACGACACCGGTTGCGCCGAAGGCCTCGGCCGAGCGGAGGATCGTGCCGAGGTTGCCGGGATCCTGGAGGCCGGCGAGCGCCACGAGGAGCGGTTTGTTCCGGTTTTGGACGAGCAGGTGGGGCCAAGTCCAGTTCGGCGGCGCAACCAGCGCGGCCACCGGCTGCGGGGTTTCGGTGGCAAGGGCGGCATCGAGAAGCTTCCTGGGCAGGCGGAGGATCTCGGCGGCGGGGGGCAGGCGCAGAGCGTCAATGCACTGCTCGCTGCCTTGCGCGACGAATACGGTGGCGAGGCGCAAGCCGGCGCGCAGGGCCTCTTCAAGCATCCTGGGCCCCTCGATGCCGACGAGCTTTCGAGGGCCGCGTGCCGGCTCGGCGAGAGCTTTTCGCAGTTCCTTCAGGCGCGCATTGTCTTTGCTTTCGATGGAGCGAACCGGCATGGCTTGCAAACCTTTGAGCCGATTTTATCCCGGTTCAGCGAGCTTATCGCCCGGTTAAGAGACGCACTTAACTTGCACCACGGCTGGTGCTGTGATAGTTTCCGAGTTTGTAGCGTCTTCTTCGATTCTTCGTTTCGGGAACTGAGGTAAGCCTCCTTGTCGGCGGAGATATTGCGCGTCCATCCCGATGAACCCCAACCGGACCGGATCGATTACATCGTCTCCTGCCTGCGCAAAGGCGGAGTTGTGGCCATGCCCACCGACACGTTTTACGGGCTGGCCGTGGACCCGGTGAATCTGTACGCGGTGGAACAGATTTACCAGATCAAGACGCGGCAGAAGCACAAGCCGCTCTCGCTGCTGATCTCCGGATTGGCCCAGGCGTACGAACTGGCGCGGGACACCGATCTGCTGCTGGACAAGCTGGCGGATCGCTTCTGGCCGGGACCGCTGACGATTATTGTGCGCGCGGGGACGAAGCTGCCACTGCGCTCGACGGCGAACACGGGCAACGTGGCTATCCGCGTGCCGGATGCTGCGATTCCGCGCAGCGTGGTGGAGCGGCTTGGCTTGCCGATCACGGCCACATCGGCGAACCTGCAGGGCGCATCAGAGTGCACCAACGCGGCGGCGGTGCGCGACCAGATCGGAGAGCGCATTCCGCTGATCATCGACGGCGGGCCGACGGGACGGTCGCAGCCCACGACCATCGTCGATCTCTCGCTGGGCGCGGGCCGCTGGGAGATTCTGCGCGAAGGCGCTATTCCCACGCACGAGATTGTGATGGTGCTGCAGAGGTGAAAAAGCAGGGACTAAGGGACTAGGGGACCAAGACACCAAGACACCATGACGCCGAGGGGCTGAGGGACCGGGAAAAAGCCTTCCGGCGTGCGATGCGAAACGGCGCGCGGTGCGAAACTAAGAAGTGTGAGCTTTGAACTGCAGGTTGTTTGGCCTATGAATTGGGAATGATTCATGGTTCACTGACCACTTTTCACGGGCGACTGAGCACTTCAACCGAGCACTGATCCGCTGTTCACCGGCCACTGTTTTCATGTCCGTGCGATCCAAGCCGAAACGCCGCAAGCTGGCCTTGATTCTGGTAGCTTTGCTGGCTTCGGCGTTGCTGGCCGGCGCCGCCTGCTGGTGCTACTGGGTCTACGAGCAGATCGAGCTTTACGCGGGGCAGGACCAGGCGGCGCCGGCCGACGCGATCGGGGTGCTGGGCGCGGCGGAGTACGATGGCAGGCCCTCGCCGGTTTACCGCGCGCGCCTGGATCACGCGCTGGTGCTCTACCACGAGGGCATTGCCCCGCTGATTATCACGCTGGGCGGACCGGGCGGCGACCAGTACAACGAGGGGTCGGTGGGCGCGGACTACCTGATCAGCAAAGGCGTTCCCGAGCAGGACATCATTGCGGAGACCGAGAGCCGCAACACGGAGGAGTCCGCGCGCCGCATGGCGGTGCTGGCGCGGGTGAACGGACTGCACCGGCTGGTAATTGTGAGCGACGCCACGCACATGTTTCGCATTCATGCCATCTGCTCGGCCGAGGGGCTGGACGTGCTGACCTCACCGCGGCCCAGCCCGCCGGTCGAAGACCGGACGCTTGAGGCCGAGCGCATTGCGCACGAAATCTTGAGCTACACGTTCTGGCGAATGCACCTGCATTGAAAGGCAGCGCAGCCAGCGGGGTTGGCGGAGCGAGCGGCGTTGCGGGCCGGGCCAGTTAGCAAGCTGGCTCTGAGCTGATCATCGCCGGGTTCAGCCCATCCACGCGAGCATGGCCAGCGCGAATGCGGCTGCGCTCGCGGTGGAAAGAAAGTTGACGCTGTCGTTATTGAGCCAGCCCCAGGTTTCGAGCGTCGCGCCAAGCCAGCTATCGAAGAAGAGGCCGAAGACCGCGCCGGCGCAACCGACGGCGACAAGGTTCCGGTCGCCGCCGAGCGCCCATGCTCCGCAAGACGCGACCGCGGCAGCCGCAGTGACGCCGGCGAGGGTGCCCGCGGCGGTGATGGCGCCGTCCTGGCCCGGCTCGGCTGCACGAAATGAGGTGATCATGCGGGGCCGGCCGCCGAAGACCTGACCGATCTCAGAGGAAACCGTATCCGCGGCGGCTTCGGCCAGTGCGGCCAGCGCAAGAGCAAGGAGCGGCACGCGCGCATGGGCGGCGCGATCGAGCCATGGGGAGTCGATCAGCCAGAATTGCGCGGGCCAGCTCGAAACCAGGGCGGCAAACCCGAGATTTGCCGCGACCTGCGAGGCAGATCGCCCGCGGCGCCGTTCGGCGGTTCCGAGGCGTTCTTTTTTGGCCCGGCCGACGCGAGTGGCGGCGAAGGCAAGCAGCGCGACGGCCAGGACGGGAATGAGAGCGGTGTGCCATGGCTGATAAGGAAAGGCGACGGTGGAAAACATGAGGCTCGCCGTGACCATCGTGCCGGTGAAGGCCGCCGACGGGGTTGCGGCGCGGACCTTCCAGGTGACGAGTCCCAGCAGGGCGCTGATTCCGACAGTCCAAATGACGACGGCGGCCGACTCTGCGGCCCAGTCGTGGCAGGCCAGCAGGACATGGACGGCCGCGAAAGGCAGCACCGCGAGCAACACCAGTTTGGATTGCCAGGCCAGCTTCTCTTGCGCCACGCTTCATCGTAACCTTTCTGGAAATCTGCGCACCGATTCGGCGGGAAGAAGGAGATCCGGAGCATGGTCAAGGCGGATGCGATGACAAAACGCTTCGCCGCGCGTCGGAAGACGGAGAAGCCAGCAGAAACGGATGGCCCCGCCCGGCTGATTTACAATCTCAAGGTAAGCAGGAAAGATTCGGAATGAGGCTTTTTCCAAGGTTCCCAGGCCAGGCGCGTGTGTTGCTCGCCGAGGCAGGCGCAGCTCTTGCGATCGCAGCTTTGATTGCCGGTTGCGGCGACAATTATCGACCGGTGGTGACGCCGGTGAATACGAGCGGTCCGCCGGCCCAGGTGACTTCGTATGTGATCGCGGTTTCGGCGCCATCGCCGACGACCGCGGGCGTGGTCACGATTATCGATTATTCGGGCGATTCGATTTTGACCGAAGCGCCGATCGGGCCGGGACCGAAAGTATTCACGCTCGACGAGCTGGGCGCGACCGGATACACGATCAACAGCGACGGCACGATGTCGAACTTCGCCATTACCACGTCATTGCAGGCGAAGAACGTGTCGGAATCCACGCTGCCCAACGGGTCGGTTCCGGTGAACATCATGGCGCCATCTGCGGGATTGTGGGCCACGGACCTGACGGGGAATGCAGTGGACCTGTTCCAGGGATCCCCGCAGGCGTACAAGCTTTCGATTCCGCTGGGATCATTGGCGAGCGCGGCCACGATGCCGGTATTCACCACGGGTTCAGCCACGCTGACCGGCCAGCGCGAATACGTTCTGAGCCAGAACGTGCCGAACACGGCAGCGGGGCAGATTGCATGTAACCTGTCGCCCAGGACGGCGCCGACCGGGGTGATCACGCCGATTGAGATTTCGAGCAACACAGCCGATCCCTCGATTCCGGTGGGCAAATGTCCTGTTTTCGCACTGGGAACGCCCGACCAGCAGCGGCTCTTTGTGCTGAATCGCGGCGACGACACCATCACGGTGATCAACAGCAACAAGAACTCGCTGGATGCATGCCCGGTGCCGCTGGTCCCGGTGCCGCCTTCGACGGTGCCGACGGCGTGTCCGGCGCCGTATAACACGAACCAGAACGGGCAGCCGATCAGCTACCATCCGGTGCTGCCGCTTTCGGCAGCGGCCCTCACGCCGGCTGACGCGCCGCCCAACTGCAACCTTACGACGAACCCGACCTGCGGCATGGGCGCGATTGCCGGGCCGGTTTCCGCCGTGTACAACGCGGCGACGCAGCAGATCGTGGTGGCCAATTACGATGGCGGATCGATCAGCGTGATCGACGTGAGCCTGGACGAATACGGCAACGACAGCGCGACCTTCGGAACCACCTACACGATTCCGGTAGGCAACACGGCGACGCCCGATCCGGCTGACGTGACGGTGCTTTACGACGGCAGCAAAGCGTACACCGCGAACCAGAACGATGGGGCGGAAAACGGCACGGTCACGGTGGTGAATCTGTCGACGCACACGGTGGAGAAGACGCTGACGGTGGAGGGACATCCGCGCAGCATTGCCTCGACGCAGAACTCCGAGTACTCGAAGATCTACACGGCTTCTCCTGACAGCCCGTATATCACCATCATTCAATCCACGCCGACGGTGACAGACTCGATTGATACGACGGTGCTGCTGGAGGGGAACGTGGTGGACATGCGCGCGACCACGCAGAACGGCTCCAGCGGCAACCCGGAATTCACCAGCCGCGTTCCCGGCTACGGGCAGCCGTGCAATCTGCCGCCTTCGCTGATGGTTTCCACTTACGGCGCCAGTTACACGCTGGCGAATTGCCAAACACAGCCTTAATGCCAGAGCGCGCGACGAATCCGGCAAAAGCGCGCATACAAAAAAAGAGGCTTGACCTGTTGCTGGTTGAGCGCGGCCTGTCTGCGAGCCGCGAGCGCGCCCGTGCGCTGATTCTTGCGGGGCGCGTGCTGGTGCGCGAGCAAAAAATCGACAAGGCGGGCGCCGCAGTCGCAGAGGATGCACCGATCCGCGTGCTGGGCGAGGAGATGCCGTACGTCAGCCGCGGGGGAATCAAGCTGGCGGCGGCGCTGAAGCACTGGAAGATTGCCGTGACGGGGCGTGTGTGCCTCGACATTGGCGCATCGACGGGCGGGTTCACCGATTGCCTGCTGCAGCACGGAGCAGCGCAGGTGACGGCCGTGGATACCGGCTTCGGGCAGATCGATATGAAATTGCGCAACGACCCGCGCGTGCGCCTGGTGGAACGGACGAATGCGCGGCTGCTGGGGCCGGGGTCGTTGATGGAGCCGGGCCAGGGCGCGGAAAAAACTCTGCTCGTGATGGATGTTTCGTTTATCTCGGCAACACTCGTGCTGCCTGCGGTTCTGGCTGCGGCGCCCTCGCTTGCGGAGGCGGTGATCCTGGTGAAGCCGCAGTTCGAGGCCGGGCGCGAATATGTAGGCAAGGGCGGGATCGTACGCGATCCGGCGGCGCACGAGTTGGCGATCGCGAAAGTTGCGGATTGCGTGCGGGCGCTGGGGTGGCGCGCGGTCGAGACGATTCCATCGCCGATTACCGGGGCGGAAGGCAACAAGGAGTTTCTGCTATACGCGAAGCGGGGTTAGCGGAGATAGCGGGGTTAGCGGAGGTAGTTCGCAGCGCAAGAGCACCAAGTGAGGCCAGGCCCGATCCATTACACTGAATCCGCATGTCCTGCGTGGCGATTGTTTCGAAGCCGCACCGCGAAGAGCTCAAGCAGCTATTGCCGGAACTGATCGCGTGGCTGCGCGGGCACGGCTACGAGCCGCTGCTCGACCGCGAGGGCGCGAGTTACACCACTTCCGCGACCGCAGTCGATCGCGCCGATCTGCCGAGGCAATGCCCGGGACTCGTGATCGTGCTGGGTGGGGACGGCACGCTGCTGGCGGCGGCGCGCATTTTTGCCACGGTCGGCACGCCGATCCTCAGCGTGAATCTGGGATTTCTCGGCTTTCTTACGGAAGTTCGCCTGGCCGATCTGTATGCCACGCTGGAAAACTGGTGCTCGGGATGCCACAGCCTGGACGAGCGCGCCATGCTGCACGCGGTGCTGTGGCGCGATGGCGCAGAGATCACGAGCTTTGAAGCGCTGAACGAGATTGTCGTCTCCAAAGGCGATATTGCGCGCATGGGCGAGTTTGCCGTGGAGCTGGACGGAAGGAGCGTGGCGCGTTTTCGGGCCGACGGAGTGATTGTCTCCACGCCGACGGGATCGACGGCTTACACGCTGGCGGCCAACGGGCCCATCCTTACGCCGGACGTGGATGCGATGGTGGTGACACCGATCTGCCCGCACCTGCTGACGTTGCGGCCCATCGTCATACGCGGCGACGCATCGCTCATCGTGCGGATCGAGGGCGTGCCCAATGTTGCTTTGCTGACGATTGACGGCCAGCAGGGCCTGGAACTGCGGCTGGGCGACGAAGTGCGGTGCTGCCGATCGCAATATAAAGTCAAGCTCGTGCGGCTCGGCGATACCGGCTTCTTTGAAGCGCTCCGCAGCAAATTGAGCTGGGGTGAGCTATAGGAGAGATGGCAGCGGCGGAGTTCATTGCGTGAGGCCGGCGAGCAGGACCTGCGCCTTGCCGGCCAAAGTGTGCGCGCCTTCGACGTCGCCCGAGGCGAGGGCGGTTTTGGCCTGTTTGAGGAACTCGCGAATCTGATCGGCGGTCTTTTGCTCAGGGTCGGTGAGCTTGCGGTTGATGCCGCCGATCTCGCGCTCAATCTCCACAATCGAATTCTCGGTCGCCACGCGGACGTTGGCGGGATCTCCTGAAGAAAGCTGGCCGATGGCGCTCACCTCGGGGCTGGTGCTGCCGCCTTCCTGTACGGCGGTCACCTCGACGGGCTTCTGCTTCCTGCGCCTGGGCGGCGTGTTGATGGGCTCAGTCGGCATATCGTAAATTGGTTTGGCGGGCAGCACGATCTCCGCAGGCGGCAACTCGATGATGGCAAGTTCAAGAGGGAGCGAGGGTTCCAGGGGCGGCGCCAGCCTGGCAGGCTGCGCAGGCGGGTTGTGGTGAAAGGGCAGATGACTGCAGCCCGTGATTAACAACGGCAATAGCCACGAAGCGCACCTAGAATGCGGCTTCATTCGACCGGCCCCTTTTCTTCAACATTCACCGGTTGCGGATACCGGCGACCCCGATCCGTGGCGGCGAGCGGAATTCGCAGCCGGAACTCCGAGCCACGGCCCTCTTTCGATTGTACGTCTATGCTGCCGTGGTGCAACTGCAGGATGCGGTAGGTCATAGCCAGGCCGATTCCGCTGCCGCCGGTCTTGGTGGTGAAGTAGAGGTCGAAGATTTTTTCGCGAATCTCCTCGGGGATTCCCGGCCCCTGATCGGCAATGCGCACGACGGCAGCAGAAGGCCCGGTGCGTTCCGCTTTTTCCGGGTTTTCCCCGTTTGACGAGGCAAGCAGCGGAAGGTCGTCCGCATGGTTGCCTTCTTCTTCCAGGGCGACCTCGAGTCTGCCGCCATCAGGCATGGCCTGCGCGCCGTTCTGGATGACGTTGAGCACCGCCTGCTTGAGAAGATCGGCGTCGACCTTGGCGATCAGCGGATTCTGGGGCATGTGGCTGACGAGGGTGACCCGGTGCGTCTCCAGCTCGTCCGCGGCCAAGGCGAGCACGTCGCGAACCACGCGGCGGAGATCCTGTTCGTGCAGTTGCAGCTCGACGGGGCGGGAAAAATCCACCAGGGTCTGCACCACTCGGTCGAGGCGGCGGATCTCCATGTCAATGACTTCAAGGTGGCGGGCGGCCTGGCCGTTGGTTTCGCCGATCTTCGATTTCAGCAGCTCGAGGTGCACGACGATGGCGTTGATGGGATTCTTGACTTCGTGGCCGACGCCGGAGGTAAGGCGGCCGATGGCCGCCATTCTGCGCGAGAGCTCGAGCTCGGATTCAATCTCCGCCGCCATTTCGAGGTCGTGGAGGGTGACCAACGCGCCGAGCCCCTGGGGCGTTTCCTCGTCGTAGATGAAATCGACCGAGGCCTGAATGCGGCGGCCGCCTTCGGTGCGGACTTCCTGTTTGACGAGGGTCGTGCCCGAGTCGATGGCATCGCGCAAGGTGCGGCTCAGCACCGTGGAGTCGGCAAAGATTTCGCTGGTGTGGCGGCCGAGGAGAGCGTCGCGGTCAATCTGGAGGAAGCGCCGCGCGGCATCGGAGACCAGGACCGCGCGCTTGTCTTCGGTGAAAAGCAGAATTCCATCCTGCAGGTTGCCGAGAATCTGGTCGAGGTTTTCGCGCAACGCGGAATAGACTTCTTCGACGTTGCGCATGCGCTGGCCGATTTTTTCGATTTTGGTGGAGACGCGCGCGGCGACGTCCTGTTTTGACGCCGAATCATCCTCGGCGGGAACGCCTTCGGGGGCAGCCAGGGTATCAAGCTGGCGGCTGATCTCGGTCATGGGACGGAGGGCAAAGTTGCTGAGCAGGAAAGCGGCGGAGAGCGCCACGATGAGCGCCAGGGCCATGAGCTTGATGGCGTTGCGCAGCAACGCCTGATATTGCGCGCGCAGCAGCAGGGTGTGCACGCCGACATTGACGGTGGCGATGACCTTGCCGTTGTTTTCAAGCGGGGCCACGATGTCAAAGACGCGGGGCCGGCCGAAGGCCTGCATCATCATCTGCACCGGATTGGCCTTGCGGAGCTGGTCGTAATTGGGCCGAGAGGGCAGAGGCTTGCCTTCGTTTTCGGGATTGGTGCTGAGGATGGTGACGCCGGCGCTATCGCCGATGTTGACGTCGTAGACGGTTGACGAATAGCGGATGACGGAAGTGAGGACGGATTGCAGGGTGGGGTCATCCTGCACGGTTTCGGCCACCAGTTCGCGCAGTTCGGCGGGATTATTGGGATCGACGGTGAGGTCTTTCAGTCCCGATTCGAGCGCCTGCTGCAGGGCGAACCATACCTGGTTGGCCACCATGCGGTTGGTGGCATAGCTCTGCTGCACCGCGGCCTTTACGAGCTGGTGGACGTAGACAAGCGACACGATGCCGGCGATGAGGAACACGAGGCCCGAAATGGCCAGCACGAGTTTGGTCTTCAACCGCATGGAGGACTGCAGGTTCGCGGACGCCTGCCGGCGCCGGCGAAACGTATACCAAGAATTCTTTCACGCAACGCGAAATCCGGCGCAGATTTTGCGCAGGATGGAGCCAAGGTGTAACGGGATCCGGAGGGAAAGGGAAGCAGTCAATTCAATCGAACCAGACGGAGGATCGCCCCTCAGGAGGGCTGTTCGAAGCGTGTCCGGCCATACTCCCTGAGTTTGTTGTGCAGTGTCTTGAGGCTGACGCCAAGAATTTCCGCGGCGCGCGTCTTGTTTTGCCCGGTGGCTTCAAGGGTGCGCATGATGAGCTGCCGCTCGGCCTCGTCTACCGTGGTGCCTACGCGCACCGAGATGGTGCTGTCATCGTGGAGAGCCCCTGCGGCCGCCGGGTCCTTGCCGAATCCTGAGGGCAAGTGCACAGCTTCGAGGGGGGTGCCATCCGGACACAAAATGACCGCGCGTTCCACGGTATTGCGTAGTTCGCGGGCGTTGCCTGGCCAACTGTGGGCCCGCAGCCGCTCGAGCATGGAGACGGAGACGCCCGACACTTTGCGCCCGTGCTTCAGGTTCATCTCGCTGACCATGGTTTCTACCATGGCGGGCAGATCGTCAAGATGTTCGCGCAGCGGAGGCATGTGAATGTTGAAGACATTGAGGCGATAGAACAGGTCGGCGCGAAGGTGACCTTCGGCGACGGCTCGGCGGGGATCGCGATTGGTGGCGGCGAGGACGCGCACATCGACATCCTGCTCGGCGCGCGCTCCCAGGCGGCGCAGCTTGCGCTCTTCAAGCACGCGCAGCAACTTGGCCTGCGTGCCGTGCGGCATCTCGCCCACCTCGTCGAGCAGGAGGCTGCCGCCGGTGGCCAGCTCGAAGCATCCGGCCCGCCGCTCGATGGCGCCGGTGAAGGAGCCTTTTTCGTGGCCGAAGATCTCGCTCTCAATCAGCGTGTCAGGGATGGCCGCGCAGTTGAGCGCTACGAACGGGCGCGACTTGCGCGGGCTGAGATCGTGCAAAGTGCGCGCGACCAGCTCCTTGCCGGTGCCGCTTTCGCCGGTAATCAGCACGGGGACGTTCGAGGGGGCGACCTGCTCGATGAGGCGGAAGATCTCCTGCATCTGGCGCGAGCTACCTACCAGGGCGCCCAGCACGCCGGTTTCACGGAGGCGGCGGCGCGCCACCTCCAACTCGATGGCCGTCTCGCGCTGCCGCGTGGCGTTGGCCAGGATCACCTTCAGGCGGGTGGCGTCAACGGGCTTGGGGAGAAAGTCGTAGGCGCCGAGCTTCATGGCTTCGACGGCGAGCGGAATGGAACCCATGGCGGTAAGCACCACCACTGCCATATTGTTGCTCAGGCCCAGGCCGCCTTCGGCCAGTTTGGCCAGCAAGCCCATGCCGTCGAGGCGCGGCATCTTCAAATCCGTAACCACGATGGCGGGGTCGAAGCGGAGCGCTTTTTCCCAGGCCTCGACGCCATCGCACGCTGTCTCGGTGCGGTATCCCCACCCGGAGATCAGCTCGGCCAGCCCAGCCAGGGCATTGGGCTCGTCTTCGGCGATCAAGACTTTGACAGTGTTCTGCATAAGACCATTCTGCTCAACTCTTAGCTTACCTTCTTTGCCCCGGCGCCTGTAAGACAGTTCGACGATCGGGCTGCAGCGGTTTCGGACGCGGTATTTGGCGAAAGCGCTCAATGGCGCATTCTGCGCATTGCGACATCGATGCCTATTCGGCCAGAGTTGTACACTGGATTGGTTTCCGGCGATAAGAATCCTCCCCCGGGTGCCACGCAACCCTATGTGGCAAAGAAGCCGTCCGGCCTGGCCGGCTGCTTACCAGGGCCCAAACCGTTCTGGCCGCGAGCCCCGGCAGAACGGCAAGCAAGCTGGTTCGAGGGGATATGTCCGCGCGGAGCTTCTACCTTCTTGCGTTCGCCTTTTTGCCGGTTGCGTTGCCCGCACAGTCCGGCGCCTCAGCTTCGTACCGAATCGATGTTGGGTTTACCGCGCTCTCCAATACGTTCAACGGGGTTCCTGGAGCGCGTCAGCCGCTGCCCGGCTGGGAAGCATCGATGGCTTTTCCGGCGTGGCATCATCTGCGGCCCAAACTCGAATATTCGGCCTTCAACGGAACCAATCTCGGCGCCTCGCAACATGCATTCTTCGTGATGGCCGGCGGCGAGTATGAACGCTATGCCGGCAAGGAAAGGCTGTTTGGCGAGGCCCTCTTTGGCGATGTGCGGGTGAATCAGAATTGGGGCGCAAACGGTTCGCCGGGAGGAAACGCCTCGTTCTCGACTTTCTTTGGCGGCGGCGCGGACACGCCGCTAAGCGAGCACCTTGCGATTCGTATTGATGGCGGGTACCAATACGCGAATCTCACTCTGTACCAGAGTCTTGGCAATCAGCTCCCGTACCGGATTCCCGGGCTCCCGCAGAACTTTAGCAGGTTTTCTACGGGATTGGTCTGGATCCCCCGTCTGCCATCAGCGCCGGTTGAGAGCACAGAGGGCGACCGGCATGAACGTGAACCGGTAGAAAGCGAATTGATTTACGAGGAGATTGGATCTTTCGGCCATTTCTATATTTTTGCCGATTCATGGTGGAGCAATCTCCACCTCGCGGGCGTGGAGTATGACCGACACTCGTGGGGCAAGTTTATCGGGGCGCGAATGGACTACTCCGCCGATCTTCTGCCGCTGGCGATTCTGACACAACCCAGTAAGACCGACTTTTGGGGAGTTCCGCGAACCCCAAATCGCGAGCACGTCCCCGGCCTGGCGATTTCGCCCATCGGGCTGCGCATGATGTGGAGAGAAGGCAAGCGCATCAAGCCGTATTACCTGATCAAAGGCGGCATGATCGGCTTCTCTAAAAAAGCGCTCTCGGAATACGCCTCGTATGAGAACTTCACGCTGCAAGAGAGCCTGGGCGCCCAGTTCAGACTGACGGATCGATGGGATTTTCGCGCGGGATTCCTTTTCTTTCATTTTTCGAATGCGTTTATCGTGCCATGCAACCCAGGGCTCGATTCGATGACTTACAACGCCGGACTTAGCTACCACCCGGGAAAACGCAAGGCCAGTTTCTAAGTCGCCCCGGCAGAGGTTGCGGCGTGAAAGGTCTTGGGGCAGTCACTGCGTGGCGGGATCGATGCGCGATTGCTCGCGGTCGGGCCAACGGCCGGCCGGTCGCTCCGGGGTGCTAGCCTGCATTTCTCACGTGCATTAGGCGGCAAGTAAAGATGGAGAGAAGAAAAAGTGGCAAAAGGCCGCTTTTTTCGTGGCATAACTACGTTGTCGAGACGAAGTTCTTGCCAAGAAGAGGAGC
>Ga0335074_10009788_pt1 | contig 13394 bp, 9 predicted proteins | sample Lox_Sample_23_FD_206715 | JGI IMG/M metagenome (GOLD analysis project Ga0335074, IMG submission 206715) | Soil microbial communities from Loxahatchee National Wildlife Refuge, Florida, United States - Lox_Sample_2.3 | ecosystem: Environmental > Terrestrial > Soil > Wetlands | place: USA: Florida...
GCGTCGCCGCCGAAGAACACCCCGGGACGGCTCGACTGGAAGGTGGTCTTGTCGACGACCGGCACGTTCCACTTGTCGAAATCGATGCCGAGATCGCGCTCGATCCACGGGAAGGCGTTCTCTTGCCCGATCGCGAGAATCACATCGTCGGCGGGCAGGAACTCCTCGCCCGCGTGGCGCTCGGCGGTGATGCGCCCGCGCGCGTCGACCTCGTACTCCATGCGCTCGAAGATCATGCCGGCGAGCTTGCCGCTCTCCACCACGAAGGACCTGGGCGCGCGATTGACGATGATCTCGACGCTTTCCTCCTCGGCGTCCTCGAGCTCCCAGTCGGAAGCCTTGAAAAAGCCGCGCGGCTTGCGCGCCATCACCTTGACGCTCTTCGCTCCGAGCCTGAGCGAGGTGCGGCAGCAGTCCATCGCGGTGTTACCGACGCCGATGATCAGCACCCGCTCGCCGATACGATCGAGATGGCCGAACGCGACCGACTCGAGCCAGGCGATGCCGATGTGGATGTTCGCGGCGGCTTCCCGGCGCCCCGGCAGCTCGAGATTCTTGCCGTGCGGCGCGCCGCTGCCGACGAAGACCGCATCGTAGCCCTGCGCGAGGAGCCCCTTGAGGCTCGTGATCGGATGGTTGAGGCGCAGGTCGACACCCATGTCGAGGATCATCCCGATCTCCTCGGCGAGCACGGGGCTCGGCAGCCGGAACGAGGGGATGTTGGTGCGCATGAGCCCACCGGGCTCCCCGTACTGCTCGAAGATCGTGACCTCGTAGCCGAGCGGCAGCAGGTCGTTCGCGACCGTGAGCGAGGCGCAGCCCGCGCCGATGCACGCGATGCGCTTGCCGTTCTTCACCTTGGGGATCCGCGGCAGACGCCCCTTCACGTCGTCGCGATGATCGGCGGCGACGCGCTTCAGGCGGCAGATCGCGACCGGCTTCGACTCGACGCGCCCGCGCCGGCATGCCGGCTCGCAGGGACGGTCGCAGACCCGGCCGAGGATGCCGGGAAAGACGTTCGACTGGCGATTCACCATGTAGGCGTCGGTGAACCGGCCCTGGGCGATCAGGCGGATGTATTCGGGAACGTCGGTGTGGGCTGGGCAGGCCCACTGGCAGTCGACCACGCGATGGTAGTAGTCGGGGTGGGAAGTGTCTGTCGGTTGCATGGAGTCGAAGGCTTCGACCGTGCGGCCCCGCGATAGTGCAGGGGGTGTGAGTATATTAGAGTCCGGCCGTGATCTTGCATTGCACCGTTTGTGACAGCGCTCGCATGATCTCGGCGTGCCGGCGCCGCGAGCCGCCGCGGGCTGTATTTATATCCAGGCACGTGAGTCCGCGGCAAAATCGAGGGACGCCCGGCGCCGTATACTCATTTCGATGTCCGACCCGACTGCCACGGAGATCAAGCTGCGTACGCGCTCGCACGTGCTCGAGGTCGCGTTCGCCGACGGGCAGCGCTTCGAGCTGCCCTTCGAGTACCTGCGGGTCTACTCCCCCTCGGCCGAGGTGAAGGGCCACGGACCGGGCGAGGGTGCGCTCGTGACGGGCAAGGAGAACGTGGGAATCCGTGCCGTCGAGCCGGTCGGACAGTACGCCGTGAAGCTCGTGTTCGACGACGGTCACGATACCGGGCTTTACACGTGGAAGTACCTGTACGAGCTCGGACGCGAGCGGCCCGGCAGATGGGCGGCATACCAGGCGCGCTGCGCCGCGGCGGCCGCGGCGGCCGCGTCCTCGAGGCCCCCCGGACGGGTTCCGTGACGAGCGGAGATAAAAAAACGGCCGAGCGCGCAAGCTCGGCCGCAATTCTTCAAGACCCCCGTTTGTTCCGGCTGGCTGCGCGGTATCCACCGCAAAGCCGCCGGCGGGGATTCTGCGCATTGTTGGACATGAATTGCAATACGCCGAAACAACTTAGGCCGGGCTCCGCGCGGCTGCGGGGCGGGCCTCCGGGGTCGGTCCGGGCGCCTCGGACGAGCGAACATGGGCGATGACCCCCTGACCGATTTCGGCTTCGAGCGCGTTCCGCGCGGCGAGAAGGCGCAGCGCGTCCGCGGTGTGTTCGACTCGGTCGCGGGGCGCTACGACCTCATGAACGATCTCATGTCCGGTGGGCTGCACCGGCTGTGGAAGCGCTTCATGCTCGAGCTCACGAGCCTGCGCCCGGGACAGCGCGCGCTCGATGTGGCCGGCGGGACGGGCGATCTCGCCCTCGGACTCGCGCAGCAGGTGGGGGCTACCGGCCTGGTTGCGCTCACCGACATCAATGCCGAGATGCTCGGGCGCGGCCGCGATCGGCTGATCGATGCGGGCGTCGTCGGCAACGTCTGCTATGTCCAGGCGAACGCCGAGCGGCTGCCCTTCGCGGACGCGAGCTTCCACTGCGTGACCATCGGATTCGGGCTGCGCAATGTGACTGACAAGCCAGCCGCGCTCGCCTCGATGCGGCGGGTGCTGAAGCCGGGCGGACAGCTCCTGGTGCTCGAGTTCTCGCGTCCCACTCTGCCGCTGCTCACTCCACTCTACGACGCGTACTCGTTTCACGTCCTGCCGTGGCTCGGCAAGCTCGTCGCGAGCGACGAGGCGAGCTATCGCTATCTCGCCGAGTCGATCCGGATGCACCCGGATCAGGAGGGGCTGCTCGCCCTGATGCGCGCGGCAGGCCTCGAGGACTGCCGCTGCCACAACTTGACCGGCGGCATCGTCGCGGTGCACCGCGGCTACAAGTACTAGAGGTCGTAGATCGCCGCCGCGGCCTGCTCCCCGCGCCAGGCGGCCTCGTCCGCGGCGGCGAGCGCATCGAGATCGGCGGGTGCCGCGGCCGGGTCGTCGATCCACGCGCGCAGCAGATCGCTGCCGTTGATCACGTCGAAGGCGAGCCGGTCGCTCACGTATTCGTACGGAAAGTCGCGCCAGAGCGGATAGTCCGGTCGCAGCCGACGCAGTGCCTTGAGCGCGAGGGCGACCAGGCGCCAGGGTCGGAATGACGCGTGGTCGTACGCGGGATCGTCGAGGTGGATTTGCACCCCGGCACACAGCTTCCCAGTGTGTTTCTGGAACGTGGGCTCGAACCAGCAGGGACGCAGCCGGCAGCCGGCGAGCCATTGCGGCGCGAGCGCGCGCATCTCCCCGAGGAGGTCGATGGGAACGAGATCCGGCGCGCCGAGAAGCTCGAGCGGCCGTGTCGTGCCGCGTCCCTCCGAGAGCGTCGTCCCCTCGATCAGCACCGTGCCGGCGTAGCAGCGCGCCATCGACAGGCTCGCTGCATTGGGACTCGGGTTGACCCAGCTGCGCTCGCCGAGAGGCCAGCCGCAGCCGGGCGGCGCGGAGGGCTGCCAGCCCTCCATCGCGATGACCCGATAGTCGACGTCGAGGCGCAGCCGGCGCACGAACCAGTTCCCGAGCTCTGCGAGGGTGAGCCCGTGGCGCATCGGCAGCGGGCCGGCCCCGACGAAGCTCTCCCAGCCCTCGCGGAGCTTGAGCCCCTCGACGATCCGGCCGGCCGGATTCGGGCGGTCGAGCACCCACACCGACTTGCCGCGCGCGGCGGCCTCCTCGAGCACGTAGCGCAGCGTCGTCACGAAGGTGTAGATGCGGCAGCCGACATCCTGGAGGTCGACGAGCAGCACATCGAAGCAGTCCATCATCGCGGCCGTCGGACGGCGCACCGTCCCGTAGAGACTGAAGATCGGAATGCGGTGCACCGGATCAACGAAGTCGGGCGACTCGACCATGTTGTCCTGCTTGTCGCCGCGCAGTCCGTGCTGCGGGCCGAACGCCGCCGTGAGCCGCAGATCGCCGAGCATGGCGAGCGCATCGAGCGAGTGGGTGAGGTCACGCGTGACCGACGCCGGGTGCGCGAGGAGCGCGATGCGCCGGCCCACGAGCGCGCGGCGCAATGGCGGCTCCTCGAGCAGCCGATCGATGCCGAATCTCATCGCTTAGATCTCCAGCGCGAAGCTCTCGGGGTGGTGGAAGTCGGGCTTCCCGGGCGGATGCCGCAGCGCCCAGTACGCAAGCCCGTCCGCCTGCTCGATGACCGCGGCGAGCGCGAGCCGCACGCTCTCCTCGGGCGAGCTCGGCAACGGCTCGATCGCTGCTTCGAGCTCGAACCCCGCGCGGTTCGCGGCGAAGGTCACCGTGGGCGCAGGCAGCGCCCCGTCGAGCGACATCCCGGCGCGATAGCCCGCGAAGCGGTACGCGGCCCACTCGCCCGAGGGGGCGAAATTGAGCTCCGTGTAGCCGCTCTCGCGGCCGGGGGCAAGGAAGGCCTCGAAGCAGGTGTGCTGCCACAGCCGATCGGCGCGCCGCGGCGCAAGCGGTGCGGGGATGCGCACGGCCCGCCGATCGCACACCACGCCGTAGCGCAGACTGAGGCGCCCGCCCACGCCCCGACGGACGAGGACGTCGATCGCACGCACCGCACCGGGTGCGGATGCGGGATGGCACGTGAGGGACACCTTGCGCTCGAGCGTTGCCGGCATCGCGCGATCCTACCGCAGGCCCCGGCCGCCCTCCCGGCACCTGCTCTCACCCCATGCTACTGTACGGCCGCGACGGTTATGCTCAACTCGACTCTCGAACTGATCCTCAACCGGGGCCTGCCGCGCTCTCCGCGCGCGCGAGCATTGTGCAGCGAGCTCGCCGGCCGGCGGCTCGCCCTCGAGATTCGCGGGATCGCGGAATTCCAGATCGAATCGGACGGCGCCGCTCTCAAGCTGTCGCGTGGCGTGACCGCAGGCGCCGAGGCGCGCCTGAGCGGCGGCACCGCCGCGCTCCTCGCGCTCGCCGGGTCTGACGCGGCGGACCCGGCGGAGGCCTTCCGGCGCGGCAGCGTCGAGCTGAGCGGCGATGCCGAGGTCGCGCAGAAGTTTCGCGAGCTCTTGCTCGCGCTGCGACCGGATCCCGAGGAGGAGCTCGCCCTCGCGATCGGGGACGTGCCCGCCCACGAGCTCATGCGCTTTGCGCGTGCGACGCTTTCGTGGGGCCGGCACGCCGCCGACACCGCGGTGCGCAACGTCGCGGAGTACCTCGCCCACGAGCGCGGCGATCTCGTCTCGCGCGCCGAGGGACGGCAGCTCCTCGCGGGCGTCGACGCGCTGCGCGACAGCGTCGATCGGCTCGAGGCGCGCCTGGAGCTCATCGCGCGGCGGATCCCCGGCGCGCGGGGCGAGTCGCGCGGGGCGTGAGAATGCGCGCGCGCTCGCGCCGGGGGAGGTGCCCGTGAGGCTGCGCGTGCTCGCGCGGCTCTCGCAGATCCAGCGCGTGCTGCTCAAGTACAGCCTCGACGACTTCGTCCGCGCCACGCACCTCTATCGTCCCCTGCGGCTCCTCGTCCTGCTCTCGCCGGACATCTGGCGCGCGCGCCGCCGCAAGCTGAGCCGCGCCGAGCGGCTGCGGCTCGCGCTCACGGAGCTCGGCCCCATTTTCGTGAAGTTCGGTCAGGCCGTCTCGACGCGCCGCGACCTGCTGCCGGCCGACATCGCCGATGAGCTCGCGAAGCTCCAGGATCAGGTGCCGCCGTTTCCGAGCGATGTGGCGCGCGCGCTCATCGAGCGCGCCTACGGGCGGCCGATCGCGCAGACCTTCGCCGAGTTCGACGACGCCCCGCTCGCGGCCGCATCGATCGCGCAGGTGCACGCCGCGCGGCTGCCCTCGGGCCGCGAGGTCGTGGTCAAGGTGCTGCGTCCCGGAATGCACGAGGTCATCACCCGCGACATCGAGGTGCTCTACGCGCTCGCACGCCTCACCGAGCAGTACTGGCCCGAGGGACGGCGGCTGCGGCCGACCGAGGTCGTGGCGGAGTACGAGAAGACCGTCTTGAACGAGCTCGATCTGATGCGCGAGGCGGCGAACGCCGCGCAGCTGCGCCGCAACTTCGCCGGATCGGACTTGCTCTACGTGCCGGAGGTCTACTGGGACTTCTGCCGCGCCGAGGTGATGGTGCTCGAGCGCATCCACGGCATCCAGATCAGCGACCGCGCGCGGCTCGAGGAGGCGGGAACGGACATCGCGAAGCTCGCGCAGAACGGGGTGCGCATCTTCTTCACACAGGTGTTCCGGCACAACTTCTTTCACGCCGATATGCACCCGGGGAACATCTTCGTGCTCGTCGAGGATCCCCGCAATCCGCGCTACGCCGCGGTCGATTTCGGCATCGTCGGCACGCTCGACCCGCGCGATCAGCAGTACCTCGCCGACAACTTCCTGGCCGTGTTCGACCGCGACTACCGCCGCGTCGCCACGCTGCACGTCGAGTCCGGCTGGGTGCCGGCGGGCACGCGGGTCGACGAGATGGAGTCGGCCGTGCGCACGGTGTGCGAGCCGATCTTTGACCGGCCGCTCAAGGACATCTCCTTCGGGAATATCCTGTTGCGGCTGTTCGAGATCTCGCGCCGCTTCAACATGGTGATCCAGCCCCAGCTCGTGCTGCTGCAGAAGACGCTGCTCAACGTCGAGGGGCTGGGGCGCGACCTGTACCCGGAGCTCGACGTGTGGAACACCGCGAGCCCGATCCTGCGCGCCTGGATGCGCGAGCGGGTGAGCGGGCAGTCGCTGCTCAAGGGCCTCAGGGCGCAGCTTCCGGAGCTCATCGAGGCGGCACGCACGCTGGCTCCGCTCGTAAAGGGCGCGCTCTACCGGGCGCAGGACGGGGACTTGACGGTGCGGCTCGACGTGCCGCTCCTCGACCGGCTGGAGAAGTCGCTCGCCCGCGGCAGCCGTCGCCGCGAGGCCGTCGGGATCGGTGCGGCCATTCTGCTCGGCGGGCTCATCTGGCTCGCCGCCTCGCGGGGCGCAGACTGGCCGGGATGGGCGATGGTCGGGATCGGCGCGGTGTGGATCGGGGTGGCGCGCCGCCGCGGCTAGGGCGAGCGCGCGCCGGCGCGCGCGCGAGAAGCGCGTCTCGGAATGCGGACGGGCGCGCAGCCGGCGGTGGACGGCACCCCGGGGGTACGCTAGCCTCGCTCGTCTTTCTCCGCGCTCCTTATGCAAAGCCCCCGCTCGCTCACCGAAGGCTCGATCAGCCAGCGACTCTTCGTCTTCGCCGTACCGATCCTGCTCGGCAACGTCCTGCAGTCCCTCGACGGCTCGGTCAACTCCGTGTGGATCGGGCGCTACTTGGGCGAGGCGGCGCTCACGGCGAGCTCGAACGCGAACACGGTGCTGTTCCTGCTGCTCGGCGCGCTCTTCGGCGCCTCGCTCGCGGCGACCATTCTCATCGGCCAGTATGTCGGGGCGCGCCGGATCCACGACGCGAAGCGCGTCGTCGGCACGAGCGTGTGCTTCTCGGTCGTGGTCTCGATCGCCGTCGGCGGGTTGGGGCTCGCGGTGTGCCGCTCGCTCCTCGCCGCGATGGACACCCCGGCCGCCGCCATGCCGCTCGCGGTCGCATACATGCGCGTGATCTTCCTCGCGCTGCCGTTCCTCGTGCTCTACATCTTCGCGACCTCGGTGCTCCGCGGCGCCGGTGACTCGAAGACCCCGCTCTACTTCCTCATCCTCAACGTGGTGCTCGACATCGCGCTCAATCCGCTGCTCATCTTCGGGCTCGGACCAATTCCGCGGCTCGGCATCGCGGGCTCCGCGCTCGCGACGCTGCTCGCGCAGGGCATCAGCTTGATCACGCTGATCGTGCACCTCTATCGGCGCAAGAACCCGCTGTGCCTGCACGGGGAGGAGTTGAAGCTCCTGCGCGTCGACTGGTCGATCGTCGCGACGCTCATCACCAAGGGCGTGCCGATGGCGCTGCAGATGATCGTGGTCTCCTTCAGCATGGTGCTGATGATCACGCTGGTGAACCGCTTCGGCATCGATACCACCGCCGCATTCGGCGCCTCGCTCCAGGTGTGGAACTACGTGCAGATGCCCTCGTTCGCGATCGGCATGGCCGTCTCATCGATGGTGGCGCAGAACATCGGGGCGCAGAAGTGGGACCGCGTCGCCGCCACCGCGCGCGTGGGCGTGCTCTACCAGCTCGTGCTCACGGGCTCGCTGGTGCTCGCGATCGAGCTGCTCGATACGCGCGCGCTCGGGCTCTTTCTGCCGCCCGATTCCGCGGCGCTGCACATCGCGGTGCACGTCAACCGCATTGGCGCCTGGAACTTCGTCTTCCTCGGCATCTCGCTCGTGCTGCTCGCGGTGGTGCGTGCGAACGGCGCCGTCGTCGCACCGCTCATCATTCTCGCCATCGCGCTGCTCGGCATCCGCTTCCCGGTGGCATACACGCTCATTCCACGGTTCAACGCGGATGCGATCTGGTGGAGCTTTCCGCTCTCCTCGGTGGTCGCGATGGCGCTCGCGATGGTGTACTACCGCTTCGGCGGCTGGCGCGCCGCGCGCATGATCTCGCATGGCGAACGCGCGGCGAGCGTCGCGCACGAGCAGATCGGAGCGTAGCGCGCACGGCGCGCCTCAGCGCGCGCGCGGCTCGATCCAGATCGCCCGCGCGTACGCGCAGAGCTCCCCGTCCTCATCGTAGAGCGCCGTGCCGGCCTCGTGCTTGCGGCCGCTCGTGCTCATGCGCCAGCCGACGACGACGCAGTCCTCCCCCGCGTGCACGCGCCGGTCGATGTGTCCGGTGAACTCCCCGAGGAGTGCGATGCGTGCATTCGTCATCGCCGCGAACCACCCGGGGCAATCGAGCGCCGCCCACATGTACTCGGGGCGTACCTTGCCGTCGCTCGCCGCGAGCGACTCGTCAGCGAGCCACGGCGCCGCGACCAGATCGCGGCCATCGAGCGCGCCCGGGAAGATCCGCAGTCCGTCGCCGCGTGCGCGCTCGGGTCCGCAGACGAAGCACGTCGGAAACGGATGGTGCGCGAAGCCCACATAGCGGCGCGAAGCCTCGATTGCCTCGGGATAGCTCGGCGGCCGCACCGTCGGAGCGCTCACCCGCTCCGGGCGCGTCTCGGCGATGAGCTCGGCGCCGCAGCTCACCGCGAGCACCCCGTCGCTCTGCTCGGCAACCTCGAGCGGTGTGTCGAGCGGCGGTGGGCGCAACAGCCGCACCGCCACCGGGCGCGGCGCGAGGGCGGCGATCAGGCCCGAGAAGTAGCCGCCGTTTGCGGAGGTGGGCGGTCCGCAGAAGCGGCGCGCGATGGTGAGCGTCGGCATCGGCGGATCATACGGGGCAGGGCTCTGCAATCGCCACTTGCGGCCCGCCGCCTCTTCGGCTTTCTCGCGCGTGGGGGTAACATTGGCGCACCGGCCGACAAGAGCCGGGTCGACCGCCACCCGCCCGCCGGTGGCGGGAGGGAGCGCTGCCGTGACGAGAATCATCGGTGACCGGCCGTGGCCGCAGGCGATGCGCCGCGGCTCTCATCGCGGCGCAGGGTCGATTCTCGTGCTCGCCGGCGCAGCAGCACTGGCGCTGCTGCATGCGCAGTGCGGCTTCGCGGTGCCGCTCGCGGTGTACGGGAACCTGCCGAGCCTCGAGGACGTGGCACTCTCCCCGAGCGGCACGCGCATCGCATTCGTCCACACGGACGGCGATGCGAGAATGATCGGCGTCGTCTCCTTCAGCGAGCGCAAGGTGATCGGCACCGTGCGTGTCGGGCGCGACAAGCTGCGGGGCATCGGCTGGGCGGACGACGATAATCTGCTGCTCAGTCTTACCACCACCGCACTCCCGGTCGGCTTCATCGGCTTCAGGGCGGAGTGGTCCACGCTCGAGGACTACAACGTCAAGAGCAGGAGGTTGATCGTTCTGCCGCAGCCGCTGCACGACCCGAACTACCTGATGATGAACATCGTGGCCGGGAGTGCCATGGTGAGAGACATCGACGGGCACACGGTGCTGTTCATCCCGGGCGTACACCTCGCGCAAGCGAGCGAGCCCGTTCTCATTCGCTACGATCTCGAGACCGGCGGGGAGCGGATATTCCGCGAAGGCTCGCCCACGACGCAGTCCTGGCTCGTCGATTCCGCCGGTCACATCGTCGCTTCGGAAGACTACGACGAGCGCGCGCAGCGCTGGTCCATCTGGGTGGGTCGCGGCGGGGAAGACCTGCGGGAGGCCGCATCGGGCAAGGCGGGCATCGAGTTCCCGAGCCTGCTCGGATTCGGACCGTCGCCCAACACGCTGCTCGTCCAATCGATCGAGGATGGCAATTCGGCGTGGCGCCTGATGTCGATGACGGACGGCTCGCTCGGGCCGCCGATGGCCGAGCATCGCGTACTCAACGCGCCCATTGAGGACCGCACGACCCACCGGATGATCGGTGGGGTGCACGTGGCGGATCGACCGCAGTACGTCTTCTTCGACCCCGACATGGAGGCCCGCTGGGAGTCGATCATCGACTCGTTTGCCGGCGAGTCGGTGGAATACGTCTCCTCGTCAGCCGACCTCTCGCGGATCGTCATCCTCGTCGAGGGCCCGCGGTACGGCTACCGATACGTGCTCGTCGATATGAACAACCACTCCGCGGCATCCTTGGGCGAGGTCTATCAGGGCGTGACCGCGCCGCTCGAGGTTCGGCGGATGACCTATGCGGCCGCCGACGGCATGCGTATCCCCGCGTACCTGACTCTGCCCGCGGGGCGGCCGGCGAAGGCTCTACCGCTCGTGGTACTGCCGCACGGAGGTCCGGCTGCGCGCGACACTGCGCAATTCGACTGGTGGTCTCAGGCGCTCGCCGATCAAGGCTACGCGGTGCTGCGCCCGAACTATCGTGGCTCGAGCCTCACCTGGCAGTTCCTCTCCGCCGGTTTCGGCCAGTGGGGGCGCAAGATGCAGACCGACCTCTCCGACGGCGTGCAGTATCTTGCCGCCGAGGGGCTGATCGATCCGAAGCGCGTCTGCATCGTCGGGGCAAGCTATGGCGGCTATGCGGCCCTCGCCGGCGTGACGCTCCAGCACGGCGTCTACCGCTGCGCCGTCTCGGTCGCGGGTATCTCGGATCTGGCGGAGATGCTCAAGCACTACGATCCGGGGCTCGGGAGTTCGCGCACGATCCGTTACTGGGACCGGTTCTGGGCCGTATCGGGTCCGGCCGATCCCGCCCTCGATGCGATCTCGCCGATCAAGCACGTCGCCGCCGTCGATGTGCCGGTGCTCCTCATCCACGGCCGCGACGATACGGTTGTGCCCTACGGACAGAGCGAGGAGATGCTCGATGCGCTGCGGGCAGAGAACAAGAACGTGCAGCTCGTGACGCTGAGCCACGAAGACCACTGGCTCACGCACGGTGACACTCGCCTGCAGATGCTCGAGTCGACGGTCGACTTCCTGCGCAAGTACAATCCGCCGAACTGAGCCGAGCGCGAAGCCTACGATGACGCCGTCCACGTGGCCGCGCAGCCGCTCCGTGCGCGATGGCGAGCGTCGCATGCGCGAGAGAGTTAAGATGGTCGCACCGGCCGCGAAGAGCCGGATCGACCGCCGCCGTGCCCGCGGTCGCGGGGAGAGAGACCGCAGTGCTGAAGAACACCGACCCGCCGGCACTCGAGCTGCACCCGCGTCAATTGCGGCGGCGCGCGCCGGCGACCCGCATGATCGCCTGCGCAGCGGCCGTTGCGGGGCTTCATGCCGCGGTGGGCTATGCGGCGCCGCTCGAAGTGTATGGGCGCCTACCGAGCCTCGAGGACGTGGCCCTCTCGCCGAGCGGCTCGCGGATCGCCATGGTGCACACCTCCGGCGACTCGAGAACGATCGTCATCGGCTCGCTGACCGAGCGCAAGGCGATCGCTGGTGTGCGGGTGGGCAACGAGAAGCTACGCAGTATCGAGTGGGCTGACGACGACCATTTGCTGATCACCACTTCCGTGACCACCTTGCCCTTTGGCTTCCTCGGCTCGGACCATGAGTGGTACCTGCTGCAGGACTACGACGTGAAGCGCAGCAGGATCCGTCCGCTGCCCGAGCGACTGCACGATGAGAGCGTGCGCATCATGAACGTCATCTCGGGTAACGTGATGGTGAGACGCATCGACGGCCACACGGTGCTTTTCATTCCGGGGATGTATGTCTCCGGAGCGAGCTTGCCCGCTCTCTTTCGCTACGACCTCGACACCGGTGGGGAACGATTGGTTCGCGAGGGCTACCTCGCTACGCGGGGCTGGCTCGTCGACGGCTCAGGCGAGATCGCGGCCGAGGAAGATTACGCCGAGCGCGGACAGCGCTGGTCGATCAAGATTCGCCGCGGCGGGATCCTCCAGCCAGCCGCATCGGGGGAAGCCGGGATCGAGGTTCCGGATCTAATGGGATTCGGGCCGACCTCCGACACCCTGCTCGTCCAATCGCTCGAGAACGGTGATCCCGTCTGGCGGCTGCTCTCGATGACGGACGGGACATTCGGACCCCCGATGGCCGAGCGCCGCACGCTCGAAACGCCCATCGAGGATCCCACGACTCACCGCCTCGTGGGCGGCGTGCACGTGGAGGACGCACACCTCTACGTCTTCTTCGACCCGAACACCGAGGCACGCTGGGAGTCGATCGTGGAGGCGTTCCCCGGCGAGCGGGTGCGGTACGTCTCCTCCGCCGACGGCTTCGCCAAAGTCGTCGTGCTCGTCGAGGGCACGCAGCATGGCTACCGGTACGTACTGGTCGATCTCGATAATCACTCCGCGTTTTCCATCGGCGACGTGTACCAGGGAGTCACTGCGCCGCTCGAGGTGCGACGGATCACGTATGCCGCGTCGGACGGCATGGAGATTCCGGCCTATCTGACGTTGCCGCCCGGGCGGCCGGAGAGGAACCTGCCGCTCGTCGTGCTGCCGCACGGCGGACCGGCGGAGCGCGACACGGCCGAATTCGATTGGTGGTCGCAGGCGCTCGCCGACCAAGGCTACGCCATTCTGCGGCCTAATTACCGCGGCTCGAGCCTTAGCTGGAGGTTTCTCGCCGCCGGCTTCGGCGAGTGGGGCCGCAAGATGCAGACGGACCTCTCCGACGGAGTGCATTACCTTGCGGGCGAGGGGCTCATCGATCCGAAGCGGGTCTGCATCGTCGGAGCGAGTTATGGCGGCTACGCGGCACTTGCCGGCGTGACGCTCCAGTCGGGAGTCTACCGCTGCGCCGTCTCGGTCGCCGGTCCAGCCGATCTCGCGCATATGCTCAAATGGGACAACCAGCAGCGCGGGCTCGGGGATGCGCGCGCCATCCGCTACTGGGACCGCTTCTGGGGCGTATCGGGTGCGAGTGATCCGCGGCTCGATGCGATATCGCCGATCAGGCACGTTGCGAGTGTCGATGTGCCGGTGCTGCTGATCCACGGACGCGATGACACGGTCGTGCCTTACTCGCAGAGCGAGGAGATGTTCCAAGCTTTGCAGGATGCAAAGAAGAACGTGCGGCTCGTGACGCTCAAGCACGAAGACCACTGGCTCACGCACAGCGATACACGCCTGCAGATGCTCGAGTCGACGGTCGAGTTCCTGCGCGCGAACGA
>Ga0335074_10009789_pt1 | contig 13394 bp, 9 predicted proteins | sample Lox_Sample_23_FD_206715 | JGI IMG/M metagenome (GOLD analysis project Ga0335074, IMG submission 206715) | Soil microbial communities from Loxahatchee National Wildlife Refuge, Florida, United States - Lox_Sample_2.3 | ecosystem: Environmental > Terrestrial > Soil > Wetlands | place: USA: Florida...
CTGGCAGGGAGCCGTCGGGGAACGTCGCCTGGGCCATGCCGGTCAGCACGTCGCCTCGCGGTTCCTCCCTGAGCTGCCCGATGCGCTCGGAGAAGTAGCCGTAGAGGAAGTCGAGCGGGTGGTCGGGTCGGCCCTCGTCCTCGCCGGTGTCGCCGAGCAGCCGCCGCCCGACGCCGGCCCGGCGCAGCAGCGACGGGTGATCCGCCTCGGGAACCCCGAGCAGGTCGGCGATGACGAGCAGGGTGTAGGGCTGCGCGAAGTCGTCGATGAACTCGCACCCGCCGCCCGGCAGTACGACGTCGAGCTGGCGGTCGGCCAGCCGCCACATGAACTCCTCGTTCTCCTTGAGGCGCTTCGGCGTGATCAGCCCCATCAGCAGCCCCCGGTGCGCGGTGTGCTTCGGCGGGTCGAAGGTGATGATCTGATCGCTCATCGGCACCGCGTCGCGGTGCTGCTCGACGATGTCGGTGACATCGTCGCCGGTGAGCTCGACCGGGAACCGGAAATTGGGCCCGGCGACGATGTTGCAGTTGGAGAAGCTCGCGGTGTCCCGCAGCACGGTGAGGACCTCCGCGTGTCCGGCCACCAGCACCACACCGTGGTGCGGCTCCCGCCAGACCCGGCGGCCCTGATGGAGGAAGTCGAAGTACGGGTAGGTGTCGGCCGCGACGGACTCGTCGCTGAAGTAGTCGCTGGCGGTGAAGTCGGTCATGGGTCTGCTCCGCGTACGTCGTGCCTGTGCTGTGGCCCGTGAGCGGGGAGCCTGCTGCCGCGGCCCTTTACAGGCGGCCAGGGAACTCGTATCTTCACTATAAAAATTACATTAGTAAACTACTAGCCAGTCGTACCACAGCCTCGGTCCGGCCAGCAAGGCCAGACAACGCTCGCCGCGCTGCCATTCCGGCGGTACGGGACAGGCCGGTGCGACGAAGGAGGAGAACTGTTGGGCAGGGTGGCAGTTGTGACCGGCGGTGCGTCGGGCATCGGCCTGGCGATCGTCCGCCGTCTCGCGGCCGGGGGCGCCAGCGTGGCGCTGCTCGACCTGGACGCGGCCGCGGCCGACCAGGCCGCAGCCGAGTTGCGCGGTGAGGGGCTGAGCGTCGCCGGCCTGGCCGCCGACGTCAGCGACCGGGCCGCGGTGGAAAAGGCACTCGATGCGGCGCGCGCCGAGTTCGGGCCGATTGAGATCATGGTGACCAGCGCCGGGCTGTCGCTGAACGCGCCGTTCGTCGACATCACCGTCGAGGACTGGGAGCGCGTGCTAGCGGTCAACTTGACCGGCACGTTCCACTGCCTCCAGCTGGCGGTGCCGGACATGATCGCCGGCGGATGGGGACGGATCGTCACCATCTCGTCGTCGAGCGCGCAGTCGGGGTCGCGGACCCAGGCGCACTACTCGGCGTCTAAGGGTGGCGTGGTGGTGCTGACCAAGACGCTGGCACTGGAACTCGGCCAGTACGGAATCACCGTCAACACGATCCCGCCCCGGGCCGTCATCACCCCGATGTTCATGGCCGCGCCGTTCGCGCAGGGAGCCGCGGGCGAGGAAAACATCAAGCAGCTGGCCGCGCGGAGCCCGGTCCGCCGGCTGGGTGTGCCCGAGGACATCGCGGCCGCCACCGCCTTCCTGTGCTCCGACGACGCCGGCTACATCACCGGCCAGGTCATCGGGGTCAACGGCGGCAACTACACCTAAGCGGCCGTCGTTCCGCTGAGCGGAACTATCGGCCGACCAGTCAGTCCAAACTATTGATCAGGCGCCGGCACCGTGCTAAAAACAGCAGACAACCAGCCTGTAAACGCGCAGTTTCCAGGCATTAACAATCGCCCCTGTAAAGGTTTACATTCCGAGTCGCATCACCCCTGCGGCCCGGATGTAAAGGTTTACATCCTCGGCCCTTCGTCTATGTAAAGGTTTGCATATCCCAGTTGTGCTGTGAACGTTTGCATACGGCCGAGGCATAACAAATTCCCGGCGCACTCATCAGCGGGATCAATCCGCCTCTGTTTTTTTACTGACCGCTCGGTATATCGTCCCCCGTGGCCAGGAGCGCAGGGGCGTCGCCGGGCCGAACCTCACAGGCAAGGAAGTCGTGGAGGGCACAGCAATGAGACCTAACAACGAATCGCCGGGCCGCGGCGGCACCGGACGACGGGGACCGAGACGACGGACGCGTGTCGCCGGCGCGATGATTGCGCTGGCGACCGCGGTCCTGCTGGCGGCGGGGTGCAGTGCCGCGAGCAGCAACTCGTCGAGCAGCAGCACCTCGTCGGCATCGGCCGCGTCATCGGCTACGACGGCGCCGTCCACGGCGTCGACCACGCCGGCGGCCGCTCCCACCGGGACAGTCCCCGCTGACGACATCGGGATCACCGCGACCACCATCCGGGTGGCCATGATCGCCGACGTGAACAACCCGCTCGTCCCCGGCCTGTTCAAGGACTCGGTGAACGCGGTCGATGCCTGGGCGAAGGAGGTCAACGCCGCCGGCGGGCTGGACGGGCGCCAGGTCGTGGTCGACTTCTGCGACAGCCAGCTGAACCCGAACGCCACGACCAACTGTGTGATCAAGGCCTGCCAGAACGACTTCGCCATGGTCGGGACCTCCGCCAACGCGCTTGAGGACCTGTCCGACATCGACGGCTGCAAGGACGCCGCGGGCAAGGCGATCGGCATCGCCAACCTGGCCGCCTTCGCCTTCGTGCCCGAGGTCTGCGACCCGGACACCTACGGCCTCGGCGGCGAAGGCTCGTACTGTGCGACGGCGAAGCAGTCAGCGTCGACGTACGAGGTGCCGGTCGGCGACACCAGGTACCTGGTGCAGCAGAACCCGGGCCTGCACGGCATCTGGCTCTACGACACCGACGACCCGACGTTCAAGCTCACCGAGGTGCCCCTGTTCCAGGCCGAGAGCAACATCGGCATCAAGAAGGACGGCCAGGGCTTCTACCCGCTGAGCGGCTCGGTGCCGCAGAGCGCGCTGACCCCGTTCATCCAGCAGATCAAGGCCTCTGGCTCCACGTTCGTCTACGACGACACGACCACGGCCAACATGGTGCTGCTGCGCAAGGAAGCCCAGCTCCAGGGGGTCAGCTCGGTCAAGGTGTGGGAGTGCAACCAGGGCTGCTACGACCCGTCCTTCTACCAGATGGGCGGCTCGACCGTGAACGGCACCTACGCGAGCCTCAATCAACTGCCGTACCTGACCGACTACAAGGCCAACCCCACCCTGGACAAGCTGGTCACCGACCTGGGCGGGCTAAGCAACCTGAACAGCAACGCGCTCAACTCCTACATGATGGCCCTGCTGTTCCAGGACGCGGTCAACAAGGTGGTGGCCAGCGGCCAGACGCTGGACCGCGCGTCGCTGTTCAACGTGCTCAACAACGACGAGACCGCGTTCACCGCCGACGGCATCACCGGCTCGACCGACATCAGTCAACACGCTCCGTCGGATTGCCAGGTGCTCGTGCAGCTGCAGAACGGGGTGTGGAACCGGGTGGACCCGACAACACCCGGCACCTTCGACTGCAGCCCTGCTAATGTCTCGACGCTCAAGATGAGCGTCTCCTAGCGGGACAGGCATGCGGCAAACGACGAGCTGGGAGCTGCTGGATGGCGTCCCGCGGGCGGCGTAAGTCGGTCGGCGTGGTGGAGATGGCCCATGACCTGGGCGTCTCCACCGCGACGATATCCCGCGCGCTGAACGGAAGCCCCTCGGTTCGCCGGGAGCTCGCCGACCGTATCCGGGCACACGCGGAGGCGCGCGGGTACGTCGCCAACCGCCTCGCCCGGGCGCTGTCGGCGAGCACCAGCCGGGCATTCGTCGGATTCGTGATCCCGTACGTGGACACCCTGGCGTACTCGGCGGTCGCCGCCGAGTGCGCCAGGCTGCTGTCCGCGGCCGGTACCCAGATGATCCTGGCCATCACAGAGAACGACGCCGAGCGTGAGTACCAGCAGCTTCGCGACCTGGTGGGAACCAGGATCGCGGGGCTGGTCATCTCACCGAGCACGCACCTGCTCGACGAGACCCGGCTCCTGCTCGCCGAGCTCCCGGTGGTGGAACTGCACCGGGTGTCCGGGATCGACGTGCCCAGCGTGCTGAGCGACGACGAGCAGGCGCTCGCCGACAGCATCCTGCACCTGGCCGCGCTCGGTCACACCGAGATCGCGTACCTGGGCACCCCCAGGGAACTGTCCAACGGGGCCATCCGCCTGCGCGGCATCCGGCGCGGCGTCGCGCAGGCCGGCCTCGATCCCCGCCGGATCACCATGCGGCTGGTAGAGCCAACCCAGGAGAACGGCAGGAGGGCGACCTGTGAGCTGCTTGCCGGCCGCCTCCCGTTCACCGCGCTGGTGGTCGGCAGCGGCTCGCTGTCGGTCGGCGCCGCCGACGCGGTCCGTTGCAGCGGCCGCCGCCTCCCCGGCGATCTGTCCCTCGTGGTCTACGGCGACCCCTCCTGGTTCGTCCTCGCCGACCCGCCGCTGACGATGATCCAGGTCCAGTACGCCGGGCTGGCACGGAGCGCCGCCCGCCTGCTGCTGTGCGCGCTCGACGCCCGGGAGGTCGGCACCAGGCCGCCCGCGGCCGGACCGCACTTCGTGCCCGCCAAGCTGAGCGTCGCGGGCTCTACCGGCCCGCCCGCGGGCACGCGGCCGTGACCAGCGCCCGGCCGCGCTTACCGCCAGCTCAGTCCCGCTCCCGACCAACTCGACCAAGGAGTTTCCAGTGACCGACGGTGCCCTCGCCGGCCTGCGCGTGATCGACGCCGCCACCCTCGCGGCCGGGCCGTTGATCGCGACGTGGATGGGCGAGCACGGGGCCGAGGTGATCAAGGTCGAGCAGCCCGACGGCGGTGACCCGCTGCGGCAGTGGGGGGCGCAGCGGGACGGGATCGGGCTGATGTGGAAGAGCGTGGCCCGCAACAAGAAGTGCATCACCCTCAACCTGCGGCTGGAGGCCGGACGCGACCTGCTGCGGTCGCTCACCCGCGAGGCCGACGTGCTGATCATGAACCTCCGCCCGTCCACCCTGCGCAGGTGGGGCCTGGGGTACGAGGACCTCGCCGCCGGCAATCCTGGTCTTGTCATGGTCCACGTCACCGGGTACGGCGCGGGCGGCCCCAAGTCGGACTGGCCGGGCTTCGGCACCCTGGGCGAGGCGATGAGCGGCTTCGCGCACCTGACAGGGACGCCGGACGGCCCGCCGACCCTCCCGTCATTCATGCTCGCGGACGGCGTGGCCGGGCTGACCGCCACCTACGCGGTGATGATGGCGCTCTACCACCGCGACGCCCGCGGCGGTCCCGGGCAGCTGATCGACATCAACCTGATCGAGCCTCTTGCCCGGCTGCTTGAGCAGTCGGTGCTGACCTACGACCAGCTCGGCACGATCCCGGTCAGGACCGGCAACCGGTGGGACATCAGCGCGCCGCGCAACACCTACCGGACCAGCGACGGCCGCTGGCTGGCGATGTCAGGCAGCGCGCCGACGATCGCCATGCGTGCGCTGCGGGCGGTCGGCCGGCCGGAGCTGACCGAGGACCCGAAGTTCGCCGAGGCGCAGCAGCGGCTGCGGAACGCGGCCGAGATCGACGCGATCATGGCCGGCTGGATCGGCCAGCAGACCCTCGCCGAGGCCCTGGCCGTCTTCGAGGAGGCGGGCGTCGCGGCCGCGCCCATCTACGACGCCGAGCAGCTGCTCGGCGATCCGCAGCTGCGGGCGAGGGGCGTCTACCCGTCGGTCGACGATCAGGAACTCGGCTCGATGCGGATCCAGGCGCCGGTGCCCCGCTTCTCCGCCACCCCGGGCGCCGTCACCCACCTGGGCCCGCGGCTCGGCGAGCACAACGCCGAGATCTACCAGGACTTGCTCGGCCTCGGTCGCGACCGCCTGGAACAACTGCACGAACAGGGAGTGATCTGAGAACTCCTCTCTTCTGCTATGGCCCAACAGTCCCAGAAACCCGGAAACACGAAATAAAGGAGTTCTAGGTGTCACCAAGTCCGCGGCCGCGCCGCTCGGAGCTGGCCACCCCGGCCAGCAACGAGGACATGTTCGCCAAGGCCGCCGCCTCCGGTGCCGACCTGGTGTTCCTCGACCTGGAGGACGCCTGCGCGCCCGCCGAGCGGGAGAATGCGCGCGGCAAGGCCGCCCGGGCGCTGCGTGACCTCGACTGGGGCCGCACCGCCCGCGCCATCCGGATGAACGGCATCGACACGCACTGGGCCTACGGCGACGTGATCGAGGTCGTCACCATCGCCAGGGAAGCCCTTGACGTGATCATCGTGCCCAAGGTCCGCCGGGCGCGCGACGTCTGGTGGGTCGACACCCTGCTCACCCAGCTGGAGGAGACGCTCGGGCTGGGCAAGCGGATCGCGCTTGAAGTGCTGATCGAGGAGACCGAGGGCCTCCAGCACGTGGACGAGATCGCCGCCGCCAGCGACCGGCTCGAGGCGGTCATCTTCGGGGCCGGCGACTTTTCCGCGTCCCAGGGCGCACGGGTGGACACCAACTTCGACCCCCTGGTCGAGTTCCCCGGCGACATCTGGCACTACGCCCGGGCACGGATCGTGGTCGCCGCGCGTACGGCCGGCATCGACGCGATCGACGCGCCCTTCCCCAACTACCAGAACCCCGGCGCCTACCGCACCGCCTGTGACCGCGCCGCCGCCATGGGCTTCCTGGGCAAGTGGGCGATCCACCCCAGCCAGGTCGAGATCGCCAACGCCGCCTTCTCCCCGACCCCGGACGAGATAGCACACGCCGAACGGCTGGTGGCGACTTACCGGGCGGCCGAGTCGGCCGGAAGGGGTGCCAGCGGCCTGGACGGGATGCTCGTCGACGCCGCCCACCTGCGGCACGCCGCCACGGTCGCCAAGCGAGCCGAGCTGCTCGGCCTGTCAGGGAAGGAGTTCCCCGCATGACCCGCCAGATGACCCTCGTCGGCTTTATGCAGGCCGGCAACGTCACCGTCTACTCGGGATCATGGCGGTACCCGTCGGCCGACCCCGGGTTCCTCACCATGGACTACTACACCCGCATCGGAAAGGTGCTCGAGGCAGGCAAGTTCGACTGCGTCTTCTTCGATGACCGGCTGGCGATGCCCGGCGTGTACGGCAACTCCGTCAGCGAGGCGGTCCGCTACGGCGCCCGGCCGGTCAAGCTCGACCTGACCGCGGTCCTCGGCGGGATCATCGGTGCCACCTCAAGGATCGGCATCGGGGCGACCTATTCGACCACCTACTACCCCCCCTTCCACGTGGCCCGCACCTTCGCCACGCTCGACCACCTGTCCGGCGGCCGGGTGGCGTGGAACGTGGTCACCTCGGTCAACGACTCCGAGGCGCAGAACTTCGGCGTGGATTCCCACATGGACCATGACGAGCGCTACGACAAGGCGGATGAGTTCCTCGGGGTCGTCACCGCGCTGTGGGATTCGTGGGACGACGACGCGCTGATCATGGACAAGCAGGCCGGCGTGTTCGCGGACCCGGAAAAGGTCCGCGAGGTCAACCACAAGGGCCGCTGGTTCTCCGTTCGCGGCCCGCTCACCGTGCCGCGGACCCCGCAGGGCCGGCCGGTCATCCTGCAAGCCGGCTCGTCGGGCCGGGGCCGCGCGTTCGCGGCCGCCTGGGCGGACGTGATCTTTACCGGCGACCCCGGCCTCGAGGTGGCGCAGCGGCACTACCAGGACCAGAAGGCGCAGATCGCGGCGGCCGGGCGCGACCCGGACACGGTCAAGGTGCTGCCGATGGCGTACGCGGTTGTGGGGGAGACCCAGGTGATCGCCGAGGAGAAGGAACGGCTGTTCCTCGACGCCTACGTGCACCCGGTGGCGTCCCTCGCGCTGCTGTCTGAGCTGCTCAACTACGATTTCGCCAGGCACGACCTGGACGACGTGGTGACCGACGAGATGATGGCGGCGAGTTCAGGCATCCGCAGCCTGGCCATCGGCCAGCGCCAGCATCTCGGCCGTGAGGTGACCGTCCGCGACCTGGCCGCGCACCGCGCCACGCTGCTGCAGGGGCCGCGCTTCGTCGGCACCGCCACCGCGGTCGCGGACCAGATGGAGGAGTGGTTCAACTGCGGCGGCTGCGACGGGTTCGTGCTCGCGGCCACCCACCTGCCGGGCGCGTTCGAGGAGTTCGTCCGGATGGTGGTGCCTGAGTTGCAGCGGCGGGGCCTGTTCCGGCGGGAGTACGCCGGGGCGACGCTGCGCGAGCACCTCGGCATCGCCCGCCCGCCATCCTCGTGAACCACGACCCATGGAGCGCAGTCCGGTCAACCACGGGCGCAGTAACCGTTTCGACAAGGAGGTCAGTATGACGGAGCAGTTCCGTATCACCCGGATGTACCACCCCAGCTTCCACGCGCCCGACCTGGGCGAGGTGGAGGCCTGGTTTGAGCGGGTGTTCGGGTGCCAGAGCACCAACATCTACGAGACGTTCAAGGGCCGGGAGACCGGCAACTATCCCACCAGCTACTCAACGTTCACCCCGATGGCGGACGTGCTGATGGACACCATTCAGCCGACCCTCTACGTGCTGAACGGCGTGCAGCAGTACGCGTCGGTGGACAAACCGCACCTGAAGACGATCGGCTGGTTCGACGACAACCCCCAGGCGGTTTACTCATCGCTGCGCCAAGCCGGGATCGCGATGGTGGACCAGTTCGGCAAGCCCGCCGAGGGCGAGGAGGCGCCGCGGTCGGCCGGCAGCGGTGCGATGCCGATCTACTTCACCACCCCGGAGTCGGCCGGGCTGCGGCACGAGTTCCTGCCCGACTTCCCGTTCGGGCTCGATCACCGCAACGCACCCGGCTGGAGCGCGGCCGAAGCCCCCGAGGGACCGCTCGGCCTGCTGCGGTGCGCCTACCACACGCTGCTCACCGGCAACCCGGAGCGGGCGCTGCACACCCTGGTCGACGCGCTCGGCGGCACCGTCTTCTACGAGGAACGCGACGAGGTGATCGGCGCCGCCGCCAGCTACGTGGCCCTGTCCGACTCGGTGCTGCAGGTCGCGGCGCCTGACCAGGGCACCGCCGCCTACGCCGACTGGACCACCACCGCCCCCAACGACACCTACCACTCGCTCACGTTCAAGGTCGCCGACCTGGACCGCGCCGCCGAGCACCTGAAGTCCCAGGGCGTCGGCATCCGCTCGCGGACCGGAGACTTCCTGGTAACCGACCCGGACACCAGCATCAACGTCCCCTGGGGTTTCACCACCCACTTGGTGCCCGGCGACCCCCGCGCCTGAGCAGTCGAGCAGCAGCACGAGAGAAGGCGAGAGCATGGCCGTGTCCCCCGTAGCCGAGCGGGTCACCGAGTCCTTCATCGACGGGGCCCCGGTGAGATCGGCGGAGTCGTACCCGAACATCGATCCGTCGACCGGTGCCACGCTCGGCGACGTGGCGCGGGCGGGGGACAAGGAGATCGACCAGGCCGTGACAGCGGCCCGCCACGCCAGCCCGGCGTGGCGGGCCACCACCCCCGAACAGCGCTCCGAGCTGTTGTCCCGGCTGGCCGGCCTGATCGACGACGAGGTCGAGACGCTCGCCCGGCTGGAGAGCGAGGACAGCGGCAAGCCGCTGTCGCAGGCGCGCAACGACGCGCGGGTGTGCGCCCGCTACTTCCGCTTCTACAGCCACGTCATCGAGTCGTACTACGGCCTGAGCATCCCGCTCCGGCCGGACCTGCACGTGTACACCCGCCGTGAGCCGCTCGGCGTCACCGGCAACATCGTCGCCTGGAACTACCCGATGCAGTTGTTCGGCCGGGGAGTGGCGCCTGCCATCGCCACCGGGAACTGCGCGGTGCTCAAGCCGGCCGACGAGACGCCGCGCACCGCGGTCTACCTGGCCCGGCTGGCGAGCGCGGCCGGCCTGCCGCCGGGCGTGGTCAACGTGGTCACCGGGCTCGGCCCGGAGGCCGGGGCCGCGCTCGCCGCCCACCCCGGCATCGACCACCTCAGCTTCGTCGGCTCGACCGAGGTCGGCAGCCTGATCGCGGGCGCGGCCGCCAGGCGGGTGGCGCCGGTGACTTTGGAACTCGGCGGCAAGTCGGCGCACCTGGTGTTCGCCGACGCGGATGTCGAGCGGGCGGCGACGACGGCAGCCAACGTGATCCTGCAGAACGCCGGGCAGACCTGCTCGGCCGGGTCCCGGCTGCTTGTGGACGAGCGAGTGCACGACGAGCTGCTGCGGCGCATCGCGGACCGTTTCGCCACCGTGTCGATCGGGCCAGGCATCACCGATCCCGACCTCGGCCCGCTGGTGTCCCGCAAGCAGCAGGACCGGGTCCGCGGCTACGTCGAGTCCGCCAAGGGCGCCGACATCGTCTACGGCGGCACCGTCGCCGAGCCCGACGGCATCGCCGGCGGCGCCTACTTCAACCCCACGCTGATCGACGGGGTGGACCCGGCCGCCCGGATCGCGCAGGAGGAGATCTTCGGCCCGGTGATCACCGTCACCACCTTCGGCTCGGAGGAGGAGGCGGTCGCGCTGGCCAACGGCACCGACTACGCGCTGATCGGCGCGGTCTGGACCAGGGACCTGGGCCGCGCGCACCGGGTGGCCGCCCAGGTCGACGGCGGGCAGATCTACGTCAACACCTACGGGGCCGGGGGCGGGGTAGAGCTGCCCTTCGGCGGCTTCCGCAAGTCGGGCTACGGGCGGGAGAAGGGTGTCGAGGCGCTCGACGCCTACACCGCCACCAAGACGATCGTCGTGCAGTTGTTATCCGGGGGACGACCCCCCGCACCCCCCGGTGCGCCCGATGGCTCCGCCCTCTTATCGGGCGCGCGGTCGTCCCCCCGGGAGACGACCCCCGTACCCGCAGGGCAAGCGGCCAAGAAGTAGGGAGAATACCAATGAGTTCGGACGCCGGCGCGGACGTCGACATCCTTATCGTGGGTGCCGGGGTGACCGGTATCTACCAGCTGTACCTGGCCCGCGAGGCCGGCTACTCGGTGCAGCTGGTCGAGCAGGGTTCCGGCGTCGGCGGCACCTGGTACTGGAACCGCTACCCCGGGTCACGCTACGACTCGGAGAGCTACACCTACGGGTACTTCTTCTCCGAGGAGCTGTTCAAGGAGTGGGAGTGGTCCGAGCACTTCGCGGGGCAGCCGGAGAACGAGCGGTACTTCAACCGGGTGGTCGACAAGTTCGACCTGCGCCGCCTCATCCGGTTCAACACCACGGTCACGTCCGCCGTCTGGGACGAGACCTCGGGGACCTGGCGGGTCACCGCGCAGGACGGGTACACCGCCAGGGCGCGTTACCTGGTGGCCGCGACCGGCGTGCTGTCTGTCCCGTTCTATCCGAACGTCCCGGGACGGGAGAGCTTCCGCGGCGAGGCCTACCACACCGGCCTGTGGCCGGACGCCGAGGTGGACTTCACGGGCAAGCGGGTCGCGGTCATCGGCACCGGGTCGAGCGGCGTGCAGGTCATCCCGATCGTCGCCCCCGTGGCCTCCTCGGTGACCGTGTACCAGCGCACGCCGAACTGGGTCACCCCGCTGCACAACCGGCCGATTACCCCGCAGGAGCAGGCCGAGCTCAAGGCGGACTTCGAGAAGATCCGCGATACCGTCGGCAAGTCCCCGTCCGGGTTCCTGCACCAGCACTCGGACAAGAGCACCTTCGAAGACTCGCCCGAGGAACGGCAGGCGTTCTACGAGCGGGTCTGGCAGCTCGGCGGGTTCGGGAAGATCATCTCCAACTACCGTGACATGACGCTCAACCCGGCCGCCAACGCCGAGTGGTCGCGCTTCGTCGCCGGCAAGATCCGTGCCGTCGTCAAGGACCCGGCGACGGCGGAGAAGCTGATACCGAAAGACCACGGCTACGCCGGCAAGCGCCCCCCGTACGGCACCGGCTACTTCGAGGCGTACAACCGGCCGAACGTGTCGCTCGTCGACCTGAACGAGACGCCGATCACCGCGGTCACGGAAACCGGCATCGAGACCGCGGCGGGTCTGCAGGAGTTCGACATCATCGTCTGGGCCACCGGCTTCGACTTCGGGACCGGCGCGCTGCGGCGGCTTGGGGTCGTCGGCCGGGACGGCCTGCCGCTGAAGGACTACTGGGCCGACGGGCCGCTCACCTACCTCGGCATCATGACCCACGGGTTCCCGAACTTCTTCTTCCCCGGCGGGCCGCACGGCGCCGCGGGCAACAACCCGCGGTACAACGGCGACCAGTCCGACTTCGTCGCCGAACTGCTTGACTTCGCCCGCGAGCACGGGCACCGGGTGATCGAGGCGCCCAAGGCGCTCGAGGTCGAGTGGACCGCGATGGTCAACGACGCCGCGATCACCATGTCGCCGTTCAACGAGCAGAGCTACTTCTTCGGCGCCAACATCCCCGGCAAGGCCAAGGCCTTCCTGCTCAACTCCCTCGGGCGGCCCAAGCTGCTGCAAATGATGGAGATCGCGGTCAAGAGCGACTACGCCGGCTTCTTCCCTGGCCCGGACGGCGCCCCTGGCCCGGACGGTGCCGAGGCGCAGGGGATTTCGAAGTGAGCGACATCCGCTTCGACGGCCGGGTGGCGGTCGTCACCGGCGCCGGGCGCGGCATCGGCCGGGCCTACGCGCTGCTGCTCGGCGAGCGCGGCGCCAAGGTGGTGGTCAACGACCTTGGCGGCAGCACCAAGGGCACCGGGCATGACCCGGGTCCCGCCCAGGAGGTGGCCGACCAGATCGTCAAGGCCGGCGGGACCGCGATCGCCGACTCCAGTGACGTGTCTGCCGTCGAGGGCGGCCAGCATGCAGTGGACGCGGCTGTGCACGAGTGGGGCCGGGTCGATATCGTGGTCAACAACGCGGGCAACGTCATCTACGGCGGCCTGCCCGATGTCCACGTCAGCGTCCTCGACGCCATCCTCGCGGTGCACGTCAGGGGCACGTTCAACGTCACCAGGGCCGCCTGGCCGCACATGCTGGCGCAGAACTACGGACGGGTGCTGCTGACCGGATCCACGGGGATGTTCGGCATGCCCGACAACCTCAACTACGCCACCGCCAAGTCCGCCATGATCGGCATGGCCCAGGCCATGACCCAGTCCGTCGGCGACCACGACATCAAGATCAACGTGATCGCGCCGAACGCGTGGACGAGGATGGCGGGCGACCCGTCCGAGGGCATGGACCAGCTGCGCGCGGCGCGGCCGGCCGGTCCGCCGCCGCATATGGAGCCCGAACTCGTCGCCCCGATGGCCGCCCTCCTGGCCCACGAGAGCTGCCCGGTCAGCGCCGGGATCCACCTGGCCGGCGGCGGCCGGTTCGCCCGGCTCTTCGTCGCCTCCACCGACGGCTACCTGCACCCGGACGACGCCGCGCCAACGATCGAGGACGTCGCCGCCAACTGGGCGGCGATCAACGACGAGGC